>Ga0099364_10002160_pt1 | contig 31630 bp, 9 predicted proteins | sample TergutTh196P3_FD_73070 | JGI IMG/M metagenome (GOLD analysis project Ga0099364, IMG submission 73070) | Microcerotermes parvus P3 segment gut microbial communities from Pointe-Noire, Republic of the Congo - Th196 P3 | ecosystem: Host-associated > Arthropoda: Insects > Digestive system > Gut ... | reverse complement strand
TTATAAATAAAATAACTTAATATTTTCCTATAATAAATAAAATTACATAATATTTTTCTATTATAAATAAAATAACTTAATATTTTCCTATAATAAATAACTTAATTTATTATTTACATCTAATCTACTTTAAAAAGAAGTTTATTCCATCATATCTTAGTTTCTTTTTAATTTTCTGGCTAATAGGTTAATATGGTTATTAACTATGAATAAACTGTTTAAATTTTTTTCTATTTTTTATTTTTTCTATAACTCATTTAAAAGTTTTTTTAAGTTTTTTCTTTAAAAAAACAACATATTGAAGAATATTTTCATGAAAAACAATCCATTATAGAAAATCATGACAAAAAAAACATATAATGGTTCATGTTTTCATTTAAACAATGGTTTTTAATAGCTAAAAACAAGTAAATTAAATCTCTTTTTAAAAATTCTTTAAGTGCAAAATTATTCACATTAAGGAAATAGTTTCATGATTTCAAAAAGTTCTCAATAAAACAAGAATATGACTAAATAAGACTATGAAACTTTACAGTCACCTAAGAAAGGAAAATTTATAAAGAAGAAACAACTAAATAATTAACTTAAATTATTAAATATATAGATTATAGGGCTTAAATATAATCATTTAGGAGAAACAAATTATGAAAAGCCTTTTGTCAATTTATGATATAAAAGATGAGGTAACAGAAATATTGGATTTAGCTAATGAATTTAAACATGGTTTAATTAAAGGTAAACCCCTTGATGGCAAATCATTAGCTATGATCTTTCAAAAATCATCAACCCGTACAAGAGTATCCTTTGAAGTAGGGATGTATGAACTAGGTGGAAGTGCTCTATTTTTATCAGAAAATGATCTACAAATGGGTAGAGGGGAGTCAATTTCTGATACAGCGAGAGTCTTAAGTAGGTATGTCGACGGGATAATGATAAGAGCTATTGAACATGAAGACTTAGTTGAATTTGAGAAAGAAGCTACGGTTCCCATAATAAGTGGATTAAGCGACTTAGAACATCCTTGCCAAGCATTAGCTGATATGCAAACAATCAAAGAACATAAAGGAGATTTTAGTGGGAAATTCGTTTATGTGGGAGATGGGAACAATGTTTGTAACTCCCTTCTTCTTATATGTGCTTGCCTTGGAATGGACATAGTAGCTGCTTCTCCAAAAGCTTACCAAGCTAATGAAAAAATTGTGAAACAATCCAAGTCAATAGCTAAAGAATCTGGCTCAAATGTCACAATAACCGATAATGTTGAAATAGCTGTGAAAGATGCAGATGTAGTGTATACAGATGTGTGGGTAAGTATGGGTAATGAAAAACAAGAGAAAGAACGAAAAAATGCTCTTGAAAAATACCAAGTTAACTCCAAACTTATGAAATTAGCTAATGAAGATGCAATATTTATGCATTGTCTTCCAGCTATACGTGGGGAAGAAGTAACAGCTGATGTGATTGATGGTAAAAATTCTGTAATTGTTGATCAGGCTGAAAATCGTTTGCACGCTCAAAAAGCTGTTTTATACCATTTTTTGAAATAATAATGAAATTTTTTTAAAATAGCTATTCTAAAACATGACAAAAAAATAAAACAACTTTAAAATAGCTATTCTAAAACCCAAAAAAAACCAATTTTATTCCTAAAAATATAAAAAAATCTTTTCCTTAAATACCTTTTTTTAAAATAATATCAAAAATAATTCTCCAATAGAAAAATTTTTATTTTTTTAATTATTTTTTTTAAAAAGAAAATAAATACTTTGAAATGAAAAATACAATCTCATTGGAAATATATTTTACTTCAAAGATTTTTTTTGAGGATAAAAATTAGATACCTCTCTTAAAAACAATATCTTATCTGATAAATCCATTTAGATAAAAAATATTTTTTAATACTTTTTTTTTAATATTATAAATTTTTTTAATATTTATTTTGTTCATTTTCTAATTTTAAATATTAAAAATATTATTATAAATCAACATCAATCTCATGAGTTTTTTTGTTTAAAACTGTTTATTTTTTCATGAAAATTATAGATGATAATGATATAGATCGGGCTAAATATATTTATTTGACATTTAGTTACGTAGCTGTCTATATAGAGGATATCGAATATAATTTTTGAATGAACATTCTTACCTATAAGCGAATGTTTATATATAATAAAATTTTAATATGATTTCGCATGAATTGAAATAAGTTTTTTATATAATAGTATATGTAGATTATACAAATTATTTATTTTTATATTATATTCAAATATTATATATGTATAAAGTTATTTTTTTATATATAATGTTAATTATTAGATTTTAATTATTTTGATAAAATTTAATTAAGTTTATAAAAAAAATTATAAAAAAAGCCATATTTCTTTTTAAAAAATAGCTAAGTCAATGAATAATATTTAATTTATTAAATCTCATCCAATAATATTTAAGATTGTTAAAATATGCTAGATTATACAATTATTTTATGGGAGAGAGAAAAGAAAATAATTGAATTATTTTAGTGGAGAAATGATTGATCATAATCTTAAAAATTTTAATATTCGATGCAGAGGAGATGTTAAAAGAAATATGATAAAAACTTATCAAGGAAAAAAATTAGTTGAAAGGAGCTAAAAAATTGATCAAAAATCAAATATCAATGAAAATACTCTTTATTGGAATAATGTTATTTTTATTTTCCTTAAGTTTATCAACTGTATGTGGAGCTGAAATCAACATAAGTAGTGGAGATAATCTAGGTCAAACCATAGCTAATGCTAGTGATGGAGACATAATCAACTTAGATACAGGAATATACACTAACAATGTAACTAATATAATTATAAACAAAAATTTAACCCTGAAAGGAAATGGAGAAACAAAAGATGTGGTCATTGATGGACAAGGCATGGGAAGAATATTCACAATTAACAACAATCTCAATGCTACATTCATTAACATAACATTCATAAATGGAAATGTTTCTGGTGATGGTGGAGCAATTTACAGTTTTACTACAAACACGAGAATGAGCTTCATAAATTGTATATTTACAAACAATTCTGCAAGAGGTAGCTATGCAAATGGTGGTGCTATCTACAATTATGGTAATAATTTTGAAGTGATAAACTGTACTTTCACAAACAACAGAGCAGCTTGTGGTGGTGCTATTTATGTTGGAAGATCAAATTTCACATTAATAAATAGTACTTTCATAAACAATTCAGTTAGTGGTTCTGAAGGATATGGTGGAGCTATCTATGATGAGGGTAGTTTTAATTCTACTTTAGAAAACTGTACTTTCATTAATAATACTGCTTTATGGGGTGGAGCTATTTTCACCTGGTGGAGAAATGGTGTTAGAATGACAAATTGTACTTTCACAGACAACAGGGCAACTTTTTATGGTGCTGCTGGAGGTGCAATTTACACTGAAGGTGATAATCATATCTTAATAGATTGTACTTTCACAAACAACAATGCAAGCTATGGATATGGTGGAGCTATAATTAATCATGGAGCTAATTTCTCAGTGATAAATTGTACTTTCACAAACAACCGAGCATACATTAGTGGAGGAGCTATATATAACCATCATCAAACTACTTACAGTACTGGAACCTTTAATTTCACAGTAACTAACTGTATTTTCATTAATAATACTGCAGATTTTGGTGGTGCAATCTATAATATAGGTAATTCATCTATAATAAGAAATAGTAAGTTTACAGAAAACAATGCCGATAGTCGTGGTGGTGCAATTTACAATAGTGCTAATATTACTGTAGCAGCTTGTAATTTCACAGATAATTTTGCATCATCAAATGGTGGAGCTATTTACAATAATCTAAATATGTCTCTTAATAACAATATTATGAGGGGTAATATTGCAGGTTTAGGACATATGATCTATAATAATGGTAGAATTGGTATTTTAAATCTAACTTTCCTTAATAATACCACTATTCCAGTTAGAAGAAATCATAATATTACTTTGTTTGCAACTTTAACTGATGATATGGGGAATACTGTTACTGGTCAAAATATCAATTTTTTGGTTAATGGAATAGCTATTGCTAGTGTAACCTCAATTGAAGGATATGCAAATTTAAGTTATTTAACACCTAATTTCACAGGTTTGATTCCTGTTACTGGTAATTATCTTGGTCATTCTAGTTATCCGATTATTTTACTAAATGGTCAGTTAAGGGTTATTATCCCTACTAATACTACTATTGTTGTTGTTCCAGATACTGTTAAAGTTGGTGAAGCTACTAATATTAGTGGTGTTTTGTCTGATGAAGATGATAATTTCATAGCTAATGTAACTATTAATATTACGGTTGATGGTCAAACTTTTATTGAAACAACTAATAATGTTGGTGCTTGGAGTTTGATATACAGTCCAAGAAATGCAAGAATATTAACTGTTATAGTTCAATGGGAAGGTAATGCTGATTACTTTGGTTTTACTAATTCCACAAGTTTTAATGTTGTTAAATTAATAACCAATACCACTATTATTGTTCCAGCAAATGTTGAACTTGGTGAAAATGTTAATATTAGTGGAGTATTGTATGATGAAGATGGAAACATACTAGCTAATGTTGAGTTTAATCTTACTGTAGATGGTATAGTTTATATTTTAATTACGGATAATGCAGGTCAATGGAACTTATCATATAATACTAGTCGTACAGGAGCTATAAATGTTATAGCTACTTTTGCAGGAAACAATGTCTACTATGGATTTGAAAATATGACAAGTTTCAATGTTGTTGGAATTGGGGAAAATAATAGTAACAGTACTAATGAAACAAACAACAACACAAACAATAATAACGAAACAAACAACAACACAAATGACAATAACGAAACAAACAATCACATAAATAACAATAACGAAACAAACAACAACACAAACAATAATAACGAAACAAGCAATTACATAAATCAAGAAAATAATTCAGTCACAGGTCATGTGCCTATGAAAAAAACAGGAATGAGAATAATAGCTATATTAGCTTTTTTAGGTCTATTAAGTACTTTTTTAAGAAAAAAATTAGATTAAATTTTTTTTTAAAATAAAAAAACCCTTCTTTTCAAAATCTTCAAATAAATATATATTAAAAAATAAAAAAAACCATTCCTTTCTAAATCTCCAATAAATATATATTAAAAAATAAAAAAAACCTTCTTTTCAAATTTTCTATATATTTTTATATAAAAACAACTTATAGTAGCTATAGCTTTTTTTAATTATAATTAATTATTTTTATTATATTATAAAGAAAATATCTAACTTAAAAGTTATTTATAATTCTATAGTCTTTTTAAAAATTATTTATTGATTTTTTTTTGAATTAATTATCTTTCCAGATGATTATAAATGGTATGACTCGGTTTAAAGTAGAATAGATGCATATTAGATTTTTTATATACATGATAATAAATACTATAGAAATTATTCTATTTGAACGAACATGAAAGAGGAAAGTAATAATGGTACTAGTGAATGAAACATTATACAATAATATTGCATCATTCAACATTTATTACGTTTTTAAGCTATATTAAGTCATATTTGATTAAAAAAAGCTATTATATATCCTATTTCATTAAAAAAAGCTATTTTTTTTTATATTTTAAAATAAAATAATTTTCATAGTTTTTAAGTCTACTTATCATTAAAAACACTTTTTTTACTAATAGTAAGACTGTACTAACTTAATATAATAGTAAATAAGTTAATGATATTTTAAATTTTTATTGGAAAATTATTTTAATTCAATAGCTTTATATACTATGGTAACCAATTTAGTTTTTATTAAAAGTATTTTAAATACCTTTTAATAAAAAACCATTAAATATAATTTTGTTCATTTATAGCATAAAAGTGATGAACATAGTATAGCTAAATCACTAGCTATTGACTTTAATTTGCAGTTATTATGCTTATTTTCACTTTATAGTTAAAATTAATATCAATAATAATTATTTATTGATCTTTTTATATTACGTTTTCAAATAAATTATTTGGACATATATAACTAATTCAATCGTTAAATATTTTAAACTATGATTATTTATTGATATTCTTATAATAAACCTCAAATTAGTTTAATTAATAACTATAGCTTATTAATTACTTAAAATCTTTAAAGCTGTTTTTGATTAAAATTCTTTTAGGGAATAGTGTTTGACTCTTAAATGAATGTTTAGCTAATTTTTTTTTAAAAAAAAAAATAAATTGAACATCCTTTTAAATTGTTTTCAAGCTTATTTCCTCTCATTTGTATGGATTTTTCTGAAAAATTTTGAAATCATCGATTTCATATTTTAAACGTTTTTAATAGAAAAACGTCTTTTAAATCAATATAATGATTTTTAATAGTGAGATAGAGTATTTTTAAATTAAAAATAAATTTTGAGATTTTAAAAAATTAAACTAATGCTAAAGAAGTTGAGGTTAACAAAGATGTGAAAATCTTTTTCAATAGATAGTGTTTAAAATATATAGAATAAAATTATTATTAATTGAAAAATATATACATAATTTTTTGATTAATAAATTCATATAACGATAAGTATATTCCAAAAAGTTTATATAGAAAATAGATAATATAGAATAATAATCATGTGCAAAAAATTCTTTAAATAAAAATTATTTATAGAAATGTTCGTTTAATAAATACTATTTATTAAAAATTCTTTAAATAAAAATTATTTATTATTATATAAAAAATGCATATGATTATTAATTATAGGTTAAAATAGGAGAAAATTGAGCAAATAAAATAAAAAAAATATAGATTTGCGTGAAAAAATGAATTTTTATATAAACTTTAAAATTGTAAAAACTCTCCTATTGATTTTATTCATAGCTATTACTTCTACATTATTTGTAGATGATGTGTATGCTGATGAATGTGGTGAAGTTTTAAAATTAGTCAATAAAGAAAGAGCTGCAAATTCTCTTCCACCATTAAAATTGGATAAAGAATTATCAAGTGCAGCAGAAATTAGATGTGAAGAAATTAAAACTGTGTTTAGCCATACGAGACCAGATGGTAGTCGTGGTATACATATTTCACCAAAAGCTAATGGTGAAAACTTAGCTGCTGGGCAAAAGTCACCAAAAAATGTTGTATCTGCTTGGATGGAATCTCCAGGACATCGAAAAAACATATTAAATCCGAGTTTTACGGTAATAGGACTTAGTCATAAAACAACAAATTCAGACTATAAAAACTATTGGGTACAGCTATTTGGATCAGTGAAAGAAAAGAAAATTAGTCCTGAAAAAGTAAAAAATTTAAACGCTGAAAAGAAAAAAACTCAAATTACATTGAAGTGGAAAAAACTGTCTTCATCAAAAGTGACAGGTTATGAAATATTTTCCTACAATGATAAAACTAAAAAATCCAAATTATTAAAAACAATAACTAGATTTGATGCAATAGGCTTGACAATCAATGGATTACAAAGTTCCACTAAATATCACTACCGAGTTAGAACTTACATGGAGATTAATAAAAAAATTTACTATGGATCTTTTTCAGCGATTAGTGTTAAAACCAAGTAAAAAAAACTGGAAAAACCAAATAAACTAATAAAAAAAACAAATAAAAAAAAGTTACTAAAACCAAACAAAAACAACTAGAAAACCCAAATAAAAAAGTTGCTATAATCAAGCAAAAACAACTAAAAAAAACAGGTTATAAAACAAACTTAACGGAAAACATGTTTAAAACAAATTTAACAGAAAAAACTAGTAAAAAATCATTGAAAGAGTTATTAATCAAAAGTTGGGATATTATGAAATATGAAATCATTAGCTAATAAAAATAATTGGCAACAGCCAAAATTGATTAAATTAGCTAAAAAAAATAAGACTAAAAATCTTATTATGGCATTACATCAGCTATTCTAAGTGAATAGCTATAAATTATTTCTTTTTAATTAAAAAAAAATATACTAATACTATTTTTCAAATTTATTCTTTAAATCTTATTTTCATTAAATATTAAATACTTATTTTTGATTATTTACATTCAATATCACTATTGATTTTAAAAAAAAAGTAATACTTATTAGCTATTTTTTTAATATTATTTTTAATTTTATTTATAAAATACTAATATAGGATTTTATGTTTTTTTAATAAAATTATTTATTCTAAGCTAAAATTCTTGAAATTATACTTTAAAATCTTTTAATTAAAATTTAAAAAGTTATCAAGTTGAAAATAAAATTATTAAATTAGACAATTATTAAAACTTTATTATGGATTAAAACCATGAGCAAAATTAATTTAAATAATTATTGTGAGGGATAATTATAAGACTATTTTTTATTATTACTTTTTAAGCAAATGGCTCCTGTGTGGGTTGTTGGCTTTTTTTATCAAAAATTCTTACTCTTAGCAAAATATTTTTGTTTATAAATATATTAGCTAATAATTTTTAAAAAAAAAATTTTGTTAAATTATTTAACTACTAATTTTTTCTAAGAAATATTGTATAAGTTATAACTTATAATTAAATAAGGCATTTTCAAATTTGCTTATTTTCATGATTTAAACAGTTAAAAAACTATTAAATAGCTTAAATTAAAGTTATTAGGTTTTCATTTCAATAATAAACCAGAATTTTCATAGTAAATATTTTTTTATTAATTCATTTTTTTCTTAAAGTTAATTTTTTCAAATGCAATTATAAAACATTGATTTTAAACTTAAAAAATTCATTTATTGTAAACATTATTATTTTTTTCATACTTTCCTTCAATATCAAAATTGACTTGAAAAAAAAGTAATACTTATTAGCTACTTTCTTAATATTATTTTTGATGTGATTTAAAAATATTTACTATAAGGATTTTAAATTTTTTATAAAAAAAATTAATTCTTTAGCTAAAATATATGAAAATAAAGTTTTTAAAATAGTTAAATAAAAATTCAAAAAATTTTAAACTTTAAAAAGTTAAATTCCCAAATAAAAACCAAATAATTAGTTTATTAACAATAAAATCATTGGAAAAAGTAATTTTATGGAGAATAACAATATTAAAATTAATTTAAGAGCTAAAAGTTATAATGTGATTTCAAATTCTAATTGTTGTGAACAATGTGAGAATATTTCCAAAAATGGAAATCAATGGTTTGATATTAATGATTTAAGTTATTTTCCTCCATTGCATCCAAATTGTAGATGTACAACAACTTACAGTACTAAAACAGCAGTTGAAAAGGTAGGAGAATATAACACTACAGTTCATAAATCTAATTACTTGAATAGTTTATCTCATGGAAAAATATCAAGACTTGACAATATGTATGAAAAAAGTCAACCTCTAGAAGTACAAGAAACTCATAAGATTTTTAGTAAAGATAGTAACATGTTAAATGACTTTGTAAAAGCAGAGGGTTGGAATGAAGAACTCGGAAATTATTGGAAAATTTCTAAATTTCAATATGATTTAATGATTAATAATTTTGAAAGGAGTTTAACTAGTTTGAAAGAGCCAACAAATTTGTACAAAGGTATCTCTTTTTCTACTAAAGATGCTGATTTAAATATATTGCGAAATGATATGAATACATTTTCATCTACAAGTTTTGACCCTGCAATAGCTAAAGGTTATGCTGGAAAAAATGGAGCAGTATTAGTTATACATGCTCTTAAACATACTAATGGTGTTTATCTTAGACAATATTCTCATTATCCTAAACACATGGAATTTACATTAGGTAGAAATAACCATCCTACTATATTCATAAAAAACAATGAAATACACGTATATTGGGATTAAATAAGAGCATAGAAATATTTATATATAATTGAATATTAATTATAATAAACTATTTATTGGGAGCTGATTTGAATGAACGAAGAATTCATGAAGAAATGGAGGAACAGAGTAGCCAATGAAGATTCACGGGAAAAAGATTTTCGTAGATTATTAGTTGCTCCTTTAATAGCTGAAACTCCTGAAGAAAAAAAAATTGCTGAAGAAAATCTAAAAAAATTTGAAAATGAGAATAAAGATTTGGTTGATGCTATTCATACTAATAAGTGGACGGCATATGGTCCATGATTAATTTTTTATTTTTATTTATTTAAGCCAATAATCCTCATATTGGGGATTGTTGGCTTTTTTTATCTAAAAAATCATTTATAGCAAAATATTTGTGTTTATAGTAAATTAATGTTGCTGAATTTTCAATAAACATCTATCAGAGAATTGTCCACTAGATGTTCTTTTATTGAATTCATTTTTCCTCAAATAAGCATTTATTAGAGATATATTTTTACAATAAAAAGCCAAAACTACATTTTCACTGGAGCTTTAACCCCTAATATGTCTAAAGCATTTTTAATAGCTATTCGTGTTTTATCAACAAGGAGTAACCTAGCTAATTCTGTTTCACAGCCTATTACTGCTTGTGATTTGTAGAATTTGTTAAAGCTATTTGCTAGGTCTTGGACATACTGAGCAATTGGATGAACTCTCATAATAGTAGCTGATTCTTCAACAAAAAGAGGAAACTTAGCTATTGTTCTAATTAGATCAATTTCATGCTCATTTAAAATCCAATTATCTTCAATATCCTCAATAGCTATATCTAGCTTATTATCTTCAAAATGCCCTGATTTTTCAAGTAGTTTTGTGGCTCGTGCATGAGCATATTGAATTGAGGCACAACCTCTTTCAAAGCTTAAAGCTTCATCCCATTTAAATGTAATGTGTTTTTCTGGAGAAAGTCTTGAAATATAATATCTTATAGCTCCAATACCAATTTCTTCAGCTATCTTTTCTAGTTCTACCTTGTCCAAATCTTTTCTTCTTTCATTTAGCTCAAAAATAGCTCTTTTAATAGCTTCTTCAATTAATTCATCAACTGAAATAAAAACTCCTTTTCTAGTTGACATTGAACCTTCTGGAAGAGTGATAAATTCATAAAATATAACTTCTGGAGCAATCTGATTTAATAATTCCAAAGCTATGCTAATTTGATCAATAGCTAATTTATGATCTGAACCTAAAATATCAAGAACTATATCACCTTCTTGAGACTTTTTCATGTGATAAGCTAAATCTCTGGTAGAATAGAGAGAGGTTCCATCAGATCGTCTTAAGATTAGCTCTTTTTCTATTCCAAATTTTTCTAAGTTAAGTTGTAAGACTTCTTCTTCAGAGGTATATCCTGTAGCTTTTAAACCATCTATAACCTTATCTACATCACCATTTCTTAAGAACTGTCCTTCCCATATAAAATCATCATGTTTTATATTAAGTTTAGCTAATGTTTCTTTTGTACCTAAAAGACAAGAATCAACAGCTTTTTCAAATATTTTATTAAGATTATGGTTTTCACCTGCTTCGTATTGTTTGATTAAGCTATCAACTTCTTTATTAAGTGTTTCATCTTCTTTTAACTTTTCATTAACCTTAAAATAAAGTTTTCCTATTTGATGATCAATTTTATCTTCAAAATCAATATTATTGTTAAGATTATTGTAATTATTACTTGAATTAGTATTAGTATTATCGATGTTTTGATTGCTTTTACTACTATTATTGTTTTTGCCTGGGAGAGTATCATTTTTCTTATGGATATTTTCATTCTTGCTATCATAATTATTGCTATTGTCCTTGTAACTTTTAGCTAATTCATCATCAATATTTAATCCTAGCTTTTCCATTCCAAAAACAATCATTGCAATTTGACGACCCATATCATTTACATAATATTGAGTATGAACATTATTTCCAGCACAAATGAGAAGTCTTTTTAATGAGTCCCCAATTATTGCATTTCTTATATGACCAATGTGTAAAGGTCCATTTGGATTAGCTGAAGTATGTTCTAAAACAATCTTTTTATTAGTATTTTTTAGTTGACCATAGCTATTATCAATTGATTTAAGAAGTTTTTTTGAAAACATTTCATAGTTAATAAAGAAATTAATATATGGACCCTTGGATTCTACTTTTTCAAAAAGATTTGAAATTTCTATTTTATCAATTATCTCACTAGTAATATCCATTGGTGATTTTTTTAGTTGTTTAGCTAATTGAAAAGAAATAGTAGTAGCTAAATCTCCCATTTTAGGGTTAGGAGGAAATTCTAAATTGATATTTTCGGGAATTTCATAGTTTAGTTGTTTAAAGACATTTTTTAAGGAGTTTAAAGCATCATTTTTCATTTCAATGTACATAAATTCACCATATATTAAAAAATTATAAACTTAGCTATTTGTAGTATTTTGTAAAAATATTTTTGTTAATTTTTAAAAAGTTATTGGATTTAGTAGATTAATAATTTTACATAAATTTGATATTAGATAAAAAAAATATTATTTGTTTTTATAAAATAAAACATTAATATAGTAGATTAGCAAATTTTTTTAAATTTATGAAAAAAATTTAAATCATTATCTGTAAAATCATTTAAAATTTAATTTAAAAGATTTTTAACATTATTGATGAAAATTTTATTTATTATATACAATAAGTAATATACCATATAAATTATATTAAATTTAAAAAGGATTTATTTAATTTCTTATTAAATATTAATTATATAATATATTTTTATTAGAAAAATCCTTTCAACAATATTATTAAAAATTTAAAACCTTTATAAAAATAGAAAAGATTAATTAGAATTATTTATAGTCGTTTTAAAGGAAATTAGAGTTTTTTAATTTGTGAAAGTGATAAACTTGTAGCTTTAGCTATTGTTTCCATAGGTATTCCTTCATTTTTGAGTTTAATAGCTATTTCCTTTCCTTTTTCCTCTCTTGTTTTTTCTAATCTTTCATTCATTACATTTTCTAGGTGCATTTCTTCTATTTTTTCCTTGAAAAATTGGTCAAAGGCACCATTTTGAAAAGCCAATTCTAAATTTTTCATTGAAGCTTTAAGTCCTTCATCTCCCATTTTTACTATCTCCTTTCTTTTTTCATGCGAAATATTTTCATCAAAAAATCCAATATATTGATGTTTTAAGTTGTTTTTAAAATCTTTTTTTGTTTTTATTATTTTAGTACTGTCATTAGGATCATCTTCGAATATTACTGGTTTTCTGAACTGTGCAAAATCTTCGATTTTGCAATGTTAGAAAATCTTCGATTTTCTAAATTTTTCTATTTCAATGATATGAATCTCTATTTTATCTATTAGTGTTTCATTGATATAAGGATTACTATTTCTCAAATAAAAGATATTATGGTATTTTAGTGATTTTAAAAAGCTATATCCACATATAGCTACTGTAATGACATTTTTTAATGTGTTGTAATTTTGTCCTTTTCCTACTGATTCTATTGCTCTTTTACTAGCGTATATTATTAACCTTCCTAAAAAATCATCTGTTTTCTTTCTTTGAACTTCTATGTTAATGTCTTTTTGACATTCAGTTATAATACGTGAGTCTAACCGTACTTTTTTTCCCATTTTTTTATCAGGAGGCATTTTAGTATTTGTAGTGGTGATTTTTCCTTTAATATCAATACCTAATGTTTTTAAAAAGCTTTTTTGCTGTAATTCATTCCCTTTTTCTCCCATATATTTTAGGAACAAAAAATCATCCATTGCTAAATAATTTTTTAATGAGGGTTTTTCTATAGGTAGAAAATCCTTTTCTGGCTTTTTTTCCTTTTTTTCCATGGAAAAATATTTTTATTATATGGTATTTAAAGTTTAAATTTTTTTCAAGTAAATTTAGCTATTTAATAGCAATTATTAAGATATAAATGAATTTTACCATGTTAAATCAATTTTTCAAATAAATCAGAATTCTTCTAATGAATAACAATTTTGACATTACAAGGAAATATTTCAATTCAAAAAGAATTTTAAAATGGAGGAGGATTTAATGTCAAACACTTAATTTTTGGCACTGAATTTTCTGATTGATTATATAAATTGATTATTTTTATGCCGAAAAATAGGTTCCCGACTAAAGAAAGGTTATTTTTTCAGTATAAAATTGAAAAATTAATAATAATTTTCAAGAGTCGAAAACTTTACTTCCCAATGAAAAAGGATAAAATATTTAGTGAACATTAACTGTTATGTTTATATATGTAATTTACCATAATTATATAATGCCTGAAGTTTAGGCAGGCTGATAGCTCATAATTGAGTATGTTGTTTGAGAAGGCTTCATATCGTCTTCTTTTCATGTTTGTTCGGTCTAGTGGTATTCATCCTCTGTAGTTCCCTATTTTTTGGGAACTACAACCAACAAACTATATATATTTTTTTTCAATATTTTTATGATAATTATTCAATTTTTCGATAAGTTTATAACTCTATTCTTGAATAAATATAATGTTTGGATGTTGTTCTCATTCTGCTTCTCAAAAATAATTAGTAACATTCAAACAACATACTTAAGAAACACTAATTTAAAAATGGTCATATCCTAAACACATATTAAACCTATTAGTGTTTACTATTAAAGGAGCAAAGTAATTATGAGCGATTTATTATACATAATTGCACTACTAATATCTTTACTAGCAAAGATACTAGAATTATTAGGTTATTAAAAAGACCTAAACAGTGATTTTCAGTTTTTATATGAGCTTACTTCAAGTTTTTTAAGTTTTTAAATGTTCTTTTTTTTTATCTTAGACGTAGGCGAGAGGACACATCCATTAATTATTTTATGGTTTGGATTTTATTTTTTTCTAAAGAGAATATATATTTTCGTGAAAATGCATAAACTTCTTTCATGAATATTTTTTTCGCTTATCAACTTTAATCACATATAGAAAAATTTAAGTTCTTTAATTTTTTTCAAAGAATTCCAGTGATTTCAGCTATTTCCTGAGAAGTGAATCTAATTTTTTAATTTTAATGACTATTTCCATTTTTTTTCTTCTTTAACATATTATATCTTGCTTTTATGACTTAATTCTGCTTGTTCAGATTGTATATAATGTATTTATTCACTTTGATCTTGTAGAACACGTGATGTTTTTCCATATATTTTATTTGCAAATTTTTCATTTTAATACTTTATCAATTAAATTTTGAGAGCTTTTGTATCAAGTAGTGTGTTAGTTGAATTTTTAGGTAATTTAAATCAAAGTTACCTTTTTTAATATCAGTTTGGAACTTTGCAAAATCTTCGATTTTTTAGAGAAAATTATAGTTTAAAGAGAGTAAAAAAGATTTTGTAATTTTAAGCTAAATATTCTAATTGATTGGAAAATAAAGAGTTTATGAAGAATAAATTTAGGATAATGAAATTTAATTAAAATTGAAAAGTTTATCAAAAAAAATATGGAAAAATAGCTAAAAAAGAAATTAAAAAAAAAGTAAAAAATTGTTAAAAAAAAAGATAAGAAAAAAGGATTAAAAAATAAAATCCTTTAAAAACATGTTAATTTTTTTTTCTACGTCTAAGACCAATGAAAAGCATAGCTAACAATGATAGTAATATCATAGCTATTGGATTACCAGCAGCTGACATTGCAATAAGTGGAGTAGACCTACTAGTTCCATCACCATCTATATCGCCATCGTCGTATTCATAGTTAAAGTCATCGTCGTCAATATCCCCTTGAACAATAGGATCAGGGACAGTATCATTTTCAGTAGAGTTAGTATCAACAGTTATATTGCTTGTTGGTGTAATACCGAAAGGACGATTATCCAATGATTCACGATAAATACTGTCACCAAGGAACTCAGCTACAATACTTCCACCAGGAGTATAGGTATGGTTTAACCTAGCTACACCATTAAAATCAGTAATAGCTATACCAATAAACATACCATCAAGGAAGAATGCCATAGGTTTGTCAGCTAATGGTTTATTAAATTCATCGTAAAGCCTTGCTATGAAAGTTGTTGTTTCATTATCTACATGACTTGCTGAAACTGTAGTAGTAGTTCTTAGAGGACGTACTGTTAAAGTACTTTCTGATGTGGTTCCTGCATAAACATTACCTGAACCTGCAAAAGCTACAGATATAGTAAAATCGCCTTTTGGAAGTGGTGGACCAGTATAATATAGTCTACCATAAGTATCAGTTTCAAAAGTACCAACGTACTCTCCATCAATGTAAACATCGACTTCAGTATTGTTTAAAAGATCTCCATCTTCGTCTTTTAATACTGCAGTGAAAGTAGAGTTTTCTACTGTGGTTACAACAACATTGTCTAATACAATTTCAGTAGCTAGTTTTTCAACAAGTAATACACCCATTTGTTCAGAACGTCTTAATAGAGGATTTCCAATAAATTCAGCATCAATACGAAGAGGATTAGCCTCAGTTGGAGTATGGTAGAGATAAGCTATACCTTGACCATTAGTGGTAAGGTTGTACACATTACCATCTATTTCAACCCTAATAACTTGATTTGGCATTGGAGAGTCAAATTCATTATGAAGGTAGATTGGAATTTCTGTTAGACGATTTACTTTAGTAGTTACATCAGCAATAGTTATTCTAGTACCCATATCTCTTGATTGTCTAGTAATTGTATCATTAGATGACAAGTAAGTGGTATTACCAGCATAAGTTGCTTCCAGTGTATAGTTTGCTGGGAAAGGACCTGGTGTGAAATCATGAATAGCTATACCTTGTGCATTAGTTATATTAGTTCCTATGGTTATTCCATCGACTATGAAAGTAACAGTAGCTCCAACTACAGGTCTTCCAAATTGATCAGTAAGATTTGCAGTTATGTTTGTAGTAAAGTTAAAGATAAGAGCAGTAGAAGTGTTTACAATAGTGGTTGTAGATAGAGGTAGAATGTTTAACCAAGCATTTGTTGTATTGGAAGGAGCGAAAGCTGCATCTCCAAAGTATTCCACAGTGAAATCATTGTATAAACCATATTCATTGTAGGTGTTAGTTAAACTAAATGCTCCATTAGTAACTGGTACACTGTAAACTGTACCATTAATAGTTATATTTACAAAACCATTTACAGCCCAGCCATTTTGACTTGTTACATTACCATTTATTGTAAATGGCATGGTTGCATTTTGAGTTACATTTTCAACAGAAATACTTGTAGGAATGTGATCTGCACCTAAAGGAATACTACTAGCATTATCTTGACCAATATTTTCCTGATCTACTGTTACATTTGCAATATTTGGAATATTACCAGTACCATTAACTCTAACATTAATAGTTAAGGTTAAACTTTGGTTTACTGCTAAGCTTCCAATAGTCCAGCGACCATTAGCTGCATTATAATTAGCTAATGAAGCACTTACAAAGATAAGTCTAGAATCAAGTTGGTCTATAATTACAAGACCTGTTGCATTATCAGGACCATTATTTGCAACGGTTATAGTATAGCTAACAAGATCTCCTACAATAACATTTGAAGTAACATTACTATTTTTTGTAATTGTTATGTTAACACTTGCAGGAACATTTACAGTTGAGTTGTTACCATCTGTACTATTGTTTCCAATGTTAACTTCGCTAATAGAGACATTAGCTACATTAACAATCTGACCAGTTCCACTTACAATTACTGTTATATTTAATTCTAAGGTTACACCAACATTTAGTGCTCCTATAGACCAAATACCAGTACTTGGATTGTAAGATGATGAAGAAGCACTTACAAAAGTAAGTCTTGAATCAAGTACATCAGTTACATTTACATTAGTTGCATTATCAGGACCATTGTTTGTTACACGTATAGTGTAAAGTACACTAGTTCCTACAGTTACATTACCAGTTATATTGCTAAATTTAGTTACAGTTACATTAGCTGTTCGTGGAACAGTAATATTTACAGTACTATTGTTAGTATCATTAAGGTTAATTTCCTCAGTGAAGTTAGTGATATTAGCTACATTAGCTATATTTCCAGTGCCAATAATTTGAACAGTAAGAGTTAAGATTGCACTTTGACCAGCAGCTATAGTAGCAATTGTCCATTCACCTGTAAGAGAATTATAATTACCTAAATTCATATTAGCATTTAATAGTGCTAGGCGATAATCAAGTACATCAAGAACAGAAACAGCTGTAGCATTATCTGGACCATGATTAGTTACATTAATAGTATAGGTAACTATATCAAGATAACTTGCATTAGCTGATGCATTACTAGTTTTAACAACAGTTAAGTTTACTGTAGTTGGAACAGTGAAGTTAGTACTGTTTGAACTTGCATTAGTGCTATTTTCACCAATATTATTTTGATCTGAAGTAATATTAGCTACATTTACAATATTTCCTGTACCATTAATACGGACAGTAATAGTTAAAGTTTCAGTTGAACCTGCAGCTAAATTTCCTATATCCCATACACCATTAGATACTGTATAAGTGCCAACTGTAGTAGTATGACTAAGATAAGCAAGACGAGGGTCAATTCTATCAATTACAATAACACCTGTTGCATTATCAGGACCAAAGTTACGAACAGTAATAGTATAAGTTATAATATCATTATAACGAACACTAGCAGATGCATTACTAGTTTTAGATATTGTGAAGTTTACAGTTGAGTTAATAGAGAAAGTAGTATTACTACTAGTACTATTATTTCCTAGATTTACTTCATTTACAGTAACATTCGCTACATTTACAATATTACCTGTACCAATAACTTGGACATTAATAGTTAATGTTGCAGTTTGACCTACAGCAAGATTGTTAATCACCCACATACCAGTATTATTGTTGTAAATACCTATATTTGCAGTAGCATTAAGGAATAAAAGACGGTTACTAAGTATATCAGTTACATTAACACCTGTTGCATTATCAGGACCATGATTAGTTACATTAATAGTATAAGCAACCAAGTCACCTACACCTACATCTAAACCAGTTACATTGCTAACTTTAACAATAGTCAAATTCACTGTACTTGGAACTGAAATATTCACAGTACTATTATTGGTATCATTAAGATTAATAGTTTCATTAAAGTTATTGATATTAGCTATGTTTGAAATATTGCCAGTACCATTTATTTGAACAGTTATAGTTAAGATTGCACTTGTACCTGCAGCTATTGTTCCAATATCCCACATACCAGTACCAATATTATAATTACCCATATTCATAACAGTATTTAGGACAATAAGGCGACTATCAATTTGATCAAGAACAGAAACAGCAGTTGCATTATCAGGACCATGATTAGTTACATTAACAGTATAGCTAACTATATCAAGATAACTTGCATTAGCTGAAGCATTACTAGTTTTAACAATAGTCAAATTCACAGTACTAGGAACAGTGAAATTAGTACCATTAGTTGTTGAATTAGTGCTATTTTCACCAATATTATCTTGATTTGTAGTGATATTAGCTACATTTACAATATTTCCAGTTCCATTAATTCTAACAGTTATAGTTAAAGTCACATTCTGTCCTACAGTAAGGCTTCCTATATCCCAAACCCCATTAGATACAGTATAATTAGTTCCTGGAGAAGCTGTATGACTTATATAAGCAAGTCGATAATCCAGCTCATCAAATACAATAACCCCCGTTGCATTATCAGGACCATAATTACGAACAGCTATAGTATAAGTAATTATATCATTATAGCGTACATTAGCTGAAGCATTACTAGTTTTAGAAATAGTGAAATTCACACTACTAGGAACTGTTAAAGTTACACTATCATTTGTACTATTGTTTCCAAGATTAACCTCACGTACAGTAACATTAGCTAAGTTTACAATATTACCTGTACCAATAATACTTACATTAATATATAAGGTAGCAGTTTGACCAACATTTAAAGTTCCAATAGTCCAAATACCAGTGTTATTATTATATGAACCTATTGTTGCACTAGCATTTAGGAATAAAAGAGCTGAAACTAGTCTGTCGGTTACATTTACAAATGTTGCATTATCAGGACCATGATTTGTAACATTGATTGTGTAAGTTACACGATCTCCAACAGCTACTACACCTGTAACATTACTTGTTTTAGAAATTGTTAAATTCACTGTACTTGGTACAGAGATATTAACAGTACTATTTGTGCTGTTGTTTCCGAGATTTTCTTCATTTACATTTGTTATATTTGCTACATTTGTTATATTTCCTGTACCATTTATACGGACAAATATATTTAAAATTGCACTTTGACCAGCAGTAATAGATGGAATAGACCAAATATAAGTAGCAGGATTATAAGTACCTATTGTGGCATTAGCACTTAATAGTATAAGGCGAGAATCAAGTCTATCATAGACTGAAACACTATTTGCAGTATCAGGACCGAAATTTGTTACATTAATTGTATAGGTAACATAATCAAGGTAACTTGCATTAGCTGAAGCATTAGTTGATTTAACAATAGTCAAATTCACAGTATTTGGAACAGTGAAATTAGTACCATTAGAACTTGAATTTGTGCCATTTTCACCAATATTATCCTGACTAGCAGTAATATTAGCTATATTTACAATATTTCCAGTTCCATTTATACGAACAGTAATATTTAATGTAACAGTTGAGCCAACATTTAGGTTGGATATGTTCCAGAAAAGAGTATTACCACTCATAGAGTAATTTCCACCAACAGCATTTACAAAGATTAATCTAGAATCTAAAATATCTGTTACTACAACATTTGTTGCATTATCAGGACCAAAGTTACGGACAGTAATAGTATAGGTTATTAAATCTCCGAAGTAAACAGTTGCAGGAGCATTACTAGTTTTTGTAATCGTGAAATTCACAGTACTTGGAACCGTTAAGGTTACACTATCATTCGTACTATTGTTTCCAAGATTAACCTCACGTACAGTAACATTAGCTACATTCACAATATTACCTGTACCAATTATAGTTACATTAATATATAATGTAGCAGTTTGACCAACATTAAGAGTTCCAACAGTCCAAACACCAGTATTATTATTATATGAACCAATAGTTGCACTAGCATTTAAGAATAAAAGAGCTGATGATAGTCTGTCAGTTACATTAACGAATGTTGCATTATCAGGACCATGATTTGTTACATTTATAGTGTAAGTTACACGATCTCCAACACCTACTATACCAGTAACATTACTAGTTTTAGAGATTGTTAAGTTTACTGTATTAGGTACACTAACATTTACATTACTAGAATTAGTACCATTAGCAAGATTAAATTCAGTTACATTTGTAATATTTGCTAAATTAGTAATATTTCCAGTACCATTGATTCTAACAATAATTGTTAAAATTGCACTTCCTCCAGCTGCAATAGATGGAATAGACCAAACATTATTAGTATAAGTACCTATAGTAGCTGTAGCATTCACAAGTATAAGGCGATAATCAAGTTGATCATAAACTGAAACAGCAGTTGCAGTATTAGGACCATGGTTAGTTACATTAATAGTATAGGTTACTAAATCACCATAACCTGCAGTAGAAGTGTTACTAGATTTTACAATAGTTAAATTAACAGCATTGGAAGATGATATATTCACACCACTTGTGTTTCCACCAACATTTGGTTGATTCACATTAGTTATAGTAGCTACATTAGGAATAGTACCTGTAACATTTACCCTTACATTAATTGTCAAGGTTACAGTTTGATTAACAGAAATACTAGCTATTGTCCAAAGACCAGTAGAACTTACATAAGTACCTGAACTTGGAGTAAAACTTTGTAAAATAAGACTAGAATTTAAAAGATCAAGCACTATAACATTAGTAGCTGCATCAGGACCATGATTTGTAACATTAATAGTATAAGTTACATAATCTCCAAAGTTCACTCCACCAGTTACATTAGCATTTTTATTAATGGTTAAATTCACTATAGGAGAAATATCAGCTCTACCAGTACTACTGGTTGAAGAGTTACTTGCAGTATAGTTACCATTACCATCAAAGACAGCATACCATGTATAATTTCCAGTAACAGGGAAAGTGTAATTAGCTATAGCTTGACCATTTGAGTTAGTTAAAGCAAAGGTATAGTATCCTCCACTCATACCATAGAAGTGTAAAGTTACATTTCCAATAGTATCATTCCACTCATCATAAATTGTAGCATTTAAGATTACAGGAGCTCCACTATTTCCATAAACAACATTATTAACCACAATACGAGTATCCAATCTAAGGAAGTTAAGTATTGTACTTGCATTAATAGGATTATAATTTTTATTTGAACCATTATACTCTACAGTATAATTTAAATTACCAGCACTAGCTACTGTATAGCTATGATAAACAGTACCATTGGCAGTTGTGGTATTAGTACCAACATAGACACCAGCTACATAAAAGTCAACAACAAGACCAGCTACAGGATAACCACCATTATCAAGGTAAGTTGCAGTTAAAGTAACTTGATCCTTATATTTACCAGAAGTAGTACCTAAATTAACAGTTAAGTTACTTACAGTAGGAGTAGAGTTAGTAGTAACATTAAAACTAATATACTGATTGTCCACTCTAAAGTAACCTTCATGATAAGCATCAGCTACAAAAGGAATACTTACAACAGTACCGTTTAAATGAGCACTGAAAGAAGTGTTGTAAGGAGGGACAATAAATCGTGCTTCACCCATAAATGGAGGTAAGCGACTTACATTAAAGTTAGTATTAGTTGTGTCATTAAGTAGTATAGTATAAACATAATGAGCACTACCATTCCAAAGACCATAATTAACAGTATCAAAGTCAATTACAACATAATTGTTAGGTAAGTTACCAACAGCTAAATGTCTATTTTCTCCCCACCAATTAAAGTCAATGTTAACATTTCCGCTTTGAGAAGTATTAGTCCAAATAGTTTGGTTAAAATTACCAGAAGCATCCGTGTTATTAAAGAACCTATTATAATTAGCTGTTAATCGACCAGCTGCATAAACACCATAACCTTGATTACCTGCATAATTATACTCAAACTGACAACTTAAAATAGAATTAGCTAAAGATCCACCCATAGCTGCAACTCCACCACCAAAAGTACCAGCTTCGTTACGAGTAAATATACAATAGGTTATATTAACACCAGCAGCAGAACCAATAGCTCCACCATAAGTACCAGCTACATTATCCGTAAAGTTAGAGTTGTTTGCATAGAAGTTACCACCAGTAGGAACACCAACAGCACCACCATAAGTTACAGCAGTGTTATTTTCAAACCTTGAGTCATATACATTGATATTACCAGACATTAGCCCTATAGCTCCACCATAACCAGTAGAACCAGTTGCATGGTTACGTCTTAAAGTAGAACTGCGAACATTAACAGTACCACCAGTACCACTAAGAGCAACAGCACCACCGTAGTTAACAGCCATATTATCTATCATTTCAACGAAATTTAGATTAACAGTACCAGCACCATTAACACCAACAGCACCACCATAGGTACCAGCATCATTTCCAGTCAAGTTAGAGTTTGTAGCATTAATAGTACCTGCACCATTAACACCAAAAGCACCACCAAAACTACCAGCAGAATTATTATAGATACGACTATTTTCAATTATTATTGTACCTGCAGAACCAAGACCAGCAACACCACCATACTCTAAAGCATAGTTATTAAATATAGCTGTGTTATTGATCACATTTATTCGACCACCAGAAGTTCCAGTACCAAAAGCACCACCATATTTCGCCCAATTATCATGGACTGTACAGTTAACCAAAGTTATTACAGCATTTGCACCATTAACACCTGCAACTCCACCATAAGCAGTAGCTGCAGCTGTATTATTTCTCGCAGAATTATTAGCAAAAGCAGAATTATAGATATTTATAGTACCTCCAGGTGAACCTAAAGCACCACCATAAGCACCACTTCCATAAACATAATTACCATTGAAATTAGAAAGATTTGCATTTATAGTTCCAGCAGAAGCTCCAATAGCACCACCATATTGAGTAGCATTATTATTATTAAAATTAGAAGTAGAAATACTTACTGTTCCACCACCAGATCCAATAACACCACCAAAAGTAGTAGCTACATTTGAAGTAAAATTAGAACCAACAATATTAACTGCACCACTAGCTACATTAATAGCTCCACCTTGAGTTGTAGCAAAGTTATTATTAAAACTAGAATTAGTAATATTAACAGTACCACTAGCTGCATGAATAGCACCACCAGTAGTACTAGTAGCACGGTTATTAGTAAAAGTAGAGTTAAATATAGCTATAGATCCAGAACTAGCAGCATTTATAGCACCACCAGAAGTAGCATTATTACCAATAAAAGAAGAGTTAATTATAGTAACAGGATTAGTTCCTGCATTATGTATAACCCCCCCAGTATTGCTAGATCTACAATTTTCAAAAATGGTGTTAATTATAGTTGAAGGACCAGTATGAGTAAATGTCACACCTCCTTGACCACCAGAGAAAACATTTGTGAACCTTGAATTATCAGTAACCAGAAAGCTACCAGCACCATTAAGACAGAAAATACCTCCATGACTGGAAGCAGTGCAACCAGAATCAGTAATATTAGTATAATTAAGTGTAACACCAGCACCACCATAACAACGTATAACCGCACCTACACTTGAACCAGTACAGTTGATAATGTTAGTATTGTATAAACTCACATAGGAAGAACTTGGACCATGATGATTAATAACACCACCAGTACTAGCCTGTGCGATATTAGTAAAATTAGTATTATTTACCCTTATTGAACCAAAACTAGCTACAGTACTTTCAGGAGTACCAATACCTTTACCAGTACTAGATCCAGTTAAATTAGTAAAGAGACTATTATTAACAATAATATCTACATAACTAGACTCAGTATAAATACCCCTACCACTAGTAGAATTTACAAAGATAAGAGAATCAATATTTAAAATATTATTTGCTTGAATATAAATTTTATTATATAAGCCACCTCGTATTATCAAATTATATAAATTAAGAGTTCTCTGATTAGCAGATGAAGTACCAGCAGAAATATTTAAGAAAGTGGGAACAGAACTAGATGTAGATGGAGGTGAAGAAGGAATTATAATTACATCATTAACAGTATCATTTCCAATTATAGTCATATTTAGCTTATTTGCTAAATTAATCTCTGCATTTCCAGTAGATTGATAAATCCCTGGTTGTAAAATAATTGAAGAATTAGCTTGAGCATTATTATAAGCATATAAAATCGTTCTCCAAGCAGTAGCTATAGATAAACCATTACGAGAAGCATTATCTTGACCACTAGAAGGATCAACCCAGTATCTATTTCCAGAAGTAGGTAATGGAACACTTAAAGGTTGAATCAAAGAGAATACATTGAAAGATGGTTGATTTTGACTTATTCCATAATTTGTATCGACATCATTAACATAAGAAGCATGTACATTGTAGTTTCCATTAGCTAAGTCTACACTATATGTAGCCACCCCATTAGCTATGGAAACTCTTCCTGAAAATTCATTATTTATATAAAAAGCAACATCACCAATTAAATTATTTCCATTAAAATCATTAACATTTGCAGTTAGAGTTATCCTATTAGAATTATATGTAGGAGATGCACTAACTGTTACAACAACATCAGTTTTTTTATTATTTATAAATTTACAATTTTCAAATACAACAGTACCTGACCCAGCAATTGAGCCATTAAATAAATTCACTAAACTATTAAAATTAGCTATATCCCCATCAGAATATATGTAATTAGTAAAAATAGTTAGATTATATAATTTTAAAGTATTTCCACTTAAAACATTAAAAGCAACATTATTAGAATCTATAAATATAATAGAATTGTTTACCCCATTACCTTGTATAGTTATATCTTTATCAATACTAATTTTCGTGAAATTCGTATGAATCCCATCACCTAAAGATAATGTGGATCCATTGAAAATATTAGAAATACTGTTTGAATTTTCCTTTTCTGTAGATTCTGCTGGATTACATTCCACACATCCACAGTCAGGACAACCAGAACAATCAGTACATGAACAAGAAACATCACATGTTTCACATGCAGTAGCTGATTGTAAAGCGGAAAAGAATAGTAAAAACATAGCTATAACTATGAATACTCTTATCCTAGACTTATTAGCTGTTAACATAGAAAGCCTCCTTTATGGTTATTAAAACCATGTATAATCCTCCATAGATATTATCCAAAAACATTTATACATAAAAAAAATCTCCTTAACAAAATTTTAAATTTTAATTTTATATTCATATTATCAAATCATATTATCAATTTATGAAAACCCCACAAATTTTTTAAACATTTAAATAAGATCATTGAAATTAATTAAAAATACTTATACAATTACAAGAACACCATTAGATATCAATCTTAAATATTTAATATTTCATTCATATTGAAAATTATATAATCAAATTTATGAAAATATAAAAATTTTTTAAATATTAAAATAAAATCATTAGAACTTAATTAAAAACACTTATATAAATAGTGAAATTCTATTAGATATCAATCTTAAATATTTAATATTCTATACATAGAAAATTATATAATCAAATTTATGAAAATTTAAAAATTTTTTAAATATTTAAATAAAATCATTAGAAATTAATTAAATATGCTTTTACAGTTACTAGAACACCATTAGATATTAAATTTAAATGTTTAATTATTAAATTATATTATAAAAACGTGTTACAAATTTATGAAAACCTTATAGTTTTTTAAACTTTTAAATAATATGATTGAATTTAATTAAAAATACATATACAATAACTAAAAAATCATTACGTACTAATCTTAAATAAATATATACTAGAAAATTCATATACATAAATTTAAAAAATATTTACAGATGAAAAATCATCAAACAAATAATCTTAAACAAATATATACTAGAAAATTCATATACATAAATTTAAAAAATATTTACAGATGAAAAATCATCAAACTAATAATCTTAAATAGATATATACTAGAAAATTCATATACATAATTTTAAAAAATATTTACATGATACAAAATTATCAAATAAATAATTAAAAATTATAATATAATTAGCTAAACACCAATACATACAATCTAATATCAATACATATAAGAAAATTATTGTATACTTTTCTAAAAAAATATAATCATTTGATAAAAAATCATATTTAGTACTTAAAGATCATTATATATTTGAAAAATACTAAGACATAGCTATTTTAAAATAAAAATATATAGTAAATTCCTGTATATAGTTCAAAAATATATTAACATGTTGAAAAATACAACTATTAATTATACTAAAAACATTTATACAATAATAGAATACAATATATATTATTTTTAAATCACTATATATGAGTAAATTCTTGTATATAGTTCAATAAAATACATTCATATGAATTTAATCATTGCATTTATAAACAAAATTCCCCTTCATTATTAAAAGTTTATATTAACTACTTAAAGTTTCAATTCATAAAAATAAAATCATCATATAAATCATGAAAAAAAAATTACATGAAACCAATCATTTTCCCTTTAATTTAAAAAACCCCATTCATCACCTAAATATTTATTTTTTACCAAAAAGGCCCTATACGATAATAATCCACTTAATAATTATTAATTAATAATTATAATAATAATTATAATACTTATTTTTAGTAATCCAAAAATCCCTATATCATTAATTAAAATGCCTATCTATAATCCAAAAATCTCTTTAGTAAATAAAAGATTTTTTTTGAAACTACAAACCCAAAAAAATATTCAACTTTAACCATTAGTAGAATGATCCTATCAAAGTTCAAGATTAGCTTCAATAATTGAGATCCATTATTTATTAATAATGAACCAAAACTGAAAGCTTGAAAATCTTAATAATTAATAGCACCATTTAAAATAGCTAATTATTTTCAATTCCACATTGGTCGGAATTATTTTAGCTATTCCAATTAGGTCGAAATTATTAAATTTGGGTTAACTTAAATGACCAGATAAATAACAATGTTACTTGTAATTTATTTTATCTCTCATTCAATAAAAATAAGCATTGAATATGTTTGTATATCTGATATAGAGTGTAAATTACGTGTTAATGACAGATTAAACAATTTTACTTGTTTTTTATTTCTTCTCTCATTAAATAAAAAAATAAGTTTGAATTAATTGTATAGTCTATATCTGAATAATTTGTTCCATGATATTTTTTTTACATCATAGAATTATATCTAGCTAATAAGCACCTTCGTAGCTAAACTCATTATATTTATATAATAGAATTAAGCTATTCTCTCATTAACTATAGCATTTATATAATGAACTTTAACATATATATTTAACTATTGTATACATCTACAATTAAAGAGAATATTTATAAAAAAAGACATTATAAAAAAGATAAAAATTGAAACAAAAAATAATTCATAATATATTTTAATAAAAAAATATTTTAAAAAGAAATAATCCCTTATAAATCTTAATAAGAAAATATTTTTTTAAAAAAAAAATAATACTTTTCATGAAAATATACAGAAAATTATGTCTAAATAAAAATTATACATCTACAATTAAAATGAATATTCAATTATAAAATAGATGAAAAAATGATAAAAATAAAAACAAAAAATTCTTATCTGTATATTTTAATGAAAAACTACTAACTTACCACACCATTCCTCAAGTATTCAAATTATGGAATATAGCTATTTTTATAAAATAAAAAAAATATACATCTACAAATTTAATGAATATTCGATTAAAATATAGATGAATATACTATAAAAATAAAAAATAAAAAAAAATTTCTTGTGAATTATAAATTTTAAGATATTAATAAAGAAAATATCTTTTTTTAAAATCAATTATTAATTAAACAAGTATTATAAATAATATTCAATAACCATTAGCTAAATAAGAGGATTAAAGAGCTAAAAAAATTTTTGATTTTAGAAAAAAAAATAATTAAAAAAATCTTTTTTTACACTTGAAATGAATGACCAAATTAATATTATTAAATAAAAAATCATGATTTTACACTTGAAATGAACGTCTAATTTTTTCTTAAAGTTTTTCATGAAATTTTTCTAGAAGGATTTAAAAAAAAAATATTAAAAAAATTCTAGAAAATTAAAAAAAAATAATTTCAAAATACCTATTAAAATCCCATCCTTGAATATAAATTTGTACTCAAGAAGTAGCTATTAACAAGTCATAATCCTTAAACATTCTTTTTTTTAAAATAAATAATATTCCATTTATATGGAATTTTAAACATTTTTTTACAAATTCTTTAGCTTCACACTTGAAAGTTAGTATTGGAGCTATTAGTTTTTAGCTAAATAATCTTTAATGAAGGTTTTTTATAAGTAAAAAATCTTTTTCTAGCTTTTTTCCCTTTTTTTCAAAGAAAAAATATTTTTATAACAAAATATTTAAAATTTAGATTTTTATCAATTAAATTTAGCTATTTAATAGTAAATATTAAGTTTTAAACAAAATTTACCATATTAAAAAAACTTTAAAAGTAAAATAAAATTTTCCTAAAGAAGCAATTTTAACACTAAAAAGAAGTATTTCAATTTAAAAAGAATTTTCAAATGAATGAAAATTTAAATTATTATCATTATTATTTATTTTAAACTAAATATCCTAATTAATTGAAAAATAAAGGATTAATAGAGAATAAGTTAATGGTAAGAAAGTTTAATTAAAGTTAAAAAATTTATCTAAAAAAAGAATATGAAAAAAAATAGCTAAAAAAGAAATAAAAAAAAAATAAGAAAAAAGGATTAAAAAATAAAATCCTTTAAAAACATATTAATTATTTTTTCTACGTCTGAAACCAACTAAAAGCAAGGTTAACAATAATAACAATATTATAGCTATTGGGTTTCCTGCAGCTGACATTGGAATACGAGGATTAACTGGATTAACTGGATTATCAGGATTAACTGGATTAACTGGATTGTCAGGGTTATCAGGGTTATCTGGATTATCTGGATTGTCAGGATTATCAGGGTTATCAGGGTTATCTGGGTTGTCAGGATTATCAGGATCAGGATTATTACCGAAAGGATGATTATCCAATGATTCACGATAAATACTGTCACCAAGGAACTCAGCTACAATACTTCCACCAGGAGTATAAGTATGGTTTAACCTAGCTACACCATTAAAATCAGTAATAGCTATACCAATAAATATTCCATCAAGGAAGAATGCTACAGGTTTGTTATCTAATGGTTTATTAAACTCATCGTAAAGTCTTGCAATGAAAGTTGTTGTTTCATTATCCACATGATTAGCTGAAACTGCAGTAGTAGTTCTTAGAGGACGTACGGTTAAAGTACTTTCTGATGTAGTACCTACATAAACATCACCTGAACCTGCAAAAGCTATGGATATAGTGAAATCACCTGTAGGAAGTGGTGGACCAGTATAATATAGTCTACCATAAGTATCAGTTTCATAAGTACCAACATACTCTCCATCAATGTAAACATCCACTTCAGTATTATTTAAAAGATCTCCATCTTCGTCTTTTAACACTGCAGTGAAAGTTGAATTTTCAACTGTGGTTACAACAACATTATCTAATACAATCTCAGTTGAAAGTTTTTCAACAAGTAATACACCTATTTCTTCAGAACGTCTTAATAGAGGATTTCCAATAAATTCAGCATCAATACGAAGAGGATTAGCCTCAGTTGGAGTATGATAGAGATAAGCTATACCTTGACCATTAGTGGTAAGGTTATACACATTTCCATCAATTTCAACCTTAATAACTTGATTTGCCATTGGAGTGCCAAACTCATTATGAAGATATATTGGAATTTCAGTTAAACGATTTACTTTAGTAGTTACCTCAGTAATAGTTATTCTAGTACCCATATCTCTTGATTGTCTAGTGATTAAATCATTAGATGAAAGATAAGTACTGTTACCAGCATAAACTGCTTCTATTGTATAATTTGCAACAAAAAGACCCGGTGTTAAAGCATGAATAGCTATACCTTCTGCATTAGTAATATTAGTTCCGATAGTTATTCCATCGACTATGAAAGTAACAGTAGCTCCAACTACAGGTCTTCCAAATTGATCAGTGAGATTTGCAGTAATATTTGTAGTATAGTTAAAGATAAGAGCAGTAGAAGTATCTACAACAGTAGTAGTAGCTAAAGGTAGAATGTTTAACGTACCAGTTGTATTGGAAGGAGCGAAAGTTGCATCCCCAAAGTATTCAACAAGTAAATTGTATAAACCATATACATTGTAGGTTTGACTTAAACTAAATGCTCCATTTGTAACTTGTACTATGTAAACTGTGCCATTAATGGTTATATTTACAAAACCATTTACTGCCCAGCCATTAAGACTTGTTACATTGCCATTTATAGTAAACGGCATGGTTGCATTTTGAGTTACATTTTCAACAGAAATAAAGGTAGGAATGTGGTCTGCACCTAAAGGAATGCTACTAGCATTATCTTGACCAATATTTTCCTGATTAACTGTTACATATGCAATATTTGGAATATTACCAGTACCATTAACTCTAACATTAATAGTTAAAGTTAGACTTTGGTTTACTGCTAAGTTTCCAATAGTCCAGTGACCATTAGCTGGATTATAATTAGCTAATGAAGCACTTACAAAGACAAGGCGAGAATCAAGTAAATCGATTACTACAAGACCTGTTGCATTATCAGGACCATTGTTT
>Ga0099364_10002159_pt1 | contig 31634 bp, 41 predicted proteins | sample TergutTh196P3_FD_73070 | JGI IMG/M metagenome (GOLD analysis project Ga0099364, IMG submission 73070) | Microcerotermes parvus P3 segment gut microbial communities from Pointe-Noire, Republic of the Congo - Th196 P3 | ecosystem: Host-associated > Arthropoda: Insects > Digestive system > Gut ... | reverse complement strand
ATAATTTTTTATAGTGTAAATAATGGTCAATCTTTTACTAAAACTTTTATTCCAAAAAATGAAATTTTAATTGAAAATATATTTAATTATGAAAAAGAAGAAACAAATATTCTTTTAAAAGATAGATGGTGCGAAGCTATTTATAGATTAGGAAATAAAATAAGAATTCACTATAAAAAAGATAGTGATTCAACTCAAAAAGAATTACCAATAGGATATACTACATTTACAATCAATGAACAAGAAGGAAATTCTTTATTAGTTTTTGATAATGAAAATTATGAATTTAATTTACCAATAGAAAAAATAGATCTTTATGAATCTTTAAGTTATACTTGGAAGAACTTTAAGATTGGACCATTAAATGGAACTATTGAATATAACTCTTTTGGGTTGGATTCTGGTTTTATGTCTTCATCAGTATTTTGTTTAGAACAACCATATCATTTAACCCTTAATGGACAACAGATAACTGAAGTAAGTTCTAATTATTTATTATATAATAATGCTCCAAATGCTGTTGAAAATTCTGAGGCCTTACGAGTATTAGTGTCTATTGATCAATCTAACTTATTAGAAAATCCAACAAAATATTTAGATTATAAGAATGAATATCTTGATTCTACAAGTAAATTATTAGTAGAATATATTTTACCAGTAACAGAATTAAGGCAGGCTAATAGATTATATTCTCCTAGAGAAGTAATGTTGCCAAATGATAAGCAAGATAATCTAAAATATGGAATTCCAGCAATTTCTGAAGATATTGACCATAATACTTATCAATACTATGAGCCATATAGAGATTCTAAAGGTAATTTAATCTATAAATATAAAGAAGCAACAAACTTAGCTAATCAAACCATCTATCTTTGTCAAAGTAATGGAGATTATATAATAGAATTAGATCCTACAACTATGACTAATAGATTAAGATTAAAAACGCTTATTGAAGAAAATATAGATTATCAAACTCTAATTCCAGCGCCAATATTATTAGAATCTTTCAAAGCAGAAATAATTAATGAAGAAATGACTATTCAATTAAATAGTTACTTAAATAATAGACAAATTCAATATATAAATTTTGATAGACTTTTTTCTGATCTTCAAATTAATATAGAAATTATAAATGAATTTATTTTAGATTTGATAGATAAAAATTTATTATATAAATGGCCAACTACTGCTATCGATTCTTTAGATGATATGTGGAAGTTGAATGAAACAGGAGAAAACAGATATTATAATTATAAGTCAGATGATTGTATTGATATTTTACAATATTTATTATCAATCGAAAATAAAGAAGGACCTTTTAATGATGATAAAAAAATAAGTAATAGAATAGCAGCAATTGAAATAGAAAAAGATGGAAATAAAGAATATTATATATTTGATAGGTTAACTTCTACAATTCCTATAAAAGAAAATGATAATATATATCTTAATATTTCAGTACCCTATGAATTTGCAAATGGACAAACTATATATGATAATGTTATTTTTCAATGGAATAAAAATGAAGAGAAAAAACGTATTGATATTAGTCCTTATGAAGAAAATCAAGAATTAAATGGAATTTATTTAAAGTCTAATGGATATGGCGGATATATTTATAATGATATATATAATAAGAATTTTTATTTAGAAAGACCAGAACATATTGATTATCAAGCTTTTGAACATGAATTAGTTACTAATAAATATGATGAATTTATATATCTTGTAGATGAATATGGAAATAGAATAAATTCTAAAAATGGATTATTTTGGTTAACTACAATTAATAATGTTCATATAAATTATGATAATTTATTACAAAAAGAAAACATAATTAAATTATATGGAACAGATGATATTACTGTTGAACCAACTAAAGATTTTTATAATTATATTCCTGTAGAATATAATATATATAAATTAGAACAATCAAAAATTGATGTTTATACTCCTAAAAATACTATTTGGTTTAATTCTTTACCTATGAGAAATAGTACGAATTATGAAGAAGACTTTTATGATAAAACCGATAATGTTCATCAAATATTACTTTCTGTAATGAAAATAAATAAGGCTGGTGTTAGTATTGACTTAAAAATACTTGAAGAAAATTATTGCTTTGAATTTAAAGATTATTTAGGTGAAACAATAATTTTTGGTGGAGATCCTTATAATAAAATAAAATATGACAAAGAAAAAGAACAATTACTTTATTTATATAAAGGAGAACATAAAAAAGAAAATATTCCTCCAATTGATAAATTATATATTCATATAACGGATGAAAATAAGCAAAAACAAATATATGAATTAAATATCGCCCCATGGACAATAAAAAATATTTATAATGAAGATGTTGATAATAGAGAAAAAGGAAAAATATTAAATATAACTCCAATTAAATATAATACTATAAAAACAGAAATTGTACAATGGGGAACTAATAAAACAGAAATTACATTTGACGGACAAACATTTGAACCTAATGAATATTTTGTCTCAATAGATTATACTGAACAATTTTTTGTTAAATCATATTATATGATGAATGATTATGAATATAGTAGACCTGAAAATTACAAAATTAGTTTAGGATCTGAAAATTATAATGAAGCAATTCGAGGACTTTATATAGACAACTATCAAACTAATTTAGATTTAAGAGTTCATGAATTAGAATTATTTACTAATAGATCTTGGGTAATTAATTATAATGATTTAAGCAAAATAGAATATTTTGTATATTCAAAAGACCAAGAAATAAATATTAAAAGTTTAATTTCTATTAATGAACTTAAAGATAAAAAAAATGAGACATGGCCTTTTAAAGTCGATTTAGGAGAGAGTTGTGAATTAGAAGTTTTCTTAAAAGAAATTAAACAACCATTAATTAAAGAAATTAAATTAGATACATGGGTTTATCGAAAAAAACCTGAAGAAAAAGATTGTCTTTTTAATCATAAAACTCAAATAATAGTTGATGGTCTTTATGGAAATATTTTATTAAATAAGCCAAAATATGATAATTTCAAAGATCTTTTAGATAAGAAAGATAATATTATAGAATACAAAAATAGAAAAATTATTCAACAATATATAAAAGGTGAAAAAGATAATAATGAAATAATTGAGATTGCTTCTAATTTTTCTAATATGAAATTAAAAGATTTAGTTAAAGATCCTAGCTTAAATGATGGAAGTAAATATTTCTTAAAAATGAAAATATTACCATTAAATACTATTTATACACAACTTAAAAACTTGAATGATGTAGAAAATTATGTGTATGAAATTGAATCAACAGACATACCACTATTTGGATTTGATAGAATATATATAAATGAACAAGCTTATGTTCCACCACCAATTGTTAGAAGTAATGTAATGTACAATAAAGAATCATTAGAGTTATATTATGAAAATGAATGGCTTAATAAAGATGGTTACAAAATATTCTTATGTGATGAAAAAGGTCGTTTTGTTGAAACTGAGATAAGAAATTATCGATTAACTTACAAAATATTAGGAGAATCAGATGGGGATTGTAGAGGAGTAATATACGGCAACGTTGATCCTCGAATAAATATCTTAGAACCAATGTACAAGTCTTCTATAGACTGGTTTAAGTCAGAATTCTATATTGAAGGAAAAGAGATTAATCCTTTCTTAATTACTATCAATATTAGAGATCTTTTTGATGAAAAGTTAAAAGATTTCAGACAACAAATAAGTTTGACTATTCCTAAAAAATTAGGTGACATCTTTATTCAACAACCAGTAGAAGACTCTTATTTAACGTCTATCTTTAATTCATTTGAATATAGATATGATTTTATGGAAAATATTCTTATACAAAATTCTAAATTAGATTTTATAGATTATGAAAATGGAACAGTAAAACTTCTAATTAAAGGACCACCTGATAATTATCAATTTGAAACTCATAAGTTCTTATATGGTATCAAATATACTAATACATTCTCATATGTAAATGACTATAGAGATATCTGGGTAGATAAGACACAATTACATAACAAAATTGACTTATCTTTCTATCTTAATACTAGAGAAAACATATTAGATAAGCAAAACAAAGAATACGGTGTTGTTGACATTACTGAAATGGGACTCTTTAATCGCAAAGGTGAATTAGTTGCTTATCTCACTCACCCAATAGCTCAATATCGAAGTGACACACAACATATTAGCTACAACTTACTAATAGAGGAATCATAATGGCACAAGAACTAAGAGTTAAAGGATACTATAGCAATACTTATGACGAAGGCTTCATTAGTACCAATATGTGTTGTCGTTTTGGTATGGAGTTCTTTCTATCTAATCTTCTTTTCAAAAATGACTTATCGCGTGTAGTCTATAGCAAAGAAGACATAGCCTTCCGACGCAGAGTTGAAACCGTTGGTCGAGGTGATGTTAAGAATGAAGAATACAACTATGTCAATCTCGACTTACCGTATGCAGTGTACTCACAATCTGGTAGTTACGAAGAAGATGATAGAGGAGCTACTCAAAATGCTGGTCAGATAGTTCTAGGACAGATGCAACCAGATAGCGGGCTTATTGTGAAAGCTGCCGCTGTGAAAGTTAAGTATGAAGCAACTGCGTTCTTCGCTAGACGAGATGATGTCAATGTAGCATCACAGTTGCTCTATTGGGAACGAACGCCTAAGTTCCCTGTCTACTATATAGTACAACACAACTTATGTGGCTGGCCAATAGACATTCCAGTATTCATAACATTAGAGTCTTTTGATAGTAATCCCACCTATTCAGAAAAAGAATGGCTAGACAAAAGTCGTATCTTTCCGGTTAAGTGCGAGTTCACTATTAGATCATATCAGACACTTATTGAAACGATAGACGATACTATCAAACTACCTCTACGATTTAGCGGGCTTTATGGTTACAATGACAAAGAGGTGGTCTTCACTCAGAAGACATCACTTATATGGGCGGACAGCAAATGGACACCCGAGGCTCATAATGAACTAATGAAAGTGCCAATAGAAAAAGACAGCCTGGGGAATACTATTCACTTCCCACAGAACTATGATCCATATTATGTAGAGCCGCACATTCCATTAGATGAATTAGAAGCACAAGGTGAACTTATTCCATTAGTGGTCGACGAAATAGTAGCTGATGCAGTAGTTGGCTACTTTCAAGAAGATAGAGATTGTGTACTAGACGAATTCCATCAAGTTCAAGAGCAAACTACAGAGAACACAATTCTAATAGAATGGAAGATCAAAGAAGCAGATGTCAAGAATTTTGACAATATAGCAATCTATATACCAGGATTAGTTAGAGAGCAGATTAATGATGTACAAATCAATACTTATGAAGCAAGAGACTTACATCCTGGATCAAAATATGATTGCACACTTATTGTGACATCTAAGAATTACACTAAGTTGACATATAAGCTTGAACTCAAAACAGCTGGGGAACCTGTACTTGGTAAGAAGTTAGACGACAATTTAGTTGGTCAAACTTTTCAAAATCCAGCTACATTCACTGGCAAAAGCATACGTGAATCTTTGATTGGTAAAGAGTTCAAAATATAAAGGAGAACTAAATAATATGGCAGATGAAGAAAGAGACGAAACTGGACAACCACCACACCAAGCACAAGAACTAAGTCCGGATAATCAACCCGCTTTAACAGATGAGAAGTTCCAGCCAGTTATGGACGGAGCAACTCCTCAAAATGCAGAAGGTATCACAAGTGGCCAGTATGACGCGCTTAATCCAATAGGTAATGAACAGATCAAATTTGAACAGGGCAACTATCAAACAGTAATGGGTTTGCCCAAAGTTGTATCAGATAAGACAGCACAACTCACTCAAACGTTGGTGCCGCTTGTAGAAGTAGCCCTTATTGAACTTCTCGGTAGTAACACTATGTACAAACGAGCTTTAGGCCAATGTCAACCCGCTTTCGATAATGAAGGAAAGATAAGTATAGAGTTCACCTTTCAATATTCCGTAGAACAGTTCATTGGCACAGACATTCCAATGGATGCTATGCAACATGATGCTAACTATATCTTAGAAAAGATTAAGCCAGTTAAGGCTAACATTACTAAATGTGAGATTTCAGCTACTGATGGCTTAGTAACTATCATGGGAACAATATGATAATCACTTACTGTCCTAAAAGAGAGCCAGGATATGAAGGTGGTGGAGGAGCTGGTAGACTTTTAGAAGAGGGTATTTGTAACGGTTGCAAATTACAACCACCAAACGGTTGTCCGTGCCAAAACTGTATGAGCCTTTTGATATGTCACGGATGTGAATGGCAACGTTACAATAAATGAAGATATTAACAATAACATAACTAAATAATAAAATTAATGTAAAGAAAGTTTGATATATTTTTAGTTCAATATGCTAAATAATCGATGACAAAATGATCGGAAAAACAAGAGAAACTTCTTTAATTATTTAAGACATTTTAAAGGAGAAATTTATGAGCTTAAAAGAAAGAATAGCACAGAAAGATACTGATGCTAGACTTCGCGAAAGTGCTACAATGCAACTTTACAAAGAAGACAAAAAGTTCAGAGCTGATAGATTGGTAGAAGCATGGAGCCGAATTCCAGAAATTGGAGCAGGTCTCAAGCAAATGCCTATCAGTGATGCACGCAATGTAGCTATTAATTTAGACAGACAAACAGCCTTCATGCAAGGCTTACGAGAATCACAGCTTGCAACAGCTTTGAATGATTTTACCCCAGAAAACATGCTTCGACTTGTTCGACTTGCTATGCCTAATATTATCCGAAATAAAGTTTTCACAGAGTTCGCTCTTGAAACTACAAAAGATAGCATTAAGTATATCCGACCATTCTTCAGCAAAACTGCTAATGGACATCCATTAAATGACAGATCAGCTGATTTTGATGGTTTTAATGATGTACCAGGCGCAACACCTCCAGGTGATCCTGATTATGATCCATGGGGATATAGCCGCGGTGGTGAATTTAATGGAGATGACTTCCGAAAGGCACTCTATGAAGATACACGCGATCGCCACAACATGGAACTCGCAAATGCAATAGTTACTAATGATACTGCTACTGCACAAGCAGGTCCTTTAGGAGCAACCCAAGAAGTTGCTTTCATTTTCAAGAAAGTGGCACCAGGATCTTTTGGTGGCATAACTGCTGAAACAGCATTTGAAAGTGGAAAATGGGGTGTAGACGGTGCTCTTTATGTAGACGGTTACACATACATTTATGGTGCACTTCCAGGCCAAAGCCCAGAAAAAATTGAACAACAAGTAATTGCTATTCAAGATAAGGGAAGCGGAATGTTCTTTGCTGCACAAGGCTTTACAGTAGAAATAGTTAAAAGCCCAAGTGTAAGAGATAAGTTCTTAGTAGCTCCTCCAAAAATTGGTCCAGGAAATAGCCCACATTGGGATGACCCAATGGGAACAAATAACGGTGGATTAGCTCCAGAATTAGCATCAACTGGTGTTTTTGTTGTAAAAATCGATGTAGACGCAGCTACTGCTCCAAAATGGGCATTAGATCCAACTGCTGCAACACCAACACTCGCAAGCGGAATTCAAATTAAAGCTTTTGGTAGATTCAATAGTGAAAGTGACTTCGAAGGTAACTATCTCGGTGAAGTAGAACTCAGAATGGACGAATACATGTTCAAACCAAGTCCAACTTCAATCGGTGTATCTTGGAGCCAATTAACTGAAATCACACTTGACACATCATTCAACATTAGTGCAGAAGAGTATCTTGTAAGCTATGCTTCACAGGAAATTAGAAGCGCTCTTGACTATCGTGCTATCAGACTCGCATATGCAGTAGCAAAGACAAATGCAAAACATAATCCTAACTATTACTATGAATTCGATGCAGCATACAACACAACTGGTGTATCACCCGGTGCACCTAATACAGCCGGTACAAAAGATGGTTATAGAGACAATGCTCAGACCTTCGTCAATGCTATTGACGCTATTGGTGATATCATCTATGATGAAATCAACCGTGGTGGTGTAAGCCGCCTTGTAGCTGGTCCATCAGCTTGTTCCTATATGCACTTAAATGCTGGTTATAGTCCAAAAGGCAAACAAAATCAGACTGGTTCACATCAGTTTGGTGAACTCGACGGAATTCCTCTTTTCAAGGTACCAAGTAACATTATTCCAACTAATGAATTGCTCTGTGTATGGAAAAACGATCAAGTAGAGAACGACGTTTCCATCGCATTCGGAACTCTTATTCCTTTCTTCTCAACTGGTATCATTCAACGAAAGAACTTCTATAAAGAAGCTGGAATCGCAACTTATGGTGACTGGGCTGTTCTTAACAGACGCTATCTTGCTATTATTGGCATTGTGAATCTCAAAGATCACAATCAACGAATAGCTCGTCCATAATTAGACAAAAAATAAGCTCCTCTTTCGAGGAGCTTTTTATTGCTTAAATATTTTCTATAAATCGCCAAATAGATATTCCATCATAGCACCAGCATGTTCTTCATTATGTGCGCGCCATTCTTTAAGTAATTTTCCTTTGTCATCCAAAAAGTGTATTTCATATAGTTCTTTTTTAACTAATTCAACTCTATAATGTGGCTTATTCTCGTCATCAACCATTTCAAAGGCTTCTACTACATTCATATAAGAATCCTTATTTTCTCGATATAATCCTTCAAAGTGTTCTTCTACCCATTTCTTCCAGCCTTCAGCACCTATTCCATCTGCTGGTTGGGTACCTTTCCACATACCTGTTAATTTATGAGTGTCCCAATTTCCACCATAAGTCTTAAAAAAGCTTGCTTCATTTAATCTTTTCTTAATAATATCTACAAATGCAAATATGCATTCTTCTAAATTACCTTTCTTTTCAACCCAAATAGATTCTGCTTCATCTGGATCTATTTCATATTCATCCACTAAATGGTCTAATAGCTCGTCTGTTGGTCCGTCAAATTTGTCTATCGTATCTTCAAAGTCTTCTTCAACATCATCTTCAGTCTTAATACTGTTTCGTGGTTCAACTTCTGTATTGTCTAAATACTTTTCCATTGCTGCTATAGCAAATTCTTCTGCGTCTTCATCATTAAGTTCATATGATGCTTTAAGTTCATCTTCAATATCATTTTGACCATCTTCTAACATTGTATAGGCTTTTTCTATAATCTCTCTTTTTTGATCAGATGAAATGTCTAAATAGTCACTATCTTCATACTCCAATGCTTCTTGTTCATCTATCATTTCCTTTCGAGCTTCAGCTTCTTCCTCAGTCATATCTTCATCTAGTTCTTCTGTCAGAACTCTCAACATTGGATGAAGTCTCTTTAAGCTCTCTTTGATGTTGTCACCAATCTCTTGTTTGAACTTACTGATATTCTCCATTGCTTCTTCTTTTTGTTGATTATCACCAGCGCCTTCTGTCTTTTCACCTTCAGCATTTTTGAGTGCTAATTCACTTCCTATTAGAGTTTTGGCTTTGTCTTCATCTGGTGTATCTGAAAGGCCCATATCAGTACCAATATCGGTCAATGATTTGCTAACATCACCTAAGTTTTTGTCATTGATTTTTGAAGGATCAACCTTTCCAACGTCACTGAAAGAATGGTTGATCAAGTCACCAAACGTTTTGAGCTCTGGAATCTCTTGCTTTTCTTCTTCATAAAGTAAGACTCCAACTCGTTTGATATGATTAAGATCAGACAGTCTTTTCCAAGTTTTAGTAGTTTCATTAAGAGCAACTTTTGTCCCATCAGATCTAGTGACTATAATACCTTCCCAAATTCTATTAGTGTCTTTCACGAAAGCCGAAATGTTTTGACCATCTATAAAGATCTTATTGTAATCATTCATATTATTTAGTATATTACAACTAACTAATATGAAAATAGTTCCATTTGACATAAGTAAACATTATGAATATAAAGATTACAATATCTCTGGTGTAAAAGGTCGTTCTCTTGTTGGTGACGAAATCTATTATAAACTCATGGCTGGTGAAAGGGTTGTTAGTGGCAGTTATATTATAAGACAATCTAGCAAAACAGGTGGATGGTATGGTATATCTGGTGAAGTGAGCGATAATAAATATGATGCACATCATAATCAAAATAACTTCTACTATTTCAAAGAAAAAGACGGTGATTTAACATATTAAAATTTTTGTGAAAAGCACTATAATTCATATTTATTGCTAATGGTATTTTTTCATTTGGATTGTAATATAGAAAAAATGTTTCTGGTTGATTTTTCTTAATAAAATCTATTTCATTTTGACTCAAATTAAAATAATTATTTAATCTTTCAATTTTATAATATATCTTATTTAAAGTTTTAGTTTTAATATCTATTCTATATATTTTATTATAGTCTTCTTTTATTTCAGTAACATAATATAAATCATTAAATGTTTCAGTTGCTATATTAAAAGATACATAAGGGATAGTTCCTTCACAGCAACTAATTTTATTTAATTGTATTTTATGTCCTAAAATAGTATCAATAATCCATTCATCATTTATATTGGGATAAAGTTCGCAGAGATTTCCATCTAAATCAATTTTTGCATAAACATAATCTAAATCTTTTTTAAGAACTAAAAAGACAAATTTCTCCTCTAAAGATGGTAGTTGATGATATATTTCAATTCTGGGTAATAATTTGTTATATTCTATTACTCTATAATCTGGCATATATCTTTGAACTTGTTCATTTACTGAAATAATACTTATCACTATTGTAAATTAACTGCTTACTAAGATTTTCTTATCTTTTTAAAGGTAAATTTAGCCTTTTCAGAATTTCAGAGTAAACGGATAGCAAATCTTATATATTATTATGGAAATAGCAAGTTTTATAGCTAAATGTATGATGAGGGGTTATGAATATGAACAAGCCTGGGACATTCTTAACAAAGCGATAGACAAGGGATTATTCAACTTTAGTCTAACTGAAGATGAAAGCCGCTTTTCTTACGTTTTAGACTCTGTTTTAGAAAGTCTCTGATTTTTGAACGACTATTCTTTCCATCTTATATAATATATGTAAGGGAGATACAGAATGAGCGTATTCAAAGAAGAATTTTACCAGTTTGAAGCCTTAAGAAAGCACATGCTTACTAATACTAGTGATGGTTGCTTTTGGACTGGCAGTAATGAGTTCCACTTAAGGCAACTTCGTGAAGTGATGGCTGATATTGCCGAGCTTCGGATTAGAAAGACAAGAATCGGCAACGTTGCCAATGACGTCTTTTTCATTGCCTGGGAACAGGACGGGAACTTCTACAATGGCGTTGTGTTGGAAGTCAGGACCACTTTTGGCACACCTTCTAAAAAGGTTGAACTTTTCACAACCAATGCTTCAATGCCGATCAACTGCTACGATTTCTACAGGGGAAGTAAATAATGATGACCAGAGAACATATCGAACACATGATCGCCACTAATGACAAGTGGCTGGAACGAGGCATTCTTGCCATTTGGAAGTTCCAAACCCGTAACGAGAAAGTTTGGGTAACTACTCACGAGTATAATGGCGTGGGCTTCAATGGACCCGATGGTCACTTCTTGACTTCACTTGGGAACATTCTGAACAAGGGCTACCACCTTTCTGACAAGCAGAAATTTGTGGCCAGGAAGCGGATGAAGAAGTACTGCGGCCAGCTGCTCAAGATCGCCAATGAAAAGACGATCGAAGATATCTACCGTGAAGAAGCCAAAAAGGCAGATGCTTGGTTGATCAAACAGTTTGAAGAAGGTAAAGTCCGATATGCATAATATGAGAGATTTTCGTCCTGTCTTAAAGTTTGGTGTCGGCGAATTGGTCAGTTATCGAATGTATGATGGAACGTGGAGTCGCTTACATTATGTAAGAAAGTATCTTTGGGAAGATAACCGTTGGATCTATTATGTTGGCGATAACTGGTTTGAAGAGAACGAATTGAGAGGAGAAAGATATGGCCGCTAATGTAGAATATCAGAGCGCTTATTGTGTTAAGATCGCTTTTCCGACTTGGGCTAGAAGTGATACAGATAATGTTCGTCAGAGAAAAATCGAGCAAATTCTGAATGACTTCAATGGCTTTTGGACAAAGTCGAATATGGCTTATGTGGACATAAAAGACGCAATCAGAGTAGAATGGGAATGTGGCAGGGCTAAAGCGATAATCAGATTGCCCGGCTGGACTATAGAAAAGACTGGATATGATAAAGAGCTTTTCAACGAGCTCATTTGGGATATGCTTGAATTGGTAAGGAGTCAAATATGAGTAATCTATCGGAACTCAGACAAAGGGCCCGAGAATACTCGGGATCGTATCGGATCATTGCAGATGGCAAAACCACTATTGGTGGAAAGAGGGTGTCGTACATTCATTACACAAACCCCAACAACTCGACAAATGCGACTTATATTGCATACAAAGTCGGGCCAATCGAAAGGTCGATGACTATTCATGATTCGAGTTTGATGCTTGAGAACTTGAAAAGTGAACTTTGGGAAAGAGGAATTGCGTGAACAAATCAAAAGAGATTTCTGCCGTCTTGAAGAAATATGGTATTGTTAATGACAAGCTTCTTGTAGAACTGCTTGACATTGCTTACTATCAAGATGAAGATCAGATTATCAAGCGTCTAAATCGCCGACAGTGGGATGAACTAGCAGACGATGAAGAAGAAACTGATGCGTCTGTAAATGGGTGGGAAGAGGAAGAAGAGATTGACGAAGAATACGAATGTGCAAAATGTGGCACAAAACTTGGAGACAGCTATATGTTTGTGAAAGGTGACAAAGTTTGCAATGAGTGTGTTCAGGATGCAATAGACAACATAATGATAGGAGACTAAGATGGCTGCTTATATCATATTGGGTTCATTAATGACAATGTGGATCTTCATTTTAGGAGTGTCTCTCATGTGGGCAATCTTTTCTCAGCTTAAAAGGAGATAGTTAATATGACATTAAAACCTTGTCCATCTTGTAAGTCAACAGAGATAAAAGACTATTATGTCTATATGCGGTGTTCTAAATGTCTAATGACTGGCCCACAAATGAATGGCGGAAGAGTTGATGACCATTGTGATAATGTTGATCATAAAAGTGCCATTGAAGCATGGAACAGGTTACCGAGGAGTAATGAATGACAAAAGATGTAAGAGCTAGATTCTCTATAGAGAGCTGGGAAAATGGTCGCATCCTTATTAGAGACGATTTTGATGAGAACGATCCAACTATGACGATAACTAATGATGTTGAAGCAGTAGTTGGCTGGTTGAATACACATACATGTTTGCTGAACAATAGACTTTTCTATCGTGATACAGAAGATCAGATAGATGAGATCATTCATGATGGACATGGAAAGTTCATTAAGTTTAGCCCAGGAGGTTATGATGTCGGATAAGAGCAACGGGACACGGGGTGGTATTAGCTTCTGCGGAATGCTGTTCATAGCATTTCTAGTGCTAAAGCTTTGCGGTGTGATAGCTTGGTCATGGGTGTGGGTGTTTGCCCCACTTTGGATTCCAGCTGTTATAGCTATTTTTGTCTTTATTATTGTAATCATTTTCGTATTTGAGAGGATCTAAATTGAAAGACGTAAAAGTTGGAGATAAGCTCGCAGGGTCTTGGGGCTATTCTATGACCCTTTGGTTCTTTGGTGAAGTCGTAAAAGTAACGCCAAAGCAAGTTGTTGTTCAGGAAGTGCAACATAGTTCTCTTGGTGGAAAGCCTTGGGAAGAGAAGGTTGTACCGATGTGGGATCTGCCAGACAAACGACAAGCAGATGGCGGGCTCTATCGAGTAAAGAATGATCCAGACAAAGATTATGTATGGATTCCAAAGTATAGGGTGCTCTTATATCCTTATGATACTAATAAAGAGTACTTCGAAAATCACATGGACTGAAAAATGATAGCTGAAACTTGGATCCCAAAATTAGACATTAAGCACTATATGAAGAATGGCCTGACTGAAGAACAAGCAGTTGGCCGACTTTTTCTTCGAGAGTATTCAGATTTTGTTTGGAAGAATCATACTGAAGCATTGATGATAGATGAGTCACCCCCACTAAAGGAGATTAGAGATGAGCTTGAGTGTGCTCGTATCAGTGACATTTGGTACAAAGATAAGTTCGTCTATATTCAGTTGAACAGACCTGGAATACTAATCGGAGTTAAGGGCTCTAATATAGATAAGATTGACAAAGTCTTTAAAGATTGGGCTAACCGAGTTAATATACCATATAAAGGAATTAAGCTAAAAGAAGATATGTATCCATTGTCTGATGACTTAATGAACTGTTTGATCTCGTTCAGTTATTCAATGGATCCAGACTTTTAAGGAGATGAAAAGATGAAAAAGTTGTTAATACTGTTAATCATTGTAGCAATATTTAGTGGATGTACGAGGCGACAAGCTCGTGTAATTGGAGAATGGCAAGGCGGCATTCAACGCGAATATGATGTAACGTCTAGCCGTAGTCAGATTTACTCTTATGAGTATTTCTATGACAAATTAGCCGCAATAAGAGGGGCTGCAAATAGCCTTCAGTTTTTGGACCCAGAGTTAGACAGAATAGAGTATAACGGTATTCGGATGAACATTGCTCAATGGGTTGCTGAGTACAATGAAGACGCCAGAAAAGATGAAGGAATGGCTCGCTATAAAGCCAGAGGATTACCTGACACACTATATTTGAATGACTATATTAAGTAGGAGAAAAGAAATGAAAAGGATCGTATTTGCACTAATTGCAATGGTCGTATTTGTGATGTGTTTTACAGCACAAAGTTGTTTAGAACACACGCCAACCGGAACTGAAAGGAATGAAGCAGCTGCTCGACAGACTGCTACTAATTCTGCAACAGCTGTTCGTATTCCTGAGCTTACACACTTTCAGGAACGCAAGACAATAGCACGGTGGGCTGAAGTGTTTGACGTGCCGGACATTACATGTTACATTTACATCGTTAGTTATGGACAGATACTTGGGTATTATGTTACAAATGGAAAGCCAGCAAGTACTCAGAGCTATTTGACACCGGGAATGCAGTTTGCTGCTGGTGGAAGTACAGCAAGTGCTGATAAAGAATTGCCAGATGTTGACGGAACTTATGGAGATAATCCTCCAGGTGTTAGGTTCTTCACAACTTCGGGAAATGCAGTTGAGTGGGCTGGGTATGGAGCAACATACATATTTAGCACGCAGAAACTTCCATTGAATGTACCGGAGTTTGGACGATAGATAAAGTGGCCGGGTGGCGGAACTGGTAGACGCAACAGACTTAAAATCTGTCGCCTGTAAAGGCGTGAGGGTTCAAGTCCCTCTCCGGCTAAATAATGACCATCTACTAATTTACAAGAGGTAAATGGTGAAGAAGTTACTTAAGAATGACGATATTATTTCGAGTTTTGATAATGATAAGAATTTGTTATTGAAAATCAATCTTGGAATAATTCCAGATGTAGATAATTTGATGGTGATAACATTAGCAGGCTACATAAATGCCTATAACTGTGATTATTTCTCCAAGCAAATTAGCAAAGTGAGACAAAATCAAATCACTAAGTTGATCTTTCATTGTAGCTCTTTGAATTATCTATCATCAACTGGTATTGGTGCATTCTTTTCGATAGCAAAAGACTTACAAAAAGAGAATGGCAATATCATACTAAATAGTTTGCAGCCCAAAGTTTATGAGGTGTTCAAAATTGTTGGCTTTTCTAAGCATTTCATTATTAAGAACAACTTAGAAGAGTCTATCAACTATTTTAGAGAGAATGAAAATGAACCAATCTTTCCGAAACAGTTCAACTGTCCAGTGTGCAAGGCTCTTCTTAAAGTCAAAAAGCCTGGAAAGTATGGTTGTAAGTTATGCAGTACTATCATGAAAATAGATAATTATGGAGTAATCAGTATTAGTTAATCTATCTATAGGAGATAATATATGTCAGACAAACCTATGGCTTATCTAGCTGAAATAGCTACACTTGAGCCAATCAAAGATAAAGACAGAATAGTCTTAGCCTCATTCACAAACAATAACTGGAAAGTAATCGTACAAAAAGATCAACATCACGTTGGTCAAAAAGTTGTCTATATTGAAACAGAATCTATCTTGCCAGTTTGGCCGGTATTTCAGTTCCTCGAAAAGCGATGTTACTCAGTCAAACGAAAAGGTTATGTCATAAAGCGAATGTCAATGGCTGGAGTAGATAGTGAAGGCATTGTCTTCAATGTTAGTGCATTGCCCGAAAAGATCTGGGTTAATAAGTCAGACAAACAGTTAGAAGAATTAGACTGGACTAAGGCTCTTGAGATTAGACGCAAAGATGATGAAGTTCCGCAAGTTCAAGCTGAATCAAGAAGCTGGTTACAGAATAAGATAAGATGGTTAGTTTGGAAACTGTTCAAAATCAAAATGCAGAAATTAGGAGTCGGACCATCTGACTTTCCAAGTTACTGTATGAAGACAGACGAAACACAAGCACAGTCTATTCCTGGTTTGTTTGACAAGATGAAAGGCAAAGACGTGATTACTACTCTCAAGATAGATGGTATGAGTGGGACATTTGCTCATCATAAAGGACTGTTCATTGTTGCAACTCGTAATCGTACTATTTACAAACAGAAAATAGAAAAGGCTAAGAAGGCACTTAGCAAATATACTGCTGACAAATGGAAAGACAACCCTCATTTGTATGTTGCTGCTAAATATGATTTGCCACGAGTACTGAACACAATGGTAGATGTAGCACTACAAGGTGAAGTCGCAGGACCTGGCATACAGAAGAATCGTCTTGGTCTTAAAGATTATGATTTGTTCATATTCAATATGTACAGTATCACACAAAAGAAATTTTATGCATTGCCACGACTAAAGGAAGTAACTGACAAACATCTTCTTAAATTAGTTCCCTTCTTAGAAGTTCGTAAATTTGATTGGTCATCTATTAAGGAGATGGAGCAATACGCAGCACAATACACATATGATAATGGATCTCCAGCCGAAGGAGTAGTCATTCGCGGATTTGAAGAAGGGGCTGTCTATATGGAAGATCCAATGCAGAAAATGCATGGTCAGTTGTCATTAAAGATCATCAACCCTAAATTCAAAATGAAATATCAAGATGAAGAAGAATGATTACTATTTCAAAATAATGGCAGCATATAATTTTGAAGCTGACCAAAAGTTGAAAGATAGACATTTCTTTGATACTGATCAGCGACTATATCGAGTAGTTGGTATTGAAGAGGATATGCGGTATGCTTGTCATGATGGAAGAGGTCGATGGCAAAGAAAGACGGCTGAGGAAATTAGAGGACTAATGGAAAATGATGAACTTTTCGATTGAATCTTTTCTTGGTAAAGAGGTTACATATAAAGATGATATTTGGATTATTATCGGATATATAGAAGATTATCATAATGGAATCCGTCATATTGGCCCACATTTTAAGATAGAACTAAAACGAAAACCTTATATTGTAGCCTACAGAAATGGTCAAGAGTGGATGCGAGGCTATAATCATGATAGAATTCCAGTGAAGGAGGTTCTCTTAGCTTTGTTCAAAGAAGATTCTGAATTGTTTGATTAAGTCTAGAACTTAATGTCTTTACCAATGTAGTTGATTTGACGAATATCTTCAAATATTGTCATTTGGAAGAAATCATTATCTTTTTTGATAAGAAGACTTTGATCATTCATTTCAGGTGAGAGTTGAAAGATGCTATATTTACCAATACGAAACACGAGGTCGAACCAATGGTTGTAAGCTTCGGCATAGGCTTCTATTTCTTCATTAGTAAAAGCTTCTTTATTCAGAGCTTTCTTAAAGAAATACTTAATTAGATGAACATTGACAGCATCTTTGAATCGTTCTATAATGAGATGATAGTCCAGAATGTCAGGAGCAAATGTCTCTATGGATGATGTATCACCACTCAGGATGTTTTGGGCGTCGATATCTGAAACACCTAATTGCTTCAAAATGCCAACAGGATCTATAGTATTGATATGTTGCTTCAACTGTTCTGGATTCAAGTTCTTCAATGCTTCATCTAGGTTCATAATAATTAGGTGATGAAAGTCAAAGTGAGTTAATATAGAATTATGGCAAATAGTATTGCTAAGGCATTTAAGAAAAAGAAAACGGACGAGCTATATACACCCATCATATTAATAGAGCCACTTAAGAAACATTTAGAGGCTTGGGCTACTAAGTTCTACAAACTAAATAGCTATTATCCAACGGTATTAGCACCATTTGATACAGAAGATTCAGAATATGTCAAACTAATGACCGAATGGGGAAAAGGTCAATGGAAAGTCAAATACGGTCATATCGCAACTGGACAAGATTTCTTCACTTACGATTATGGTGAGTGGGACTTGTGCGTTAGTAACCCACCATTTAGTCTTAAGAAGAAGATATATGAACATCTATATGAATTGAAGAAACCGTTTTGTCTATTAGGTAATGTCATGCAACTTAACTACATGGAAATTGGAAATATGTTTGCAGACAATCCCATTCAACTATTGCTTTTTGACAAACGCGTATCGTTCAATGGCAACCCGTCATCTTTTGCTTCTGGCTATTTTTGTAATAGATTCTTAAAGAAAGACTTAATCTTTGAACACTTACCTCATTGTAATAGCGGGAAAGACTATGTGCCGTCATCAATGTACAAAGGAAGTTTTACTCGTGACTTAATTTTGTATCCACCAAATAAGATCAGAACAAAAGTTGCTTTTGAAATGCCAATGCAAGTTAGTCCGATGAATGCCAAAGCAAAGAAGTTGGCTATCAAATATCATCAAAATGACGGCCATTCTGTTGCGATGCACTTCAAAAAGTGGATGAATGAGATAGAAAAGCACAAAAAGGACGACAACTAATTATATATGAAAAATTTTGAAGAAATTTATAAATTAAATTTAAATGATGATCTTCTTGAATTTAATCCTAATGAAACATTTGATGACTTAATTAATGATTTTATAAAAGAATATTATGATATTCAAAAATTTGAAGAAATATATAATAATAGTAAATTAAATGAAGCAAAATCAGAATATGATCCAGAAGCTTATTTAGAAATGATAAAATTAAGTTTAGATCAATTAAAAACTACTAGACAAAGATTATATAAACAAATTCAAGACAAAAAAATAAAATGGATTTCTAATGAAAATAAAGAAAAAATTATTCAATTTATAAAAGATACAGATAATGAAGTTAACAAAGAAACTAGTATGATAAAAATTCATTCTGAAAAAAGAAAAGAACGAGATAAACTAATTTTAATGTTAAAAAATAATAATTTAATAACAGATGAAGATTTAAAATGAAAAAAGTAGCAACACGAGTAATCATACACGATCCCACCAAACAGTCAATATTGGCCGTTCATCCTACTGGCCGGAAATGGAAGAATCGAGAAGGCGGAGTTGCAACTGGAGTATTCAATATTCCAGGCGGCGAAGTGGATCCTGGTGAAGATAAGATAACATGCGCTATACGCGAAATTAAAGAAGAGTGTAACATAGATTTAGATGAAGCTAAAATGAAATATTTAGGCTTCTATGATTATTCAGAAGGTAAAGACTTGCATTTCTTCTATTATGTAGAAGATAACTTAGATCTCTCTAAGTTGAAATGTGAGTCATACTTTGAGAATGAACAAGGCAAAATGCTCCCAGAAGTGAATGGCTTTACTATGTTTAATATCGAATCGGACATGAAAATGTTTTTCCCAGTCTTACAGAATGTCTTAAAGAAAGTAATTGGAGATTACCCCCACCTATTTAGCTAATGAAATTTGAATTTGGAAAGATTCCTCAAAAAATAACGAAGAAAGGCTTGCCTATTACCTCAAGTAATCTAAAGGAGAAGAAAATGAACTTACGAAACTTTAACTTTAAAGTTTTTGGAGGATGGATATTGACAGGTGTACTAACTGTCGGTATCGTTATTATGTGCTTAGTGTTTGTTAACAGAATTAATCTGATAGAACAACGCGCACAAGATGAACGAATGGAAAATCGTATTCGTTTGTTAGATGATTTAGCCCGTATTGAAAGAGTTGCTAATATTGTAATCTCTAAAGAATCTTTGAAAGAACGATATTTGTCGTATGCTAAAGAAATCATTAGAGATTACTATATCAACAATCGTATTTCAGAACCCAGACAAATACAGGCTTTAGAGAAAGACGAAATGTTAGATGAGATTTTTGAAATGGCTCATAGCGGCATTTACCCACACTTACGTATTCCGGAAGGTCTATTTTTGCCATTAGCATACTTAACTGTAGAAGCTAATTTCATACCGTACAATCCAAACGGATCATACATCACAGGTGGTGATGGTGAAAAAGGTATGTTCCAGTTTATGATAGCCACAGCTCGAGATGTTTATCGGAGAAATGGTCGCACTTATGTAGAAGAGTGGTGGAGATACCCAAAAGAATATGTTTGGCTATTTTTTGAATACTATGATAGAATGGTCACACCTAATTTCATTTGTGATGACTTAGAACGACAAGTTAGATGGTCTGCAGTTGGATATAATAGAGGCTTTTATCGTAATTTAGTTATACCACATTTTCAAGCTGGTTATTCTTTAAGTCAACATTTTGGTATTTCACCAATAAGACGAGGTAGTGAAAACTATAATGTTCTTATTTGGAATTACTATTGTCAATATAGAAACGGGTTTGCTAACGTTATTCCATTAGATAGTTAATCTAATAACTAGGAGATTCATGTGAAACTTAATGGAATATGGAACAGTAAATATGTTTGCGAATTAGGTATTAAAGATCATTGTAACGAAGTTATAGCATTAAATAATGAGATAGCTAAATACAAAGCTATTAAGCAGGAGACTTATACTGAATATGCAAAAGAACAACTCAAAAAAGAATATGCCGACTTATTTCTAATTTTGGCCAATTATTTTGAAGTAGAAGAATTAGCAACGAGTTCACCTATTATTCAAAACAGATTTATACGATTTGGAGATAAAGCAGCAGAAGAAAGTAATACGAAATGATACGATTAAATTCATTACAACTTGAAAACTTTATGAATATCAAAACAGCTCAGTTTGATTTTGATCATAATGTTATCATTATTAGTGGAAAAAGTGGACAAGGTAAAAGTGCAGTTTTTGATGCAATAGCTTTATGTCTTTCACAGAAAAAACGATCATCAACTTATTCAGATTATGTTAAGCAAGGGAGTACTCATTCTAAAATAGTATTAGACTGTTTGATCAATAATGAGTCAGTTCATTTTGATTTACAAATCAATTTAGTTCGTGGTACTCCTTATCAAATGGCTTTAACATATAAGAATCAAACATATAGAAATACTGAAGCAGAAGCTTTATTAAAAACATTTGATATAGATTATTTTACAGACATTATCTTTTCTATGCAATCAGATGATTATAGAGACATAACACAATTAGGCCCAACTCAAAGATCTATTTATTTGCAACGGTTACTTAATTTTGATTTTCAAAAACAGAAAGATCAAATTAATAAAAACTTAGAAGAATATAAAGTTCAACTATCAAAAATAGAAACAAATATAAATGTAAAAGAACAATTTATTAAAAGAGAAAAAGAAGGTGAAGAAGAACTTGTTAAAATAAACCTAACAGATAAAGACATTCAAAAATTACAAAAAAATATACAAGAACAACAAGAAAAAATTTTGTTATATCAAAAAAGTCAACAACAAGTTATTGAATTAAATAATCAAATTTCAGAGTTATCTAAAGATATTCTTTCTTTTAATTTAGAAAAGAACAATATAAATAATCGATTAAATTTAATTAAAGAGAAAAAAGAAAAATTAGAAAAATCTGAACAAAATTTATCAGAAATTTTATTAAAAATCTCAGCTACTGAAAAAGCATTAAAAGCAACTGAAGATAAAATTAAAGATAACACAATAAAAGAATTAGCATTAGAAACAGAATGTATTTCATTAGAAAATCAATTAAAAATAAAAAAAGATGCTTCAGCTGAATATTCTAGATATGCAGCATTAGAAGAAGCAGAAAAATGTCCATTATGCGGTCAAGACTTAAAAGAATTATTAGATGCTAAATTAAAAGAAGCAATGATAACTTATGTATTTCAAGATAAGCAAGAATCAAGAGAGGATGATTCTTTTAATAAAAGAAATAATGAATTAAAAGATATAATCGAAAAAGAATTAGAGGAATTAAGAACAAAAGAAATAGAAAAAGATTTATATAGACTACAATTTAAAGAAAATGAAAAAATAAGGATAAATTATTCTAGTCAATTAGAAATTTGCATAAAAGAAAAAGAAAGAACTTTATCTGAAATAGAAGAACTTGAAGATAATTTCGATGAAAGTTTGACTCTTCAAGAGAGCTTAACAGAATTAGAAAAGAAAATAAAAAATAATGTCTTAGAAACAGAAAAATTAAATAATAAAATAAAAAGTATTTCTAAAACAGAAGATATATCAATATTATCTACTGAAATAGTAAATAATACTAATATCATAAATAAGTATTTTTCTGATAATCAAATAAATAATGAAATTAAATCAAGAAATGAAACACGACAAAAAAATATAGAACTTTACAAAAAAGAAATAAAAGTCTTTAATGAAGAAACAAAAAACATATTAGTACAACAAGCTATTTATGAAGATGCTTTCAATATATTAGATAAAGCATTACCTAATTATATGGTTGTTAAGACATGTTCATCATTACAAAATGAAATGAACTCTTTTATTCAGTCAATATTTCCGTTATATGAAGTTCAGTTAGTCAATTCTAAAAAAGGTTGTGAGTTCTTTTACACTAAAGATAAGAACATATTAGAACAAACAAAGCGAAACAATGCTTGGATCAATAGCAAAATGAGTAGCGGATTTGAAAAAGCGCTTTTGACTATTGCTTTTAAAGTATCTCTTGCACAATTATATGGCATCAACATATTTATTGGAGACGAAGTTGATGGTGCTGCAGATGATGAATCATCTGAAAAGTTCTTCGAGCTATTGACTACTAATAGTACATTTGACCAACTATTCTTAATCTCACATAAAAAAGCAATTTGTAGACTCATTACAGATACTATTACAGATAGTGTAGTTTATACTGCTAGTCAAGGGCAATTTGCATTAACAGAAGTATTAGAATGATATACTATAAATTTTGTAGATTTGATAATGATTATGATATTCGATTATGTGAGTTTACTATACAACAAGAAGGTGAAGACGAATATCAATTAAAAAATGAAATTTCTGGAAAATTAGAGTTTGTAAGAAAAAATGATCTATCAATCTACTTTCATAATAACCCGTTAGATGCCGCTATCTATTTACAAAAAGAGTTGCATACTTATGAGATAAAAGAAGCTATGGACGAAATAAAAGCTTATATGAAATGTATCAATGATGCTTTTGAAGTAGCTAGAGCCAAAACTACTATTCTAAATATGAAAGAACCCACTGGTGTAATAGTATGAAACTAAAAGAACAAAAAGGCAATCTATTAGAATGTGACGCTCACATAATTTGTCAAGTAGTTAACTGTCAAGGTGTAATGAATTCAGGTTTAGCTGGAGAAATAAGACGAGTTCATCCAGAGGTATTTGATCATTACAAACAAATCTGTGATGATAATGATAGACGAATGCAAGAAACAGACGCCTTATTAGGAAAAGTACAACTTGTCAAAACACGAAATGGTGCTAAAGTTATCTGTAATATGTTTGCTCAAGATAAGTATGGCAAAAATAAGCGTTATTTAGATTACGAAGCCTTTTATGTATGCTTAGAAAAAGTGAGAGATAATTGCTTTTTTGACTACATTTCATTAGGCTTTCCTAAATTTATAGGTTGCGGATTAGCTGGAGGAAGTTGGCCTATTGTGTTCACTATGATTCAAACAGTCTTCAAAGATACAGATACTACCATTTTGATAGTCGAAAAATGAGATCTTATATTATACTAAGGAGTAAGATATTATGAAAAGATTCGTAATTTTGACCATGTTAGTAACTGTGTCAATCATTCTGCTAATTCTCGTTTTGATGCCTAGCCCAACCCCAGAGCCAACAATCGTTTATCAGACTATTGAGCGCCAACTGCCAGTCTTTCGCCTAGCCTCATATCAAATCAACTATTCAGGTCGTATTTGGAAAAATGGAACAGATTACATATTCTCCCGAATTCCAACAGGCGGCTTTCAAGTTCGCTTTAATTATGATGCTATCATTTTGATAGGTACAAAGCAGCATCCAAGAGTCAATCTTAATTTGACAGACAATGTGTTGACACTCGATTTTAATAATGTCGTTTTAGAAGTATTGGCAGTCACACCAACACAATTAGAATTAGTAAGTGCTAATACGTCTGGTGTCAGATGGTTTAGAGGCGGGGGAATACCTATTCAAGACGGACTTTTTGGACCATTCATTGAAGCAATTAGTAATGCACCTAGCATCTTAAATGATGATCCTACTATTCACGAAAAAGCTTTAGAAAGCTTAGTCAATTCTTATAAAGAGTTCTATTCTATGCTAAATTACGAGATGTTAATCTTACATAATGAGTAACATACAATTACCCCCTGAATATAGTTGGGTTGACCTATCTAATACGCAGTTCACGAATGCGCTAACATTAGGACTTAATTCCAGTCAGAACCTATTCATTCAGGGGCGAGCAGGAAGTGGAAAAAGCTTACTAATCAAAATCATTGCATCAACATTAAAGAATGTGATCGTGCTTTCAACTACTGGGATTACTGCAGTTGAACTCTGCTCAGAAAAAGTTGCTGCTAAAACTATTCACTCATTTATGAATCTTCCACCAGTGCCGGTAATTCAGTACAACGATATAGTTCATCTTTTATGGAAGAACAAGAAGATACTTAACAAAGCAGAAGTAATCATTATAGATGAAGTATCGATGATGTCGAACAATCTATTTGATCAATTATGTGAGAAAATAGTAATGCATCGTAATGATAGTGCAGTGCCTCGAATGATTCTGTTTGGTGATGTGATGCAGTTACCACCAGTAGTCAACAATGATTCTAACATCGTATCATACTATCAGTCTGAGTACAATGGTAAAATGATGTTCTTTAATGGTCATTGGTTTAAGAACATGAACTTTAAGATATGCAATTTGCGAAAGTCTTTTAGACAAGATGAAGAAGAATTTGCAGACCATCTTATAGAAATAGGATTCAAAGATCACACTCAAGAGACATTAGACTACTTCAATCAAAGAGTAATGTCGCTTTCACAATTTGAACAATTACATTCACAGTACATCTATATGGCACCAACTAATAAGGTGATAGACAATATCAATAATCAATATGCATCGAAACTTAATGGCAAATCATATACTTACGAAGCGAGCATGTCGAAGAACTTTCCGAAAGGGAAATCGCTTAATAGTGATAGAGTAGTTATCAAACAAGGTGCTCAAGTTATGTGCATAATGAATCACTATGCAGATGAGGATGCATATCGTTATACCAATGGAATGATAGGTGAAGTTCTAGATTTAGATTTGAATGAAGTACTTATTCAACTAATGAATGGACAACAAAAGAAGATAGTAGCATCAACTACAACACTATTTGAAATAGATGTAGACAAGTACGGACAAATATGTTACAATCCAGCACATTGGTACAAACAGATAGACTGCAAGATATGTAGAGGTGTGACAATCCATAAAAGTCAAGGTAAAACGTTTGATGCTGGCTATATTAGTCTTCAAGGATGGACACCACCTGGACTAACATATGTTGCTCTTTCTAGAATGCGAACATTAGATGGTGTTGGATTATCAAGGCCACTAAAAGATACTGACATAATAGTTAACACAGAGGCCTACGAATTTCTTACTTACTAATTATTAATGACAGTTAGAGACATTAAGACTAATGATGACATATTCAAATTTCTCGATTATTTAGACAAGAATCAAAGTGAATTACGAAATAAGATCAACGTCTTTGAAAGTAGGCTTAAGATCTTCGATTTACGACTAACAAACTCGCTCAAACGTGTCAATGATCTTATTGGCCAATCTGACTTATTTGATGACGAGAAATATGATAGCATCTATAAGCCAAAAGAAGTTAAGAAAACTAGTAATGCTTGGGAACCTTTTGGAGCACTTAATGATCTTCTAACATTAGATGAGTTAATCTAATACTATGTTTGGACAAGCAGTATTCGCAGTATTTAACTTAAGAACAGGAACATGTGAACCTAATCATTGTGACTATTTCACAGCTAAAGAATCTGATCTAAAGTATCATTGTCTATTATTCTTAAAAGATTTAGAAAAAGTAACTGACTCCGATTATTATGACTATCAAGCTTTACGTTGTAAAGAATGCTTAGACATCTTTAGTGAAAGAACTAACAGTCTTAAAAGACTAGATTCAGAAAAAGGCGTTAGACAAATCGGTAGAGAAATAGTAGACTACAGGAAATACAAAAAGGAAAACGGATGGGACTTGAAATAGATATTGAAGACAATGGACCACCAATCTATAGTGGGACAATAAAGAGTGTACGATTACCAGATGCAACAATAGCAAACCCTAATGGTACGGTAGAAAAGCATCCAATCTACATCAATGCATTTCCGCATTGGATCTATAAGGTATACATTGAAGATAAGTCATATAATGTGAAAGGTGCTGATTTGCAAGAGGGTATGCCTCTAGTATTTGATGGTAAGTACTTTCTAATCATAAATGTTACAGAAATGCTGTATCATGGATTAGAAGTGCCAACAATTCAGGGCATTGGATATCCGCCTAATGACGAAAAAACGCATAAGTTCAAACGAGTAATAGACGGTGAACGACAATATTGGGAAGAAATCTCAGACGAAAAGACTGTCACTAACTAATATGAAAGTATCTATCATAATGCCGGTGTGGAATACTCCACCTCTTTTCTTAGCTAAGTCTATAGAAAGCTGTCTTCAACAAACGTTCCAAGATTTTGAACTCATTATAGTTAATGATCAGTCTAGTGAAGAAGTGACTAAAATCCTAGAACAATTCAATGTTGTTCCTTGTATCAAAGTACTAAATACTCCGACACGATTAGGATTAGTTGCTTCATTGAACTATGGCATAGAACAAGCTCAAGGCGAGTACATAGCTCGAATGGACTCAGACGACATTATGATGAATAATAGATTAGAGTTGCAAGTTAAGACATTAGATAATGATAGTCAACTTAACTTGTGTGCTGGTGATGCAGTTATCATTAATGAGAAAGAACAGATGATTGGCTCACAATTACTATCATGTGATGACTTAAGTCAATTAAATAAGCATTGTTGTATTATTCATTCATCTGTAATGTGGCGAAAAAGCTATTTTGATGAATACAATTTGAAATACAGAAGAGAATATGATGAAGGTTCAGAAGACTATGACTTATGGTTTCAATTTAGAAATTCTGTTAGTCCAACATATCAAAGAATAAAAACAACTTTAGTAAATTATAGACTTTGGGCTAATAATAAATATAAGTCTGCTAAAAAAGGTATTAATTTACAGTTATTCAAAGAATATAACATACAACCTTATATATCTGTATTATATATTGGAGAAAAAGATAAAGAAGATTACATTTTAAAGTCTCTTAAAGATGGCTCTATAGAAAATTATGAAATAATTAATAATGTACAAAATGCAAAAGGTAAATATGTTGCCTTTGTGAAGTATAGTAACACATATAATAGATTAAATACTCAATCTCAATTTTTAGATGACCATCTTAATTTTGTAGGTATTGGCTCTTTCATCAAAACAGCTAAAGGCCAGTTCTTCTACACTTCAGAACCACATCTTATCGAATCAGAGTTACTCAAAGGACATATCGTTATAGAACCAGGAACATTTATGGTACGAACAGAAGCTATGAAGGCTATTTGTAATGAGAATGATGTTCAAGACGATTTCAAAATGTTCTGTAAGTTACTCAAATATGGTCGACTTGGCAACTACCCACAGCCATTAGTTGAATGTGACAACTACAAAGCGATACATCATAAAGATATAGTCAATCGCATTCTTTATGCTAAAGAAGCCTACAAAGACATAATCAATATAGTTCAACTCAACATTACATCAGATGGCAACATCTCAGGAGTTGACCGTTATCTCAAGACATTAGAAGATAACTACCCACCAAATGTTAGATGCACCCGTATCACATTCATAGTGTCTAATCGTATGGAATGGAAAGTAGATCATCAACACAGCTACATCTACTATAACGCCAAGACAAAACTTGAAAGTATGTATGACATGTTCTGGGATAACTTAGGCGAGCTCTTTATGAACAAACACAATCTTATAGTACAGTCTAACTGTCTTAATCTGTATTCACTGATAACTTACATTCGACAAAAAGTCAATTGCAAACATATTTGCGCTATGCATTGTGTGCCGTATCGTGAAGTCATTCGTTATGATAGAAAGAAGTACAAAGAGCTTAATGAACTATATGCTGACACTGATAAAGACTTCATCGAAACGCCCGCTCATATAGCCGCGCTTTCATTAGCTGATCATGTCATTCTTAACACAAAAGATGCTGAACAGTACTTCAATCGTGTTGGATTCTTAACGCCTTATTCTGTTATCTATAACGGCATAGAGTCTATTGGAAAAGGCAATCCTGAAGAAAAGTTCCGCTTCATCTTTGTAGGGCATAGCAGTCCACTTAAGGGTTTGGATCAGCTACTTCCTATCATTGAGACGCTTAAAGATCATCACACATTTGAAGTTGTTTGGGTTGGTAACGCTGACCAAAAGCTAACAGACATCATTAAGCAAAAGAAGTTGCCCATTCAAATTATGGGTGTCATTAGTCCAACTACACTGAATGAACTCTATAAGACATGTCATGCAGCATTGATAGCTAGTGCTTGTGAGACCTGCTGTTACGCAGCAATAGAAGCATTATCAGCTGGGTTACCAATCATAGCACCGTTATCTCCAGGCGTAACTGAAATAGTTGATGGAGCTGGCTTACTTGTAGACATTGATAGTTCTGGAATGATCAATAAGAGTCAATATCGAGATGCAATGGAAAAGGTGATGACTGATTCTAACTTACGAGATGAACTTTCAGCTAAGTCATTAGCAAAAGCGCCAACTTATTCGATAGACCGGCTTATTGATGATTCAGTTAAGTTGTACCAGAGGTTGTTGAATGGACATTAAAGAATATGCTGCTGGACTAGGTATTGACTTATCTACTGATACTACTATTAAGTCAGAGATACGATACATCATTATAGTTGAGCTAGTGCACAACAAGCGAAGATACACATCAACTAATAAGATACCGGACACCGACATTCTCCGCGCCAAAGAGATGGCCTTTGCTAGATTTAAGAAGTTGAAGATTAAGTCGACTGATCTTATCACATTTAGATGTTTGGAGATCAAATATGCTGATGTTCCTATAGAGTCAGTGTTAACTCCGCTACGTATAGAAATGCAGCCAGTGTTTTCTAAATGGCTTACACCAGAGGAGCTTAAGCTACTAATTACTAATGAGAATACAGGAAATAGTATCGAAGAGACAGGAATTAGCTCGCCAATATGCAATGATAGCCCATGATGATGAGGGGCAGACTCGGAAAGGAAGTGGTGCTCGATATTGGGTGCATCCTCAAGGTGTAGCTGACTTATTACAGGGTTATGGTGTCACTGATGATACGATATTATGTGCTGCTGAAATTCATGATTGTGTAGAAGACACTGCAGTTACAATAGATGACATAGTTGAACTTTTAGATGAAAAAGTGGCTGAACTTGTTAGTGAGGTAACTAATAGTCCAGATTTAGATGGCTTAGAGAAAGAAGAGTATATGTCTAGAAAGTTAGTTAACTTGACTGATGATGCTTTGACTATTAAGTTAGGAGATATGATCTATAATACATTAGACAATCCTAAAAAAGACCAAATAGAACGTATGAAGAAGAATTTAGAATATCTTCAACACCACAGACAAATTAGGAAACAGTTGCATAGAGATCTTATTGAAACTTTTTATGAAGCATATAAAAGTAAAATTAAGAAGTTTTGAGATAATGCCAATCATTACTTTGAACCCTACAATGTGAATAACCTAAATCCATAGTTTTATCTACAAGTTCTTGTAAAGATTTTTTATCATAGTCAAAAGCATATGCACCTGAAACATTCATATAGTTAACTGTAATTCTGTGCGGAGATAAATAGTTTTTAGTCAATTCAAAAGCTTCTTCTGGGGTCCAAGCATATTTTTTATCTCCTATCATTATATGAATTATTAATTTTTTATTTTTTTCAAAAAATAAATCAGGAACTTTTTTAAGATTATCAGTAATAGGTTTTATTCCAGCTAATTTATGCCAACTTATCATAAATGAATCCAATGGATATCTATAATTATATAAAGTAAAATTTGTTAAAGTATGAATTTCTATTCCATATTCTTTTTTCCAATTTAAAAACATCTTCATTAATTCTGGATTAAAGAAAAATTCTCCACCATTATTTGTTATAATTTTAACAGAAGGATTTGATATTATTATTTTTTCTATTAGTTCTTTATTTTTTAAAAAAGTATCTGTAAATGTTTTTGATGGTCTTGGAGTTCCATGAAAACAATATTGACAATTTAAATTACAATATGTAGAACTAATAATATTAAAATTTAAATATTTTAAATTTTCCTTTTTTTTATTTACCGGATTAATACAATAAAAACAATTAGAACATATTGATTTATAATTTTTATAAAATTTTTCTTTTATTGATTCTCTAGTTTCAAAGAAAGTATTTATATCAAAATCATTTACTGCTGAAAAATATTTAGTATTAAAATAACAACAAGGATATCCAGAATAATAAGCATCATAAAAATTTAAAAAAAATTTTTCTTCAATTTGAGAACATTCTGGTTTATTATCTTTATTAGTACTTATAATTATTTTTTCATTATTCTTTTTTAAAATAGGAGTTTCTAATTTTTTTTCATAATGTAAAAAATTATCTTGAACTCTACTATATGAATAGCCTAATTCAATAGTTTTATTAGTTAAACTTTTTAACGTATTCCACGAATAATTAAATCTAAGGTCATCTTTTACATTTATATACATTACATTAAATTTTTCTTTAGGTAAAAATTCCAATAAATCTATTGCTTCTTCTGGAGTCCAAGCAAAATCTTTATTTCCTAACATGATATGAACATTTATTTTTTCTTTATTATATAATCTTTCTGGAATTTTTAATAAATTTTCTTTAAATAAACTAATATTACTATTTTTATGCCAACTTATTCTAATTTTATCTATTGGATAATTTGGATCAAATAAAATAAAATTAGTTAAAGTATAAATTTCAATATTATATAATTCTTTCCATCTTAAATATAGATCTTGTAATTCTTTATTAAAATAAAGTTCCCCACTAGAATTGTTAATGCCAACAATTCTATTATCAGAAATTAGTTTTTCAATTTTTTCTTTGTTTTTATTATA
>Ga0099364_10002158_pt1 | contig 31635 bp, 32 predicted proteins | sample TergutTh196P3_FD_73070 | JGI IMG/M metagenome (GOLD analysis project Ga0099364, IMG submission 73070) | Microcerotermes parvus P3 segment gut microbial communities from Pointe-Noire, Republic of the Congo - Th196 P3 | ecosystem: Host-associated > Arthropoda: Insects > Digestive system > Gut ... | reverse complement strand
ACCCTAATTTTTTCAATTCTTCAACATCACGTTTATCTCTTTTAACATTTTCACCAATTTTTGTTTTCCAAAAAACGGAATTTGTTTCGGGCAATGCTCCTCTTTTGCAGGAATGCCCATGCCAAAAACAACCGTGAATAAAAATAACAGTCTTGTATTTCGGTAAAACTATATCCGGTTTTCCGGGAAGGTCTTTTACATTTTTACGAAAGCGAAAACCCTGCGAGAACAAATACTTGCGCACCATAACTTCCGGCTTGGTTTCCTTTCCGGAAATACGAGACATGATGTCGGAGCGCTTTTGTTTTGAAAATTTGTCAGGCATTATTTCAACATCATTTCATTAATGTTTTTTTCCTGCTATTCTCAACCATTCCGACTCGTCAAGTCCGATTCGTGAAAGTTCAGAAGCATACTTTGTTACTATTCTTTGTGAATGCATATCTTTTAAATCCAATATCCATTCAAAAATATTTTTATGAATGTCGGTGAAAGTATAATAATTTCCGCATTCCGATAATATTCCCTTTACTCCCTTTTCATCACAATTACACTTGAATTTAATAGTCCTTAAAGAGTAGGACTTTATTTCTAATTTGAGTTTATCTCCTTTTTTAGTAATGATATCGAACTTATCCCCATCTGTTTTTAATAACGGTAAAAACAAGAACCTCCTCGGTTCTTCATTTTCCAATCTTATAGAATCGCATTTTTGCTGAATACAAACAAAATAACGATCTTGTTCATCTTGTTTGGTACTTCTTATAACTGTTCCCAAAGTTAATTTGGGTGCTGTATTTTGAGGTAAAAATAAACTTTTATGGTGCGTTAATTGGGCAAATTCGGAATTGATTTTTTCTGTTTTATCATGATTCTCAATATTCAAAAACAACTTCGTTGATTTGGATTCGCGATATGCTTTCTTTTCTTTATTGGATAAGGTACTTCCAAAAGCATCATCAAATCGTTCTTCTATATCTTCCTTTTCGGAATATATCAATTGTTTTAAAAATTCTTTAGTTCTTTGGAAGATCTTGGCATTTACTGAAAATTGTTCATCGTTGATGAATGTTTCAATCCAAGCGTCAATCAATTCGTTTCTAATTTTTTGAGGGATTGAAGCATATTGCAATAAATCTGAAACTGTATCACCAAACAATTTGAGCAGAAAATCTTCGGCGTCATTCTGAATGGGACGCAAAACTTTGTCACCCAAATACGCAGCGTCTAATTCTTTGGAAAACAGACTTAATATCTTATGCAATTTATTCCGAATTTCTGATAGTGACAAAAGGGCAAAATTAGATAACAACCCTGCCGTCATTTTAGTAAATTCATCCAGAACAAAAGCGGGCAAATCAGTGAATTGTATAATTTTATCATGCAGATGTGGTCGGCTTTTGAACTTTTGTTTATCAATTTCAATATCATCTGATTTGTGTCGAACCAATATTTTTATGTACTCGGAATATATTTCACACATATCTTTATCTAACTTCATATGTTCAAGTCTATTAAAAATATCATCTGTAATTCCTTCTAAATCTGATTCGCCTGTATAAACTATTATCAATTTCAGACCGTCGCTGTTTATCAATTCTTTGATAATAGGTATTGTATATTTGCCGCGCGGGTCGTCTTCATCTGCATCAGCGTCATAATCAACGTTTTCGGATTCATTTAATTCATTTATTATAATATTCCAATCCAAAATAACTACATCGGATTTTTTAGCAATTGCAGTGAAATTATGTATACCGGATTTTGCCTGCGGGTTGTAAATTCCGCAAACCTTTTCCTCATTTGCAAATAGATTTGAAATTAGTAAAGCATTAAGTGGAAACTTATTATTATCATATTGATATGCTTCGTCGTCCAAAAATACGACGCTTTGCAAAAATCCGTTTACTATCTCTTTTGATTTCTTAAAAAAATTATCTGCCTCTATTTTATTCATGATTTTCTATTTTTTCAATTTTAAATGTAATTGTGCTACCTTTTTCGGGCGTTATCACGGAAATATTATAATTTTCCGCATTTAAAGCCTCTTTGCTGATACTTAATCCCATTCCTCTTCCATTTGGTTTTCGTGAAAATCCGAGTTCAAAAATCCTTTCCGTATCCCTAATAGAAATAGGTATTCCGTTATTAGAAATGTAGAAAGCCTTATCATCCGCGTGTAATCGTATTATTTTTTCCTCAATATCAGTTTGTTTCAACCAATAGATAGCGTTATCGATTATATTTACAAATACGGGATAGAAAGTTGAACGAAATCCAAATATATTAGTGTTTTCAAAAACTTTTGTGTGTTTGAATTTAATGTTATGTCTGTCTAATCGGGATTTGAACAGGTCAATCAAAAATAATTTTATTTCTAATAATGGGATGTTTTCTCTTTGTCGGTTTAATCTTCGGTTTAACGGAGTAAACAGATTTAAATATCCGTCCAAATGGTCAAAGTTTATTTTGATGTTATTGTAAACGCCTTCCACTTTTTGATTTACATCAGCCCATGCTTTCAAGTCTTTAAGACTGCTTCTGATCGATTTGACGGCGCTATTAAACTCGTGATTTAATATTCCCACCGCCAAGCCTAATTGACTTAACTCTATATCTGTTTGCACTCTATCTCTCAACTCTTCCAATTCTTCCGACATGGCGTCGGAAATTTGGTCATTTGTAATGATATTACCATCAATGTCTTTTTCTATATAAAATCCCATAAACTGTCCGATAATCCTATCCATAATCGCTGAATTTCGGCTACTTATCATTTCTATTTCATCTTCCATCGACCTTCTCTCTTTTACAAGGTCGATATCGTCTGCTTCCAGCATACTAAAGTTCTTTAACCGGTCTCTAACAGTTCGTATTTGATTATCCAAATCCAATATCAAGTCGGAGGTAAGTTCTTTAATTTTTTTTGAAACATCATTGACTATCTCATTAGTTTCGATGCTTTTTTCCTTATTTGCTTTTTGAGTTTCGATAGAAATAAGTTCTACGGCTTGTTCCAATCTTTTTCGTTTACTTAATTCAATATTTAATCGTTGAGTGTATTCGGAAACAATAGAATCTACCTCGTCAATAGCATTTTTGAATAGCGTTTCCGTCAGAATTTGATACTCTTTTAAATAAGTATCAAAATCAGTTCGCGCCGATTTTGAAATAGTAAATCCTTTGGGAGCGGAAACCGAAATTTGCTTTTTATAACCATTTATTTTTTGCCTTGCTTCCAATTCATAATCAATCATTTTTTGTGCGGCTTCATCCATATTTTTGAGGTAAACTACCGAATTAAAATCCCTTCTTGTATCATCTAAAAAAGCATTGACATCCATTTTGAATTTACCGGAAGCGAGGTTTTTAAAAAATATGTCAAGGTCTTTTAAAAATTTTTCCTTTCTACCTTTAGCAAGTTCATCCCGTCTTTTTAATGCTGCACGATGTTTGTTTATCTCTTTCTTCTTTTTAACCCAAAACTCTGATTGTGGGGTTTCGCCTTTTTCATCAAAGAAATCGGCTGCCAATTGTAAAAAAAAGTTTTTGAGTATCGCCTGCATTTGTCTATATGCCTTATTTTCAATAAATCCTTCTCGTCCGGCTTTTTCAGTCAAATTTTTATTATTTTGTGCAGAAATCTCAACAGCGCCGAATATTCTTCGATATGAAAAAAAGTAAGTGGATAATCGTTTTGTTCTATTCCTTTCTATGTCCAAAAAATCATAATCGGAATTTCCATAAGGTAAAACTCGTATGTTATCTTTATAAATGTATATTCCGCCGAATTTATCGCCTTTTGCCTTGATTATTGCCCAATTTTCCGCATCCACTCGAGAACTTTTTAAATCACCCTGCAAATAGGCGAAATTCATATTAAATGCGCCGCAAGCCGTTTCTCTAAAATTATTTTCACGCCAATTTACAATATGGTCGTATGTTTTTTCTCCGTAAATCTTTATTGTTCCTCTAAATTGTCCGAATTTATCAAATGTTCCTTGAAAATGGTGGTCTGCCGATTCAAATTCTTGAGGAGTAAAAAATTGTTCTTTATCTATAAGGTTATTATATAAGCCGGTATCTCCTTTGTGATCCCGAAATGATATATCTATTGTCGGCTCCGGATGATTCGGAAACATTGTATTGTGGAATCCGATTAACATTTTTTCAATGGCAGTTGCCTCATTATTATCTTTTTCTCCTTCTATATCGAAAATTAGAGTTTCGTTTACAGGCGAAATATAAAAGAAAGTGCCGCCTTTGTTTTCGGAAAATTCAAAGTTTCCGATTAATTCGTTGTTTAATGATAAAGGATTTACTGCGAAACTTTCAACGGATTGTTTTATTCTCATATAATCGGAGCCTAATATAACATCTTGTTTCAATAAGCCTTCCAACGAGGTCATTACTTCTTTTTTGATATTATCAATATCGTTTTCATCGGGCAAGTCGTCAAATTCCTTTACGGGAATAGTTATGTCTTCCAGATTGATACCCGGCAATTCAAACAATTCCCAATTAATAAATGCAACAACAATCGGATAATTCGCGTCTCTTAATTTTGCTTTGCTTATGATTAAGACCTGTTTTCCTATTGAAGCAATAGCCAAACGTCCGATTCCTTTTTCTCCCATAATCGGGCGTACGGGTTTTGAACTATCTATCGGAGGTAATGTGGTTTTCTTATTGGCAAACTTACTTTCAGTTCCGATGGTGAGCCAGCGGGTTTCAAATTCGTCCTTTGTCATACCGAGTCCGTCATCTCTAATAATGAACAGGTTATCTTTTCTTATAAAATCAATATCAAACTTATCGGCATAAGCATCATGAGCGTTTTTTATAAGTTCATTTATTGCCGTCGGAATTCCGGCTATCTGCTGTCTCCCCAATAAATCCAATGCTCTTGCTCTTGTCTTAAACTGTGCCATTCGATGAATTATTTATGATTGTTAAGCCTATTCTTTTGGCATATTCAGGCGGAACGGCATTGCCTATAAGTTTTGCCGTAGCGCCGATACTTGCTGTTTTGAAAATATAATCTTTGGGAAAGGTTTGTAAAGTAGCCCCTTCTCTCAAAGAAATAGCCCTGTCTTCGTCGGGATGGGCAAAACGACCGTTCGAAATACTAAAAAACTTGGTCGTAATGGTGGATGCCGGCTTATTCCAAGACATTCTTCCGTATGTATCCTTAAAAGAATCATCTTTCCCTACAAAACATTTTAACTGAAGGCGCTTCTTGTTTTTCCATGAAAACCGGTCTCCTCCATCATGCGGAGTAATTGCTAATCGCTCAACACAAATTGGTTGCAAACCTGCCGTCGTATTACAGAATTCGGTTTTATCCTTATATCCTGCCGGTATTTTAGGAAATCCGTTTTTTTCACCGATAAAGTCTTTAAGTAAAGATTGCTTGGCGTCGGGTTCGGGTAATTTTATGTTTTTGTCTACACGTGATGCTATAAGGGAAAATCGTTTTCTTGATTGAGGGACGCCATAGTAACTAAGATCAACTACATTTTCGCATACAGCATATTTCTTTTTTTTCAAAAATTTCAAAAATTCGGGAAGAATACTTTTTTTATTTGTCCTCAAGCCCGGAACATTTTCGACAACCACGTACCCCGGATTATAATATTCTACAAACCGCATAAAGTCTATCAGTAAATTTTTGGACTTTTCGGATTTCTCTCTGTCAGTGTTTATTATGCTGTAAAATTGACACGGGCTACAACCGATAAAAATCAACCGGTCGTCATTTCTGTTGATTCCTAATTCGTTTTCAAAGTATTCCGTTGCAAGTGTAGTAATATCGGATAAAATAAAGATTGACCCCGGATTATTGGTTTCGTAGGTATCTTTGGCATGCATATCAAAATCAACGCCGGCAACAACATTTATACCAGCCTGACGGAATCCGTAAGTCATGCCGCCTCCGCCACAAAAAAAATCAATTGCCTTATACCCGAACATACTCAAAATACGTTAAAATTTTATGCAAAAGTACTGATTATTTTTGAAACCACCAATTTTTTTTTGATTTTTTTTTCAAAAAAACTTGCATCTCAAAAAAAATTACTATTTTTGCCCCAAAAAAAAATAGTAAAAAACCTTTAAAAAACATAAAAATAATGTATTCAAAACCTAATAATCCGCCGACAAATTCACGTAAAACCGTGACTGTTAGCCCTTTACCCCCCCCCATGTAACTGATTTTCAGTCACTTACATCATTCTTTCACAATTTTCGCAAATGGTCAAACTATCTACTCGCGGCTTCGCTTTTCTTTGCCTTGTTTGCATTTCAGCAATGCAACGAAGAGAAACCCGACAACCCGGACGAGCCTGATAATCCGGCGCAAATTGAAAACGTAAAATTTTCTATCGGCAGCGTGGCGCAGTTGCGCGCTGAACTGCCAAAGATGACGACCACAGCAGCCGACAAAACAAAATCGGCGGAAGTGGAACTGACCGCCAACATCGGTTTCAGCGAAGAAGACTTGAAACTGTTGGACGATTTCGGCGATATTCAGTTTGAGGCTAATCGTTTCAAACTCAACTGGAACGCGAAATTTATCTATCCCACTCAAAAGGGAATACTGATAACATACGACGCATGGCTGCATTGGAAACAGCCTCCGGTAGGCGCAAATCCAAACAACGAATTGAAGTTTCAGGTGGCAGAAGACGACCGCGCAAAGTTTGGCGTGTTTGCAAGCGCACTGGAAATAAAAGAGCCGCCGGAAACGGAATTGGACGTCATTAACTTTACAATAGCCAATGCTGCGGAACTGAAAGAAAAGATAGAAGAGATAAAAGCCGCCGCCGAAAACGACGAACAATTTGCAGCCGTAAAAATCACCGGCGACATCCTTATTACGGAAGAACACAGGGAAATGCTCGCCATATTGGGAACCATCGCCGCAGTCGAAAAAGGCGAAACGGATTGGAACGAAAAACTTGTGGTTCCCGCCGCAGAAGGTATGACGCTCACTTTCGAGGAATGGGCGTCGTGGGGCTTTCCTCCGATAGGCGTGAACGCGGCAAACAACGCAATGTTTGTGGTTACGGAAAACGAACTTGCGCTTTTTGAAGATTATGCAGAAGCGTTGCAGGTCAAAGAGCCGCCGGTGACGTCGTTGGACATAATATATTTTACGATTGCCGACGCCGCAGAACTAAAGGCGCAGATAGCCCAAATAAAAGCCGCAGCAGAAAACGAAGAACAATTTGCATCTGTGACAATAACAGACAATATTCTGATTGCCGAAGAGCATCGCGACATGCTTGCCGTCATAGGCGCGGGCATCGTTGCCGACAAGGCAGAGGCGCTCTGGAACGGAAGTTTTGTGGCGCCGTCGGTAGCAGACATGAAGATAACGTTTGAAGAATGGAAATCATGGGGATATCCTCCCCTTGGCATGAATGGCGCAGTAGCGTTCATAGTTTCCGAAAGCGAACTGTCGAAGTTCGGCGCTTATCAAAGCGTGTTGCAGGTGGAAGAGTCGCCCGTTGTCGGTCTTGATATAGTAAAATTTACTATTGCGAACGCAGCGGAACTGTCGTCAAAAATAGCCCAGATAAAAGCAACAGCAGAAAACACCGACCAATACGCGAAAGTGACCATTACCGGCAACCTTTTGATATCTGAAACTCACAGGGCGGGATTAAAGACGCTTGGCGATGCGGCAGCCGACAAAAGCAGAGCATGCGTTGATTGGAACGGACATTTTACGGCGCCACAGACAGCAGGCATGAAATTAACTTTTGCAGAATGGGAATCGTGGGGCTTTCCTCCGATAGGCAAAAACGGCGAGGCGGCGTTCATGGCTGCTGAAAACGAACTGGCGATGTTTGGCGAATACTCGGGCATGTTGGAAGTAGAACAGCAGACCGACTACATAGAAGTTTCAATAGCCAACGTTAGCGAAATACCCGCCAAAACCGACATTGCAATAGCCGCAGCCATGGCCGGCACAAAGGTTATGGTAGATTTGCCGTTTGGCTTGACTTTGACAAACAGCCACATGGTATATATGGAACGCTTGGCGCACCCCAATATTACGTTCACAGAAACAAGTATGATAAGCGCAGGCGAAAAGCAAGTAAATATATCAGCCGAACTTGCCGCAATGGTAAGAATGTTTAACGACGGCGACAACAAATTCGTTATAGACGGCGACGTGGAGCCTCCCCCGGGCGACGCCGACATTGTGATAAACGCCATTAACGAACTTGCCGAAAAGACCAACACAGCAATAGCCGCTGCTACGGCAGGCGGCATGGTGACAATAGACCTGCCGGCAGGCTTGACGCTGAACAACGCCAACATGACTTATTTTGCGCTGCTCGACCATGCGAACATAACCTTCACCCCAAACAGCATGATACGCGCAGGCGAGCCGGAAGTGAACATCACCGGCGCATTAGCAAAGAAAGTAAGGCTCTTTTCAGGCGACGGACGCTATCCGGCAAACATGTTCTTTATTTCGGGAGCCGACGGAGCGCGCGCTTATGCCGAACAGCCGAACGCAGCGGTTGTAAAGACCGACACCATTACACTGAACACACTGCCGTCAAATGATTTCGGCAATCTGCTGCCGCAGAAAATATTAATAAAGTTCCATGGAAAAGACGTCCGCGACTTGCTGAAACATCAAGAAAGCCCTTATGTGATTGATGTGGAAGTCATTCCATTGGCAACGGCTCCGGGAGGTCAGCCTGCGATGGGTAATATGAACGATGCGGTTTTTGCAATGATGCAGACGCCGGGTACGAATAAACAAGCGGGCGAATATGTGTTAAGATTTACGGTTCATCCGATTGTGACGACATACAGTCCAAAGAATGGATTTACAAAGGTGCAGGGCCTGCCAGCGATACCGGCAAATCCTGCGAAACTGACAACAATACAGGATTCTATCGGAACAAGTCAGTCTTGGCAGATGATTTATCGTTCTAACCACGAAGTCAGAACAAAGGGAGCGTACGCAGGACAGGAACTGATAGGGCATTTCGGGGCAATGGGTCAAAATAATACTATCAGATTGATGCCTATAAGGGCGTCAGAGTATTGTCAAGGGGGTGGAGGCGGAGGCACTTATTTTACAATAGGTGGAACATACAGTCAAATTCCAAGAGATTTATATGCAACTGAAAATAGTTTAACAATATCAGTTCATGCGACGGACATTTACATGTATTTGACTCAATCAGAATACAATACTGTCATTAATGTTTCTGGCGGTGTAGCGGGCCGAGATGATTGGCTCAAAAGAAGAGTTGAAATTTTGTCAGAAATTGAGATATTAGGAAGTAATATAAATTTTATTTCAAGTAAAGGTCCAAATGAAAAAGTTCGGTAATTACATCCCTCCCCGGATAGGCGGCATGTTTTGGCGGTTAAGCGGCAATTGTATTGCCGCTTTGAACACAGCCAATTTGTAATTGGCTACTAAAAAAATGGTTTTGCTTTTGATTTTGGCTGTATTTGTTGCTCATGGCAATTACAAATTGCCTAAAGTTCCGAGCGGCATTACAAATTCTAATTAACTGTGTGTAACCAGCACAATTCTAATTACTTGCAAAATATCTAATGCCCCCAGATAAGCGGCAAATGTGGCGGCGGTTAAGCGGCAATTGTATTGCCGCTTTGGAGACAGGCAATTTTAAATTGCCGCGTAAAATATTTTTCCAATTTTGTGGTTTGTATCAAAAAAAGATGTATCTTTGCGGCGTTATTTTAGTTAGTATGATTAGAAGAATATATATAGACACGTCTGTAGTCGGCGGCTTTTTTGACAGCGTATTTTCGGAAGATACAAAAGCGCTTTTCGCTCGTCTTGAAAAAGGAGAAGTAGTTTTCGTTCTTTCCGATGTGTTGAAAAAGGAATTACTCAACGCACCTCTGCGAGTTAGAAATTTGTTGCTGCAATATGCAAGCGACAGTTTCGAACACGTATCACTGACTTATGACGCAGAATATCTTGCGAATTGTTATCTTGCTGAAAAAGTAGTGGGTCCGACAAGTTTAGATGATTGCCAACACATAGCCATTGCTACGCTCAACAAAGTAGATGTTCTTGCAAGTTGGAATTTTAAACATATCGTGAACCTGAAACGAATACAAGGCTACAATAGCGTTAATCTGAAAATGGGATATATAACTCTCGAAATAAGAAACCCCAAAGAATTAATTGAATATGAAACCGATTATTGAACCGAACGATTTTGATTGTCTAAAGATGAAATCAGAAATTCAAGCAAAGATTTACGCTGAAATCAAGGATATGAGCGCTAAAGAACGTATTGCGTATTTCCACATTCCACCAAAAGAAGACCTTTTTAGGACAGGATGTAAGTCTATCAGCAATGTCCAAGTTATCATGGAAATGGAGTAAAAACTCCCCAGATAAGCGGCAAATGTGACGGCGGTTAAGCGGCAATTGTATTGCCCGCTTTTGAAGACAGCCAATTTGCAATTGGCTACTAAAAAAATGTGGTGTGTGGATTTTTTTTGGTGATTTTTTTCGGAAAATTTTACAAATAAAAAATCTTTTCGTACTTTTGCAAAAAATAAATATATGATAATTGATTATAAGCAAAAAATAACACGTAATGCGGGTATTCGTTTCGGCAAGCCGCATATTATAGGCACTCGTATAACAGTTTACGATGTTCTTGGATGGCTTTCGTCTGGTATGACTATCGAGGAAGTAATATTTGATTTTCCGGAACTTACGCAAACAGACATATTAGCATGTCTTGCTTTTGCAGCCGACCGAGAACATAAACTCCAATATGTCTGATGCTTTTGTTCAACCAAAATATATCGTATCGCATATTAACGGAATTGAATGATTGTTACCCTGGGTGCCAGCAGGTTCGTAATTTGGGAATGGCAACCTCCGAAGATATCGATATTTGGGATTATGCAAGAAAGAATAATTTCGCAATTGTAACTTTCGATGCCGATTTCTATGAAATAGGGTTAATCAACGGTTGTCCGCCAAAAATTATTTGGCTACGAACCGGAAATTTGACAACTGCTCAAATAGCATCTTTATTAAGAAATTTACAAAATCGTATTGTAGACTTTTGTTGCCTACCTGAAATGAAAGACAAAGCGTGTCTTGAGATTTTTTAGATAGTTCGGTTTCAATTTTACTCGCTCTTCAACGATTCCACAGGATTACGCCGTGCCGCCCTGTATACCTGCGCCAGCAACGAAACCATTGCAAGCGCCCATACCAACAAAAACACGCCAATAAATATCCAAAAGCCCATATCAATACGATACTGGTAACTTTGCAACCAGCGGTTCATAGCAAACCATGCAAACGGCGACGCAACAACAAACGCAATAACGGTAAGCATAGAAAATTCGCGGGCAAAAAGCGCCATAATGTCTATCGCACGGGCGCCGTTGATTTTGCGGATAGCAATCTCTTTGGAACGCTGCGCAACCATGAAAGCAACAAGACAGAACACGCCCATACACGAAATAAAAATACTCAACAGCGAAAAATACAGAAAAATACGTCCCAGTCGAAATTCCTTTTGATACAGATTCATGTATTCGTCTTCAATAAAGTAATATTCAAACGGTGCGTCGCTTTTTAACCTTTCAAATATTTCTCTGATATGATTTAGCGTTTCCTTCTGATTATGCGGATTGATGCGGATAAAAACCCTGTCTGAAACTTCGGGATTGTAACGAATATACAAAGGTGTAATTTTTTCGTGGAACGAACGAAAGTTAAAATCCTTAACTACGCCGACTACCTTTGTATAATTGACGTTAATATTGAAAACATTCTGAATATCAATTATTTTGGCAGCCGTTTCGTTGAGAACAAGATGAAATGTTTCCTCCTCGCCGCCCATTCCCCATACTGTGCGGGTTGCGGGAATGAAACGACCTTGCGCCATTTGCAGACGAAAAACGTCGGCATAGTCCCAGTCGGCGTAAATAATATTGCATCTCACATCGGTTTCATCGGTTTTGCCTTCCCATGTCAAAGTTGCGTCAGGATTAATGTCAATGGGCGATTGTGCGGCAATACTGACCGCCTCTACACTTGCAATTTTAAGTACTTCCGTCTTGAAATCTTCAATTCCGTACCACAGACCTGTATGGATACCGACTACATTGTAACGGTCAAAACCGATATCTCTGTTTTGTATATAGTGCAACTGACTGAATACAACACCTGTACAGAGCATTATAAATATTGAAATAGCGAGTTGCACCGTCAATAATGTTTTTCGCAAAGTCGATTTTGAGCCGGTTATTGAACCGCCTTTGAGGCTAATCGTCAAACTAAACGAAGTCAGATAGAAAGCCGAATAACTGCCTGCAAGCAATCCCACAACGAGACATAACGCAAGCGCGGTAAGGAAAGTTCGTAATCCAAATTCGATTACCAATACCGCTCCTACGACGTCCGAAAACCATGGAATAATAACTCCTGCTATCACAAAAGCCAAGACCATTGCAACAAACGACCACAACATCGATTCGCTCAAAAACTGAAAAATCAATTCGTGTCTGAAAGCGCCTGCAACCTTGCGCACGCCCGCTTCGCGCGCACGATAAGCGCCGCGGGCAATAGACAGGTTAACGTAATTGATGACGCCAATCAGCAGCACAAATATCGCTACGGTAAGAAAGATAACGATATAGCGCAGTTCGCCAAATTCGCCTGATAGATTGGTATCCGTTACTCCCGAATGTAGATGAATATCCGTAAGCGGTTGAAACACTAATTTACGCTTGTCGTTGGGCAGATGTTTGGCGAGACAGTCAGCCATACGGATACGGACGTCGTTGTTGAAGACGGCTTTGGGCGCCATCTGTACGAAAGTTGTGTAATTTCCGCGCGCTGTCCACGAACGGTTAGCGTTTCCCAATCGCGATGTTTTTTCTGCACAAATCAAGGCATCAAACCGTATGTGAGTGTTTTGGGGAATTTTAACGACAGCGGTAACGACGAAAGGCGGCTCGCTGCGAAAGGTTCCCCAAAGTCTTGTTCGTTCATAAATTTGACGTCCGATAATATCATCGCTGTTGGCGCCAAACATTTTCCGCGCAAAATTTTCTGAAATCACAATAGGTCTCATGCCCTCGAAAGCCGTTTGGGGCGTTCCCTGAATAAATTCAAAAGTAAAAATCTCGAAAAATTGACTGCCGGCTTCCCCGCGTATTGCAGAAAATGGCTGTTCGTCGTATACCAATACGCTTGGCGAAGGCTCAACATGCAAAAAAGTGGCGTTCACAACCGCAGGAAATTCATCATTCAGCGCCTGTCCCAGAGGACCGGGCGTATTATTGCGTTCTATCCACTCGCCGCCAACATATTCGTTAGTCAATACGCGGTAAATATCCTTGCGGTTGACGTGCGTACTTTCGTAGTTGTATTCGTATTGAACCCAAAGCACAAACAAAAAACTGCATGCCACAGCCATAGACAATCCCGTAAGATTGATTAACGAATAAACTCTGTCTTTTAGGAAGTTACGGAGGGCTATTTTTATGTAATGCTTTAGCATATTTTGTGGGTTAAACCATTTCCATTTCTTCTAATGCGAATTTTGGCTCTTTTGATACAGCAGATTTTCTTATGGGAAAATATATTTTTTCGTATGCTATTACTATATCGGACATGACAGAAAGTTCTACTGCATTTTTATCGTTTACCGGAGTATAATCATCTACAAGCGGCAAAAGTTCTTCTATCCTCGCCAAGGCAAATTCATATTGATATTGATTTATATTATTCATATTTAAATATTTATATTATTGAACTGTCAATTTTATTATATTCTTCATGAGTTCCCACAAACCGAATGTAGACGTAACCTATAGTGAATTTGATTACCACTACTAATCGGTATTTAGTACCCTTTATATTAAAAACATAATGCTGATTACCAACATAATCGGCATGTAAGAAATCATTCTTCACTTCCGACAGGTTTTGCCAGTTTGCTTTTTCAACAATATCATACCATCGTTGAAGCGCTTCCCGAGAATCCTCACGACCAATTGTTTCGTAAAAATCTTTCAACTTTTTATGGGATACTACTCTCATATATGTCTTATTACTTTTTTATTTCAAAGCGCAAAAATACAAAGATTTTTTGAAATGAGCAAGTAAAAAAATAATTTTCAATTTTCAATTTTCAACTCTCATAACTAACATTTCATTCTGTTTCAAAACATCAGCCAATGATTTCAGTTTTGAAACCGTTTCCGCAGTTAAATTTATGTCGTTATTGTTCAGAATTTCTTCTATTTGCCTTTTGGCGTATGTTGCAATAATTACATCGCCGTCTCTGTGTAGGGAATTTAGCGGTATGGGTAGCCCGCCGTCTATGTCGTTTTCAATCAGAATGTTTTCGGGATACCGACTTTTCATGTCTATTGCGGTAGAACGACCGGTTTGTTTGTCGAACAGCAGACAATGAAAGGTTACTTCGCCGGCAGCGCGGCAAGCAGGACAATCGCGTCCTTCGGTAAAAATCAGTAGCATCGTGTTTTTGAAGACTAACCATTTCCATGGTATCAATTTGCCTTGAGTTTTGTTTGTTGCGCCTTCTGTCGGCGTTAGTTTTTGTGCGCCGAAATCGAAACGATAAGCGGGAACGATACGATTTGCCGATTGTACGCGAAAAATCGTATCACAAAATTCCTGCCTGAAAAACAATTCGCCATCTGCACGATAAAAAAATGACCTGTCAGAAGTGTAAGCGCCTCCTGATTCTCTTACATGGTTGGTGAACTTGCACAGGGTATCGCCCATGCTGTTGAATGAAACGGCAATCGGATTGCGTACTCTCCGAAAACTGAAGCGCGTTTCGTCGTCTATGAACATTCCTTCAGGAACTCTTCGTACCGGAACCATTTCAACGCCCGGCGCTAATGGCAATAACTCTGATTGCGGGTTATACAAAGGACGGTCAGCAAGGTTAAATTCGCCTGCCCAAATTTTCGCATCTCCATGTCCCTTCATAACGAAATCAATATAAGTCCTCCATTCACTTTCATAATCAATTAAAGTAATAAAACATCGCGAACCCGATATATCGTTTACTATTGCTCTTTTATATCCATCAAAGTCAATCTCTATTTTTTGGATGTTTCGTTCTTGACCGTCAAATTCTGACATTAACAGATTTTGTACGAATTTTCCTGAATAGTCGAACAAACGTACTCCAATCGGGTCGAAAGTCACATAATGGTCGTCAAGAATATTGACTCGCGTACTTACATAGTTACTGAACCCGTTCATGAGTACATTAGTTGCCGACATAAAAAAATCATTTTCATCGGGCAATTGGAGCGTAACGTACTCCACAGATGAACCTAACATACTTAATTTTAGCGGCTGCTTCGCCCCTTCCTGAACGCTTACTTTTAGCGTAATTGGCGGCGATGAAGGATCAACCGCTCTTATTTCGGTATATTTTGCTCCCACAGGCGGCATATAACTTGTATCGGGAAAAATGAATTTCGGCATATCCGCCGCTTGCAGGGTAGTGTCATTCATCAACGCCAATAACTGCTTTTTTGGCAGGTTGGGATTGCGGTTTTGACACGAAAAGAGTGTCAAAACGGCTACGAAAATGAAAAGGATTTTGTTCATTGAGGTATTGAATAAATACTTCCCAGTACTACTCTTTTGGGGCGCGGGGTCAGTCTGTTAAAAAAGTGGGCTGTCATGTCTTCGATGCTTCGCGGCTCAAGGGCATCGGCAACAACTTTATTTTGATGTTCTAAATTCTCCATCTTATATCGGTTTTTATTAAAAATTTGAAGTCGCAAAATTAGTATTATTTTTCTTGATTTGCAAGTTTTTACTTTACATTTTTTTGAATTGCAAAAGTAATAAATATTCTCAATTGCCTTCGGCGAGGGCTGCGCCGTTCTCAATTCTGATCACTAACATTTCATTCTGTTTCATAACGTCAGCCAAAGATTTCAGTTTCAATGCCGTTTCAGTCGGGATATTTCCATTGTTATTATTCAGAATTTCTTCGATTTGATTTTTAGCATACGTCGCAATAATCACATCGCCGTCTCTTTGAAGTGAATTTAGCGGTACGGGCAGCCCTCCATCTATATCGTTTTCAATTAGAATGTTTTCGGGAAATTGACTTTTCATGTCTATTGCGGTAGAACGACCTGTTAGTTTGTCGAACAGCAGACAATGAAAGGTTACCTCGCCGGCAGCACGGCAGGCAGGACAATCGCGTCCTTCGGTAAAAATCAGTATCATCGTGTTTTTGAAGACCAACCATTTCCATGGTATCCACTTGCCTTGAGTTTTGTTTGTTGCGCCTTCTGTCGGCGTTAGTTTTTGTGCGCCGAAATCGAAACGATATGCGGGAACGATACGATTTGCCGATTGTACGCGAAAAATCGTATCGCAAAATTCTTGCCTGAAAAACAATTCGCCATCTGCGCGATAGAAAAATGACCTGTCTGAAATATAAGCGCCGCCGGATTCTTTCAGATAGTTGGTGAACTTGCACAAGGTATCGCCCATGTTGTTGAATGAAATGGCAACTGGATCGCTTATTCCCTTGAAATTGAACCTCGTATCGTCGTTTATGAACATTCCGGCTGGAACGTTACGAACCGGAACCATTTTTACGCTCGGCGATAATGGCGATAACTCGGACTGCGGGGTGTACAAAGGACGGTTCGCAAGGTTAAATTCGCCTGCCCATATCTTCGCGTCTCCGTGCTGTCCCTTCATATAAAAATCAAAAGGATTTTGCACTCCTTCATAATCAATAAAACTAAGAAAACAGCGCGCACCGGAAATATCCATGATGTTAACTCTTCTATATCCTTCAATATCAATTTGTTTCTGACCTTCAGATTCTGATATGAACAGGTTTTGTACAAATTTACCCGAAGAATCGAATAAACGCACGCCAAGCGCATCGGAAGTTACAAAATGGTCGTCCAGCAAGTTGGTTCTTGTTGATGGCATGAACAAATCATCATCGTCGGGCAACTGAAGCGTAACGTACTCCACAGATGAACCTAACATACTCAATTTGAGCGGTTGTTTCGCCCCTTCCTGAACGCTTACTTTTAGCGTAATTGGCGGCGAAGAGAGGTCTACCGCCCTTATTTCGGTATATTTTGCTCCCACAGGCGGCACGTAATTCGTATCGGGAAAAATGAATTTCGGCATATCCGCCGCTTGCAGGGTAGTGTCATTCGCCAAAGCCAATAACTGCTTTTTTGACAGATTCGGATTGCGGTTTTGACACGAAGACAGCGACAAAATGACCAGAAGAAAAATTATTTTGTTCATATGGGGTTGATTCAGTCAAAAATAAAGTTCGCAAAACTACAAAAATCTCACAAAAATTTTGCCATCTTTGATTCGCAAGTGAAAAAAAATTTCTTACTTTGCGCGTTTTTTAAATTTCATTTTAGACGCCTAAAATTGGTTTAGTTTTCCATACCATGAAGAATGAAACACTTTTAGAGAGAGGGGCAAAAAACCTCTTAAAACAAAGGGGCAAGACCTGCAAAGCCGTAAGAGCAGGCGTATCGGTAGCGCCTGAGTGGCGCTGACCGTAGCGTGAAGTATAATTTTTTTGACGCTTCAGAAAGTTTTGAATTTATGCTTAACGCGCTTTTAATTAATAATATAAGGACAGTTGAAATATGTGACTGACCGCGCCGAAGGCGTGTCAGCACGTAAACGAATAATAAACAGGTATATGATAGAAATTAATGGTCAATTGCCATTTGAGCGCATCGAAAATATATTGTTGAACGATGAGCCAATTGCGTTAGCAAAGGATACGCAAGAGCAGGTGAAGGCTTGCTTTGAGTTCCTGCAAAATTTTGCAACTGATAAAATAATATATGGCATCAACACCGGCTTTGGTCCCATGGCGCGCTATCGCGTTGACGACCGGTCGCTGATTGATTTGCAGTACAATCTCATTCGCAGCCACTCTGCCGGTGTGGGTTCTCCCTTACCCGACCTGTACGTAAAAGCGTCCATGCTGGCTCGTCTGGGTACGTTTGCACAGGCGCAATCGGGCGTACATCCCGATTTGCCGCAGTTGCTGGTTGAATTTATCAATCGCGGCGTCTATCCGTTCATTCCCGAACACGGGAGCGTAGGCGCAAGCGGCGACCTTGTGCAGTTGGCGCATCTTGCGCTTGCCCTCATCGGCGAGGGCGAAGTACGCTACAACGGGCAATGGCGCTCTTCTTTAGAAGTGATCACAAAAGAGGGACTGAAACCGCTGATCGTCCACCTGCGCGAAGGATTGGCTATCACCAACGGCACTTCGGTGATGACAGGCATTGGACTGGTAAACCTCGTTTATGCAAAACGATTGCTTGACTGGTCAGTTTTGGCTTCGGCGCTGATGAACGAGATCGCCTCGTCATACGACGACTTCATGTCGGAAGCGCTGAACGGCGCAAAAAGACACTACGGGCAAACTGAAGTGGCGCGAGTGATGCGCGTCATCACCGACGGCAGTCTCTGTATGAGCAATCGCGAAAAAAAGTTGTACAACGATGGGCATAAAGACAAAAAGGTATTTGAGCATAAGGTACAGCCCTACTACTCGCTGCGTTGCGTGCCGCAAGTATTGGGTCCGGCGCTTGACGCCATAAAAAATGCCATTGAGACGCTTACCAACGAGTTCAACTCCACCGCCGACAATCCTGTTGTTGACCCGCATACACGGCAAGTGTATCATGGCGGCAACTTTCACGGAGATTATATCTCGTTTGAAATGGACAAACTGAAAATCGCCGTTACCAAACTCACCATGCTTGCCGAACGTCAACTGAATTATTTGTTCCATGATCGCATCAATGGCATACTGCCTCCGTTTGTGAACATGGGAACGCCCGGACTGAATTTTGGCTTGCAGGGAGCGCAGTTTACGGCTACTTCCACAACCGCCGAATGTCAAACCCTGTCCAATCCCATGTGCGTACACAGCATTCCCAACAACAACGACAATCAGGATGTGGTGAGCATGGGTACAAATTCGGCGTTGATGGCAAAAACGGTGGTCGAAAATTCATATCAAGTCATGGCAATTCATTGTATGGCGTTGGTGCAAGCCGTTGATTGTCTGAAAATTCAAAACAAACTTTCGGTAGAAACCCGCGCGGTTTACGACGAAATTCGTTCTTTTTTCCCTGTATTTGCAGCAGACACGCCCAAGTACAAAGAAATTGAACAGATGAAATCTTACCTGATGAACAAAAAGTTAAATTACTGTAAATTATCATAACCTCAATCATGAAATACGCACTTGTCACCGGAGGATCGCGAGGAATTGGTCGCGCTGTATGCCTGCAACTTGCAGATATGGGGTATCCGGTTCTCATCAACTATGCTGCCAACAAAGAAGCAGCCGAAGAAACCAAACGACTGGTAGAAGACAAAGGAGTGGCTGCCGAACTTTTGCCCTTCCATGTTGCCCGTGTTGCAGAAGTAGATAATGCGCTCAATGGATGGGCGGAACATCATCCCGAAGACTACATTGCGTTGTTGGTCAATAATGCCGGTATCCGTCAAGACAGTTTGATGGTGTTTATGCAAAACGAACAATGGAGCGATGTACTTGACATCAGTTTGAACGGCTTTTTTTATGTAACACGGCGGCTGTTGAAAGACATGCTCACCAAGCGTTACGGACGCATCGTCAACGTGGTGTCTTTATCCGGTCTTAAAGGATTACCCGGACAGGCAAACTATTCGGCTGCCAAAGCCGCCGTAATTGGCGCCACCAAAGCGCTTGCTCAAGAAGTTGCCCCGCGCAAAATAACGGTGAACGCCGTAGCGCCCGGATTCATCGCCACGGATATGACCAAAGATTTGGACGAAAAGCAACTCAAATCAATGATTCCTGTCGGCAGATTTGGGCAAGCCGAAGAAGTTGCCGCGTTAGTCGGCTTTCTGGCTTCGGAACAGGCTGCTTATATTACGGGGCAAGTAGTTTCGATAAACGGAGGACTTTATTAGTGAACAATGAACAATGAACAATGAACAATGAACAGTGAACAGTGAACAGTGAACAATGAATAGAGATGTACCATGGAAAAGAAGAATGTAATAAAGGATAAATCATTTGCTTTCGCATTGAGAATTGTGAAGGCGTATAAATACCTGGCAAAGGAAAAAAATGAATTTGTTTTGTCAAAACAATTGTTAAGATGTGGAACAGCAATTGGCGCATTAGTTCGTGAAGCCGAATATGCACAGTCGCTGCCGGATTTTATTAATAAAATGAGCATTGCGCTGAAAGAAGCAAATGAAACCGAATATTGGCTGATGTTGTTGAAAGATACTGAATATATTGATAACGAGGTTTATTCGTCAGTAATAGACGACTGTCAGGAATTATTGCGATTGCTCATCAGCGCCATCAATACCTCAAAGAAAAAATTGAATAAGAAAAATATTGTTCACTGTTAATTGTTCATTGTTCCATGAAAAGACGTGTAGTTATCACCGGCATGGGAATTTATTCCTGCATCGGAAAAAATCTTGAAGAAGTTTCAAAATCGCTGTACGACGGCAAATCGGGTATTGGCATTGATCCCTTGCGCAAGGATTACGGCTATCGTTCGCCGCTTACGGGCATTGTAAAAGCGCCGGTGCTTAAGGGCGTGCTTGACCGCAGATTGCGGGTCGGTTTAGCAGAAATGGGTGAATACGCTTATTTGGCAACCGTTGAAGCGTTCAAAAATGCCGACATAGATATGGATTATTTGGAAAAAAATGAAGTCGGTATTTTCTACGGCAACGATTCGTCAGCCAAGGCTGTGATTGAAGCCCACAAGATTGCAGAGGAGAAAAAGGACACTGCGCTTATGGGTTCGGGCGCCATTTTTCAGTCGATGAACTCGACGGTAAGTATGAATCTCTCTACCATCTTCAAACTGAAGGGCGTAAACATGACCATCAGCGCGGCTTGCGCCAGCGGATCGCACTCCGTTGGTTTAGGATATTTGTTTATTCAAAACGGGATGCAGGACATGGTGTTATGCGGCGGCGCGCAGGAAACCAACATCTACTCCATGGCAAGTTTCGACGCTTTGAGCGCTTTTTCCATTCGCGCGGACGATCCCGCCAAAGCCTCGCGTCCCTTTGATGCAAGCCGTGATGGATTAGTGCCGAGCGGCGGCGCCGCCAGCCTGATTTTGGAGGAATACGAACATGCCGTAAAACGCGGCGCTACCATCCTTGCCGAGATTGTGGGCTACGGCGTTTCATCCAACGGCGGACACATATCGCAACCCAGCGATGTAGGCTGCGTCATTGCCATGGAACGCTCCATCAAAGACGCCGGCGTTCTCGTAAGCGATATTGACTATATCAATGCCCACGCTACATCCACCCCGCAAGGCGATATATACGAGGCAATGGCAATCGACCGGCTATTCGGCGAATCGCGCCCCCTGGTCAGTTCCACCAAATCCATGACCGGACACGAGTGTTGGATGGCAGGCGCCAGCGAAATCATATATTCCATCCTGATGATGCAAAACTCATTTGTCGCGCCCAACATCAATTTTGAAAACCCCGATGAATATTCGGCAAAATTGAATATTGCCGCTAAAACCACCGAGAAAAACATCAACACGTTTTTGTCAAATTCGTTTGGTTTTGGAGGCACGAACAGCGCGCTGATTATAAGAAAATTAATTGATAATCAACATTAATATATAACCGTGAATAGAGAAGAAATAGTAGAAATCGTAAACAATTTTTTGGTAGAAGACTTTGAAATAGAAGCTGAAAAAATATCGGAAACAGCCTCGTTGAAAGACGATGTAGGTATTGACAGTCTTGATTTTGTTGACATTGTAGTGATTGTAGAGCGCAATTTCAAATTCAAGATTAATCCCGAAGAAATGGCAGGCGTAACAACTCTTGGGCAGTTCTATGACTATATTGAGCGTAAGATAGACGGCAAATAATGAGCGCCCCGACCAAAATAAAAGATTGGACAGGGAAAACAGGCGGCAACACGTTGGGACAAAAAGCGTTACTCTTTTTGTTTCATTTTCACAACGTTACCGTTGGTTATGTTCTTTTGGCGCTGGTAGTACCGTTTTATATGCTGTTTGCCCGAAAAGGCTATCGGGCAATCTACAAATATTTCAGGAATCAGCACAAGTACGGGCGTTTAAAAGCCTTTTACAAAACATACCAAAATCATTTTGTCTTTGGTCAATGTATGCTTGACCGATTTGCCGTATATGCCGGACGTCGCAATTTTTTCAAAGTTGAAATCGCAGGCAACGAGCATTTTTTACGCCTGCTCGACGACAAAAAAGGCTTTGTGACAGCGAGTTCGCACACAGGCAATTTTGAATTGGGCGGATACCTTCTGCGTCAGGAGAAAAAGCGCATCTACGGCATGGTTTTTGGCGAAGAGGCTAAAGAGGTAATGAATAGAAGAATAGCGGCGCTCGGGTTGAACAATATCGTCACTGTGCCTGTAGCCAACGATATGTCGCATATATTTGTATTGAACGAGGCGTTGCAGAAAGGCGACATCGTGAGTATGCCCTGCGACCGCAACTTTGGCAGCGCCAAAACGGTCAACTGCGACTTTTTGAACGGAAAAGCCGACTTCCCGCAAGGCGCTTTTGCACTGGCTGTGATGTTTGATGTTCCCGTTGTTGCGATTTTTGTGATGAAAAAGAGCATATCCAAATATCAAGTTTATGTGAAGCCTTTATCGACAGAAAGCGGCGAACATTTCGACAAACGCAAGAAAATCAATCGTTTGGCTCAATCGTTCGCAACAGAATTAGAAAACGTCGTTAAAAAATATCCCGAACAATGGTTTAATTTTTACAATTTTTGGAAATGAATATGAATATCGAAAAAATATACGCAAAAGAGAGGCTGTCAGCCTTGGAGGCGCAACGTTTAGCGCACGAAATTTCGTTTGGTCCCATCGTGTTTCAGGCGTCGCGCCTGATGGTGAAATTTGGCGTCTTGCAAATGCTTATTGACGCAGACAAGGGTTTAACATTGGACGAAATTACCGAAAAAACGAAATTGTCAAAATATGCCTGCCAATGTTTGTTGGAATCGTCATTGACCATCGGTACGGTACTTTATAAGGATGGCAAATATACCTGTTCAAAGGCGGGGTGGTTTTTGCTCAACGACCCGCTCGTAAAGGTGGATATGGATTTTAACCACCATGTGAACTATCTCGGTTGGTTTCAGTTGGAAGAAGCGCTATTGAACGGAAAGCCGGAAGGGTTGAAAGTTTTTGGCAATTGGGATACGATTTATGAAGGCTTGTCGCAACTTCCTAAAACAGTGCAGGACAGTTGGTTCGGCTTCGACCATTATTACAGCGACCAATCGTTTGACGAGGCGTTAGAAATCATGTTTGCCCACCCGCCCAAAACATTGCTCGACGTAGGCGGAAACACGGGGCGATGGGCGTTGCGTTGCGTGGATTACAACCCTGACGTGCAGGTCACCATCATGGACTTGCCGCAGCAAATTGAGTTGATGCGGCAGAATACGGCAGGCAAAAACGGCGCAGATAGAATTTTCGGACACGCTTGCAATCTGCTTGATCAAAATGTGCCGTTCCCCGCAGGTTTTGACGTCATCTGGTTGAGCCAGTTCCTTGACTGTTTTTCGGAAAAAGAAGTGACGAGTATTCTTGCAAGAGCCGTAAAATCAATGAATAGCGATTCAAAACTTTTCATTATGGAAACGTTTTGGGACAGGCAACGTTTTGAAACCGCAGCCTACGCCCTGACGCAAATCAGCCTTTATTTCACGGCATTAGCCAATGGAAACAGCAAAATGTACCATTCCGCAGATATGATTCGCTGCATCGAAGCGGCGGGACTGAAAGTGGAAGAAATCAAAGACGGTATCGGAAAAGGTCACTCCATAGTGGTTTGTGGCGTCCACTAAATTTTTGGTCCACAAATTGAAACAAATAGACATAAAAACGCTTTTACCGCAGCAGCCGCCATTCATAGCGGTTGACCGCATGATACATTTCGATACGGCGACGACCATCACCGCTTTTAAAATCGTTGACAATAGCATATTTGTCGATGACGGCTTTTTTACGGAGGCGGGGATAATGGAAAATATAGCGCAAACGTGTGCCGCGCGAATGGGATATATCAACAAACATCTGCAATCGGGCAAAGTAAAAATCGGTTTTATCGGTTCTATCAAAAACTTGGTGATTGAAGAATTACCGCGTGTAGGCGATGAGCTGATAACTACAATAGAGGTTTTTAGCGAGATATTTGCTATTACCCTGGTGAACGCAAAGGTAGAAATTGCCGACAAATTAATTGCATCGTGCGAGATGAAAATAGCGATAACGGATGACGAACAAGTATAAATGAGTAATAAGAAAGAAAATCAAACAGAATTGAGCGCTTCAAAAGAAATTGAGGTGCGCTTTAGCGAGGTCGACTCCATGAACATAGTGTGGCATGGCTCTTACGCGCTTTACTTTGAGGACGCGCGCGGAGCATTTGGCGCAAAGTATGGCTTGGGCTATTTGGATATTTTTGGAAATGGCTACTATGCGCCGTTGGTGGATTTATCGTTTAGTTATAAACAACCGCTTATCTACGGAAAAAAAGCGCGTGTGGACATTGTTTTCAAAAATACGGACGCTGCAAAAATTATTTTTGAGTACGAAATCAGAGCATTGGACGACAATAACTTGATAGCCACCGGTCGCTCCGTGCAAGTGTTTTTAGACAAGCAATATCAATTAGTGTGGACAAACCCTTCTTTTTTTGTGGATTGGAAACGAAAGAATGGGTTGCTGTAGTAAGGAATTGCGCAAATCAACAAGTTGTAGGTAATGCGGCGAGAGCGCGGTGCGGACAAAGAAAAGAGAATTTGAATGTTAAAATAAAAAAATGACGAACAAGAAAATTATCGGATTGTTGATAATATGTGCAAATATCAATACCTCTATTGCACAAACAGTCGATTTAACTTCAGTCGATGAATTCTTTAAAATAACTTCAACTTTACGACAAGGGAAAGAAATTTCAGCCGAACAATGGAAAGATTTTGGCAGTTCAAGTTGCTATAAGGAATATGCAGAAAGAACAGACAAAACTGTAATAGACATAATAAAATCTTCTATAACTATTGTTTTCGGTAACAGTACAATGGCAGAAAGAGATAGTATTTTAAGTATTACACAAGAGGAGATGGATAGAAATCCTGCAATGTTGTTTAAAAAACTTGTCTTGGTAAATTATCTCAATGTGAATGATAATTATGAATCAATAAAAACATTCAGAGATAATTACGACTTTAACGCTTTAGTCGAAAAAGCAAAGCAAAGACTAAATTCTTTTCTTGATAATACAATAGATTCCACTACCGAGTTTAACCCTGTTTATTTCTTCTTTGCCAGCGCTGACGGAGTGGCAAAGGAAGAAGCAATATATGTTGACTTAAACTTAATATATAAAAAAACTGAAGAGCAACGAGCGGACTTTCTTGCCCACGAATTTTTTCATAATTACAGGGAGAAGTATGTAAATTACGCTTATTACAAGCATGAATTAGCCTTTATGCTTGACGCAATACAGGATGAGGGAATTGCAGACCTGATTGATAAATCCGAAGGGTATCAGAAGTATTTTACAGACATGGGAGAATTATCCGAAATGGTTGAATCGTGGGTAAGTTTATATCATCAAGCCCAAGAAGATTTAGAAAGACTTCAAAATTTGACTATGATATTTGCTAAAGACGAAATATCCAAAGACGACATGGTAGATGAACTTATAGAAATCGTAAGGTACAGAGGACATCCAATAGGTTTTTTTATGGCGAACAACATTGTAAGTGCAGGGTATAGAAATGAAATGCTTAAAACTTTCTATAATCCCTATGAGTTTTACAGTCTTTATAATAAAGCGGCTAAAAAGCAGAATTTTTTTCAATTGAGTGATGAATTTATGGACTATTTGAAGGGTTTGACAGAAAAGTACTACCACTAACAAACATACAATGAAAAATGAAAATAGAAAAAATGTATTAGAATCGCCAGTCGATAACTGGCGGTTTACCTTCGGTGAGACTGCTTCGCTAAGTTGGCGCAACGGCGGCAGTACGCCCGCAGAAAAGGCAGTGGGAAAATGAACGTTTGTCGCCCGCATAAACGGTAGTGGGAGCCGCCGCTGCGCCAAGCCGCTCGGACGTTGTACGCAAGCGGCGAGAGTGCGGCAAGATAGAGATGGAAACCGACACAAAATCACCGAAATGTCAGCGATAAGTAAAGATAATAAATTGAAAAAGATAATAAAATGAAAAAATACATTATTAAAATTCTGATTTCGTTATTAATAACTAATTTTAGTTGCCAAACGAAAGAAAATAAATCAAAATTCAATCTGGATTTTGAACAAATCAATAACAATCTTCCGATTGGCTGGGAAATTATGGGCAGTCCAAATTATACCTACAATTTGGATTCAACAATTGTAAAAAGTGGAAAATATTCTGTAGCGCTCGAATATAAAGAAGGTACCCAAATCTATGGAACATTGATATACATACTTCCCGATAATTTAGAAGGACAACAAATTACGTTGTCAGGCTACATAAAAACAGAAAACGTGACTGACGGATACGCCGGATTGTGGATGCAGATTAACCCTCGAATTGCTTTTGACTATATGGAACAACAAGGCATTATCGGAACTACCGACTGGACAAAGTATGAGATTACTTTACCTATGAATCCTGCAAAAACAACACAAATAGGCTTTGGTGGATTGTTAGCAGGGAAAGGTAAAATGTGGTTGGATGATTTAAAGATTACAATTGACGGAAAAGATATTACGAAAGCAAAGGTTTATGTCCCCAAAAAGATAGTTTTTCCTGCTGACGATGACAAAGAATTTGATAGAGGTTCTTCCATTGTTTTACCACCACTTAATAGTCAAATAATCTGCAACTTGGAACTACTTGGCAAATTATGGGGTTTTTTAAAATATCATCACCCCAAAGTCGGGAAAGGAAATTATAATTGGGATTACGAACTATTTCGAATACTCCCAAAATACTTGGAAGCAAAAAATAATAAAGAACGTGACAAGATTCTTCTCAAATGGATAAACAAGTACGGAAAAATAAAAACTTGTACTACTTGCAAAGAAACACCTTCGGACGCATATCTAAAACCCGATTTATCATGGGTGGAAAACAGCAATATGAACGATTTGTTGAAAAAGAAAATTAGAGATATTTATTCAAACAGACATCAAGGTGAACATTATTATATTCAGATGGCTTTTGGCGTGGGGAATCCTGAATTTAAAAATGAAAAATCATATACCAATCAATACCCCGATGATGGTTTCCGCTTATTAGCGTTGTATAAGTATTGGAACATGATAAATTACTTTTTTCCATATAAATACCAAACCGACAAAAAATGGGATGATGTTCTTAAAGAATACATTCCGATATTTATTTCGGCAAAAGACAGGTTGGAATATGAATGGGCTGCCGTACAAGTTATTGGCGAAATTAACGATACACATGCCAATTTGTGGGGAGGAAATGATAGAATAAACAGTTTCAGGGGAAATAATTTTGCTCCGTTTAGGGTTCAATTTATTGAACAAAAATTGGTGATAACAGATTATTACAACCCGGAATTAAAAGAAGCCTCTGAATTGGATATAGGTGATATTATTACACATATCAACGGTAAAACAGTAGAATCTATCGTTGACAGTTTGAAAAAATATTATCCGGCATCGAACGAGGCTTCAAGATTGAGAGATATTTCCGCCGATTTATTGCGTTCAAACAGTAATACAATAAATATCCAATATGTCTCTTCGGGACAATCAAGACAAATAAAAACGCCGCTCTATCCAAGAAGTTTTTTGAATACGTACCGTTGGTTTAGAGTAAATGCTGATGAAAAATGCTATAAACTTTTAGATGGAAATATTGGCTATATAACGCTGGCTAACATTAAAAACGAGGATATTTCGGTAATTAAAGAGTCATTTAAAAATACAAAAGGAATCATTATTGATATTCGCAATTATCCTTCAACGTTTGTTCCATTTGCTTTAGGTTCATATTTTGTCTCAAACTCTACCCCATTTGCAAAATTCACAACTGGAAATGTAGACAATCCGGGTGAGTTTACATTTACACGTAACGTTGAAATACCAAATATGGGTGAAACTTATCAAGGAAAATTAGTTGTTTTGGTCAATGAACTTTCACAAAGCCAAGCCGAATATACTGCAATGGCTTTCAGGGCGGGCGACAATACCACCATTATTGGCAGTACAACTGCAGGAGCAGATGGGAATGTATCAAACATATTACTGCCTGGTGGATTACAAACATGGATTTCAGGCATTGGCGTTTACTATCCGGACGGAACAAATACACAACGTATCGGGATAGTTCCCGATATTTGGGTCGAGCCAACTATAAACGGAATAAAACAAGGAAAAGACGAAGTTTTAAAAAAAGCAATCGAAATAATTGAGATAAAAAAATAGGACAATAAAACAGTAAATTAAACGTTAAAATATAATATAAATCGTCCGAAAGGACACAAAATAGTAAGAAAAATGAGAAATTCAGTAGAAACAATTGGAAATTTAATAGACAAACAGAGCGTTAGTTTCATAAGTTCTGTTGATGAGAGCGGATATCCGAACACGAAGGCAATGTTAGCGCCCGTAAAACGAGAAGGTATCAAAACAATTTATTGGCATACCAACAGTGCTTCAATGAAAATAAAGCAATACCGCGACAATCCGAAGGCTTGCATATATTTTTGCGACAAACGATTTTTTCGTGGAGTAATGTTGAAAGGAATAATGGAAGTGGTTGAAGACATTGAAGTTAAAAAAGAAATATGGAAAGACGATTTTTCAATGTACTATCAAGGTGGAATGGAGGGCGGAGATTTTATAATATTGAGATTTACAGCCGAAACAGGACGATATTACAGCAATTTCAGTTCAGAAGATTTTGAAATTGAATAAAGAAACCAAAAATAAAAAATCGAAAAAATGTTTGCAGTATCAAAAAATAGTATTATTGTTTGAAAATTAAAAAGATATGAGTTTTTTAGAACAACTGACAGAAAAAGAAAAAATGTTAGCAGGAATGATTTACGACGCCAATTATGACGATGACCTTATTGCAGAAAGGCGTAAATGCAAAGATTTATGTTATGCGTTTAATCATTTGTTGCCGTCAAACATCGAAAAACAAACGCAAATCATTAACGAGTTATTGGGTTGTATAAAAGGCTCTTTTATCATCACAGCGCCTTTTTGGTGCGATTATGGTTATAATATTGAAATAGGCGACAACTTTTACACAAACCATAACTGTATATTTTTGGACGCCGCAAAAATAACATTTGGCGACAATGTTTTTATTGCCCCAAATTGTTGTTTTTCAACGGCTGGACACCCGCTTGATACAGAGCGAAGAAATAAGGGTTTAGAGTTTGCTTATCCAATAACCGTTGGAAACAATGTTTGGTTTGGCGTCGGCGTAATCGTTTTGCCCGGAGTAACTATCGGAAACGATGTTGTGATTGGCGCAGGAAGCGTTGTTACAAAAGATATTCCATCTGGAGTTGTTGCCGTTGGCAATCCATGTAAAGCGTTGAGAATGATTACAGAAAAAGATAGGCTGAAATAAATTTGCAGTTTAAAGAAAAAAATATTTGCAGTTTAAAAAAATAATATTATCTTTGCAACGTGAAAAGTGTAGTAGACATTTCATGTTTTTCAAGCGGCAAGAGGCTTGAAATGAGAGTGTTCGATGGTTTGAGGGCTGGTTTAGGCTTACGGGGGAAACTGTTGATAGTAATAGGTATGGGCTGGAAACATGCGGATATTTAGGCGTTATCTGCAAGCGGCGAGAGAACAGTAGAAGCCTGAAAAATTAAAAATTAATAAATATAGACAGAATAATAGATGACGGACAAGTATCAAGAAAAAATAGAAAAAATGACCGAAAGCGAAAAGTTAATTGCATATTGTGGGCTCTATTGTGGGCATTGTTTTTCGCGAACGCACATTGTGCCAACAGCAAAAACATTACAGGATTATATGAAGCGTCAAGGCTTTGAAATCTTTGGCCCATATATGCCAAATTTTAACGAATTTTGGGAATTTCTAAATGTACTAATTGACGCAGAAGGTTGCCCCGGTTGCAAGCAGAATGGTGGTAGCCCTGCGTGTGAAATCAGAATATGTGCGCGTGAAAGGGGAATAATTTCATGTCCTTTATGCAATGATTATCCATGTGCGAAATTCAGTTGGCTTCCGACATCTGAAAGTTATCCCATGTTGGCAAAAGATAATCTATATCTTAAAGAAAATGGATTGGAGGCATGGTTAACAATGCAAGAAAATAGACGCTCACAGGGATTTACATACGTTGAAGAACGTGAACGCAAAAATGCATTAACCCCGCAGAAAAGGCAGTGCGAAAAAATAATAATGCCGAAAATAAGAAAAACGTTGGGCAAAACCAATTCTCCTTATATTGTTTCGCTTATGCAATTAATAGAAACTCAAAGCAAAGCGACAATTGCTGAATGGTGTATTACATACGCCGAAACGCATATCTTGCCAATATTCGAGAGAGAGTGTCAAGGCGATTTTCGACCACGCAAGGCATTGTCGGCAGCGCGAGAGTGGTTGGCAGGAAACATGAAATTACCTGAAGTAAAGCGGATTATTTTGAATGAATGTCATGCAGCAGCACGCGAATTAGATGATAATCCCATTGCACAAGCAGCGGCGAGAGCCTGTGGACAAGTAGCATCGGTAATTCATGTACCTGCTCATTCGTTAGGACTTGCTTTTTATGGTTCGGCAGCGATAGCATACAATCGTTTAGGATTACATGAAACGGCAGAAAAATACGACCAATGTGCCGCAGAAGAATGTGCGAAAATGGAAGTAGCCTTACGAGCGATTGCCGAATAATTATTTTCATAGTTGTGTTGCTACCCGATAAATGATTATTTCACGTATCAAATCCAATGGTAGTGGCTTATTCAATGGAAATTGCACTGTGCCTTTTGCTGTTTTATAATCGGTCAGTTTTTCTTTGAACGCCATAATTCCTTCTGCTGTTGGATAAAACCCGATATGTTTCTTAAATCCGGCAAAATGAAACAAAGTTTTGCCATTCAAGTAGTATGACGGCATTCCCCAACTGATGCGTTCAGAAACTTGCGGCACAATATCAAAAATTAAACTGCGAATTACTGCTAATTTTTCCTTTATTTCGGCGGGAAACCCGGCAATATATTCGTCTATTTCGATGATTGCTATCATTCCTCAAAATTTATAATGCTTTTTGAGCGGTTTTTTGACGTCCCAAACGCAGGACAGACCACGCGGAAAAACAACGTAATCGCCTTCCGCTATCGTTGCGCTTTTTGAGCCGCCATACTCTACAACTACCTCGCCTTCAACGATAAGACTGGTTTCGTCTTCATCGTAAAACCAATCAAATCGCGAAACGCCACATGTCCAAACAGGCTTGGACTTCATCTCTTCTACTTCCCTTTCAGT
>Ga0099364_10002157_pt1 | contig 31649 bp, 30 predicted proteins | sample TergutTh196P3_FD_73070 | JGI IMG/M metagenome (GOLD analysis project Ga0099364, IMG submission 73070) | Microcerotermes parvus P3 segment gut microbial communities from Pointe-Noire, Republic of the Congo - Th196 P3 | ecosystem: Host-associated > Arthropoda: Insects > Digestive system > Gut ... | reverse complement strand
CCTCTAACTCTTGACGTTTTTCAGTTAATCCATAGTAATTGAGCAAATCGTCAATTTCCGGTTGTGTAAATCCGAAATACTCTGAATAATTTTCAGAACGGATAGAGATAACGTTTAGATTGTTGAGACCGGTAAAGATACTTTCTCTTGATATCCGCAAGCAGCCGGTAATAACGGCAAACTCTAAATACGGATTGTCTTTGAGCGCATCGCTTAACAAGGGACGAATAAAGTCTATCATTTCCTTATAAAATCCATTAACCCACGCATTTTCAAGTGGTACATCGTATTCGTCAATCAATATTACAACTTTTTTGCCGTAATACATTTCTAAACATTCGCTCAAAAATTGGAGGGATTGTGTATAATCTTCAGAAGTGTTCCCAAAGGAACAAAAATTCTCGTATGATTTTTTTCTTCCATTGTCGGCAAACTTTTCCAAAACGTAACTATGCCGTCTAAACTCCGAAGAAATTCTATACTTCAATTTATCTCGCGACAGCTCAAAATCTGCCCTCTTGCCTTCTTTGAAACTCAAAAATATCACGGGATACTGTCCCTGATGGTTCATATATTTTTCTCCGGCGCTCTCTATCTTCAAACCATTGAAGATAGAGAGCGTATCCTTGCCTCCAAAGGGCGCAGTATCCTCAAAAAAACACTTGAGCATGGTCTGATTCAAGGTTTTTCCGAAACGGCGAGGACGCGTACAGAGAGTCACTTTTGCCTCTTTGTCGATTAAATCCTTTATAAATAAGGTTTTATCGACATAATAGAGACCTCGTTCTATAATTTCGTCAAAGAACGAATGACCTACCGGTAAGGGCTTTTTAATATTTTCCATTTGCTTTATTTTTTATTGCGAGTTCAAATTATTTTTTTAAAACGCAAAGTTAATCACTTTTTTTTTAAAACACAAAAAATAAAAATAAGAGACAAAAAAAAAATCAAGCCGGAAACAAAAAAAGTTCTCCGGCTTGAAAATGTTATTTATTCAATCCTGTCGTTACCAGCCCGGATTTTGTCCTATATTGAACTGGTAGCCAGTAAACCAGCTTGCGCTGTTCCTGAAATAATCAATATATCCGTCTGTTACCGGCATGTTTGCGTCTTAAAATGCTGTTCATCAGTTAAGTTCAGACTTCCTGACCTCTATCACTTCAAAGCTAAAATATCTAACAACTCAACATCGGGCGACAGATAGTGTTCTTTTGCGGGTTCTTTTTTCATCAGGTCTGTGGTCAAATATTTTTTGCAACAATCGGCAAAAACAGTTGCCACTATCTTATTGAAGCCGTATTTTTGGTGCAATTTTATAGCTCCGAGCAAGTTTGCTCCGCTAGAAATTCCTACTGCCAGTCCAAAAGTGGAGGCTAATTTTTGCGACATCAATATTGAATCGCCGTCTGAAACCTGTATTACCTCGTCCAATTGCTCGAGTTTTACTATTTCGGGAATAAACTCGTCTGAAATACCTTGAATGCGGTGAGAGCCAACTTTATATCCGGTTGTCAATGTTGGGCTTTCTTCAGGCTCCAACGGGTGTACCTTTACGTCTTTGAAGTTTTTTCTCAGTATTTCTCCAACTCCCATAACTGTTCCACCCGTTCCCACGCCGGCTATGAACGCGTTTGGCTTAAGTCCCGCTTTCAGTAATTGATATGATATTTCATCTCCTGTTGTTAGCCTGTGTGCCAATACGTTATCATCGTTCGAAAATTGGCGCGACAGGAACACATTAGAATTTTTGGCAGCCATTTCTTCTGCAATTTTCAGGCTCCCCACGAAACCGCCATCTTCTTTTGAAACTTCAATAATTTCAGCGCCCAAGCCGCGAATTATATCCTTACGCTCCTTGCTCATCCAGTCGGGCATAATTATACTTACATGATGCCCCAGCGCTCTGCCTAATGCAGAAATAGCGATACCTGTATTGCCGCTTGTTACTTCCACAATATGGTCGCCCGGACGAATGTTGCCACGTCGGTAAGCATGACTGAGTATCCATAGCGCCATCCTGTCCTTTATGCTACCGGTATAATTGTAGCTCTCCAACTTGGCGTAAATCCTGCCTTCGTTTCCCTTGTAGCGATAAACAATCCCTACCATGGGCGTTTTGCCAATCAGGGACGCCAATGCGTTTATTCTGTTCTCTATCGTTGTTTGATTGATACTCATAAGATACGTTATTTCTTAAATTATTTTGCCTAAAGCGTCTACAAAAATATTTGCCTGTTCTATTGTTAAGTTCAGGGGCGGCAAAAGGCGCAGCACATTTTTGTCAGACGAAGCGCCGGTAAAAATCCGGTGTTCGCGTATCAGTTTGTTGCGCAGAGAGGCTATTGGCTCGGCAAATTCCATGCCAATCATCAGTCCGCGACCACGAACTTCCTTAATTTGTGGAATATTTTTAAGCCGTTCGATGAGATACCCGCCTGTTTTCCGGGCATTTCCTATTAACGCTTCCTGCTGCATCACCTCAAGCACGGCGATAGAGGCGGCACAAGCCAAATATCCGCCGCCAAAAGTTGTTCCCAGCATGCCGTGTTTAGCTTCGTATTTTGGATGAATTAACACTCCGGCAACCGGAAAACCGTTGCCCATACCCTTAGCGACGGTTATTAGGTCAGGGCGTATATCAGCATACTGAAATGCAAAGAACTCGCCCGTTCGTCCGTAGCCCGACTGAACCTCGTCGAGGATTAAATCCGTATCGTACTTGTCGCACGCGCAACGCAGCGCCTTCAGGAACTCTGTTTCGGGGCAATATATTCCGGCTAAGCCCTGTATACCTTCAATAATCACTGCGCTGACATCGCCTTTGGCAAGAGCGGCTGTTATGGCGTCAATATCGTTCAATGGCGCAAATACTGCATGGTCGCGTGTGTTTACAGGCGCACAGATGCTCTGATTGTCGGTCACAGTGACGGCGCCGTGTGTTCTACCATGAAATGACCTGTAAAAGCTCAACACTTTCTTGCGCCCGTTGCGAAACGACGCCAATTTAATTGCATTTTCGTTAGCTTCAGCGCCCGAACTGCATAGAAAAAGGGAGTAATCGTCGAAACCCGAAGCAGCGCCAAGCTTATCGGCTAACTGTTGCTGCTGCGGTATAACTACAGAATTGGAATAGAACGCAATCTTTTGCATCTGTTCCGCAATGCGCCGCACATACAACGGATGACTGTGACCTATTGAAATCACAGCATGTCCGCCGTATAGGTCTAAATATTGATTACCGGCATTGTCATAAACATAACATCCTTCGCCTCTTACCGGCTCAATGTCGATAATCGGATAAACATCAAATAGATTCATAATAAATAAAATATTCCGCAAAATTAGATTAAATTTTCGAGAAGTCCAAACGGATTTGTGAAATATTTTTTTTAATAATCTAACAAGCAAAAAAAATGAAAAAAAATTACCGGAACCCTAATGTTCCAAACCACCAAAGACGGCAACTTTCTGGGAACAAAAGATTGGCAACACGCCGTAGATGTAGAGGTTTTCTGTATAGATGGCAAAGCAAGGGCGTTGAAGAGTAGGTTTGGAGGAAGTGAGGAAGTGGGAATATTTTGATATTTTTGTTTGTAAAAAAATAAAAAATGTGTACTTTTGCGGTGTAAACAAGAAGATAGATATGGTAACAGTTAAAATTTTAAAAGATTAAAAACATTAGTATAGATAGCATTATGATTATAGCAATAGATTTTGATGGAACATGCGTAACGCACGAATATCCGAAAGTAGGAAGAGACATCGGCGCAGAGCCTGTTTTGAAGGCTTTAATTGAAAAAGGGCATAAACTTATTCTTTGGACGATGCGCTCGGGGAAAGAACTTGCCGATGCAGAGCAATGGTTTTTTGATAGAAATATTGCGCTGTACGGCGTGAACGAAAACCCTACTCAAAAGGAATGGACTACAAGCCCAAAAGCGTATGCGCATCTGTATATAGATGATGCTGCGTTGGGAGTGCCTTTGGTATATTCAGGTAAAGAGAAGGAGCGCCCATACGTTGATTGGAAAGAGGTGGCAGAAATATTGAAACGATGTTGAAATCTTATTGCCGAAAAGATTTTCTTCAATCAAATACTCAAAACCGCAACTCTCGGCGGTTTTGTGTTAAATAAAACGTCATTTTCAGCATCTCTTTCCGGATATGTGTGTACGCACTTCAGAAAAATATTTGTATTATCGGTTATACTTTCTATTTGTAAAAGAAATGAAATTCTCAACAATAATGTCCATCTGTCGTCAATTTTTAAAAGGCTCCCTTTTTCTTTTTTTAGGTCGTAAAATACTCCATTCCATTCTTGGTTTTCGGACAATGAGTTAATGTGCTGTTTATGGGCTAAATAAAACTCGGTTTCTTTTATATCTACCTTTTCTTCCGGCACATAAAAAAAAACAATGTACGCTAATCCAAATACAAGAAATAATAAAGCAATTTGTAAAACCAACTTAATTATATCCCAAAGAAATTCAAAAAGTTGCATATCTTATTCGTAAATTAAGTCATCAAGTTCCCAATACAGACTTTATATTTGAACGCATTTCGGCAATAGCGCCTTCTAACTCGGCAAGAACTTTAGACGCCTCTTTTTCAGAAACATTGCTGCGTTTTAAATCGCTTACACTGCCTTTGAGTTTTATTATGCGCTCATCTACCAACTTTCGCATAGCGGGTCTGTCTTTCTCATCAATTTGCTCAACACACTCGATGAGTTCCTTGAAGTGTTCTTCAACTAACTTTTCTATCTTGTCAATACTCCTTTCCTTGCTCTTGTTATCTTTTGAAGAAAATATTGAGGAAAATAAAACAATCAGTAACAGGTCATTACCCGTCCGTTCCGCTTTTGCAGGCATTTCCTGCACCCTCAATTGAATTTTTGCTCTTGTCATAGGCTAAAAAATTTACATTTACTTGCCAAAACGCTAAACTACAAACAGATAAATCCATTATAGACAACCATCTTGACGGCACAAAGATAGAAATATTTTGAGGAATTTCCAAAAAAATCGCAATTGTGAGCAATTTTTTGATGATTGCTTTTCTCGCGTTGGCGTTTCGTTTCCTTTCAGATAATCAAAAGGCGTATTATCTGCCAATGGCAAGCGGTGGGACAATAGTCTTTAGTCTTTAGTCGGTAGTCGTTAGCCCTTGATGTTGTTAATGGCTGCAAATCAAGCAAATCGAACTATTAAATGAGATTTAATAGTTCGATTTTTGCTTGATTTTAGTCTTCAGCCCCTTGCTAACGACTAATAACTAACGACTAATGACTACCGACTACCGACTACCCACCCCTAAAACTCAGCATTCTTAGGTGTTCTCGGAAAAGGTATCACGTCGCGGATGTTTGCCATTCCGGTGATAAACAATATCATACGCTCGAAGCCAAGCCCAAATCCGCTGTGTGGCGCTGTGCCAAACTTGCGGGTTTCGAGATACCACCACATCTCTTTTTCGGGAATACCTTGTTCGTCAATGCGTTTTTTTAGTTTGTCGTAATCCTCCTCACGTTGCGAGCCGCCAATTATTTCGCCTATCTTTGGGAACAGCACGTCCATGGCGCGCACTGTTTTGCCGTCGGCGTTTTGCTTCATGTAGAACGCCTTTATATCGCGCGGATAGTCGGTCAGAATTACCGGACGCTTGAAATGTTTTTCAACAAGATAACGCTCGTGCTCAGATTGCAAATCGACGCCCCAGCTAACCGGAAATTCAAAATTTTGTCCCGATTTTTCGAGTATCTCTATTCCTTCGGTATATGTCAGCCGCACAAAATCGTTGTCAATCACAAAGCGCAGACGGTCAAGAAGTTCCGCGTCATACATCTTTGACAGGAACTCAAGGTCGGGCATACAATGCTCTAAGGCATAGCTGATAAGATATTTCAGAAAATCTTCTGCCAGGTCCATGTTTTCTTTTATTTCGTAGAACGCCATTTCGGGTTCTATCATCCAGAACTCGGCAAGATGTCGCGGCGTATTTGAGTTTTCGGCGCGAAACGTGGGACCGAACGTGTATACCTGTCCTAACGCCATGGCTCCCAATTCGCCCTCAAGCTGTCCCGAAACGGTCAGATGCGTGGGGCGTCCGAAAAAATCCTGAGTATAATCTATATTGCCTTCGGGCGTTTTAGGGATGTCGTTCAGGTCTAAGGACGTCACGTGGAACATCGCTCCGGCGCCCTCGCAGTCAGAGCCCGTGATGATAGGCGTATGAAGATAGTAAAAACCGTTGTCGTTGAAGTACTTGTGAATAGCGAATGACATGGCGTGACGTATTCGCAGTATAGCGCCAAAAGTATTAGTGCGCGGGCGCAGGTGCGCTATCTCGCGAAGAAATTCCAAACTGTGACCCTTTTTCTGTAAGGGATACGTTTCGGGGTCGGCGCTTCCGTAGAGAGTTAATTCACTTGCGTGTATTTCAACGCTTTGCCCCTGTCCCTGCGATGCTGCTAACAGCCCTGTTACTGCAATGCACGAGCCGGTAGTTATGTTCTTCATCAAATTTTCGTCGAAATTTGCTAAATCGACTACTATCTGCAGGTTGTGGATAATAGAGCCGTCGTTGAGCGCCAGAAACGCCACGTTTTTGTTGCCGCGTTTGGTGCGCACCCACCCTTTTACCAATATCGGGCTGCCATAATTCGTGTTGCCCAAAACATCTTTTATTTTTTGTCTTTCGCTATGTTCCATTGAACTTTATAAAAATTTAAAAATTATTTTTTTTGTTTATTTTTCCGTCGCCATTTCCAAAAAACAAGTGCAATGACCACGGGTATAACTAATGACAGGTAACCCATCGCTGTGAGCATGTAATAACCTGAGGAGCTGTTTTCTATGGTCAGCGAATCGGGCAAGTCGTAGAGCGACGGGTAATAACTTGTGTTGTTGAAGCCGGCAATCAGGAACAGCGCCCATGCAGTGATGACTGCGCCAACGCCGGCATACCATATTCCTCCGGTAAAACGGCTATTTGTCAGCGTACGCACCACTCCCGTCAGCGTCGAGGCAATTCCCGCAACCAGCATTGCCAATACTGCGGGCATGGCTAACAGATTTTGCAGATACTTGTGTGCCTGCATACTAACTTCTTTCTCCTCAGTAGCGGGATTGTAGTAATAACCGTGTTTCATAAACAGCCACGTCAGGAACACGACAAAGCACAGTGAAAATGTGACGTAGTTGCGCAATAGGCGTATTTTTGAGCGTGTTACTACTTGCTCGTTTTTGATGTTGTTTAAAAAAAATAACAACGCCAGAACGCGGGCAAGGAAAAATACCGTAACGCCCAGCAACAGGTTATGTGGATTAAGTATTGCTTCTATACCGCGATAGGGCGTTTCCCAGCGGGCGATGTTCATTTCGTTGATAGAAAACATTGCACCGTTGAAGAACATACCCATGCTTGTTCCCAGCAGTATCATTCCTGTTATGCCGGTGAAGAACAGCAATAGCGGATACGTTTTTTTTCCGGGTAAAACGTCCTGTAGCGCCCGGAACTCGTATAAAACAGTCTGAAGCACGAAACACGACAATATCAGTATCCACAAGAAACGGGCGCCGCCAAAACTTGCGACACAGAACAACGGAAAACACGCAAACAACATGCCTGCAAAGGCTGCCAACGCAACGAAACACATAGTCCACTTGCGTCCAAGCGCATCTGTAATCGACTTGCGCTCTTCAGGTGTTTTGCCAACGACATATATCATCGTTTGTCCGCCCTGCACGAACATCAACAATATCACTATGCCTCCCAAAAGAGAAACAATAACCCAGCAATATTGCTGCAAAATCATGTATGGCAACGATTCAAACATAATAACATCGTTATTTTTCGATGTCCTTAAAATACTTGTACGTGCCTACCTTCAGTTCGCTTGTTGCATCTTCGTCGCACACTATTATTGCTTTTGGGTGCATTTGCAACGCCGAAACGGTCCACTTATGGTTGATGCTACCCTCAACGGCATGATACAGCGCACGCGCCTTAGCATGTCCGTTGATGATAATAACTACCTCTCGAGCGTCTAAAATAGTGCCTATACCCACTGTGAGCGCGGTTTTGGGTACTTTTTCGATGTCGTTGTCAAAGAAACGCGCATTGGCTATTATAGTGCCTGACACTAAGGTCTTTATCCGTGTTCGCGATGCTAACGACGAGCCGGGCTCATTGAACGCAATATGTCCGTCGATGCCCACACCGCCCAAAAAAAGATGTATGCCGCCCAAAGATTTTATCTTGCACTCATAGCGCTTACACTCGGTTAAAAGGTCGGGCGCAGAGCCGTTTGGAATGTTCACATTGTCAGCGTTTATATCGATATGACTGAAAAATGTGTTCCACATAAAAGTATGGTAACTTTGCGGATGTTCCCGAGGAATACCGATATATTCGTCCATGTTGAACGTAACAACATTTTTAAACGATACTTTTCCCTCGCCGCAAAGGCGTATCAGCGCCTTGTAAGCGCCTACAGGCGACGAACCGGTGGGCAAGCCTAACACAAAGGGTTTGTCCTCAGACGGCGCAAACGCATTAATTTTTGACGCGATATAGTTCGCAGTCCATTCCGAAATTTTTTCGTAATCCGCTTGAATAATAACTCTCATATTTTTGATTTTTGATTTTTGATTATAGTAATACTTTAAAAACTCTATTCCCTATACTATCTGATTTTCACATTAATAACCGGTGTTTCGACCGTAAAATGTCTTGCCGGTCTTCCTTCTATTTCCATCAGGTGAAATCTTACGACGAACTGTTGTATGGGCGAAAGTCTTGCGTTCCTTGTCAGAAGCAGGTATACTCGCTTGGGGGCGATATGGGGCATCATTTCGTTGTACTCTCTGAGGGGTCTGAAACCGCCCGATTCCTCATCCTGAGTATAAACAAAAATATCCACGATATCAGTCAGGTCGAAGCCGGCAGGATGCATTTCGTCGAAATCGTAATTGCTCGAAATGTGAATTCTTTCCACTAAATCGAGCGTGCCTTGATATCCGGGTCTGTCGGGATTGCAGGCAAACGCCTCCTGTGTCATGCTAAAACCCTTTCTCATTGTGTTTTGCGCGTGAAATTGAAGCATTTCATTGGGAACAATAAATTCGAGCGCTATACTGTCGCTGGGGTAAATAAAGTTCTCAAAGTCCTGACTTATAATATTAAACATCGGTTTTTCGCTGTTAGGGTTTATATAGTATTCGTCTATTCCATTGAATACCATGCCCATCATCCTCCAGTATGGCGGCGCGTACAAATCCAAACATGTACTACTATCGTCCAAACAACTGAATGGCAGCGGAATTAACATCACCAAAACCAAAAATATTTTAAATTTTATACTTTTCATTATAAATTTATTTTTTTATTTTACGAATTTTTTCTAATTTTGTTTCAAAATTTAAATATTTTTTATGGATTCGAATAAATTTTTTGAATTATTAGTAAAAAGGCAGTCTGTGAGGGGTTATTCAGACGCCTCGGTAGAGCCTGAAAAATTGGCTCGTTGCATAGAAGCGGCGCGTATGTCGCCCTCTGCGTGCAATTCGCAGCCCTGGAAACTTATCGTGGTTGACAATCGGCAACTGAAAGACCAGTTGGCAGAGTACACAACCTCCGGCTCGTTAGTGCCGCTAAACCACTTCACGCGTCAAGCGCCTGTTTTTGTTGTCATCGTTCGCGAAAGCCCTAATCTGACTTCAAAGATAGGCTCTGTGCTTAAAGATAAGCCATATACGCTGATGGATATAGGCATAGTAGCCCACCAGTTTTGCCTGCAGGCTACCGCTGAAGGCTTGGGAACGTGCATATTAGGGTGGTTTAATGAAAAAAAGGTGAAACACCTGCTTGAAATACCAAAGTCTAAACGCGCCGAATTGATTATCACGGTAGGATATCCCTCGTCGAACGTGATGCGCGAAAAAATTCGCAAAAAAACAGACGAAATTTGTTGCTATAATAAATATGTATAGTTTTCAGTTTTCAGTTTTAATTGATTAAATAAATTACAGATGATATTGACTTTTGATAAGATTTTGGGCGAACTGAAAAAAAATCAGTACCGTTCCATCTACCTGTTAATGGGCGAAGAGCCTTATTTTATTGATGTTATCGCCGATTATATTGCCGATAATGTTTTGCCGGAGACGGAAAAAACTTTCAACCAGATTGTCCTCTACGGAAAGGATGCTAACGTTTTTCAGGTTTTAGACGCTGCCAAACGTTTTCCGATGATGTCGCAGCATCAGGTCGTCATTTTGAAGGAAGCCCAAAGTATGAAAGGCAGCCGGAAAGAAGAAAAAGAACTCAAAGACATCAACAAATTGTCGGACTACGTAGAAAAACCGCTCAAATCGACTATCTTAGTGATTTGTTTTAAGGAAAATTCTAAGGATAAGTTCGACAAGCGCACAAAACTTTATAAAGCGTTGGAAAAATCGAAGGATGCCGTTGTTTTTGAATCTTCGAAGGTGCGCGATTATCAACTTCCGGCATGGATTAACGCCTATCTGTCCGAACGCGGCTACAGTATAGTGCCTGCTGCGGCAGCAATGCTGACAGAGTATCTCGGTACCGAACTCAGCAAAGTGGTTAATGAGTTGAATAAGTTGATGATAACTATTCCGGTTGCCGAAAAGAAAATAACGCTCGAGCATATCGAGCAGAACATCGGTATCAGCAAGGATTACAACATTTTCGAACTGCGTAAGGCTTTAGGCGAAAAAAATGTGTTGAAGGCAAACCGCATAGTGAATTATTTTTCGCGCAATCCCAAAGACAACCCGATGGTATTAGTTGTAGCGTCGCTGTATTCGTACTTCCTGCAAATACTTACGTATCATTATTTGACGGACAAGTCGCAAGCGGCTGCTGCAGCGGCGCTGAAAACCGCCCCCTACTTTGTAAAGGACTACGAAGCGGCAGCACGCAAATATCCGGCGCAAAAGGTGATACAGATAATATCCATTTTCCGCGAGTACGACCTCAAATCCAAAGGCGTAGGCAGCGCATCGGCGTCAGACGGTGAATTGATGCGTGAGATGGTGTTTAAAATTTTGCATTGAGTGCGGTTTATTGCCTCAAAAACACTTCCTTTATCATGTTCGTTGCCAGCATGTTAGCATGCCGGTTCAACAGTTTTTGCTCGGTTTTTTCCAAGGCTTCATATTCGCCCGAATGTTCCTTCAAGAAATCGTCTAAAATATCCTTACTGAACAGACCTATAAGTTTCCCGCCGTCTTTAGGCATGGAAACCTCGCCTGTTTTGCTGACCACGTTGTTCAATCTGTTTTCGGTAACATATTGTTCTACAACGGGTAGCAGATTATTGAGCTCCTCGCTGAATGTTGGTACAACTACCGGTCTTGGTTCGCGTTTTTTTACCGTCGTTTTCTCTTCGAAGCGCGCGTTCTTGCTCTTCAACAGCACCCGCGAGCCGCTTTGCAGATAAGTTGGCTCAACCGGACGAATAACGATACCCTCGCAAATATTATCCTCTATTGGCGGCAGGTTCAACCATCCGGCAATGCTGCTTGGCGAATTGTTGGGATATTTCAGACAGTCTGAAAGCGAGCCGCGAAATAGCGCCTGAGCGTAGAAGAAGCCGCACTGCACAAAAAACTCGTTTGCAACGTCGGTAGACAGATAGCGCCCGCTATTTTCGACCGTAATATACAGGTCAAAGGCATAAAACTCGTGCGTAGGGCAGTAATACACCCCTTTTTGTATAAGCATCACATTTTTTTTGCCCACAACATCGGGGTGAGGATAGCTGCCGCCAAACATTTCGCCAAAAGCCGTTACAGTTTGAACGTCCGGAAAACGTTCCTTAACAGCTGAAAATAGGGCGATTACCTTGCTTTTATAACGTTCGAAAAGTTCTTCGTAGTCATAAAATTTTTCGCCTTCTTCCAGCAATGCCGTCCGTTTGCCGAAACTGACCGTTGTGCCGTCGGTAATGAGGCAAACGTTCGCGCCATGCACCTTTTCCTGCACCACAAACTCCTGTTTATCAGCGCCTTCTATTAGTAACCTGTCAATAAAATCCTTGTCGTAGGTATTTTCAATTGAATTGTACTTTTTAAAATGTATCATTATTATTTGATTTTAATTATAATATTCAATAACTGCTCTCAGGTTTTCGTTTTCGTTGTTATGCTGCACGAAAATTTTTACCGGGTATCCATATTGGTCTAATTCGTAACGTATTCTGTTAACATTTTTAATTTGGACTATTCCGGTATAACTCGAAACTTTCGAAGGCAGGTACCTACTGGTTTTCCCTAACCATCCGCTATAAGCCACGACACTACCATCAAAAAGTCCGAAATCTAAACTACTTGCTTTGTTTTGTATAGCGCTGTATTCGAAAGTAGTTATTGAAAAAATATCTTCCATTGCAGGTAAAAAATTTTCTTTCTCTATGGTTTTTAGGTTTCCGTTTTCCCAAATATATGTTTCGAAATAAGAGCCGGAAATTGGCTCGCCGTAAATATCGTAATGCTCAATAAAAAATTCTATTTCCTGCAAATAATCATTGTAGTAGCTAAAATTGGCTATCAAATCATTCTCAAATGAAAACGATGATATAAAACCTTTGTAATTCAATGTGTAAACCATGACATCGCCCCATCCCGCGATTTCGTTAACCATTGTGTTTTTTGTATATCTTATTAAGTTCATTCTTTTTCCATCCTCGTCGACAATCTCTACAATTCGGTTTAGATTATTGTATCTAAAAATTTCTGAGCGTTCGAACGTTACACTGTTACCGTCGTAGTTTCGATAGTAATCAATTTTGCGGACTAATCTAATATCCGGCATATCATTTTCCATCTTGCCGCAACCTGCATACACAACCACGACCGCGAACAAAAGGAATATATCTTTTAAACTTCTTTTCGCTTTTGTCGCAAAAACCATACAACTTTCCAATCCTTCCTTCCACATAAATGTTTTTATTTAAATCGCAAAATTAAATCTTCCAGTAGTTTTTCCTTTACTGAAAAAGCTGTTCCATGCCTTGTTCCTCTGGGGAATACCACTTGTTCGGAGACGTCTTCCCAAGTAATTCCATCCAAGCTGCGAACGGCTCCATATCGACGGTCGATGTATTTATCAAAATAAACATAAAGGTAATTGTCTACTTTCAGCGGCGCAGGACCCTCAGCCCAATAGTCGCCCGTTATTGGCTTTGAGACATTTACAGGAAAATGTTCGCCCATAGTGGCGCTCTTAGTGTAGCGTATGTTCTTTTCGGGCGGATTGGAATTTTCGTTCTTCAGGAACATCATATATTCGCCCTGCCACTTGATTACAGCAGCATCAATTACGGAAAAATCGGGATTAAAGAAAATTCGGGTATCGGCAAAGGTTTGGAAATCCTTTGTGGTAGTGTAATACTGCCGATGATTAAGACCTCTTTCCGACTCGCTTGTTTCCACTTCGCTATGGCGTCCGGGAATGGTCGTAGCCCAGATGATATAAAACAATTTAGTGGCGTCGTCGTAGAACAGTTCCGGCGCCCATGAATTTCTTGCGTCCGGCTCGTGCATCATAACGGGTATTTCCTTTTGCTCTGACCAAGTGACTAAATCTTTTGACGAGGCGTATCCGATAATGCGGTCCCACCAGCCCGTTGTCCACACCATGTGAAATGTGCCATCGGCGCTCTGCCATATACTTGGGTCGCGCATCAGCTTAGAGCCCAACTGCGGCTCAAGGAACGATTGCCCGTCGTTGAGCGTTTCCCAAACAAGACCATCGTAACTGTAGGCTAAATGCAAACCCGATTCACCGTTGCCGGTAAAGTAAGAGAACATGTAAACCTCTTTGGACGGAGTACTGCAAGCGGCAAAAACAAAAATTGCCAACAAAAAAAACAATTTCAAAAAACTACGCATAATATTTAATTTTAAGAGATTTTTTGTGAAAAATAAAAATGCGAAAATAATAAAATTTTGAAAATATAACAAATATGGGACAAAAAAAAATCGAACTTATAAGTTTTTCTTACAAGTTCGATTATATTGATATACTGAAACATACATTGTGTGACTGTATCTGCGTTTATTACTACTGCTTTGAAAGTCGTAACATCATCAAAATCGAACGTTGCCGCCCCGTTTTTATTTTCTATCAACTCTTCCTGAACTGCATTTATTCCTCTACTGAAACGATTTACATAGCCAAATACTTTCATTGCATCGGCTATGACAGGATTGCGATAATCGTTTTCGTTCGGAAAATTTTCCGGACTTACTTTCCCATATAGATTTCCCGGATTGTCCATTTCAATTCTGTCCGAATATTCGTAAAATTTAGCCGGAGCATTTGTTTGGTAATTGCGGTGCATTACCCTGCAAATTTAACATATTGAATATATGCGCCAAAAATAATACGCATCGGGTCCTTACCAATTAGCAAAACACCGGCAACGGTAGGGCAATCGTGGGATATATCGAAGAGATTTAACGAAGCTAATTGTTGTTTGATACTTCTTTTATCTCTTTTCAAAGCGCTGGCGCTAACGAATTTTGGAATATATGTCTTTTTAAACAAGTCTAAGTCCAAATCGTCTAATGTGCTGTGCAAACAAGGCGTTGTGTCGAAAGTTGGCGATTTTATTTCGCTTTTTTCACGCAAAATTCGTTCCTCCTCCTCATTGGCTTCGCTCTTTCGTGCTCCAATGCGAACATAAGTTACCCCCTTGTATTTTACAGGGGTAACTTTACTTGGCTGAACTTCAGCTTTGGCAAACTTATCAGTATCTTTCGTGGATATAGTTCGCTCAATCCGCTCGTTTTCAATATTGGCAAGCAAAAACTGAACCTGTTCTTTCGTTATCATGTTTTTTTTTCTTTTCGATTACAACGCAACTATTAAAAAAAAATCGAACTCGTAAGTTTTTCAGACAAGTTCGATTATATTGATATACAACGTTCTATCTCACGAACATTCTACTATTTCGCCTACTGTTCAAACTTTTTGTTGCACGCTTAACAGAAAACGGACCCGCACCTGTGTAGAATTCATCGGTACCCGCGTCGAAAGCAGCGTCGGTATACCACTTTAAATCACTTACCTCTTCAGTAGTAGTGACTGTGGTGATGATCTCATCGTCATCGTCCTTCGTATATATCTCGTAAACAATGTTCCAGCCCGCTTTCAAGTCCATGTTATAAATCACGGAACCTGTTGCGCGGGTAATTTCAACATCAGCGCTCGAAAATATGTACCAAACCCTGGTTACGGAATTTTCGTCAAATTTGCCGTGAATAAAATCAACTGAGTTGTGGTTCGATGTCCATGCGCCGCTTGCCGAAGTATAGCCTTCAAAATATTCAATTATTTCCAATCTTGCACCTTCGTTGCTGATAGTGAGATTGCTTGTTCCGCCACCAAACAACGAAGAAAGTTGGTATCCATCTCCAATACTCGCACCCGGATATGCCTTATTGGGAAGGGTAAGCGTAAAGCCGCCGCTTTCGAAAACTCCTGCGGCTACTCCCCGGTAATCATCACTTCTAACTAATACACGATTAACATTCCCGGGAGGGGTTTCAACTTGCGCAGTTATTTCCAAATCTTCGCCCGCTGTGACAGCGTTATAACCCGAAAAATATGCCCTCCATTCCAAGTTACCAATAGTTCCTGTGCTTGTTCTTTTGATTGTGCTAACCTCTTTTATTCCAGTTTCAGTGCTTTCTGTTTCATAGCTACTTGTACCATATATCATACTCCACCCCCTTTTTACATTGATAGAGTAATCGTAGATATCTTCTTCGATGCTAGTTATGTTTCTATCCGACGTTTCGGTGTACTTGCCGGTAATTTTCAACTCACTGCTAAAATAAACAAGATGACCCTGCGTATCTCCAATAGTATAAATTTCGCCAACGGGGCTTCCATCTTTATATGCGATAATTTCCGGCCATGCCATAAGTGCATTCGGATTGGTTATTTCAACCCCTTCTGATGCATAAACCCATTCCAATATTCCATACAGATGTCCGGTTGCAACGTTATCCGGCAAAGTAAGTGTGAACTTTCCGTCCGCGTAGGGCGCCGTGGCTAATACTTCATCGTTAATCATTAATCTCATCTCGTCTATAAGGTCGTTGTATTGGTTACCTGTGATTTCGACACTAAGTGTTTTCATCCCGTCGTTGCTACCGGCGCCGACAAAACTATCAAGCTCGCATCCGCTAAACAAGAACCCCGCCAGCAAGAAGGCAAAACACGCTTTTCGGAAAAAGTTTACTCTACTCGTCAGGCTTTTCGAACTCGCCCCGTGTTTTACTTGGTTTTCGGCTTCCATGGTACTGTTTTTTAAATGGTTTGCTACTTCCATTGTTCCGTCTAAAATCCTGTTATACTGCATAATATGTTTAATCATTAAAAATAATTTCTCGCTCTTACGGCTTCGCGAGTGTCTTGCCTTTTATTATTATTTTTTTATAAATTAAAAACTGTTATTAATCATCTGTTGTTATCCACACTTGTCCATCCCGTGCCGGTTTCAACTCTTCTGCCAGTTGATTTGCCTGTCCAAAAGTAGTAAACCTGCCTGCCGAAACTCTGAACCGCTGTTCTCCGGCGTCAATTATTTCGCAGTTTAAACCTTCGGCTTCCATCTGTCTTGCATATATTTCAGCTCGTGCTCTTGTTGGGAAACTGCCTATTATCACTACCCATCTACCGTCTCCGCGTGCTCGCGATTGTTCTACAACCGGTGGCGGCGCCACCACGGGAGGGGGTGGCTCAGGTTCTACCTGCGTTTGTGCTACCTGAGGGTTAAGACTGACTCCGGGAATAACCCTGTCAATGAAGGCAGCTATGTCGGGCGACCTTGGCGCGCCTACTCTTGTAGCAATAACGCGTATCAGGGCATTACTTTCTACCGAGCCTATTTCCTCCATAGAATCCCAGATAATTATCTTGTCTCGTCCCGGTTGCACTCCATTGCCTACAGAGCCTGAAGTGTGTTGTATCGGACCTTGCCATATTTCGCCGTTGTCGAACGAAACATACGCTTCAACGTTTGACCTTTCCGCCAAATCGTAGTATGCTATCATCAGGTCCGACTGCGCCTGAACGCGGGTATTGGATGCCGTATTTTGAGCGTTTGCCTGTAAAATCGTTGCAACCCACAGCGCTATTATTATCATTATTACATTTTTCATGTGTTCTTTCTACTATATTATTAGTTATTATTTAACGTCTTCCGCCGCCTAAATAAGCGCCTAAGTTTATACCGACATAACTTGCCTTGTTGCCAAAACCGTCTTCTCCGGCAACAAAGTTGTATGAAACCGCAAATCTGAAACGATTTATTTCTAAACCGGCTCTACCCATTGCGCCAAAATTATTTGTACTTGCTGCAACAGTACCGCCAAAGTCGGCTCGTGCCGCAGTAATCATATAAAGTCCGCCACCAGCGCCCACAAAGGGTCGTATGTTGCCGGAAGATAAATGATAATCAACGGTAAGAAAAGGAGACACAATAACCTGCGCACCAACTTCGCTCTGGGCTGGACCATACAAATCGGGAGCAAGCACGGCTGCCTCAAGCTTTAATCCGACACTTAAATTTGGAATAACCGCAAATTTAGGTTCTACAAGGAGTAATCCACCAAGGGGCACGGGCATCCCCAGACACAAATCTACGCGAAACGGCTTGTGTCCCTGCGGACTCGGCTCTCGTTCTATAGCAATTGGCGGAGGCTCAGGCTCAGGTGGCTGTTCTGTTGTTGCCACAATCTTTATAATTGCACTGTGTAAATCAACGTCTCCTAATTCGCTGATACCGTTCCACACAACGACCTTGTCACTTTCAGGGAGAATATCATTTCCCACCGCTCCTATGACATTCAGCAGGGGACCCTGAAAGGTTTCCCCGCCATCAAAGGACGCATGTACCTCAATGTCTGCTTTTTCCGACAAGTCGTAATATATTATAAGTTGTTCGTCGCTGACACGAGTCCTAATGTTCGACGCATGCTCCTGCGCCGCTACTGTTCCTAAAACGGAACAAAAAATTACTATTATTGCTAATCTGTACATAAAAGCGATTAAATTAAAAATAAATTTTTTGCAAAAGTATTTTTTTATTTTCAAACTTCCAAACTTTTTTGCAAAAAAAATTAAAAAAATGAAAAAAAAAATGAAAAAAATTAAATTTGATTATTTTTGCTGTTTTTTTTAGAAATACATCTAAGTGGATAATTTAGAAAAAATAAATAACGCTGTATACGTCTACGACGGCAGTTTCGAAGGTTTTTTGACCGTCGTTTTTGAAATTTATGCTTCAAAAAGGACACCGATGCGGATAGTGCGAGAAAAATTTTGGCAACAGGGAATTTTTGAGACGCCTATACATATAATTAATAGTCTCGAAAAATATGAGCGCGTGTGGAACGGGATAGTTAAACGCTCAAACAAAAATTTTACTCGAACGGTTTACCTTGCTTTTTTGTCCGAACTGCCTGATATTGAGATGACAATCTATCATTATCTCGAAAAATTGTTCTCCGGCGCCTGTTGCAAAAATCTGTTAGACGAGCACGCCTTTGAGCTCTATCAGGTGTCGCGCAAGGTTTCTCACGAGGTTCACCGCTTCACCGGTTTTGTGCGTTTTCAAGAGACCTCCGAAGGATTGCTGTTTGCCGCCATAGAGCCCGACCACGATATACTGTCGCTTATAGCGCCACATTTTGCGAGACGCTTCGGCAACCAGACATGGGTTATCTACGACAGCAGACGAGACAAGGGCATATTCTACAAGAAGCCCGAAATGCACGAAATAACCCTCAGCGACAAACAGTTTGACAGCATAACGGGTGACCTGTTACAAACGGCTAAGGCTGAATACGAAGACCTGTATCGCTCGCTGTGGAAGGCATACTACAAGGCTATCAACATTCCCGAACGCAAAAACACCCGCCTGATGCTGCGTTTATTGCCCCGACGCTACTGGAAATACCTGCCCGAAAAAGACTAAATCAAATATTATCAAATAATTGACGCTGCTTGGCAAAGTACTCAATCCTGCTCTTTTTGTCCACCTCGGTTATCGGAAAGGAGGTGCTCTTCTTTAGCTGCATCCATGTTTTGAAATCACCCACAGTTTTGGGGTCGAACGTAAATATTTCATACTTGTCGAACACGTGAACGAACGCTATTTTTGCCTGGTGTGTACAAACATAACTGTAATTTGTGTCCAGATTAAGTCGGGAAATATACAAATTTACCTTGTTTTGAGTTTCGGGGTAACAACCGGCATTTGCTACTAACGATAAGTAATTCAGCAAGTCATACAAATCTTTTTTGATTAGTTTTTTTTCTTTTGCATTAATCATCTGAATATCAAAGAAATATTTGATGTCGTTAGCTAAATAATCAAACAGCATATAGTCAAAAATGAAATTTGATTGCGGCACATTTTTTATTGCCTGATAATATTCGGCTGTCAATTTACGTTGCGCTTCCGAAATAATAACCTCCGAAAACTGAATAGGCGTTCCCTCACTGCTGTAACAGCCGTATTGGTATTTCCATTTGAACAGATAGAACCTGTTCAGATTGCTGAAGCCGGCAAGCAATTGTCTGGGCAGCTTATTGCAAACGTCCATAAACTCCGTATCGGGAAATTTATCGAGTGCATTGAGGTTTTCGATAATGTGCCGCAAAAAGCCCAAATCTTGGTCTGTAGGATTAAGATAGTCTACCGGTCTCATTTGAAACGGGATTTGCTCTGACCTGAGCCCGGTAATTTTGTCTATCGAAATATTCCACGAAAGCGAAATTTTTACTACCTCGCCCGCAGTAAACGGCACCTCGTTGCGCAAGCGCCGGTACACAGCCTCGCGTTCTATTTCCAATAAATCTTTCAACGCCTGAACTAATTGCGTTCTCTTGGCAAACTTCTCTTCAATTAATCTGATTAAGTTATCGCTCCAATTTTCTTGTTTCATATTAAATTTGTTAAAAAAAATTGCGCAAAGTTAATAAAAAAATAAAAAATCGCCAAAAAATGAAAAAAAAAAATTATTTTCGATAAAAATTAAGTATTTTTGCACCGTTTTTATTTTTAATACTATGTTGATTAAAATTTATTCGGAAAACCCTAATATTAAGCAGATTGAAACAATTGTAAAGGTTCTGCACGAAGGAGGGGTAATAATATATCCTACTGATACTGTGTATGGTATAGGGTGCGACATCCATAACCATAAAGCGGTAGAGCGTATAGCGCGAATTAAGGGGGTGAAGCCGGAGGTTGCCAATTTTTCGTTTATTTGTCGCGATTTGAGCCACCTCAGCGAATATGCCCGACAAGTGCCTACGTCGGTATTCAAACTGATGAAACGAAATTTGCCCGGACCTTATACATTTATATTAAACGCCGGCAACAAAGTGCCAAAAATCCTCGAAACAAAAAAGAAAACGGTGGGAATACGCATCCCCGATAACGAAATAGTGGCGGCAATAGTAGAAGAGTTAGGCAATCCGCTGTTGACTACCTCTGTGCATTTTGACGACGAAATGATAGAATACTCTACAGACCCCGAACTGATGCATGAAAAATATGCCGATACGGTCGATTTGGTGATAGACGGCGGCTATGGAGGCGTCGTGTTCTCAACGATAGTAGACTGTACCGGAAATAGCCCGGAGATAACCAGACAAGGCTTGGGAATATTAGATAATCAATAAACTTAAAAAAAATGAAAGATACCTGTAAAAAATTTTTGCCGCACACGGTTGCCGTAGTTCTGTTTTTTTTGGCAACAGTGATATACTTCAGCCCGATGTTCCTTGAGGGCAAACAGGTGAGGCAGTATGATATACTTCAGTTCTTTGGCTCGGCTCAGGAAATATTAGACTACAGGGAGCGCACCGGAAACGAGGCATTGTGGACTAATTCGATGTTTGGCGGAATGCCCGCATATCAGATTGCTGTGCGATACCCTAACAACTGGCTGCAATATTTGTACCGGTTTTTAACCTTGGGCTTGCCCTCGCCGGCATACATGATTTTTGTGGCAATGCTGGGGTTCTACATCATGTTGCTGTGCTTCAGGGTAGACCCATGGTTGGCTATTGCCGGCGCGTTCGCATTCGGACTGTCTTCATATTTCCTGATAATTGCCGGGGCAGGACACAACTCCAAAATGCGCGCCATGGCGTTCATGCCCGTAATTATTGGAGGAATATATTTAGCATACGCACGGGGAAAAACATGGATAGGAGCGCTGATAGTATGCCTTGCATTAGGTATTCAAATACGCGTAAACCACTTGCAAATAACGTATTACACCGCAATGGTAGCGATGATTTTTATGATTTTCGAAATCGTAAGAATTAGTAAGGAAAAACAGTATTGGTCAGCCTTTTTGAAAACATCGGCGGCAATGGCGCTGGCAATAACGCTTGCCGTAGGAGTAAACATAACGAAAATGCTGCTGACATTGGAATACACCCCCTACTCAACGCGCGGACAATCAGAGCTGACCGACAACTCGGGAAACAAAACAAGAGGACTTGACAAAAGTTACATATTAGACGATTACAGCTACGGCATAACCGAAACGATGAACCTGTTCATTCCCAACTTTATGGGAGGCTCTTCGGGAAGTAAGGTCGGAACTAATAGCGCGTTCTATAAAGCATTGATAGAAAATAGAATACCCAGCAGGGATGCAACCGAAATTAGCAAATCAGTTCCAACATACTGGGGAGGACAACGGCTTACCTCGGGACCGGTATACATAGGCGCCGTAGTGATTTTTTTGTTCGTACTCGGACTGTTCGTCGTTAAGGGACGGCTAAAATGGTGGTTAGTAACGGCTTTGGCGCTGTGTATTGGCTTGGCATGGGGCAACAATTTCAGAATGTTGTCCGACCTGTTCATCGACTTTTTTCCGGGCTACAACAAGTTCCGCACCGTTTCAATGATTTTAGTGATAGCACAGTTAGTCATACCCCTTTTGGGAATATTGGCACTGAAGGAAATTTTTGGCAACGAACTCAGCGCTCACGAAAAAGAGCAGGCTGTAAAAAAGAGTTTTTACGTTGCCGGTGGCGCTGCCCTGTTTTTTGCGCTATTTTCCGGGTTTCTGTTCAGTTTTTCAAACCCAGGCGACGGATTATTAAGCCAATACGGTTTTCCCGACTGGCTTATCGCCACCTTGCCCGACACGCGACAGCAACTTTTACGCAACGACGCCTTTCGAAGTTTGTTTTTTGTAACCGCGGCGGCAGGAGTTTTGTGGTACATGTTGCGCGGTAAATTAAAATACGCGCCTGCTATTATTTTAGTCACCGGTCTAATCGTTGTAGACCTGTGGACAGTAGACAAGCGCTACCTCAACAACAGCCATTTTGCACCCAGAGGCATAAACAATGCCCCGCGTCCATCGGCTGCAGACCTTGACATACTTCAGGACGAAAGCCTTAGCTATCGCGTGATGAACACCACCGTAAGCGTGTTCAACGACGCCACAACATCGTTTTTCCACAAATCAATAGGCGGATACCACGGAGCAAAAATGCAACGCTATCAGGAAATTATAGAACGCTACATCGGCAGATTTGATATGCCCGTGCTAAATATGCTCAACACCAAGTATATTATCGTGGGCGACAGAAGTCAGCCCATGGTACGCGAAAATCCAGACGCCTTAGGCAACGCGTGGGCTGTAGACGAAATAATATGGGTAGCCGACGCCGATGAAGAAATAGAAGCGTTAGAGGGTTTTGACCCAGCAAGCGAAGCTATAATAGATGTCCGTTTTCGCCCTGTACTCGAAGGATTTACGGCGCAACACGATAGCACGATGACCATAGAATTAATAAGCTACGAGCCTAACCATTTAGTATACAGTTTTGTATCCGAGCTTCCGCAACTGATTGTATTTTCCGAAATATTCTACAGCATGGGCTGGAACGCCTACATCAACGGAGAAGCAACGCCCCATGTACGCGCCAATTACGTGTTGCGCGCAATGCCGGTTCCGGCTGGTAAACAGGAGATAGTGTTCAAATTCGAACCGGAAACCTACATGCGCGGCGAAAGAATAGCGCTAATTTCGTCTATCGCGATTTTATTGTTCGCACTTGGCGTAATAGGTGGTGTAGCAAAAAATTTGATTGGTAGAACTGAAAACTGAAACTGTCAGGTTCTTATCAAACATGCTCCTGCCGAGTATCCTCCGCCAAAAACAGAGATGCACACGATATCATCTTTTTTAAATTTTTGAATATTTTGCGCATATACCAACATCGCGCTCACCGAGCCGGTGTTTCCCAACTCTTCGATATTGCTCAAAGATTTTTCTTCGGGTATACCCAAAATGTTTACTACCTGGCTCAGTATCCGCATATTAGCCTGATGTCCGATAAGCCAGTTTAAATTGTTAATAGAAATCCCGTTTCGTTCCACTATATCTTTGGCTCTTTGTGAAATTTGTGTACAAGCGTGCAGGAACACGTCTTTTCCTTTTGGCATCATAATTCCCGTATCTTTGGGGTTAAGATATACGCCTGCGGGTCCAAATCCTATGTGTCCAAGCCCCTGAGTATCAACGTCAATCACTTCGGCTTCCTTTTCGGAATACCTGGTTTTCGAAAAAAAGAAAGCTGTAGCTGCGTCGCCCCAGAGATGGCCTGCCTGAGGGTCTGTTTCGTTGACATAAGTAGTATTGCGGTCGGCAGAAATTAGCAATGCCTTTGTTGCCTTTCCGCAGGCAAAAAACGATTGAATTACTTCTATAGCGTTAATTGCCGACGAACATGCCGAAGAAAGCAGGAACGCCTTCGCTTTTTCTATTTTGAACTCCCGCTGTATCACGTGAGCCGTTGTCCCGACCGTATCTGTCGGCGAGTAGGAGGCAAAAACGATTAAATCAACTTCGGCGACATCGTATGGCAACCCCGTAATGGCATGTCCTACAGCTTTGCTGCACATAACATCCATTGTTTCCTCTTCTGTGGCTTTAGAACGGGTCAAAATACCTGTCCTTTGGTAAATCCAGTCGCTTGTTAACCCGTTTACCTCTAAAAAATACTCATTAGAAATTCTACTGCTGGGAACAAAGTATCCCGTTGAATTAATGAACATTGAACCAAATAACTTTTAAATATTAAAAAAAACGCAAATTTCGGAAAAAAAAAACATTTTGCAAAAAAAAATGTCATTTTTCATCTTAAAAATTTTTTCTTACGCTTTGTATTTTAAAAATTTTCATTTAATTTTGCGAAAAAAAAATTTAACATTCAAAAAACAAATGAAACCGCCTATAGCTCAAAAAATACCGGTAACTCTCAAGACCGCAGGACAAAAGCGGATAGACAATTATTTTTGGCTCAAAGAGCGCGAAAATCCGCAGGTCATAGCTTATCTTGAAGCCGAAAACGCCTACACAAAATATGTGATGGGCGATACAGAAGATTTTCAGGAACGCCTGTTTACAGAAATTACCTCGCGGATCAAACAGGACGACCGGTCTGTGCCGTATTTCAAAAACGGATATTTTTATTATACGCGATACGAACAAGGTGGCGAATATCCGCTATATTGCCGTCGCAAAGGCGCTATGGACGCCCCCGAAGAACTGCTGCTGAACGGCAACATAATGGCGCAGGGACATACCTATTTTCATATTGGCGACTACGAGGTGAGCCCGGATAACAAAATGTTGGCATACAGCGTAGATACGGTAGGACGCAGGATATATACTGTTATGTTTAAGGACTTGCACACCGGAGCGTCTACAGGCGCAATTATCAGTGGCGTCACCGGTTCGACAGCATGGGCTAATGACAACCAAACGCTGTTCTACACCCTGAAAAATCCTGAAACACTGCGCTCGGAAAAGTTGATGGCGCACGTTTTGAACGGCAAACATCCTGACAGGCTCGTATATCACGAAAAAGACGAGGCGTTCGACCTTGCCGTTTTTCGCTCAAAATCAGACAAGATGATTTTCGTCCCCGCAGAAAGCAATACCTCTACTGAATACCGCTTCATTTATACGGACGAGCCTGCCGGAAAACTACATATTGTGCAGCCGCGCGAAAAAGATTTAGAATATCAATTAGCGCATTTTAACGACAAGTTTTATATCGTTACAAACTATAAGGCTACAAATTTTCGACTGATGGAAACTTTTGTTGATAAGCCGCTGAAAGAGAACTGGAAAGAGCTTATTTCACACAGGGAGGATGTTCTTTTGGAGGATATAGAAATTTTTAAAGATTTTTTGGTCGTTTCCGAACGCCAAAACGGTCTGTTGCAGTTGCGTATACGCCCCATGGCAGGCGAGGAGCATTATATGAAGTTCGACGAAGAAGCATATACGGCTGATATTGGCTACAATCCGGCGTTTGATACCGACGTGTTGCGTTTTTCATACAGTTCGCTTACCACGCCTAATTCAACCTTCGACTACAACATGCGCAGCGGAGACAAAACATTGCTTAAGCAGCAGGAAATTGTAGGCGGCTTCAATCCCGATGAATATATAGCCAAACGCTTGTATGCCACAGCACAGGACGGCAAAAAAGTCCCCATTTCGTTAGTTCACAGGAAGGACACAAAACCAGACGGACATACCCCGCTTTTGCTCTACGGCTACGGTTCATACGGGCATACAATAGACCCGGCATTTTCGGTAGCGCGAATAAGTCTGTTAGACCGCGGCTTCGTGTTTGCCATAGCCCATGTTCGCGGCGGACAAACGCTGGGACGACAATGGTATGACGACGGAAAACTGCTAAACAAACGCAACACGTTTACCGACTTCATAGACTGCGCCGAATATCTTATTGCCGAAAAATATACAGATACAGAACATCTTTGCGCAATGGGCGGTAGCGCCGGAGGATTGCTGATGGGCGCCGTAGTGAACATGCGCCCGGACTTGTTTAAAGCAGTAGTAGCGGCAGTTCCATTTGTAGACGTGATAACAACCATGAGTGACAAAACGTTGCCGCTAACTGCCGGCGAATACGACGAATGGGGCAACCCCGACGACAAAACGTATTATAATTACATGATGTCATACTCTCCCTACGATAACGTTGTTGCAAAGAACTACCCTAACATGCTTGTAACAACCGGATTGCACGATTCGCAAGTGCAGTATTGGGAACCGGCAAAATGGGTAGCAAAACTGCGCGACCTCAAAACAGACGAAAATACGCTATTACTGTATACCAACATGGATGCAGGTCACGGCGGCGCTTCGGGACGCTTTGAACAATACCGAGAAACAGCGCTTGAGTTTGCGTTCCTGTGTAAGATAGACGGAGTGGGCTGAAAAATATATATAAACAGTGAAAGTATCGTTATCAAATCTTTCTGTGGGCTACCGGAGGCGTGTTGTAGCTTCCAACCTTAATTTGTCTATCGCTGCTGGCGAACTTGTCGCGTTGACAGGCTGCAACGGCGCCGGCAAAAGCACCTTGTTGCGTACCGTCGCGCGCTTGCAGCCAGCGCTGTCGGGCGAAATAGAACTTGCCGGAAAACCGCTTGGGGAATACCCGCGCAGCGCCTTAGCGGGTCTGTTGAGTATTGTGAGTACCGAAACAGTCAACGTGGCGCATCTTACAGTGCGACAGTTAGTTTCCTTGGGGCGTTTTCCGCATACCAACTGGCTTGGCAAACTGACCACAAAAGATGTAGAGTTAGTAGAGGAGGCAATGCAACTAACCGGCATTACCTCCCTTGCGCATAAGAACCTGCACGAAATCAGCGACGGCGAGCGACAACGGGCAATGATAGCGCGCACACTTGCTCAGGACACAGACATAATCCTTCTTGACGAGCCGACCGCTTACCTTGATATGCCCAACAAATATGAGATAATGAACTTGCTGCAACGGCTGACCCGAACAAAACAAAAGACCATCCTGATTTCCACCCACGACCTGCAAATTGCCATGCAGGAAGCCGACAAGCTTTGGTTAATGATTGACGGCTTCATTGTCGATGGCGCACCTGAAGATTTGGCTCTTAAACAGCAGCTGTCACGCATGTTTGAAGGAACAAACCTCCATTTTGACGACCTGAGGGGACATTTTAATGCTAAGCGCCACGACCTGAAAAATATTTCGGCATTTGGCGAAGAAAAATTGTTTTTCTGGACAAAAAAAGCTTTGGAACGCTTAGGATATGCTGTCAGCTTGGAAGAAAACGAAAACAGGGCGGATATAGTAATAAAAACTGAAGCCGGCTTAACTGTCTGGATATTAAAAAATTATAAAGGCTCGCCTAAATTTGCATCTATCTACGATTTGGCAAAATATTTAACTTCGACAATTTTTTTTGAAAAAAAATAAAAAAAAAGTTGCTAATATTAAAATAATATTTTACCTTTGCACAAATAAAAAATTTTAACCAAAACTAAAAAGTAAACATAAAAAGTAAAGATGAATTATATGAAGTTTGTAAGTATTTTAGTAGCATTTTTGGGTTTTACCCTCGCAAGTTTTTCTCAGACTATGCAGGATGTAGTAGAATCCAGCAATCGTGCCCGTACCATGATGAGCGAGGGCAATTTAGACGAGGCTATCGCCGAGTTTAAGCGAAGCATTGAACTCGCTGAAGCAGTGGGCGAGGAGGCTTTTCATATTCAATTTGAGATTGAATCAGCCTTACCCAATCTGTATTTTCAAAAAGTTAGCAGGGTGCCCAGAGACAACCCCGCTGCCATTTTGGAGGCTCTTGAGGCGACCGTTGCAGTTGCCGAAAAGTACAATGATATGAGAACCAAGGAAAATGCTGAGCGGCAAATAGTTCAACCACTGCTCGCATTGGCTATGGCTTCGTATCAGGCACAAAACTACGAGGAGGCTCTTGAGCGATTTGATAATGTGCTTGAGCGCAATCCAAACCTTGCTGTAGCGTATTACATAAAAGGCGTGATATACGAAACAACGCGGGACGAAGCCAACATGGATGAGAATTACAGGCTTGCCATAGAAAAAGGAAGAGAATTTGGCGATGCACGAAATGCTCAGCAAGCCCAGCAGCGTTGGAGAAATTTCCATTTCAATGCAGGTGTTCCGGCACAAAGAGCGCAAAGATGGGATGATGCAATAGCTTCGTTTACAAAAGCATTAGAAGCCGACGAGGAACATTTTGAATCCCTGTTAGGCTTGGCTTTAGCCAATAACGCAAAAAGAAACTGGGACGAGGCAATAGCATTTGGTCAAAGAGCCTTGCAGGTCAGAGAAGAATCAACTGTATATTGGGAAATAGGCAGAGCCTACCAAGGCAAGGGCGACACGGCAAGGGCTTGCGAAAACCTGAGAAAGGTAACAGACGGACCACGCTTGGAAAACGCAAGACACGAAATACAGCATGTTCTGAGGTGCAACTGATGACATCAAAAGAGGGCAACGGTAGAAAATGGATGCACATATACGCCACAGCGTGCCGTTAGGTACGCAATATTTTTCAATCCGCTCTGCGCCGTCCCCAAAGGGACGGCGCAGAGCGGATTGTTCTGCCTTTTCTACCTATATTTTGTCCCTAAAGGGACACCGCTTCAAATATTTACGGGTTGAGCGGATTTGCACGGATTTTTGCATATTTTTCCAGTAATGCCGAGGCAAAAAAATCCGTGAACATCGGTCTTATCAGTCCAATCCGTGTATCCCCCAAAATATAAACAAAAACGGCAATTTGCAATGCACCCCAAGGCAACGGTTATTTTTCAAGCCAAATGCTATTTGGATAGGCAGGATGTGCTTTATCAAACTCGTCGCCGTCCCACCGGATGTTTTCGTTAAGGTAAGTCCGTAAGATAAAACCAACAGGCACTTCGATTGTGTGAAGATTTGGGTTGCGACGAAAATCAAACTTCAACTCGCCACTTTGTGCGTTTGTAAGTCTGCTGAGGTCCAGGATACCGCTAAGCGTGTTGTTGGAAGCATTGATTTCGGTAAGGCCCGTGTTCGTTGCTAAGTTGAGCGAAGAAATCCGGTTATCATTGATGAACAATTTGTTCAATTTGGCATTGTTTGTCAAGTTTAATGACGTGATGTTGGCGCCTACACAGCTTAGTTCTAACAACTCAACGTTACTACTCACGTTAACAGTGCCGCCTGAAAAAGAATTGTAGCCGCAGTACAGGGTAAGAAGTTTCGTATTGTTGCTCAGGTCAAGGGTTTGCAGCCGGTTGTCTTCGCAGTATAAACTGGCAAGGTCTGTGTTATTGCTAAGATTGAGGCTTGTTAATCCGGTACCGTTGCAACGTAACTCTGACAATTTTGTGTTGTGGCTCACATCAAGCGACGAAAGCTGCCTGTTTAAGCTACTTCGGTTTAAGGCAAGTGATCCTAAGGATGTATTAGTACTCAAATCAATAGTTTCAAAGTTTCCGAAATAAAGTTCAATATCTTCCAATTCTGTTAGTCCGGTAATGTTTACGTAATTCAAAGTATTCCATCCACTTCTTACCGTCTTAAGTAGCTTGTTGTTCGAAAGGTCTAAATTTTCAATAGCGTTGTTTTCGCAGTACAAGAACTGAAGTTTTGTGTTCTTGCTCAGGTCTAAACTTGACAGCCCGTTACGGGTACAATTCAGTTCCCACATTTCTGTAAAATGCTCAATGCCGGCAAGCGAACGTATTTGCATACCAACAACATTAATATCTTCTACCTTTCTGGCTTCACTCGTACTTATTATGCCATCTTTATTTATGTCAAAATTATCAAGGCAATATTGTCTAAAAACGAGGTCAGTTATTGACGCCAAAATATCAAAATCTGCCGCCTGAGTGATACGTATTGTATCCGCCCTTACTCTGTCGCCGGAAACAACAATCAAAGCAGTGCGCGACTCAAATTCAGGATTTTCTGAAGCTAAGATAGTTATAGTACCATTGCGTCTGCCAGATGCAGGCTCGACCGTTAGCCAATCGACGTTGCCCATTATTGTAACCTCCCAAGCTACATTAGAGGATATTCTGACTTCAACAGTGTCCAACGGATACGAGTCAAACACCTCTTCGACCGACGAGAGACGCAGTTCAGGGTCGTCCTCGCAAGACATAAATACAGCGCCTGCGCAAAGAACTAAAAAGCAGGCTTTTGTGAAAAAATTATTACGCTTCATATCTTTTATTTTTTAAAAATTTATACACCTTATACGAACAAAACAACAACATTGTTTCATTTTTCGGAAAAAAACAGGTACTGACAAACAAAATTTTGGTGATTTTGCTTTTTTTTTGTTTCTTTGCAAACTGTTTTATAATAATAAAAGGACATGCAAAAAGTTATTTTGACCGAAAAAATTCCGGTAAAGATGTGGCTTGACGAGCCGGAAGAAGGAGCAATGAAGCAAGCGCTAAACCTTGCAAATTTGCCGTTCGCGTTCAGGCATATTTCTCTTATGCCCGACGCCCACCAGGGTTATGGAATGCCTATTGGCGGGGTATTGGCAACAAAAGATGTGATAGTGCCAAATGCTGTTGGCGTAGACATAGGATGCGGTATGTGCGCCTTGAAAACCAATATTGAAGCGCAAAGTGTCGAACGACAACAGCTTACGCAAATAATGTCGGGAATAAGAGAGTTAGTGCCCTTAGGATTTGCACATCACAAGGAACGGCAGGACGAGGCATTGATGCCGCAAGGATACGCATTAGACGAAATGGTAATAGTAAAACGCGAATACATGGCAGCCCTCAAACAGCTTGGAACGCTTGGCGGAGGCAACCATTTTATCGAGCTACAGCGTTGCCAGGACGGTTTCCTTTGGATAATGGTACACTCGGGTAGCCGCAATTTTGGACTGCAGGTAGCAGAACATTACAACAAAGTGGCAAAGAAGCTAAATGCGCTGTATTACTCGTCAGTAGAGCCTAAAGTAGATTTGGCGTTTTTGCCCTTCGAAACAGACCAGGCACGCGCATATTATCTGGAAATGAAGTATTGTACCGGGTTTGCATTAGCAAATCGCAAGTTGATGATGGAACGAATTCAGCATGTTGTCACCGCAACGCTCAACAATGTGGAATACGAGCCAATGATAAACATAGCGCACAATTATGCTGCATGGGAAACACATTTCGACACGAAAGTGGTGGTGCACCGAAAAGGAGCAACATCGGCAAAAGAAGGCGAACAAGGAATTATCCCCGGCTCGCAGGGTACAAAATCATATATCGTTGAAGGACTTGGAAATACCGAAAGTTTTATGAGCTGCTCTCACGGTGCAGGACGTGTGATGAGTCGTGCAGCAGCAATAAGAAATCTAAACCTGGAAGAAGAAATACGCAAACTTGACGAGTTAGGCATAATTCACGCTATACGAAAAAAATCAGACCTCGAAGAAGCATCTACTGCATACAAGGATATAGCACAGGTTATGGACTTGCAAAAGGACCTGGTGAAGATAAAAACCGAACTAACCCCTTTGGCTGTGATAAAGGGTGGATGATGACGTTGCAATCAGCGAGTTGATTTTACTGATATATAGGGCTTTACACAAATCCAGCAAAAAAAAATGAAAAAAAAATGCAAAAAAAATGCATTTTTTTTGCAAAAAAGTTTGCAGGTTAAAAAAAAAGCAGTACCTTTGTGCCGTCAAAATTTTTCGATTTTTGAGTTTCGAT
>Ga0099364_10002156_pt1 | contig 31654 bp, 30 predicted proteins | sample TergutTh196P3_FD_73070 | JGI IMG/M metagenome (GOLD analysis project Ga0099364, IMG submission 73070) | Microcerotermes parvus P3 segment gut microbial communities from Pointe-Noire, Republic of the Congo - Th196 P3 | ecosystem: Host-associated > Arthropoda: Insects > Digestive system > Gut ... | reverse complement strand
ACTTTTTCTTTGGCATTTCTGACACCCCTTTATTAGGTGTCGTTCCTCTGGCTTTTTTATGCGTTGTTTTGTTTTAACGCGGTACTAGGTGTATTCGGCCTTGGCGGCAGCGGGCGTACCGAGCTTCTGGAGTGTATATACGGGATTCGCGCCGCCAAATCGGGGCGTATCCTTCTTGACGGCAAGGAGTACGTAAGCCCAAGCCCCGCTAAATCATTGCGAAACGGGCTTGTCCTCATCAACGAAGACCGGCGCGGCAAGGCGCTGGTAGGCTCGCTGAGCGTCCGGCAAAACCTCGTTCTTTCCACCCTTGACCAATATGCCCGCTTTGGAGTGATGGATAAGGCCCGCGAGGTTTCCGACACGCTGGAGAAAATTGAAGGGCTGGCAATAAAAACAACGGGGCCGGAGCAGACCGTTCTGGAGCTTTCCGGCGGGAACCAGCAGAAGGTCGTCATGGCAAAGGCGCTCATGTCCCGGCCCAAGGTGCTGTTATGCGACGAGCCGACGCAGGCCGTGGACGTGAAAACCCGCGCGGAAATACACAATCTGGCGCGGGAGCTTGCAAGGGCGGGCAATGCCGTCGTGTTCGTGTCCTCCGACCTGAAGGAAGTGCTGGAGGTCGCCGACAGCATACAGATTATGGCGGCGGGAAAAACAAGGGAGCCATTTAAAAATGAAAGCTTAACCGCGGAACAGATACTGGCCCGCTGTTACGCGGGTGAATCAGGGGGAATTTCCAATGATAAATAAAGCCTCTTTTGCAGGATTGATGCGGGCGTACGGCACAATCTTCGCAGGGCTGCTGATTGTAATCATATTCAGCCTGCTCAGGCCCGACGCTTTCTTTACCGCCGCCAACTTCATCAACATTACGCGGCAAATCTCCTTGCTGGTTACCATCGCGTTAGGCGCGACCCTGGTGATGACAGTGGAAGAATTCGACCTCTCCGTGGGCGCGATGGCAAGCTTGGGCGGCGTGGTCAGCGCGACGCTTGCCGTAAACAGGATTCCGGTGGTATTCTGTTTTCTTCTCCCGGTTCTGCTTTGCTTCGGTATCGGGCTTGTAAACGGCTGGATTGTAACTAAGTTCCGGGTGCTTTCCTTTATTACCACGCTGGCTATGAGCACGGTGTTGGGCGGATTTACATTTTGGTTCACCGGCGGGGCGACCGTGTTCCAGAGCATCCCCAAAAGCTTTACCGTAGTAGGTACCGCAAACGTGCTGGGTATACCGTTGCTCTCAATCATCATGCTGCTTCTTACCGTTCTGTTCTGGTTCATGATGCGCCATATGTCGTTTGGACGCAAGCTCTACGCCATCGGCGGAAACGAAACCGCTTCCCGCGTGTCCGGCATTCGTGTGCGAAAATATAAAAACCTCGCGTTCGGGCTTTGCGCGGCATTGGCCGCCTTTGCCGGCATCCTCATGGCGTCCCGGCTTGGCTCCGCCCATCCTACGGGCGGCGACGGGCTGTTCCTGCAATCTTACGCCGCCGCGTTTCTAGGCCGCACCGTATTCAAGGAGGGCGTGCCCAATATCTGGGGAACCTTCGCGGGCGCCGCCATCTTAGGAATTCTCGCCAACGGCTTGACAATCCTTCAGGTCCCTACGTTCATGCAGGATGTGCTGACCGGTATCATCATCGTGCTTGCGGTTGTCGTGCAAAAAATAGGGCGTGGTGAAGAAAAATGATACAAGCATATTCGCGGCGCAACCGGGCGGTCATCGAAAGCGGCGGAAACCTTGTCGGATATTTGCTTGCGGGGTACCCGGACCGCCAATCGTTTTTTAACGCGGCAAAGGGCTGCGAGCTGCAAGGCCTGACCGTTCTGGAGGTAGGATATCCGTCCAAACGCCCGGTTTCAGACGGCGAGGTGATCCGCCGCGCCCATGCGCTGGCCGATGCATCGGTCTGTTATGACATCGCGTTTTGGCAGGAGCTCAGGCGCACAGTCAAGCTTCCAATCTGGCTCATGGCCTACAGCGGGGATCTGGTCGCGGAAAGCTTTTACCGGACGCTTTGTGAAGAGCGCCTGATTGACGCGCTTGTCATCCCGGATATGGATTTGTCGGGCCGCAAGCAGCTTTTGAAGGAGGCGGCCCGCTGGGAGGTTGACGTCCTCGGATTTCTTACCCCGGAATCCGGCGATGGGGAAACCGCGGATACACTGGAGAGCTTTCCGGTTATCTACTACACGCTTTATACGGGCCCAACCGGCATGAACAACCAGGCACACAGCTACGCGCATATCCTGCAAAGCGCGGGGGCGTATTCGCACAAGGGGATTTTCGCGGGCTTCGGCATTCAGACGCCCCAACAGGTAACCATGCTTTTAGACGACGGGTTTGCGGGGGCGATTATCGGTACGGTTATGATCCGGCAGCTAAACCGTTCGACACAGGAGCTTTATGAGCTGGTCAGGAGTTTTACCGACAAAATACAGAAGGGGGGACAATTGCGTGGGGCACATTCTGGCGTTTGACGCGGGCACGACGGCACTGAAGGGAGCGTTGCTGGAAAACGGGTGCGTTTGCGTACAGGAACACAGCATACCGGTCACTACCATTTTCAACGGCGAACACAAAGAGCAGGACCCCAACCTTTGGTACAGCGGGTTTTGCGAAATATCACGCCGTTTCTTCGATTGCGGGGTACGCCCGGACAGCGTGGAAGCAATTGTACTCAGCGGCCAAATGCAGGATGTCATCGCCGTGGACAGCGCCCTGCGCCCTGTGGGCAACGCCATTTTGTATTCCGACGGGCGCGGAGACCGGCAGGCCGTCCAGATTAAGGACATCATAGGGGCAGATAAGATGATGCGTACAACCGGCAATTTCTTTGACGGTTCAATCCCCTTATCAAAGCTGCTCTGGCTAAAGCAATGCGAGCCTGCGCGCTATTCCCAAATTCACAAGGTGCTTATCAGCTCCAAGGATTATATCGTCGCAAGGCTTACCGGTTCTTTTATCACCGACGTCACCTCCGCTTCCACGGCGGGAATCATGGATATACGCGCCAAGACGTGGAAGACCGCCTACATGGAGGCGGTCGGCCTGGACCCGCGGCTGCTCCCCGATTTGAAATACCCGGATGATTTGGCGGGGACGGTAACATCTGAAGCCTCCAAAGAATCCGGCTGCCGTGCCGGTACGCCGGTATTTGCCGGAGTGGGCGACGCGGGCGCCACCACCCTTGCCAGCGGGATTTGCGATTCAGGAGAATACAACATCAATCTGGGCACCTCCGGATGGGTTGCCACGTTGTCCGACGATATACCGGCGTGGGGGGGCGTATTCAATCTGGCGGCGGTGCAGCGCGGCCTGTATATCAATGTGGTGCCTTTCTTAAACGCCGGAAATGTCCACAAATGGATTTCATCCCTTCTCTCTCCGGAAGGCTCTATTGATTACGGTTACATTGACCGGCTGCTGGAGCAAAGCCGGGTGGGAAGCAACGGCGTGCTTTTTCTCCCCTACATTACCGGCGAGCGCTTCCCGGTGATGGATTGTGCCGTTAAGGGCGGATTCTATGGCATCACACCTGAAACCGGCAAATCCGATTTGGCCAGAAGCGCTTTGGAAGGCGTGGCCTTCTCAATCCGCCAAGGCATGGAACGCATCGGCCGGCCGCCCCAAAAAATTTCCTTAATCGGCGGAGGCGCCAAAACGCCGGTATGGTGTCAGATTTTTGCGGACATTCTAGGATATCCGGTTGACGTTTATACAAAATCGACCTATCTTCCCGCTATGGCCCTTGCGTCCTGTGTTCTTGTGGCTCAAGGAAAGCTTTCAGGATACCGGCAGTTCATTTCGGAGCTGAAACAGGCGACCGGCTGCGTCCGGTATTCTCCCGAGCCTTCCAACACGGCGCTGTACAACGAGCTGTACCATGCTTACCGCAAGCTGTATCCGGCTTTGAAGCAAGTATCCCCATTATAAAATGGAATTGTAAACATAAAAAATCGAACCCCCGCCGGCGAGCTTTGCTTTGCCTGCGGGGGCTCAATTGCGTTTTTTGGCTCCTTTTCCCTTTTACACTAAACAATAATTGCTAGGTATCAATTTAGCGGGAAAGACAAAAATATAATTGATAAAGAAACGGAGGCCGATATCATGGATATGTCAACACAGGATTATATAAAAAAGGCTTTGTTGGATACTCAGGAGCGTGTTCGCGACTTTATGAATTACTCTGACCAAATTGAAGATAAACAGCTTAAAAGCTATTTTAAGGAGTTTGCGGAAATAGAAGGCCATCAAGCCCGGAAGCTCCAAGGGCTGATTCAGGACATGCACGGGTAAATAAAACGGGCAGGTCTGTAAGATTCTTCTTACAGACCTGCCCGTTTTATTGATTTTTGAGGATGGAGGCATCCGATGGGTTTATACCTTTAAGAGGCGCGGGCCGCACGCAGTTCATTAAAATCCCCCGCTTTTCAGATTTAAGACATTTTTTCAAGGAGGTTATACAGATGAATTTTACTGTAATTCTATACGCCAATCTGCTGAGAATCGTACTTGGCTTTGCGGCTATTTATCATTTATTCAAACGAAATCATAAGCCGGCAATATCCGCGGCGTGCGCGTTCGCATTAACGTACTTTCCCGCGGTTTTAGATTGGTTTTTTGCCTATCGGCTGGATCCGGCCGGCAACATCCTGTATTTTACCATCATTGTCATGACCGTTTATTTAGGGAATTCGCTGAAATGTTACGACCGGTTTGCCTGGTGGGATTATGTGATCCATTTTTTGTCCGGCTGCTTGTTTGTCAGCGCGGGCATCGCGCTGGCGGACAGGACGGTAAGCTTAAACCGGCTGCCGGTTCTTATCTTCAGCTTCACGTTGTCCATTACGCTTCACGTGATATGGGAGGCGCTGGAATATGCCTCCGATTGCTTCTTTCGCTCCGATAACCAGCGGTGGCAGGAAACAAGCCCTACCCACAATCATCAGCCCGAACCGGCAATCCAGCCCGCCGGGCTTGTGGACACGATGAATGATACGCTAATCTGTATCCTGGGGACCGTAATCGCCTGTATTGTTTGGTGGTTTATTTTGTAAGGCGGCCGGTGGTTATGCATGATAAAAAAATAAGCTTATTTAAGGAAATGGATGCCCATCTGCTGGAGGATAAAAAACCTTCCGAATACTTTCAGGCGCTTGACGATCCGGTATTTGGGAGTGAAACTCCCTTCACAATGCTGTCAAGGCTAAAAAGCATCAAGCAATCGCCGCGGCATCACCCGGAGGGCAGTGTCTGGAACCACACCATGCTGGTACTGGATAAGGCGGCGGCACGCAAGAATCAGACGGGCGACAGCCGGGTATTCCTATGGGCCGCGCTGCTGCATGATATTGGCAAGGCTGTGACAACCCGTGTACACAAAGGTAAAATTACCGCTTACAATCATGACAAAGCCGGCGCGGAGCTTACACGGGAATTTTTGAAGGATTTTGAGGAGGAGCCGTTTATCTCAAATGTGTCCGCGTTGGTGCGCTGGCATATGCAAATCCTCTATGTTACAAATAATATACGCTTCGCCAGCCTTGACGAAATGCGGCGTGAAGCAAGTGTCGAGGATATCGCCTTACTCGGTTTGTGCGACCGTTTGGGGCGCGGGAACGTTAACCGCCGCGAAGTGGAAAGGGATGTGCAGGAATTCATGAGAAAAATGAAGGAACGGGAAGTTGAAAAACCGCATGGTCATATCCCTTAAGGCAGAATTAGAAATTACTTGAGGAAGTATGGCGCAAAACACGCCGAATGTGTACGAGCAGGAACGACAATCCATGTTCAATTCACACGATTATGGAATAATCCGGGCGTTGAACGGTAGTATCAACAGGCCCTAATCCTCAAAGAGGGCTGTGGACAAGTACCTCTCGCCCGTATCGGGCAGAATCACCACGATGGTTTTCCCGGCGTATTCCGGCCGCTTCGCCGCTTGTGCCGCAGCCCACACGGCGGCCCCGGAGGAAACACCCGCAAGCAGCCCCTCTGTTTTCGCGATCTCCCGTCCCGTTTGGAACGCGTCCTCGTTTTTTACCTTGATGATTTCATCATACACGCCTGTGTTCAGCGTATCCGGTATAAAGCCCGCGCCGATGCCCTGAATCTTGTGCGGCCCGGCTTTGCCTTCCGAAAGCACCGGCGAATCGAACGGCTCTACGGCGATAACCTTGATAGCCGGATTCTGTGTTTTTAAGTATTCCCCGGCTCCGGTGACGGTTCCCCCCGTCCCTACGCCCGCCACAAGCACATCCACCTTGCCGTCGGTATCCCGCCAGATTTCCGGGCCGGTGGTTTCGCGGTGCACCCGCGGGTTGACCGGATTGACGAATTGCCCGGGGATAAAGGCGCCCGGTATTTCCTTCGCAAGTTCCTCCGCCTTTGCGATGGCGCCCTTCATGCCTTTCGCACCCTCGGTCAGCACAAGCTCGGCGCCATAGGCTTTCAGCAGCTTGCGGCGCTCCACGCTCATGGTTTCCGGCATGGTGAGGATAATGCGGTATCCCCGCGCCGCCGCTACCGACGCAAGCCCGATGCCCGTATTCCCGCTTGTCGGCTCGACAATCACCGAGCCGGGGATAAGCTTGCCGCTTTGCTCGGCTTCATCAATCATGGCCTTGGCGATGCGGTCCTTTACGCTGCCCGCCGGATTAAAATACTCAAGCTTGCCAATCAGCGTGGCGGAAAGCGCCTGGCTTTTCGCGTAGCCCCGCAGCTCCAATAACGGGGTGCCGCCAATGAAATCGGTCAGGCTTTTGGCGATGTTCGACATAGAAATGGCCCCTCCTATACTTGATATATTATATGATAATTTAGATGTTTTCATTTGTCAATAACATATTCATATTATATGAATAATATGATTGACTTTTTCGTTATTGTTGGGTATCTTTATAGTATAGTAAAGAAAGGGGCGCTTACATGAGGATTTCTGTAAAAGGCCGGTACGCTTTGGCGGCTGTGCTTGTGATGGCCAGAAATGGCGGCAGCGGCGAAAATGTAACCGTAATCAGTATTTCCGGCATGCTTGGAATATCAAAGATTTATCTTGAGCAGGTGTTTACCCAGCTTAAAAAGGCGAATTTGCTGCTGGCCTCCAAAGGCTCTAAGGGCGGCTACCAGCTTTCCCGCCCATCCTCGAAAATCACTGTGTGGGAGGTTCTGTCCGCGCTGGAATCGTCGTTTGTAGAGCCGGCGGAAGGTACCGTTGAGGATAACGCGCCCGAAATAGAGACGGCAATGATGGAGCTTGTGTTCCTTCCGCTTGATGGCGCCGTCAAAGGGTTTCTGTCCGGAATAACCATTCAGGATTTATTGGATTTCTCGGAAAGGCAGAAAGCGGAGCAGGCATTCATGCTGAACATGTAAACAGAATAGTGAAGTGAAAAGTTTGAATAAATTCAAATTTACACACTTAAAGCGCGAGCGGCTCCCGTTTGCGCGAAACCGCCGTTCATGCGCAATATGACCATTCCTTTTCATGGTCGCTTTTTGCCTTCGGCGCAGCGAAAGGAATGGTCATAATAATGGCAATTGAAAAGCGATATCAAAGCGATGTTGACGTAATACTATCGCACAGGCATGACGGCGGGGCCGATTATTGGACTACGCCGGACAAACGGTTATTGAAAGGCTCCCCCTTTTCGGCTTGTAACAGCGCGCTCATGCTGTTGGAGCTGGGCATAGAGCCCACTGACCCAATACTGAAGGAAGTAGCTGAATTGTTCTTTAGCGCATGGAAAGAGGACGGGCGTTTTAAGTTATATCCCAAAGGCTCCATTTACCCGTGCCAAACCGCCCATGCCGCCTATCTGCTTTGCCGCATGGGCTACGCGTCGGATTCCAGGATACAAAGGACATTCCAGCATTTTTTAGAAACGCAATATACCGATGGCGGCTGGCGCTGCAAAAAGTTTTTCTTTGGGCGCGGCCCTGAAACGGAGCATTCAAACCCTATGCCCACGCTCACCGTCCTTAACGCGTTTCGGTTCAGCGACTACCTCAATAAAGAACCGGCGCTTGACAAGCCTGTTGAATTTTTGCTGGAGCATTGGACAATCAGAAAGCCGATAGGCCCCTGCCACTATGGAATCGGTACATTGTTTATGCAGGTAGAATATCCCTTTTACGATTACAATCTTTTCCTGTATGTTTATGTTTTGTCGTTCTACAACAGGGCGAAGGATGATAAGCGGTTTAAGGAAGCCTTTGAAGCGCTGCGTTCCAAGCTTGCGGACGGAAAAATTGTTGTCGAGCGCGTCGTACCAAAGCTGGCGAAGCTTTCTTTTTGCAAAAAGGGCGAACCGAGTGAATTGGCTACAAGGCGTTATCAAGAAATTCTCGCAAACCTTGGCATGTAAGCGAAGCATAAAGCAAAATAAAACAAGAGCCCGGAGCAGATAAGCATCCGGGCTCTTGTTTTATTTTGAAATATACTGAAAAAAACTCTTGACAAATTAAAAAAACAATGATAATATGATTCACATACTAATCATATATTGCATATATAATTAGTATGTAATTATCAAGAGGAGGCATTTATTCATGAGAAAACATCTAAAACGTCCCATCGCGGTTATAACCGCTCTCGTTCTGCTGTCGGCTATCGTGGCCGGATGTACGTCCGCATCCGTCGCCGACCCGGCCCCGGAAGCCCCGGCTCCGACAGCTCCGGCTGAGACTCCGGCGGCGGTGGATACTTATGACGAGCCGGCGGCGCAGCCGACCAAAATCGTCGTGGCCGACGCGAAAACCACCCATCACCTGAACCTTTATGTAGCCAAAGAGCTCGGGCTGTTCGATAAATACAACCTTGACGTGGAGATCATCGCGACGGACGACAACGCGGCATCGCGCGACTTGGTTGTTTCCGGCGGCGCCGACGTATTTTGGACCTGCCCGACAGTCGCCATCGCCGCCATTGCCAACGGCGCGCCAATCAGTACCATCGCGCAAGTGAAAAAACCATGCACCAGCGTACTGCTGGTTCCGTCAGATTCCTCCATTACCACGCTGACCGACTTAAACGGCAAGGAGATTGCCGGCATCTCGCCAACCTGCGAGGCTGTTATTTCCCTGACTGTAGCCGCCCGTTCAGCAGGCGCCGAGTTTAACCTCCAGCGTCTGGCGGGCGGCCCCGCCATCACCGCATTGGAAGGCGGCGCGGTGGACGGCGCGATTCTGGAAGAGCCTCATGCCAGCATTGCCGAACTTGCGGGATACACGGTTCTTTTCCGTGATGTGTCCGAAAATATCCCATGCCGCACGATTAACGCCAGCAACAGGATTTTATCCTCCAACGCCGAACAGCTCAAAGATTTCATCAAAGCGGTAGATGAAGCCAACGCGATTATCCTTGCGGACCCCGCGGCTGAAAGCATCGTGAGGATTGCCGCGGACTACACGGGCGCACCGGAGGATGCCATCATCAACGGCAACCATCGGCTGTTATTCGGCGTCACACTTGAGGTTGACGGCTTGAAAACGCTGGGGGATGAGCTGATTTCCCTCGATAACATCAAGGAAAACCCGGGAGACAGCATGTTCGCCGACGAATTTAAGGGGATTACATGGTGAAAAAGCCGATATTTATCTTTACATTATTTTTTTCGATGGCATTGTTCTTGACCGCCTGCGGTACAAATAACGCGCAGAAAAATTTGCTGAAGGTCGGGCACGGCGGCGGGTATCTTTCCGCCGCCCTGTACGCAGCGAAGGATGAATCCGCAATAGATATCCAGCAATTCCATTCGACGTCCGACATTGCATACGCGCTGCTTTCGGGCACGTTGGACGCGGGGTTTGTAGAAGCCGGCAGGCTGGCCGCGCTCGCGGCGCTGGATGGCTTTGACCGGCTTACTGTCATAGGTAAGGTTACATATCCCTACGGCGCGACGCTTGTCTTGCGAAAAGGGCTGAATGTACGCCTGCACGAGCTTGGCGGCTTGACCGTCGCCGCGTCGGAACCGGGATGTAAGCTGCTTGAGGAATTTGCCGCCGACACCGAACGCCTGGGCGCGGACATATCCGGCGTGAAATACGAATATATGGCCTTTGACGCCATGCTCCCGGCATTGGAAGCGGGTGTGGCGGATGGGGCCGTCATTCGGGGCTCATACGCTGTGGTTGCGTTGCAGGAAGGCCATTCCATCCTGTATCAAAATTGGGATGTGGAGCCGGGGGACGAATGCTGTCCGGCGATTATCGATCAAGCTGTGCTGGTAATGCTGGCGCGCCGCGACCGGTTGGAAGCGGCGCAATCCCTTGCGGACGCGATGACGTCGGCACAAGGGCGGCTTTCCCCCGACGAGCTGCGCCGCGCCGTAGCCGATAACACGGTAATCCCGTTTGAGGTATTACAGGGGCAGCCCGTGCCGGAATTCTCTTTCGCCGATGACGAACTTGCGGAAATCTTTATTGAATCCGCAAATGAGCACCACAACGATGGGCACCGCGATGATGAACACCACGACGGGGATGAGCACGATGAATAAATATGGAATAAGGGGCGTGCGCGGCACATTTCGCACGGCGCTCAGGGAGCTTGGCTACTTTTTCAAGGGGGCCGCGCTGAACCTGTTTTCACCGGAGTTTCTCATGGTGCTCATCCCTTTGCTGGGACTGTGGGAGCTTCTGCCGCGTTTGGGAATTGTCCCGCGTTCGCTTGTCCCCCCAATCAGCGACGTTGCCGTAACCTTTTGGGATATGCTCACCCGGCAGGCATTCCTGGGGGATATCGGCAGCAGCATGGGCAAGTTTTTCCTTGGACTGGGAATCGCCATCCTGACCGCCATCCCAATCGGCGTGCTGATGGGCTGGAACATCGCGGTCAGGAAGCGTACCCTTCCGCTGTTTCAGCTTTTGTCCCCCATCCCGCCGCCGGCGTGGGTTCCCATCACGATTATCCTCTTCGGCATCGGGCTGCCGATGCAGACCTTCCTAATCTTCTTAGGGGCGTTCTACCCGATTTTGTTCAATACCTACCAAGCGGTAAAGGATACCGACCCGCGCTATCTTGCCAGCGCGCGGGTGTTTGGGGCAAGTGAGCTGACGCTTATCCTGCGCGTGTACTTCTGGCACGCGCTGGGCGCTATCATCATGAGCGTCAAAACCGGCGTGGCGATGGGGCTTGTAATGCTTGTCATCGCAGAGATGTACGGCGGGCGCACAGGCATCGGCTATGTGCTCAACGAGGCCAAGGATTACTTTCAGATACCTAAAATGGTGGTGTGCATGGCCACGCTCGGCATTATCGGGTGGTTTCTGATTGAGGTGCTCAAGTTTGTCGAGTTGAAGCTGGCAATATGGAAGGTGGGGCGGTAAATGATTGAGGCGCGCAACGTAAGCAAATTCTTTTCCATCCTCAATGAGGACCGCACCGCCGATGGGCTGACCGCCGTGCTTTCGGTATCGCTTACAATTGAGGACGGTAAAATCGTCAGTCTGCTGGGGCCTTCCGGATGCGGTAAATCCACCTTTTTAGAGATTTTGGGCGGCTTGCAGGCCCCCACCGAAGGCAGCGTGTACATTGACGGCGTGCAGGTGCTGGAGCCTTTGCCCTCCACCCGAAAGGAAATGGACGCCTACCGCCGGAAATACAAGCTATTGTCCCCGCTGGCAAACGGCATGTTCAAAAACCGTCCCAAGCATGATATCGCCATGATTTTTCAGGATTATGCCGTCTTCCCGTGGATGACCGTGCTGCAAAACGTCGTGTTTGCCTTAAAGCTGCGCGGCATCCCGCGCCATGAACGGGAGGAAAAGGCGATGGTATATCTGAAGAAAACGAACCTCTCGGATTCACTTCGCAAATATCCGTCCCAGCTTTCGGGCGGGATGCGCCAGCGGCTGGCGCTGGCGCGCGCGCTTGCGGTAGAGCCGCGCATTATCCTGATGGATGAGCCGTTCGCCGCCGTGGATACGCTGACCCGGGAACGCTTGCAGGACGACCTGCTGCGTTTGTGGGGTGAAGCCGGCATTACGATTGTGTTGGTTACCCATGACATCGACGAGGCGCTGTACCTCTCGGATGAAATCGTGGTTTTTTCCTCTAATCCCGGCTCGATACGCAACCGGTTCCCCATTGAAGCAAAGCGCCCGCGAAGGCGCAGCGACCCGGAGCTTCTTTCGCTGAAACGGCGCGTAGAATCACTGTTTAAATACGATATTGACCATGAAAGTGAGTATTCGATATGAATTTATTCCGTTCAAAAGTGTATGATTCCATTACCGATGCCATCGGAGCGACGCCGTTGGTGCGCCTGCCCAACATCGGAGCGGGGCTTCCGGGACAATTGCTTGGCAAGCTGGAAGCATTTAATCCGGCGGGCAGCGTCAAGTGCCGGATAGGCGCGGCTATGCTTGAAGCGGCGCGAAGAGAAGGCAAATTGCGGCCCGGCGGCGTAGTAATCGAGCCTACAAGCGGCAATACAGGCATCGGGCTTGCCTTTGCCTGCGCGGCGCAGGGGTACCGCTTAATGCTTACTATGCCCGAAACCATGTCTATAGAACGGCGCAAGCTGGCGCAGATGCTTGGTGCGGATTTAGTCCTGACTCCGGGCGGCGAGGGCATGACAGGAGCGGTAAAGAAGGCGCGGGAGCTCACGGCGCAAATTTCCGGCAGCTATATGCCGCTGCAATTTGAAAATCCCGCCAATCCTCAAGTTCACCGTGAAACCACTGCGGAGGAAATCTGGCGGGATACAAACGGGGATATTGATATCTTTGTGGCGGGCGTCGGCACGGGGGGAACCGTTACCGGCGTGGGCGAGGTGCTCAAGGAGCGCAAGCCCGGCGTGAAAATCGTCGCGATCGAGCCGGATGCGTCCCCGGTGCTTTCAGGCGGCAGGGCGGGCCCGCACCGCATACAAGGGATTGGCGCGGGCTTTGTGCCGAAAATCCTTAACCGTTCGGTGATTGATGAAATCATCCGCGTTACCAATGAGGATGCGTTCGACACCGCCAGAAGATTGGGGCGCGAGGAAGGGGTACTGGCGGGGATATCCTCCGGGGCGGCGGTTTGGGCGGCCTTACAGCTTGCGTCCAAGCCGGAAAACGAAGGCAAAACCATTGTAGTCATGCTGCCCGATTCGGGCGAGCGGTATCTTTCCACGCAGCTTTCAGACACGGCGGATCATTAAAGCCCTGAGCAATCAGAAATTGCGAATAAGGCCCATGAACTGTATGTTCATGGGCCTTATTCACGTCCGCGCAATATCATTCAGCGTATGGAGATTAGTATTACAGCCTGCTTCACGATAGCTGGGTTATATTTCATTGCCGCTCGTTCAACGCAGCCATATGCTCTTTAATACACCGAAAGCTTTTTTCGCTGATAACATGCTCTATTTTGCAGGAATCCTCGTATGCCGTTTCTTCATCCACGCCAAGCTTGATAAGAAATTTAGCTAATATATTATGTCGCTCATACATTTCCTCGGCTACCTTCAAGCCGCTTTTCGTAAGCGTGATGCAGCCGAGGGTATCCATTTCGATGTGACCGCTTTCCCGCAGTTTTTTCATGGCGACGCTCACGCTTGCCCTTGTAAAATCAAGCTCGTTCACAATATCGACAGAGCGCACCGCACCCAGCCTGTTCTTCAAGATCAGGATTGTTTCAAGGTAATTTTCCGCCGATGCGTGCGTATCCACTCATATTCCCCCCATCTTTATATATGTTAGCATAAACTAACAGAATTTTCAATCGAATTTTTGTTATTGTGACGATTCGCAAAAAAATGCGCTCTTTCTATTGACAAAAAAAATAAAATATGGTTAGCTATAACTAACTACGTTAGTCATGGCTAACGAAAGGCGCATGGAGGGATCGTAATGCCTTTGGCGATGGTAAAAGCAGGCGAACAAAACTTAATTAAAAAAGTCGGCGGCAAGGCGGAAACTAAGCAGCACCTTGAAACACTGGGCTTTGTTGCCGGGGCGCTCGTTACGGTCATCGCGGAGATTGGCGGCAACGTGATTGTGAATATCAAGGAATCCCGTATTGCCATAAGCCGCGAGATGGCGCTTAAAATTATGGTCTGATAAATCTGGGAGGGATGAATATGCAAACGCTGAAAGACGCAAAGCCCGGCGATACCGTCCGTGTAGCAAAAATCACGGGCGCGGGCATAGTCAAGCGCAGGATTATGGATATGGGTATCACAAAAGGCGTGGAGATTTTCGTCAGGAAAACAGCGCCGCTAGGTGACCCTGTGGAGGTAACCGTGCGCGGATACGAGCTTACGCTGCGCAAAGACGATGCCGGAATGATTGAATTGGAATAGTAATGCAGGGGGCGCCGGTTCTCTGCATTTCATAGGCCGGCCTGTTAGTCTCATCTAACATATAAAAGGAGGAAATCAATTTGCCTGTCAAAATCGCGCTTGCCGGGAATCCGAACTGCGGCAAGACCACACTTTTTAACGCGCTGACCGGTTCCAACCAGTATGTCGGGAACTGGCCGGGCGTAACGGTCGAGAAAAAAGAAGGAAAGCTGAAAGGGCACAAGGACGTTACCGTTATGGATTTGCCCGGTATCTACTCCCTTTCGCCGTACACCCCCGAGGAGGTCGTTTCCAGGAACTATCTGATTGATGAGCGCCCCGATGTGATTCTAAACATCGTAGACGGTACAAATCTGGAGCGCAACCTTTTCCTCACCACACAGCTTACCGAGCTTGGAATTCCCGTTATCGTTGCTGTCAATATGATAGATATTGTGCACAAAAACGGCGATAAAATCAATACGGAGAGCCTTGCGAAGGCGCTTGGGTGCAGCAGGGTCGTGGAAATCTCCGCGCTAAAAGGTACAGGCGTGAAGGAAGCGGCCGAAGCCGCGATTCAAATGGTGGGTGTTTGTCGCCGTTTTTGCGCACAATGTCCATCATGCGGCAAGACAATCCCGCAGCATAGCTTTTCGGGCAGCGTGGAGCACGCAATCGCGCACATCGAGGAGGCCGCGCTTCACGGTTTGCCGGAGGAACGGCAGCGCTGGTACGCCATCAAGCTGTTTGAGCGCGACGAAAAAATCATCGAAAAGCTAAATTTGGACAAAGCGAAGCTCGAACACATTGAGAAGGACATCCAGAGGTGCGAGGACGAGCTTGACGACGACAGCGAAAGCATCATTACGTCCGAGCGATATCAGTACATAGATTCCATCATCAAAGATTGCTGCAAAATCAAGAATAAGGGCAGGCTCAGCACCTCCGACAAAATTGACCGGGTTGTTACCAACCGCTGGCTTGCGCTGCCGATTTTTTCCCTTGTGATGATTATCGTCTATGCCGTGTCGGTCACGACTGTGGGCGGCTGGGCGACGGAGTGGGCGGAGGACGGCGTATTCGGCGACGGCTTTCACCTGCTGGGTATCGGCGCGGAAGCCTATGACGAAGCGGTCGAGCTGGCCCCGGATGCTGACCCGGCGGATTTTGGCGTATGGGTTCCCGGAATCCCCGTATTAATGGAGGATTTGCTCGAGTACGCGGGTGTCGCCGAATGGCTGCAAAGCTTAATCCTTGACGGCATCATCGCCGGCGTGGGCGCGGTATTGGCGTTTGTACCACAATTGTTAATCCTGTTTATATTCCTCGCCTTTTTGGAGGGCTGCGGTTATATGGCGCGTATCGCGTTCATACTCGACCGGGTATTCCGCAAGTTTGGATTGTCGGGCAAATCCTTCATCCCGATTCTCATAGGCACCGGCTGCGGCGTACCGGGCGTTATGGCCTCGCGGACGATTGAAAACGACCGCGATAGGAAAATGACAATCATGACCACTACCTTTATCCCGTGCGCCGCAAAGCTGCCGATCATCGCGCTGATTGCGGGCGCGCTGTTCGGCGGGGCGTGGTGGGTCGCGCCAAGCGCTTACTTCGTGGGCATCGCCGCCATCATCTGCTCCGGTATTATCCTGAAAAAGACAAGGCTGTTCGCAGGCGCCGCCGCCCCCTTTATCATGGAGCTTCCCGCGTATCATTTTCCCACTGTGGACAGCGTGCTCCGCAGTATGTGGGAACGCGGCTGGTCATTTATCAAAAAGGCGGGGACGATTATCCTGCTGGCTACCGTGGTTGTATGGTTTGCCTCCAGCTTTGGCTGGGACGACGGCTCGTTCGGCATGGTGGATATGGACGCCAGCCTTCTCGCCGCAATTGGCGGAGGCGCCGCGTGGATATTCTCACCGCTTGGCTGGGGTGATTGGAAATCCGCCGTCGCCGCGCTCACCGGGCTGGTTGCCAAGGAAAACATTGTCGGCACGTTTGGCATCCTGTTCGGCTTCGCGGAGGTAGCGGAGGACGGCGCCGAGGTTTGGGGCGCCCTTGCCGCCGGCTTCACGATGCTGTCCGCGTATTCCTTCCTTGTGTTCAACCTGCTTTGCGCGCCGTGCTTTGCTGCGGTAGGGGCCATCAGGCGGGAAATGAACAATATAAAATGGTTCTGGTTTACCATCGGCTACCAATGCGGGTTTGCGTATATCGTATCCCTTTGCGTTTACCAGCTTGGTATGCTGTTTACGGCAGGCGCGTTCGGCGCCGGCACGGTTGCCGCAATCCTGTTGGTTGCCCTGTTCTTCTGGCTGCTGTTTAGAAAAGAAAACAAATCTGTACTTACCAAAACAAAACTGAAGCAGGAGGCACATGTTTAATGGGGACTTTCATTGTCGGCGCGGTTGTCGCCTGCGTGGTGGGGCTTGCAGCACATAAGGTATACAAAAACCGCAGGTCCGGTAAGGGCTGCGGCGGTTGCCGCGAAGGCTGTGCTTGCCGCCGCAGCCGTCCGCGAGCGGATAATCCTTAAAGGTCGTGTCCACAGAAAAACACCGGTTTATTCTATTATCGATACCGCCTAAGGTAAGCATTAAAAACTAGTAACAAGGAGCGGCCGGAGCGATCCGGCTCCTCCCTTGCCTTTGTGCCGCAATTATGCTGCCATCGTCATATAAAAACCTGCATATTATTTATACGATCAGCTTTATTCATGTTGCATGTAATCTATTCATCAGTTATTATATATAGAGAGACGTCTAAATATATATAACGGAGGAATGATTTTGTTTAAAAAAGGAAACCGGAAGCTTACCATAATCATTTTGGTATTGGTTTTAATTGCATCGCTTTTTCGGACGTTAATCAATTTCATCACGGATTTACTCTGGTTCCTTGAGGCGGGGTATGAAAGAGTATTCCTGACGAAGCTTTTTACACAGCTTCAAATCGGGATACCGGTATTCCTTATAATCGGCGCTCTGGGCTTTTTGCATTTCACGGCAATCAAAAAAGGATACTGCAAAAGGATAAAGCCGCCGGTTATCAATAAAAGCACGGATAAAAAGCTAACCCTTATCACGCTCGGGCTTGCGGCGGCCCTTGGAGGGCTTGCGGCGTACCTCATAGCTTCCATAATGTGGTTTGAAGCCCTTAAATTTGTGAACGGCACGGAGTTTGGCATTGCAGACCCGTTGTTCAATTTAGATATTTCGTTCTACGTATTCAGGCTGGAATTTATTGAGCAATTGAACGCAGTCGCCCTGAATCTAATCATTGGCTTTGCCATACTCACAGCCGTCTATTACGCGCTGCTCGCGTTACTCGGCAAGCCGCCGGCTTTTGAGGGAAGCAATGCCGATGGCGAAAACGGTGGGGAAGTAAGCGGCGGAAGCTTTGGATCATTTGGGAATCTCAATGATTTTATCGATGAATTCCTGGGCGGAGGCAGCCAGGGCGTGGGGCGGACACCGGCCCCTAAAAAGCAGATGGACAGCGTTTTAAAAGAGCTTTGGGGGATCGCTTCAAAGCAAATCACAGTGCTGGGCGTACTGTTTTTCCTGAATATAGGCGTACACTTCCTCCTGCGGCAATTCGACCTGCTGTATTCAACCGCGGGCGCTTTATACGGCGCGGGCTATACGGACGTCAACGTTACGCTCTGGGTATACAGGATACTCGCGGGATTGTCAGTTCTGGGCGCCATCGGATTCGCGGCGGGCTTTAAAAAGAAAAAATTAAGGAGCATGCTTGCGGCGCCGGCCGTTATGGCGGCTGTCTGGGTGATTGGCATGGGCGCCGGGTACGTCGTCCAGAACTATGTCGTATCGTCCGATGAAATCAGCATGGAAAGCCGGTACCTTGCGAGAAATATTGAGTTCACACAAAACGCTTACAGGTTAAACAATGTAAATATCAGGGATTTCCCTGTCTCCAATACCTTGACCCGGGAGGATATCGACAACAATTCGGAAACGATTTCAAACATCAGGATAAACGACTACGAGCCTGTAAAAAGGTTTTATAACAACGTCCAGACCATCAGGCCGTATTATACCTTTACCGACGTCTATGTCGACAGGTACATGATAAACGGGGATTACACGCAGGTTTACATTGCCGCGAGGGAAATAGACGACACGCACGGCTCGCCAATCCCGCAGACGTTTCTCAACAGGCATATCAAGTATACTCACGGTTACGGCATCACCCTTTCGAGGGTTGACAAAATATCCACGAGCGGCCTGCCGGAGATGCTGATAAGGAATATCCCCCCGGAATCCGATGTTGAGGAAATAAACATCAAAAGGCCGGAAGGAAGGCCGGAGATCTACTTCGGAAGGATGACGAACGATTTTATTCTGGTGAATACGACCGAGCCGGGGTTTGACTACCCCATCGGCGGAAGCGACGACGGGCGAAACGCGGAGGTATTCCATTATGAAGGTGACGCGGGAATCAGGCTTAACTTCATAAACAGGCTGTTGTTCGCAATCCGCGAGGGGAATTTGAGAATCCTTGTTTCGGGGGCGCTGACAGACGATTCCAGAATCGTCATAAACAGAAACGTCATGCAGAGAATCCAGACCGTCATGCCGAGGCTCTCATACGACACCGAACCGTATATGGTCACGGTGGACGGAAGGCTTTTCTGGATCATCGACGCGTACACCTTAAGCAGCCGCTACCCGTACTCGGAGCCGTACAACAGAAGCTCCACAAACTATATAAGAAATTCGGTCAAGATCGTAATCGACGCGTTTAACGGGACGACAAATTTTTATATCGTAGACCCGGACGACCCGATCGCCGCCACGTACAAGAAAATTTTCCCTACCCTCTTCAAGGATATGGCGCAAATGGACGAAATGGCCCCGCGATTGAGAAATCACATCAGATACCCGAACCTGATGCTCAATATCCAGGCGGATATGTACCGGCGCTACCACATGACCGACGTAACCATGTTTTACCAGAACGAGGATTTGTGGGATATCGCGACGGAAAGCTACGGGTCTACCGAACAGCAAATGGTGCCGAACTACTATATCATGAAGCTTCCCGGCGAGGAAAGGGCGGAATTCGTAAACACGATACCCTTTACGCCGAGGGACAGGCGCAATATGTCGGCGCTTCTTGTCGCGAGAAACGACGGGGCGAATTACGGCGAGCTGGTTCTTTTCCGGCTGCCCAAGGGAAGGCAAATCCCCGGGCCCATGCAGGTGGATGCGCAAATCGAGCAGGACGGGCAGATATCACAGGATATCGCCTTGTGGAGCCAATCGGGTTCTATCGTAAACAGAGGCAATATGTTCGTGGTTCCGATTGAGAATTCGTTTTTGTATGTAAAGCCTATTTACCTTGAAGCGGAGGCGGGCAGCATCCCCGAAGTCAGGAGGGTCGTCGTTGCCCACGGCATGCCCGACGGGGACGGCGTCAGGATAGCATATCAGGCAACCCTGGGAGAAGCCCTTGAGGAACTGTTCGGGCCGTCCGCGGGCGGAGCCGCCCCTGAAAAATCCGATACGACGGAGGAGCCTTCCGCGCCGCCGTCCACTGCCGAAACGCGCCCTATGGCGGAGCTAATCCAGCGCGCGGCGAATGCCTTCGAAAGCGCGCAGACAGCGCAGAGAAACGGCGACTGGGCGGCGTATGGGCAATACCTTCGCCAGTTGGAGCAATATTTAAATCAATTGCAGGCGTTTGGGTTAGAATAAGCAGGCAAAAGGTATCGCGCCCCGCTACAGCATTGCTGAAACGGGGCGCGATATTTTTGGGCTTATCAATATAGTCGAACCACCCCAAAATTGCCACGTCTTAGCGGTCTATTTTCCACCTCACTGCGTTGTCGCATCGCTTCGTGATGGTGTGAACTGCATATGATGTGAACGAATGTGGACGTAAGTTCACATCATATGCAGTTCACACAGCCTGACAGGCGGGCGTTCATATTTTTTCACATTGCCGGGCGAAAGCCCGCCTGCGTCCTCCGCCTTGTGAGGCAAAAAAATATCCTCGCTAATCCTGTGTCGATTTTGAGATGGTTCGACTATACATGAATTATTTTTTCACATCGCTTTACATGACCGATATGCGTAACAATGTTATATCCGGCAGACGATACCCGGCTTGCAATACACGCGCGGCACTCGGCGGCTTCCTCGCCGGTGCATATTTTGTTGTCATAGAGCTCATACTGGTTTCTGACTTTAACGGGGGAAAGATTGGGCATTACTACATTCGCCCCTGCTTTCAGGCCCAGTTCACGCCCTTTTTTATCAATTGTTCCAAGCGCGGTTGTCGCCGGAATCAATGCGTTGGGAAACATCAGGCGCAAAATGGCCACCAGCCTGAGGCATGTATGTAAGCCGCCGTTTTCGAAGCTGTGAAACGGCGTGCCGCGATGGGAAATGTAAGGGCCGATTCCTACCATATCAGGCTGTAATTTCTGCAAAAACCGCAAATCCTCAATGATGTGCCCGGTGGTTTGATAAGGCGCTCCGACCATAAACCCCGACCCAACCTGATAACCGATTTCTTTTAAATCCCATAAGCAATTTTTACGGGCTTCAAGATTCATTCCGTCAGGGTGCAGCAGGTTGTAATGCTCCTCGTTCGCGGTTTCGTGCCGGAGCAAATAACGGTCGGCCCCCGCGTCAAAATAAGCTTTATAGCTGTCGTAGGGTTTTTCGCCCAAAGACAGCGTGACCGCGCAGTCAGGATATAAGGCTTTCATTTCCGAAACAATCTCACAGATCAAGCCGTCGAAAAAAAAGCTGTCCTCACCGCCCTGCAATACGAAGGTGCGAAATCCAAGCCCATAACCCTGCTTGCAGCAGGACAGGATTTCATCCTTGCCGAGCCGGTAACGGCCGACGCTTTGGTTATCCCTCCGGATGCCGCAATAATAGCAATTGTTTTTACAATAATTCGTAAGCTCGATTAAGCCGCGGATATAGACATCCGTGCCGTAATACCTCCTGCGGACGCTGTCCGCTTTCTCAAAAAGCTCCTGTTCATATTGACTGCCCTCTATCAACTCCTTTAGTTCAATATCGGGCAGGTCGCCGGTTTTATATAATCGCTCAATCAATCTTTCCATTTTTCACCTCTTTGTTATTTAAAAGTTTCTGTGCACCTGTCAAGTATGCCGTTTAAATATGCCAGGATTATCCCGTAATTCGTGACAGGGATATTTTTTTCCTCCATCAGCTTTAACCTTAACGTCAATTCTTTTTTGTTTATCATGCAGCTTCCGCATAATACAGCCATAGAATAGCCGTCCAGGCAGTCGGGCATACAATAGCCGCCGCAGTATACATACTCCAGCCTTTTCCCCGTAAATTGATTGAGCAGCCCCGGTATTTTCACCCTGCCGATATCTTCATGCGTATGGTTATGCGTGCAGGCTTCAAGCATTAGAATCCTGTCGTTATCCTTTAAGTTTTTTATATGCCCCGTGCCGCCCAGAAGCTGCTTGAAGTTTCCCTTTTGGCGCGCCAAAAGCATTGAAAAGGATGTGAGGGGAATATCGGCGGGGACAAGCTCATTGACAAAAGCAAAAACCTGTGAATCGGTAACGACGAGTTCGATTGACGGAAGGTCGCCAAGTGCGCTTTCAAGCTCCGTTTCTCTTGTGACATATGCTTTTATCCCGTAATCAAGGCAATCCCGTATAAGCTGCACCTGCGGAAGGATCAGCCTCCCCTTGGGCGCGCCGCTGTCTACAGGCACGACCATGACCACCGTGCCGCCGCGGGGAAGCAAATCGCCGATCAGCGTATCCCCGCCGGCTTCCTCCATGCCGGTTAACCTTTCTATGAGAATCCTTTTTAAGCTGTCAATATCCTCCGGGTTGTCATGTGAAATCAAAACGGAGCCGGGATATTGCTTTTTTATCCTATCCAGGGCCTGCTGATCTACTAAATCGCATTTTGTAAACACATAAATCTTTTCGCCTGTATAAAAGCTTTCGTCGGCGGGCCCGCTGTCCGTGTCATGCGCTTCCCTAACGATCAGCCCAATATCCGCGCGGCGGGCAAATTCCATGGTTTTCTTCATCCGCTGCCGCCCCAGCTCCGTCGTATCCTCCAGCCCCGCCGTGTCAATCAGCGCAACAGGGCCGAATGGGAGCAGCTCCATGCTTTTGATTACGGGGTCGGTGGTTGTTCCGGCTTTCTCTGAAACGATGGCGTTTTCCTGCCCCGTAAGCAAATTAAAAAGCGTGGATTTTCCCGCGTTTGTTTTCCCGAGCAACGCGATATGCCTGCGCATTCCCCTTGGCGTATCCTTCATGAAGCATCCCCTCCTTATATGTATAAATCTCTTTTTCCGTTTTTGATTTTTTCAATATTCTCGGCAGTCAGGATACGCACCTTTTCATCCGCGATGTTTTCGAGTTCATTTTCGATAATCGAATCGGCTTTTTTCCTGAAATCGGCGTTCCCATAATCACAGGCGTACTCGCAAAGCGTCATCAGCGCGTTCGGCAGGCATACGTTTTTGATATTGCCGGTTTTGGCAAGGCTCATAAACCTGTCGCCGGTGCGCCCGCTCCGGTAGCACGCCGTGCAAAAGCTGGGGATTAGCTTTTCATCCATCAGCCATTCCATGATATCCGATGTTGTTCTTTCGTCGCTTGTCTGAAACTGTACCGTGCCTTTTTGCTTTGAGCCGTAACCCCCGACTCCCGTGCTGGAGCCTCCGCTTGTCTGCGACACTCCGATGTGGATTAATTTTTTACGCATTTGCGGGCTTTCGCGGGTGGATATGATAATCCCGGTAAACGGAATTGCAATACGCAGGATTGCCACAAGCTTTAAAAAGGTATCGTCGTCGACCGTATACGGATAATCCTTGCGGACAGCCCCGTCCGCCTTGCATAAACGGGGAACCGACACCGTATGAAACCCGACGCCATATGTTTTTTCAAGATGCTCATTGTGCAGCATAAGGCCGAGGATTTCAAAATACGGGTCATACAAGCCGAAAAGGACGCCGCCGCCCACATCGTCTATCCCCGCTTGCATTGCGCGGTCAAACGCCGTGATATGATAATCGAAATCTTGTTTGGGGCCCGCGGTGTGAGCCTGCCCGTAGGCGGGGCGGTGGTATGTTTCCTGAAAAAGGATATAGGTTCCTATGCCGGCTTCTTTTAATTTTTTATAATCCTCAACCGCGGCAGCCGCGATATTGACATTCACCCTGCGAATTTCGCCGGTTTTGGTCTTCATCCCGTAAATCGTATCAAGGCACTCCAGTATGTATTCGATGGGGCAGTTTTCGCCGTCCTCGCCCGCTTCGAGCGCGATTCGTTTATGTCCCATTTCTTCAAGCAGCATCACTTCCTCGCGAACCTGCTCCATTGTAAGGCGGGAGCGATTAAACCGATGGCCGCGGTTATAATTGCAATAAACGCATTGGTTCACGCAGAAGTCGCTGACATAAAGCGGCGCGAACATAACGACGCGGCTGCCATATATTTTTTCCTTGATTTTTTCGGCAGTTTCAAAAATCCGTCCGGTTTGCCCCTCGTCCCCGCAGACCAGCAACTGCGCCGCCTCTTCATGCGACAGCCCCTCAAGCCTGCCCGCTTTATCAAGAATTTTTCCTATAGCGCTGCTGTCATGCGTCCGTTTCGCCCGACGCAGTAAATTTTCAATGTAACCGTTATCAATAAACATTTCAAGCTTCTTTCTGAAAATTAATCTATTTCTTTTTTCGAAACAGCGGTTTTTACCGAAACGCCCGGGATTTTTCCCAGCTTGCCCGTAAGGTTGTTAATGCGGTCCATATCCGCTATGACGGTAACGGATATAATCCCGATGTTTTGCTCGTCGAAGGGCAGGCCGAACCTGCCCTTCACAATGTCCGAGTGTTCTGAAATAATGCTGTTAAACAATTCCTGCGTGTTTTTAGGGTCGTCCAGCACCGCGCCTATGACAGCTATCCTTTTCATACGTTTCCCTCCTGAAAATTTGACAAATAAAAACGCCTTTTCAAAACGGAGAACCGGGACTCCCCTTTGAAAAAGCGCAAAAAACAAATATATAGCATTGTTATGCACCTTTCAAATCAGTTATCCACTTCTCTGTTAGGTTATACAATTATTATATTCGTATTTTCCATATTTGTAAAGGCTATTTTTATTTGATTATCCTGACGCTTTTAAAACACGCTCCGGCATGATTACAATAGCCGCAGAGGTAAAACAAAGCGGGGATAAAAACAGAAGGGGAAAAGGGACAGGCGCTGCGATTTGATTAGCACGAAGAGGGGGCGCGCCCAGCTTGATGCCGGGCGCGCCCCCTCGTTCATTCTTGCCCTTCGGTTTCATCCTCGCAGGAGATGTACGTTTCCTCCGCTTCCATCTGCACCTGCTTTAATTCTTCGATAAGCAGGCTCAGAAGTCCGATTGTACCGGTCACTTTTTTTGAAACCATAAAAAACATCTGTTCATAAGCGCGCGCCGGTTCTTCCCGCTTTTGCCGTTTGAAGATGCCTCGAAACGACTTTCGAAGCTTTGATAAAATAGACGAGACGGACGAAGCGGATGAAGCAGGTATACGCTCCGAGCTTTCGGGCATATGGCAACAGCTGCATATGCCGTTTTGTTTCATGGAGTTGAACTCTCTGCAAAAATTGCATATGAAGCCCACGCGCTCAATCATGACACCGCCGGATTCCGGATACCTTTCAACCATCAAAACCGTGTTTTCCCGCCAGCCCAGCGATGCCGGCCTGATGGTTTTTTTGACGTCGTACAAGACCTCCCTGTACGTTGCCTGCTGTGTTACAACCATAATTACGTCTTCCTCCTTTTGATCGACCGGCCCGGGGGCGCCTCCAGTAAGGAGTTGAAAACTGGAGGCTTCCCCCCTGCCGGATGTGTCAAAAGGCCCAAACGAAAAAGCGCGCATAAGGGTGGTAAAACCCTTACACGCGCTAATATATATAGCGTTGCCTCTACGTTCCCCCCCCCTTGAAAAATGGCGCCGATTGGTGTATAATCGACAAAGGGTCGCGTAGAAGTGCAAGGGTGTTGAGGTTTAACTGCCCACCTTTGCCCGTCGCTGGTGCTGCCAGGCACCTTCGACGGCTATGCGGCCCTCCCGTTTTTGTTGTACTCAAGGGCCTTTTGGATAATACTAGCACCGTTCCGCCGAAATGTCAAGGATTTGCGGGAAATTTTTGCGGGTTAATTTTGGGGGCCTGGAAAAAGAGGGCGCGCCGGTCATTAGACCGGCGCGCCCTTTTCGTGCTAATCAAATCGCCGCACCCGTTTCCTCGTGCCGATTCAACTGCAACGCGCGCGTCAGAGAGCGGATTTAAATCTTCAAATCTTTACACCGCTTCGCGATGGCGTGAACTGCACATGATGTGAACTGTATGTGAACTTGCGTCCACATTCGTTGTGTCGCCGATTAAGCCGCCTATGTCCAGCAATACGTCTTCAGAGGCGTATGCCACAAAATTCTCGAAGTTGAGCTCGAAAATATCCGCCGCCGTGCCGCCGCCGACCTTTGTCTGAAGCTGGGTGAAATAATCGTCGTATCCAAAGCTTTGAAGCTCAACCGTTACGTCGGGATAGGTTTTATTGAATTCCGCAATCATGTTTTTAAGGACAGCCTCATTGTCGCCGCCGCCTGAAAACTGTTCCATACGCAATGTGATTTTCTCACCTGCCGACGGTTCTGCGGGCGCGAACGGAGCGGCTTCGGCAGGCGGAGCGGCAGGCTCGGGGGCGGAAGGAGCGCTCTGCGTACAGCCCGCAAACGAGGCTGCCAACAGCATAATCGTTGTAATAATAGCTAATATTCGCATTGATTTTTTCATAAGTATTCCTCCTGAAATTTTGGTTGAAATTGCTTGCTTTTTGGTGTAAACTTGGAGGGTCGGGTACCGAATCTTTATGTGGTTCGTGTCCGCTTGCCTCGTCTCCGGTCGCATCGGGAACGGGGCTCATTTTTTATTCAAGCTTTCACCTCCCCAATACGGACTCGCGTTCAGCGATATGAAGCGGCAGGGTAATATTCTGTTCGCCCTTCGTTTTGCCTAATCTGAGGTTGATGATGACTTCGACGGCCGACATGCCTTTTCGCGCGACGTCTTGATGTACCGCCGTAAGCGGCGGGTCGCAGATATCCGCGAGCCATGTGTCGTCAAAGCTGATGACCGACATATCGGCGGGAACAGACAGCTTCCTTGATTTCAATCCTTTTACCACCCCGACAGCCAAAATATCGGCGCTTGCGAATACGGCTGTTGCCCCGCCCCTGTTTTCAGCCAGCCTTTCGCCGGAATATATGCCGTATTCATAGGAAACGTTGCCGTCGTATACAAGCGTTTTGTCAAGCTCTATTCCCGCTTCCGCAAGCGCGTCCCGATAGCCGCGGAACCGCTGCTCGTTTACGCCGGTTTCCTTAATCAGGCCCGTTACAAACGCGATTCTGCGGTGCCCTTTCTCGATAAGGTATTTTGTCGCCATGTACCCGCCGCTTCGGTCGTCAATCTGAATTGAGTGGAAAAAGCGGTCGTCGCAGTAGCTGTCGACCAATACGATTGGGATTTGCTCTTTTTTCAGCGCGGCGTAATATTCCTCGGGATACATTCCGACAATGATGATGCCGTCAAGGTTTCTGGTATGCGCCACTTCGAGATAGGTCTGGTTGGCGTTTGTCCCTGAAATGATAATATGATAGCCGTTTTTTCGGGCGGTATATTCAGCCGACGACAGGAAATCGCCGTAAAACGGGTTTGAAAACATGAATTCCTTGCCCGGCTCGGTTTGGGGGATTACAACGCCAATCAGCTTTGACTGGTTGCTCACAAGCGAGCGCGCCGCCATGTTCGGCACATACCCGAGCTTTTGAATCGCGGCCCTGACGCGCCCCACGGTTTCGGGCGTTAGCGTCTGGGAGGTGATGTTGTTTATGACATAAGACACCGTCGCGGTGGAAACACCCGCCTCCCTGGCTACATCTTTAAGGCTGATACGGCCTTTCATGGCTTTACCTCCTCCACAATACCGGCTTCATGCGTTACGGCAGCCCTGTATTGCTTACCCCCAGCGAAAAATTTAAATGAAACGGAATTCCAATCCCGCGGTAGATTTGGCATCAGCACAGGATTCCCGTCAGCACCGGGCGTCAGCCCGGCAAACCCGAGAACGACGCTTTGCCATGTCGCGCCGAGCGCCGCCATGTGAATCCCCTCGCGCCCGGTGTTGCGCATAATATCTTCCAAATCAAGCAGCAGGCTTTTGTAGAAGTATTCACGCGCTTTGGCGTTCTGCCCAAGCCTTGCCGCCGCGTACGCGTGAGCCCCGTAGCTCAAGGTGGAGTCATGAAGCGTGAGCGGCTCGTAAAAATTCCAAATCGCAAGCTTCTGCTCCGCGGTGAAGCCGTCGGGCAAAAGCAATATCAACAAAACCAGGTCCGCCTGCTTTAACACCTGGTAACGCTGCAAACGGTCGTAGCTGATTTTTTGGTACGAGGGGCCGTCGCCGCTCCTGCCTGAAAAATCAAATGGCTCCAGCTTTAGAAAATCATCGTCTTGAATAAATAGATTCTTCTCTTCGTCATAATTCACCTTTGATTTTTCGCAGATTTCGCGCCATTTCATCACCTCCGGCTCCGGGACTTCCCGGGTTTGTTCGGCGGCCTTTATTCCAAGCTCAAGATTATAACGCGCCATCATAACGGTAAAAACGTTGTTGTGCGTAACGCCGCAGTATTCGTCGGGGCCTTTCACGAACAGCAGGTTGTATTGATCCTCCCGCGGGTCATAGGTAAAACGGCTTGCCCAATACCGCGCGGTTTCGATATAGACCTGCCCCGCCTGTTTTTCGATGCTTCTGTCGCCTGTGATATTCATATAATTTTCGATTGTGAATACAACGTCGGCGGTAATGTGAATTTCGCTTCTGCCGATATCCCACGTATGGCATTGTTCCGCGCCGCCGATCGCGCACATCCACGGGTACCGCGCGCCGTCAAGGTTTAAAAATTCCGCGTTTGCCTTTGCGTCGCCAAGCGTGGATAGCCTGAATTTCACCAAATCCTTTGCGGCTTCGGGGCGGCTGTAAATATAAAACGGCAGTAAAAATATATCTGTGTCCCAAAAATAGCAGCCCTTGTAACGCCCGTGCGTAAGCCCTCTCGCGCCGATGCTTACCGTGGAATCACCTGCCGGGCAGTTTTGCAGAAGCTGAAAGATATTGTACCTGAGCGCCGACTGCGTGCGCGTATCCGCGTCAACCTGAATATCCGACTGTTCCCAAAGCTTTTGCCATGCTGCGCCGCTTTTGGCCAGAAGCCCGTCAAAGCCCGTATCCAACGGCTTTTTGCACTCGTCAATATATTTCTCTCCGTCCCTTGAGCAATAAACCTTGATAATAGCGCCGGCTTCTACCTCTACTCCTTGTTCCACCGTCAAGTTAAATTCCCTTGCGGCGCGTTTTGATGTAGAGGCGTTTGTACCGGCGCCTCCCCAAAGCTCCGCGTGCTGGGCGATTTTCAAGCGGCCTGTACGGGTTTCTGTAAGCATGAACAAGCCGCCGCTGTCCGAATTTATCTCTAAGGGTCGCAGCATAACCGTAGTTTGCTCGTTTTCAATCGTTTGGTCGTCGTGTACCGGCAGGTTTTCAACGCCCGCGTCAACCGCAAGCGTTATCCTTGCGCTGCCGCTGTAATTAAGCGCCTTTAATGTAATTTTGTATGCCGCGGTATGTTTATCCGCCATGCTGAAAAAACGGCGGAAGCATATTTCCGTTTCCCGCCCCGAGGCGTCCTGCCAAACGCCCTTGCGGGTATAAAGCCCATTGCGCATATCGAGCATCTGTGTAAATGATTTGTATAAGCCGCCGCCAAGCTCAACCCGGACGTCAAACGCGTCGGGAATGTTTACCATATCGGTTATGCCGGGTTCAATATAATCAAACCCGCCCGCGCACCCATATATCCGTTTGCCTGGCTGAAAATACTCTCAAGAAACTGTAAGCCGTGCGTTTTATAGCCTTCGGCTGAAACAGCCCATTTTTCATATTTTATCATTGCCGCACCCCCAACGCGGCAATCATGCAATGCGCTAAAAAACCCGCGCACGTTGCAAATGCCGCGCCTGTCGCGCATTCGCCTGTTATTTCGTCTATGCTTTCGCAGGCAATGCCGTTGTCCAGGGGCGCACGGAGCAAAATGCTCTTCGCTTCCTCAATACGCCCGCATAACAGGCTGTTTCCGACGCTCAAAATCCACGGATGCGGCGCGTGAGGGCAGCCGATATCGGCAAACGGTTTGCCCGCAAAGCTGTAAGCATATTCAGGGTCACGGATTGCGGCAACCGTGTTCCGCCAAATTTCATCGTCGAAATCACAAAAACCGTAATACGGTAAAAGCTGTAAGCTGCCCGGCGGTTCGTCGTAAACATCCCAATTGCCACATGCATCAACCGACCACGCAAAAATCCTTTTATCCTTGTATTCCCTCACACATTGCCTATAAATCGCGTCTTTAACCCTTTGGGCGGAATCCGAAAGCCCTTGAATAACCGCGTTGCCCCAACGGTTCGCGTACAGCTTGGAAATATCGGTCAAAACCCGCCAAACAAGGGCGTTGTTATAAGTGATATACGGATATACGCGCATATCGTCGGTTGGCTGCAAAAAGGTTTCGTACAATCCAAGAGCGCTGTTGTATTTCGTATCGAGGATTTTCAGGATACGCTTTACGCCTTTTTCGATATGCGGCTCTTCAAGGGCGGCTATATCCGAAGTCTCTTTTATGTAACTGGAAAGCGCGATGACCGGGGCGCAAAGCTCATCAAGCTCAAAGCCCGGCTCAAGTAAGGTTCCGTCTATATATCTGCTGTGGATTCCCACATTGCGGATTTGGCGCGTAAACGTATAATCAAGCATTGCCTTCGCATGTTCCGCGTCAGTTTTGAGGACGGCGGGGAAGCTCCAAAGCAGGCTGTCCCTGTCCCAGTAGGCGGCGCTGACATAATATCGCGGGCTGCGGGAGGTTACCATAACAAGCTCTTCTGAATCGATGGTTGTTCCCGTTGCGAAGAAATAGTTAAAAAACAGGTTGACATTCAGCAATTTGTCAAGCGCCGGGTCGCCGGTTGTTCTGCATCGCGCTTCAAGCCATTTTACTGTTTTCGCTTTCAGTACGTCGTAAGTCTGGCGCAGCATTTCCTTCGCGGAGGTGGCGGCGGCGACCTCCTCAAATCCAATCCCCCAGTACAAGTCAAAAGTAAAGGATTCGCCGGCGTTGAGCTGATGCTCATATTTCCCCTCATAGGAAATTCCGGTATCGTCTTTGTTGGTAATCCATTGCATGGGCAGGGCCGACATGGGGGCAAACGCCAAAACAGGGGTTCCGATGCGCAAATCAAAAACCGGCGCATCGTTCCATGCTGAATGGTATGTAAGCATTTCACCAAGAATTTCCTTATCCTCATTCACCGAGTGAATGGTTTTGCTCCATTGCCCCCTCATGCCAAAGGCGGCGTTAACAGGGGCTTTCGCCATATTCTGAGCTTCGATACGGTAAATAAAGCCTCTTTCCCCAATAGGAGCAAGTACCGTGCCGTGAAGCGCAAGCCCGGAGGCTTTGGCGGTAAAAGCCGGAATCCAGTAGTTTTCACGCTCCCATACAAGATTTTCAAACGCTGCGCTGCGCCCGTCAATCTCAACAAAAGGCAAAAACAACGGATTTTCCGCGCTCCCCGTAAAATCCAGCATACCCTTATAGCCCATATGCAATACGGTAAAATCATTGATTCCTGCATTCATTTCGTTAATGCAAGGAAAGCTTATAAACTCATTTCCGGTTGGTATGTATTTGTCCATCATATTGCACCTCATCATAACTTAAGCGATTAAGTTGTGTTCAGTATAACAGAAAAAATGATAATGTCAATAGAAAATAAAAAAATATTTTGTTTGATATTGCAATGAATAATAACAAATCTTGAAAATTATTGATGCTTCTCCTGTATTTCGATAAACTTATACTTGCAGGCCTCCATGAGCTTGGCAATGATAATTGTGAAAAAATACCGGATAGGGAATTTTTGTACACCCCCGCATCCTGTATTATACGGGGAAGGAATCACCCGGGATTCTCATATGTGAAACAGTATTAAGCCAGCGGTATAATGTAGCCGGGAAGAAACGTAAAACGACACGGGAATACATTGCATTTTCGAAAATATAGAAATGAGGCGCCGTCATGCGGCCGTGATGCAAATGGCGATTGCGCCTAGCTGATGTTTGATAGTAATACCAATCCCAAACAAAACAGCTACCGTAATAAGTGACGATGTAGTATAATAAAACAGGGTGATGAAATGCCGAAAAGATATCATATCA
>Ga0099364_10002155_pt1 | contig 31661 bp, 24 predicted proteins | sample TergutTh196P3_FD_73070 | JGI IMG/M metagenome (GOLD analysis project Ga0099364, IMG submission 73070) | Microcerotermes parvus P3 segment gut microbial communities from Pointe-Noire, Republic of the Congo - Th196 P3 | ecosystem: Host-associated > Arthropoda: Insects > Digestive system > Gut ... | reverse complement strand
GCGGTCATAGCCTTTCTGAAAACGTCAAAGCGTTAGGAGAACTATACTGATCCACAGCGTCTGTAAGAGTATAACATACTGTCCTTGGAGAGGGACAATAAACACTACTACTATATAATACGAGGAGACATCATGAGAATACCTGTTGCTATTTACCCCTATTGTTCTGAATTGCTTCCTGCCGTTAAGTTTTTTGAAAAAATGCAGGATAAATATTTTATTGCGCGGCTGTTTTCGCCCCCTGGCCTTGGGTTGGGCGGAAAAGACGCTTCCTATTCACGCAATCAGCCGAACATTGGGCATATTGTTGAAGATAAGTTTGATGCTGATGAGCCATCGTGGAATGTTTTATTCCTGATCCGGGTTAATCAACCGGACATTATTGAAAATGATAAAATAATTAGGATTGCGGAAAGCACTCTTAGTGCTGGAAAAAAAGTAATTTACTTTGATAATTGCAAAAATGATGTTCCCAACCCGCTTTGGCTTTTATCTGAATCCCGCCCCAATGAAATGACAATTATTACAGAGGATATGCAATCACTTAATCCACTTGCTGATGGCAGCAAATATAGGGCCATTGGCGTGCCAGTCATTCTCATTGGCGGATTAACTGCCGCCGAAGATTCAACGGAGGTTTTATTTAGTCTTGCTGATAGCTTAAGCAATCAAGGGTTTAAGGCAACGATTGCCTCAAGCGGCTTAAGTGTTAAAGTTATGGGGGAGAAATTTCATTGCATTAATCATATCATTAAAAATAATAGTATTTCAGAAGTGAAGAAAATCGAACTGATTAATTCACATCTTGCTAATTGGGAAAAAATGGAAATTCCCGACATAATCTTGATGGAAGCCCCTGACTCGGTAATGCGGTATCGGAGTGCCATTCCGCACGGTTTTGGTATTTATACATATATGCTTTGCCAAGCTGTTAAGCCAGATTATTTTGTCTGTTGCATACCATTTGATTTGGCAGAAGATGATTTCATTGCGGAAATAAGCATTGACTTGTCATATCGCCTTGGCTCAGCCATCGATGCAGTCCATATAAGCAATGTAATCATTGATTCAGTTGATGCAATGCAATCAAAGCAAGTTTCCCATGCACATGGAAATTTAAGCGCGGTTAGAAAGCGGCTGGAAATGAAGAAAGCAAATTCAGAAATTCCGGTTTTTGATGTTGTTTCTGACGGCGCGGATGGTCTTTTGGCTGCTTTGCTTAACCAAAATAATTAGCACAAGGAGAAAACAATGATTAACATATGTCCGTTGAACACAAAAGTAAAGAAAAAGCTCTAGTTGCAAAAGCAACATAATATAAGTTAACACCAAGAATAGGAGGACGAAAAATGAAATTTAAAAAGAAAAATGGCCGCACAGGCACGGTAGAAGCTTATGCGGCAAGCACAGGGACAACATCGACAGTTTTATGCTCATGCTCATGTACATGCCATCAGGAAATTCCGGAGTTTAATCCAGCATATGGCGTGACTATGTCACAGAATAGCACAGTCAGATCAAAAAATAATAGTATTTAGTATCAATAGTTTATCTAACCAGCACAGATAAACTAAGCAGCTAGAGCCTATGCCAGTAAAGGGCATGGCACGATGAATGCCATGCCCCGATGCTGGCCATATCAAATGAAAGGGGATTATTAATGAAATGCAGGAGGTTTAAAATGAAAAGACACATAAACGCTGGCAAAAGATGTCCATTAAAAAACATAAGCTTAGGGAAGGCCATCCTGTTTGCACTGGCCATTTTCCTGGCCGTTGCCGTTTCCGGCTGCGGGGGCGATGGCACAGGGGCTGGCGCGGGCGATGGCGCAGGTGCTGGCGCGGGCGATGGCACAGGGGCGGGCCTTACGGAAGCAAGCGGCAGCGAAGCCCTTTACTACATGGAAGAGGACATCCCGATCCCCGGCGGCTTAAGCCCCTTTTTTGCAAGCTTCCTCGGCCGGGAAGTGTTCCTGCTTGACGGGCAGTCCATTGCCGTGATGGACCAGGAGGGGCGGCTGCTGAGAGAGACAGCCCTGCCGGAAGGGGAATACTTCCAGGCCATGGACATCCAGGCTGACCGGAGCTACTGGTGCGTGTCCCAGTCATTTGGGGAGGGCCAGGAAACCCCGGACAAAATCAATTTCGTGAATGTTTCCCGGGATGGGGCCGAGCTTTCAAGGGTCAGCGCAGATGGGGGGCAGTTCGGGAAGAATGAGGTGCAGCTGTACCCTGCCCGGCTGGTTGCCGGCGACGGCCATTTTTACCTGATGTCATACCAGGCCCTTTATGTCGTTGACGGATCAGGGATGGTCATAAAAGAGGCGCGGGCCGCCGGGGGGAACTTAAGGGATCCGGCCATCTTCAGGTCCCTGGTCCGGCTGGATGACGGCAGGGTCGCCGCCTTTTCAATCGTCTATGGGAGCGAGACGGCATACCTTGCCCAGTTAATCGGCGCGGGCGGGGAAGAAACGGAAGAGATCCTCATAAATTCGCCGGGCATGGACAACATCTTTGCGGCCGGGAAAGAGGCTGGCATCCTTTTTTGCACCGACGGCGGCTTTTATGATTATGACCTGGCATCCGGCGGGCAGGAGCTGGTCTTTGACAACCTGCGGCACGGGGTTTCGGTGGAAAGCCTTGCTGGCGTCACCGTCCTGTCCGACGGGAGCATTGCCTTAAGCGAAAAAGGCGCGGCCGGGGGGATCAGCCGCCTGTCCCGGTTTGTCCCATATGTCCCCCAAGTTCTTGAGGGCGGGGCCGGGGCAGCAGGAAGCCATTCCGTTGATTATTCCGCCAAAGCTGGCAAGGAGGCCGTCACCCTGGCAATCTTTGTCCCAAATTCGACCTGGCTCCACCAGGCGGTTGCCGGCTTTAACCGGGGCAATGAGCATTACAATGTGGAAATAAAGGATTACTCGATGAACAACATCATCGGCCGTGATGAAGCAATCACCCGGTTCAACATCGACCTTGCGACAGGCGACGTGCCTGACATCACGATGCTGCCCTGGTATATTTCGTCAGACACATACATAAGCATGGGGGCATTGGCCGGCCTTGACAGCTTCATCGAAAATGACCCCGGCTTTAATAAGGGCGACTACCTGCCGGGCCTTTTTGACTCGCTAAGCCTGGATGGCAAGCTGTACGAGCTGTTCCCTTTGTTTGACCTTGACATAATCACGGCAAAAAAAGCCGACGTCGGGATGGAAACCGGCTGGACGCTTGATGAGTTCGCCGCTTTCATTGATGCAAGGCCAGGGGCTAAGCATATCCTCGACTATTACACCAAGAGGGACTTCATCATCAAGATGGTCCGCGGCCAGTTCGTTGACCCCCTGACCGGGGAGACCCGCTTTGACCGCGGTGAGTTCAAAAAAATCCTGGCGGTTGCGGAAAGGTTCCCCGACACGCTCCCACAAGGTTCACTTTCAGATTTTCTTGGCGGGGCAAGAGCAGGTGACCCGTTAATGATTGCAGATCAGCTCGATGGATTTCAACGGTCAAAAACATACGAAGCATTTTATTTCGGCGAAGAAACCACCATTAAGGGCTGGCCCTCGCCCCATGGCAATGGGCTTAAGTTCCGGACGATGGAATTCCTTGGCATCACAGCACAGGCAAAAAACCCTGGGGGGGCATGGGAATTCATCAAATATGCAATGGACAATGTAAAAGGCGATCTGAATTCAAAATTTCCGGTGAGCCTGGCTTCCCTTGATGAGATGGCTAAAAAAGTGCAAGAATCCTTAAATGACAATAGGACGACAATTACCATTGGCGACCAGACCTTAAACGCTGGCGAGACAGGTTTCAGCGAAGCTGACATCAAAAAAGTAATGGATGCGATTAAGGCGACCAGGATGGTTGTGAGGATGAACCGCACGATTGATAATATCATCCAGGAAGAGGTGGACAGCTATTTGGGCGGGCAGAAGTCCGCGGACACGGTTGCCGACATTATTGAAAACAGGGTGGGGATTTACCTTGCCGAGCTGAATTAGGAGATTGCGGCGGGATTGCGGCGCAGGCGCGGACGCGGGCCAGGCGATACGCGCAATATGCGCAGGGCCTTCGCTTGACACAATTTTTACTTGCAATACTAAAGAAACCAGTATAAAATAAAAAGCGTAGCAAAAAACTATACTGAAAGGATTAACAACCTATGAAAAGAAAAGAAGCAGTACGATTCTTTTCCGCCATGGTGTTAATTTCACTTACTATTGCACTGGGCGGCTGCTCAGGTGATAAGCAAGGTGATGTATCATCTTCAGTCATAACCGTCGGTTTACCTCAAGATATTGAAGACAGTCTTGACCCCCACAAAGCAGTGGCGGCAGGAACAAGAGAGGTGCTCTTTAACCTGTTCGAAGGCCTGGTGAAGCCCACCAGCGACGGCGACTATATCCCGGCAATAGCTAGTGATTTTACCATCGCGGAAAATGGATTGGTCTACACGTTCGCCTTACGTGAAAACGTAAAATTCCATGACGGAAGCACGGTATCGGCCGAGGATGTGAAGTTTTCCCTCGACAAATGCGCCGATACAAGCAGCGGCGGTCCGCTGGTAGCGGCGTTTGCCAATATTAGCGAAGTCTTGATTCTTGATGAGAAAACGATCGAGATTCATCTGATTGAGCCCGACACCGAATTTCTTGCCGTCCTTACGACAGCGATTATTCCGGCGTCCAATCCCAACCCCGAAACAAACCCAATCGGCACTGGGCCATATGCTTATGAGTCACGTTCGCCGCAAGAGAATTTCATTGTGACCCGGTTTAATGATTATTGGGGCGATAAGGCCAATATTGAAAAGGTCATCTTCAAAATCATTGCCAATATCGACACGATTGTGATGGATCTTGAGGGCGGCTCGTTTGACATGGTCCCCCGCATTCCCAAAAGCCAGGCTGATGAGCTTTCGGACAGCTTTAATATTCTTGAGGGAACGATGAACTTGGTCCAGGCCCTTTATATTAACCATGCGGCCCCGCCTTTTGATATTCTTGAAGTTCGCCAGGCGCTTAGTTATGCTGTTGATCCGTTTGAAATCATGCTGATGGTATCTGACGGCAAGGGGGCAGAGGTTGGCAGCAGTATGTTCCCGGCTTTTACAAAATATTTTATTGAAGATTTAAATAATTTTTACAGCTTTGACGTAGAAAAGGCAAAAGAGTTATTAAGTGATGCCGGATATCCCGATGGCTTTTCTTTTACGATAACAGTTCCGTCAAACCATGCCCAGCACGTAGATACGGCCCAGGTTTTGGTTGAACAGTTTAAAAGAATCGGCGTGACGGCAAATATCGAATTAATCGAGTGGGAAAGCTGGCTTTCCGAGGTTAATACAGACCGCAACTATGAAACGACTGTTGTTGGTTTGGTTGCAACGACTTTGACTGCCCGCGCAATGCTTGACCGCTTCCACTCAGAGAATCGGCGTAATTTTAATAATTACTCCAATCCGGAATATGACGTGAATCTGGAAAATGCTTTGGCAAGTGCCGATGACCTGATGAAAACATATTATTATAAAGAGTGTTTACGTATCCTGACGGAAACGGCAGCCAATGTTTATATTCAGGATCTGCCGGATTTTGTCGCCATAAACAAAAAATTCGGCGGTTACGAATTTTACCCAATGTACATTCAGGATATGGCGAAGCTTTATATCGTAGATTGATAGCTGGATAACCGGATCGAGGACCACTATGTCTTACGCCTTACAAAAGCTTGTTACCATGCTGATAACCTTAGTCGCAATTTCGTTTTTGGTTTTTTTGTCTTTCCACTTAATTGCCGGCGACCCGGCGACAAAAATGCTTGGCACAGAAGCCACTCCCGAACGATTAGCTGCCCTCCGGACAGAAATGGGGCTTGATGCCCCATTTCTAATCCGGTATTTACGCTGGTTTCAAGCTTTTATGGCTGGTGACTTTGGTTCTTCCTATAGCTATAATATGCCTGTCAGCGTCATGATTGCCGACAAAATCCCCATTACATTGGCTCTTGCGCTGATGGCTTTTGCTTTTATTATTGTGCTTTCCGTTCCGCTGGGCATTTATTCAGCCAAAAACGCCAACCAGCCGCTGGAACGGTTTATTATGGTGGTTAACCAAATTTTTATGGCAATCCCCCCCTTTTTTGCCGGAATTATTTTAACCTTGGTTTTTGGCTTGATTTTCCGCTTATTTACCCCCGGGGGGTTTGTTTCATACAAAACCGATGGGTTAAAATTCATTGGGTACTTAATTTTTCCCGCCCTTGCCCTTGCTTTGCCAAAAGCCGCGATGGCTGTTAAAATATTAAGAAGCGCAATCCTTTCCGAAATGCACCTTGATTATATCAGGACCGCATATAGCAAAGGAAATACGGATAAGCAGGTTTTATCGCGCCATGTCCTTAAAAATGCCATGATTCCCTTTATTACTTTTCAAGGGATGATTTTGGCGGAGATGATGGCTGGCAGCATTATCATTGAGCAAGTTTTTGGCATTCCCGGCCTTGGCCGGATTTTGCTTAGCTCAATTGCCAACCGCGATTATCCGGTCGTGATGGCGATTATTATTTGGATTGCCTTTTTGGTGCTGGCGGTAAATATTGTTGTCGATATTATTTATGGGCTGATTGACCCACGGATAAGCATATCGGAAAAGCGCAGGTAAAACTAAGCGCAGGTGGAATCTGACTGAAGCAAAAGAATCTATGGGAAATGCGAAAAATTACAATCTAATCATCGGGGGGGCAATCACAGGCATAATGCTCCTTTTTATGCTGACCGGCTTTTTTTATACTCCGCATGACCCTAATATAATGAATGCGGAGCTTAAATTTGCCGGAATTTCTTTTAACCATCCTTTTGGCAATGACAATTTCGGCCGCGATTTGTTAAGCAGGGTCATGGTCGGCAGCTTTAATACTTTATATGTTGCGGTATTAACTGTTTTGTGCGGCACTTTTTTTGGGGTTTTGATCGGGGCGTTGACAGGTTATTATGGCGGAATTATTGATGAAATCCTGATGCGGATAAATGACACCATTTTTGCCTTTCCCAGCATTTTATTAGCCTTAGTTTTCGTAAGCATTCTTGGCAGCGGACGGAATAATGTCATCATTGCCTTAGGCATTGCTTTTATTCCCGGCTTTGCCCGCATAGTCAGAAGCGAATTTCTAAAGCACAAAAAAATGGACTATATTGTCAGCGCCCATTTGGCGGGGATTGGGGATTTACGCATTATTTTCCGCCATATCCTGCCGAATGCCGCTCCGGTTTTACTTCCTGCGGTAATGATTGGTTTTAACAATGCAGTTCTGGCCGAGGCCGGGATGAGCTTTCTGGGCATTGGCGTCCAGCCGCCTGACCCAAGCTTGGGGCGGATGCTGTCAGAAGCGCAGTCCTATATGTTCCGCTCCCCGGTGATGGTGCTTGCCCCGGGGATTGTCCTGATTTTGATTATTTTGGGCTTTAGCTTATTAAGTGATGGCCTAAATAAAAGGCCTTAGCAAATATTTAGAGGAGTATTATGCGAATCGTAAAAAACCTTTATCCGAAAAATTATCTTTCCTCACCTTATAAAATCCCTTATAATGATTTGTGGGAGCAAGGTTTCCGCGGGGTAATATTTGATATTGACAATACCTTGGTTGGGCATGGGGCTAAGGCTAATGATGAAGCGATTAAGCTTTTTGAAAAGCTCCATGGGATCGGATTTAGGACGCTGGTGCTTTCAAACAATAATGAGCAGCGCGTAAAACCATTTGCCGAAGCGGTTTTGACAAAATATATCCACCGTGCCAAAAAGCCAAGACGGGAAAATTACTTAAAAGCAATGGAAATGATGGGAACAGAAGCAAATACCACGTTTTTTGTCGGAGACCAGTTATTTACGGACATCTGGGGTGCAAATAACGCCGGGATTCTAAGCTATTTGGTTGATCCGGTGGCAAAAAAAGAGGAAATCCAGATTGTCCTTAAGCGGTTTTTGGAGCGGCCATTGCTTTATTTTTATAAGAGGAATCATTAGCTTTTTAAGGAAAACGATGAAAATTAACGGTAAATCAAAAATATGCGGCCTAATCGGCAATCCGGTCGCCCATACTTTGTCACCCCTAATCCACAATGCGGTGGCGGAAAAAATGGGGCATAATCTTTTTTACGCGGCCTTTCACGTCAAAGATGAGGATGGGCTTGAAAATGCGGTTAATGGTGCATATGCGCTTGGCATTGCCGGAATAAATGTGACCGTTCCTTATAAAACCGCGGTCATCCCTTTCTTAAAGGCAGTTGACCCCAAAGCGGCCCTTACCGGGGCAGTAAATACGCTTGTCCGGTGCGAGCTTGGTTTCATGGGGCATAATACGGACAATTTGGGGCTTCTTAGGGCAATGGAAAGTGAGGGGATAAAAATAAAAGATTCTAACGTGCTTTTATTGGGGGCGGGCGGGGCAGGGCGATGTGCTGCTTTTCTTTGCGCCGAGCAGGAAGCAAGGCGGGTTTTCATCATTAACCGCTCAAAAGATAAAGCGGTAAACCTTGCCGCCGAAATTAACCAGCTTTTTAAGAAAGATTGCTTTAGCGGAATCGGGCCAGAAGATGTGGGCAGCTTGCCCAAGTCTGATTTTATTGCAATCCAAAGCACCAGCCTTGGTATGTGTCCTAATGAGAACGAAACGTTAATCAAAAACCGGGCCTTTTTTGAGCGGATTAAAGCCGGGATTGACATGATTTATAATCCGGCGGAAACTTTATTTATGAAATATATAAAGGAAGCCGGGGGAAAAGCAGTTAATGGCCAGAAGATGTTGCTTTACCAAGGCATTTTGGCTTATGAGTTATGGAGTAATGAAACCGTGCCGGAAGAAATCATCGCGGCTGTTGACGATTTATTGACCGAAGCAGTCAATAATCTGGCTCAATGAGGGAAAAATTGCAAGAATTAAAAAAGACGGTCATTTTAATTGGTTTTATGGGGTGCGGAAAAACAACGGTCGGGGAAAATTTGTCCGCCAGCTTTAAATGTGATATGATTGACACAGATGAAAAAATCGAAACCGCTAAGAAGCAGCCGATAGCAGATATTTTTTCTAAGCAGGGCGAGGAAAGCTTCCGCTGTCTTGAAACAAAGGTTTTGGGCGAGATATTAAATGAAGCACAAGAGGCCCAGGCAAATGCCAAGGCAAGTGCCAAGGCAGAGGCCAAGGCAAGTGCCAAGGCAAATGCCAAGGCAGAGGCCTTTGTCATCTCAACAGGCGGCGGCTTGCCGTTAAGGGAAGAAAACAGGCGGCTGCTTAAAGAAATCGGCACGGTGATTTATTTGGAAGCTAATGCGGAAACAGTTTTTGGCCGCTTAAAAGATGACATGACCCGGCCGCTGCTGGCGACACCAGACCCAAAAAAGAAAATAAGTGAGTTATTAATTATGAGAAAGCCATTTTATGAAATGGCGGCCGATATAACTATTAAAGTAGATGGTAAGAGCATAGAAGAAATAGTATCACTTTGCCGCCATGCAATAAAATCTTTCCCAACGAAAAAAGAAAGCGAGTAAAAAATGAAAATCCTTATTATCAACGGCCCAAATCTAAATTTTCTTGGCATCCGTGAAAAAAATATTTACGGCGCGAATGATTATCAGCACCTGCTTGGCCTGATTGGGCAAAAAGGCAAGGAAGTAAATGCCGAAATCGAGGTTTTCCAATCAAACCACGAGGGGGCGATTATTGACCGCATCCAAGACGCTTATAGCGATGGGACCGAGGGCATTGTCATCAACCCCGGAGCTTACGCTCATTACAGTTATGCCATCTTTGACGCCCTAAAATCAATTGAAATTCCCAAAGTCGAGGTCCATATTTCCAACATCATGGAACGCGAGAATTTCCGCAAAACATCAGTAACCGCCCCGGCTTGCAACTACAAAATATATGGCGAGGGCCTAGACGGTTACTTAAGCGCAATTGATTATTTGGTAAAACCATAAATTTCTTGAAATTTTGCATTAAATAGCGTATGATAAAATCATGTACCAAAATAAGATTTGTGGTTTAGCCAAGAAAAAGGTTTATCTAAGCAGGGTTATTTTTGCCGCTGTTTTATTAATGGCATTTCTTTTATCCGCTTGCAATACGTCCAATCTGCATAAGGCATCCGAGCCTTTAATTTTTAATACATACCTTGATATCCCGGGGATAACCGAAGCCGAAAAAAATGCAATCGAAAATTTTAAGCGCGAGGGGCTTTCATTTACTTACGGCATGACCGAAACAACCGAGGCATTTATCGGAGCTGACGGTGAAATAGGCGGTTTTGCCGTCTTGCTTTCGGAATGGCTAAGTGAATTGTTTGGGATTCCTTTTAACCTCAATCACTATACATGGAATGGATTGCTTGATGGGCTTAGAAGCGGCGAAATAGATTTTACCAGTGACTTAGCGTCAAACGAAGAGCGGCGCAGGATTTATTTCATGACCGATACTTTTACATTTAGCCCGTTAAAATATTACCGCCTTTCAAGCAGCACTCCGCTTTCAGAAATAAGGGAAACAAGGCTTCCAAGATATGCCCTGCTTGAGGGGACAATTACGATTGATGTTGTTTTAAATTATGCGATTGAGGATTTTGAGCTAGTCTATGCCAAGGAATATGACCACGCATATGATTTATTGCTAAATGGCGAAGCGGATGCGATTATTTTTGAAAGCACGGTTGAAAGTTATTATGACGGTTACGGTGAAATTCCGATCGTGCTGTCAGATTTTTTTCCCTTGCTTTATACATCAAATTCATTAACGACCCAAAACCCTGCCCTTTTGCCAATTATTTCGGTTGTCCAGAAAGCCCTTGATAATGGCGCGATGAAGCATTTTCATGAGCTTTACAGGCAAGGGGAGAGGGATTACCAAAAGCATAAGCTAAACAGCCAGCTTACCGAAGAAGAGCAAAAATTTATTATTGAAAATCCGGCGATTCCTTTGGCGGCGGAGTATAATGTTTATCCGACCAGCTTCTATAGTTACCGTGACAATGAATGGCATGGAATCGCCCATGATATCCTAAAGGAAGTGGAGTCGCTTACTGGCCTTAGTTTTAAGATTATTAATGAGCCTGGGACTCCGTTTCTTGAGCTTTTCGATTTGCTTACAAATGGGGAAGCGGCAATCATTACCGAACTCATTCCGACTGATGAACGGAGCGGAAATTTCCTCTGGCCAGGAACAGCGCATCTTAATGCCAATTATATTTTGATATCACATCAGGATTTTCCCAACATCAAAATCAGCGATATTCATTCGGTTAAGGTTGGCTTTAGCCAAAATACAGTTTATTCCCAGATGTTTAAACGCTGGTTTCCCAGCCATGATAATTATGTCGAATATGCAAATCCCGATGATGTGTTTGTTGCTTTGATCGACGGTGAAATTGACATGATGATGCACTCAACGATTGGGCTTCTTAGCTTGACCCATTATCAAGAGTTAGTCGAATACAAAGCAAATATTGTTTTTGATAATGAACTTACTTCTATTTTTGGCTTTAATAAAAACGAAATTATTTTGGCTTCAATCATGGATAAAGCCTTATCAGTAATAAGCACGGACACGATTACCGGGCAATGGCTTTACCGGACTTATGATTACCGGGCAAAATTGTCAGAAGCACGCCTTGCCGCCCAATACCCATGGATAATCGGGGTCGGGGCAATGTTAATTTTTATCCTCTTTCTTGTGTCGGCCTTTCTCTTAAAAAGCCAGCGGACGGAAAAGCAGCTTGAAGAGCTGGTGACAGAAAGGACAAAGGAGCTTAAAGAAGCCGAAGAAAAAGCCCTGCTTGCCAGCCATGCCAAGTCAGCTTTTCTTGCCAATATGAGCCATGAAATTAGGACTCCGATGAATAGCATTATGGGTTTTGCGGAGCTTGCGCTTAATCTTAACGCGACTCCTAAGGTTTCCGGCTATTTGGCAAAAATCATTGAAAGCACGAAATTGCTGTTGCGGATCATCAATGACATTTTGGATATTTCAAAAATCGAATCCGGCAAAATGGAGCTTGAAAATGTTCCTTTTGATTTGCAGGAGGTCATTTCACGCTGCCAGTCAGTAATCCAGCCGAACGCCCATAGTAAATCGCTTGAATTAAAGTTTTATGCCGAGCGGGTAAGAGGGAAAAAAATGCTTGGTGACCCAGTCAGGTTATACCAAGTGCTTCTTAATCTTTTATCAAATGCGGTCAAATTCACGGATTCCGGATATGTTAAGTTATCCGCCGCCGTAGTGGGGGACAGCTTTAAAGAGCCGGGTGAGACGGTGGCAATCTATTTTGAAGTCCAAGACAGCGGAATCGGGATGAGCGGGGAGCAGCTGAAAAAAGTGCTTGCCCCTTTTGTCCAAGCTGATTCAAGCACGACCAGGAATTATGGCGGAACCGGGCTGGGCCTTGCGATATCAAAAAACATCATTGAGTTAATGGGCGGAAAGCTTGCGATTGAAAGCTTGCCTGGGAGCGGAAGCATTTTTAGCTTTACAATAAATTTTGCGACCATTGATGATGCTTTTGATTCGCCTAGCCTAAAGCTTGAAACGATTGAAAGGCCGCATTTTGAAGGAACGATCCTTGTTTGTGACGATAATATCCTAAATCAGCACGTCATCCATGACAATCTTGTCAATTTGGGGCTTAAGACCGTTTTGGCAGATAATGGAAAAATCGGTGTTGATTTGGTAAGAGAGCGGCAAAATAGTGGCGAAGAGCCGTTTGACTTGATTATGATGGATATGTTCATGCCGATCATGGATGGAATTGAAGCCGCCTCAAAAATAATCGCCTTGGGGGTAAACACGCCGATTATTGCCGTTACTTCTAACGTGATGACCAGCGAAATAGAAAAATATAAGCAATGCGGGATGCCCGATTATCTTGGCAAGCCTTTCACCGCGCAGGAGCTATGGCATATTTTGCTGAAATATTTAACGCCGATTGCGGACAATGGAGAAGCTGGGCCAAAAGCAATCGACGAAGAGGAATTAAAGCAAAAATTATTGCTTGATTTTGTGAAAGCAAACAGCGATAAAATTACCGAGCTGGAAGAAGCCATTTCCGCCAGCAATTTTAAGGTTGCCCATCGCTTGGCCCATTCGCTGAAAGGGAATGCGGCGCAGATTGGGAGAAATGAACTGGCTATCCTTTGCGGACAGGCAGAAAAATGTTTTGAGCATAATGAATTTCCGCCCCCGGAGACTATTGATTTGCTCAAAGAAAAGCTTAATTTTGTTTTGGAGGAGTTACGTCCTTTATTAGATGAAGCTGTGCGGGAAAAGCCAGCCCTAATGGAAGAGGAAGCCAAGATTTTATTGGCAGAGTTATTGCCTTTGCTTGAGCAGAAAAATATTGCTTGTCTTGATTTGCTTGATGATGTCCGCCGGATTCCTGGCGCAGGTGAATTGGCGGATAAAATTGACAGCTGTGATTTTAAGGGGGCGTTGGTGGCGCTTAGGGAGCTGATGAGGTAGGGTTTCTTGCGGCCTCCGAGCCGCAATCCCTTATGGTGTCCTGTATGCGCAGTACATGAGCAAATAAATTTCCACTTATGCCCGTGAGATTGCGAAATCAAAATCAAAATGCCCAATTTTCGGTCATAAAAATAAATCGCGGCAAATTCCTATTTTATGAGCAGGAATCTTGCTCGCGATTTTTTTTATTTTCCCCTCAATTGAGCATTTTTTGATTTCTTGTCTCAAAGGGCAGTATGTGGTAATTTTTTGCTCATGTACATTCCAGTTACGGCTTTTGGGATTGCGGATCAAGTCCGCAATGACGTAGGTCGCGAAGACGAGAGTGCGATTCATAAGACCGACCCTTGAGAAACGTCGTTACTTATGCGGTGTACTTTACCGCGTTATGTAACGCAACGTTTCTCTCGGAGCGAAAGCGGGTCGGGCGGTGAATCGACAGCTCTCGCATACGCGGAAGCAGCTAGTTTTTTGCAACACTACGCTTTCTCTCGGAGCGAAAGCGGGTCGGGCGGTGAATTGACACTCTTAACGCGCGGAGTTAAAAAGCGGAATTTCCTGTTGACATTATGATTGGCTTATGATAATATATAATGGCAACTTAATAAATCTGTAACAATTTTGTAATAACTTTATCCGCGCTCGTAGTCTAATGGATAGAATGAAGGCCTCCGACGCCTTAGATGTAGGTTCGATTCCTACCGAGCGTATCGGCAAGTTAGTTCCTTGCCTTTTAATAATGGAGTATTTATGTCCGGTTCTGATCATTTTAAAAGAATAATGAATAAACTGGCGGATTTGGTTCTTGCGCATACGCGGATTATCATGCCAGTCATTTTGGTTGCCTGTGTAATGGTAACAGTCATTATTGCCATCAACGCAAGAGACAGGGCCGGGACAGTCGGGGCGGCGATTCCGCAGGGCGAGTATGTCCCCGATGATATCGAATTGCCCGACTCCATCTTAATCCCCGAATATCCACTAGAGCTAAATAAATATCCGGAAGTAAACGCTTTGATAAAGGAATACTACCTAGCCCTTGCCGAGGGAGATAGCGTAAGGGCTTCCGAGCTTAGCATTGATTTGGGCGAGCTGGAAATGATCCGGATTGAGGAAATGGCAAAATACATTGATTATTATCATACCGTTGATGTTTATACCAAACCCGGATTAACCGAAAACACCTATATAGCTTATGTTAGCTCAAGAGTAAAGTTCTATGAAATGGACGCCTTGCTTCCCGGAATGCAGGGCTTTTATCTCATGCCAAACGATGAAGGGGATTTAATCATCAGAAAAAACCTTGATGAAAATGCTCTTGATGAAAAAGTGGTTGAATATGTCCATACCTTGCTCCTTAGGGATAATGTCATTGATTTATATAATAAGGTAAACGTTGAATTTAATGACATGATGGCGGAAGATAAAGAACTGGAAGAGTTTATTGGCTTTATGATGGCAAAAATAGATGAAAATGTCGGCATTGTTTTGGCACAATCGGTCCAGCCCGACATAACCGCCGACCAATTAAGAAATGATCCGGATGATGACAATGAAAACGGCACCAATACCGAAAATGATACCCAAGAGACAGTCCCGGTGACAGTGCTGGCGCGGGCAATTGAAGTAGTTAATATCAGAAGTTCCGATTCAGAAACTGCTGATCGGCTTGGCAGGGCCATCATTGGCGAAGAGTTTACGGTTTTGGAGCAAAAGGGAAATGGCTGGAGCAGGATTAGCTTTAATAACCGTGATGCTTATATAAAAAGTGAATTTTTAGAAATCATCGGCGAAATTGGCGGGCAAGCTTCATCGGCAGAGACAGACGGAAGAGTGAGGGTCACAAGCAGCAATGTCCGGGTCCGCGCTTCGGCAAGCACAAGCGGAAATATCATCGGGACAGCCAACAGGGGTGATCGGTTTGATTTTGTTGAAACGGTAAGCGGCTGGGCAAAAATTATTTACAATAACGAAATTGGCTATATCAGGAATGATTTTATCGAGCGGGAAAATTAAATCCTCTTCCTTAACCTTGTATAAGCATAATTATCCTTGGCTAAACTTAAACCAGAGTGAAAAGACTCTGGTTTTTTTATAGGAAGGAGCAAGTATGCGTAAAGATGATGCGGAAATTTTACGAGGAATCCAAAAAAACACCAAAACAGCAATGAAAGCAATCGATGTAATCAATGACAAAATTTATGATGATGACCTTGCAATGCAGTTAGCAAGGCAAAACGTCCGCTATTCAGAAATTTATAATGAAGCGACAAGCAAACTGCTTGATGCGAAAGAAGAAACCTATCATGGGGGCGGGCTATCCGAAAGAATGGCTGCTGGCCAGATTAAGGCGAATACTTTTCTTAATACCAGCACCAGCCATCTTGCCGAAGTCGTGATTGGCGGCTGCAACCGGGGCGTCCTTGAAATGTGCAAGGTTTTAAACCAAAACGAGAATGCCCGCGGTATTTATGTCGAGATGGCAAATGAGCTGATGGATTTTGAAGAACATAATATTGAAAGACTAAAAAAGTACTTGTGAAAAAACTTGTTAAGTTCCGGTTTTCCCTATATAATAATTGAGTACGGATATTTATTGAAATACGGATATTCAATGAAACATGATTTCATTGAAATAGGAAATTTCGTTGAAGTAGGAAATTTCGTTGAAGTAGGAAATTTCGTTGAAATAGTAAATTTCATGAAATAAAATTTCATTGAAATAAGGAATTTCATTTAGAAAGGGTAAAAACATGAGCTCACCATTAAAAGATTTCCCCCCTATCGCCGCGAAGGCTGCTGCGGAAGGCGCGGTATTATTAAAGAACGACCATCAAGTCCTTCCGATTTTAGGAAATGAAAAAGTTTCCCTGTTCGGGCGGTGCCAAATTGATTATTATAGCTGCGGCACTGGTTCGGGCGGAATGGTGAATACCGCATACAAGACCAACCCCCTTAAGGAATTGCGGGAAAAGAGCAATTGCATTAATGAAAACCTCGCCTTAATTTATGAGGAATGGGTCAAAGAAAACCCCTTTAATAAAGGTGAGGGCAGTTTTGCCAGTGAACCTTGGTTTCAGGAAGAAATGCCGCTAACCGAGGAAATTGTGAAAGAAGCCAGCCTTTTATCTTCTAAGGCGGTCATCATCATTGGCAGGACAGCCGGGGAAGAAACCGACAATCACGAAGTCCAAGGAAGCTTGTTACTGACCGAAAAAGAAGAAGCAATGATTAATCTGGTCACCGCCCATTTTTCCAAGGTTTGCTTTGTGCTTAATGTATCTAATATTATTGACTTTGGTTTCATGGGAAAATATGGGCAAAAAATCGCGTCAGTTTTGCTTGCTTGGCAAGGCGGGCAGGAGGGCGGACGTGCGTTGGCTGATTTGCTGCTGGGAAATATTACCCCTAGTGGGAAATTGCCTGACACAATTGCGCTTTCAATTCCTGATTACCCCTCGTCCCCCTATTATGGCGACACGGAAAGCAATGCTTATGTTGAAGATATATATGTCGGTTACCGTTACTTTGAAACCTTTTGCCCGGATAAAGTGCTATACGAGTTTGGTTTTGGCTTATCCTATACCGATTTTGCCCTCACGATAAAATCAGCGGAAGTAAGTGACGATGTGCTAAATTTTAACATAAACGTGAAAAATACCGGCTCTTTATATGCCGGAAAGGAAGTTGTCCAAATTTATTATGAAGCTCCGCAAGGAAAGCTTGGCCAGCCCTTACGGCAATTGCTGGCTTACAAGAAAACGGGTTTGCTTAAGCCCGGTGAAGAAGAGGATTTAACTTTTAAAATTGCCGCTTCGAAAATGCAAACTTATGATGACAGCGGCGTGACCGGGCATAAATCAGCCTATGTCCTTGAAGCAGGAGACTGCCATATTTACGCTGGGACGAGCGTCCGGGACAATCAAAAAATCGTATCACTTAATATTCCGGAACTCCGGGTAGTTGAGCGTTTAACTGAAGCCCTCGCCCCAGTCAAGGATTTTGAGCGAATGAAACCGGGAATTAAGAAAAATGATGGTACATATGAACTTAATTTTGAAAAAGTGCCAAAAAGGACCATCAATTTAAGCGAACGGATTCTTGCCAATCTGCCAAAGGAAATTACCCAGACGGGGAATAAAGGCATTTTACTGGAAGACGTAAAAAGTGGGAAAGCAAGCCTGGATGATTTTATCGCTCAGCTAAATAATCATGAGCTTGCGGCAATGGTAAGGGGTGAGGGGATTGGGCATCCTGAGGTCATGGAAGGAACGACATCGGCTTTTGGCAGCGTCAGCGAAAGCCTGATTGGGTACGGAATACCGCTTGCCTGTACCGCAGACGGGCCATCGGGGATTCGCCTTGACGGCGGGCATCTTGCCACTTTGATGCCAATCGGGACATTATTGGCCGCCAGCTTTAATGATGAATTAACTAAGGAGCTTTATGCTTATGCGGGCCGCGAATGTTATGGTTACGATATTGATACTTTGTTAGGGCCGGGCATGAACCTGCATCGTAATCCGCGTAATGGCCGCAATTTTGAATACTATTCCGAAGACCCTTTACTGACTGGCCAGATGGCTAAAGCAGCGGCTCTTGGCCTTGAAAGCGGCGGCTGTCCGGGGACAATCAAGCATTTTGCCTGTAACAACCAAGAAATAAACCGCCGGAAAGCCGATTCTGTTGTTTCCGAACGGGCGCTTAGGGAAATTTATTTACGCGGTTTTGAAATCGCGGTAAAAGAAGGGAAAGCCCGCTCGCTGATGACCTCATACAATCCCCTAAACGGCCATTGGACGGCTTCAAGCTATGATCTTAATACCACGATTTTACGCGGTGAATGGGGTTATGCCGGAATAGTCATGACCGACTGGTGGGCAGCGATGAATGATGTTTGCGAGGGCGGGGAAGAAGCAGAAAACAAGCTTCGCGATATGGTGAGGGCTGGAAATGACTTATATATGCCAGTTAATAATTATGGGGCTGAAGTCAATTCCGCCGGGGATGACCTTATTGAATCACTGGAAAACGGCAGCTTGACGGTTGGTGAATTACAAGACCGGGCAAAATATATTTTAAGCTTCTTGATGAAATCAAAAGCAATGGGCCGCAAAAGGGAAGTTTTGATGGCGGTGATTGATTTAGAGCCGCTTCCGGACGAAATAACGGCCGAGCTTAAGGAAAGCGATCTTTTTCAAGATGGAAATGAAAAAATAACTTATGATGTCCCGGTCATAATGAGCCAGACAATATATTTTGAAGTTAAGATACCGGGCCTATATAAGATCCATGCGCATATGGTTTCCAACAATTTCAACACCGCCCAGACTGCCGGGGAGCTTTATTTTAATGATAACTTAGCCGCGCTTGTTTCCTGCCGCGGGACAACAGGCAAATGGGTCAAACAAGTTATTGGCAAGGCAAGGCTGAAAAAAGGTTTTTATAGTTTGCGGGTCGAGGAAACAAGGCCTCATTTCGAGGTCGATAATATCCATTTTGAGCCGATAGTATAGAACGAGAACAGAGAACGGAGAACGAAATGCAAAATGAATTATTCAGCATCGGCCCAATAACATTATATGGGTATGGCCTCATGATTGGGATTGGCATCTTTGTCTGCTTCTTTATGGCAGACCGCCGCGCAAAGAAGTTTGGGCTTGATGCCGATGTTATCTTTAATGTCGGCTTCCTTTCGGTAATTGGCGGCTTTATCACCTCAAAGCTATTTTTTATCGCGATGGATTTACCTAATATTATTAGGAATGGAATATTTCTAAAGTCCCTGATCAGCAATGGCTTCATCGTCTATGGCGGCTTAATTGGCGGCGTTCTTACCGCAATAGCTTATTTGCGGCTTAAGAAAATCCCATTTATGCCCTATTTTGACTTGGCTGCCCCCTCAATGGCGGTCGCCCAGGCAATTGGCCGCCTTGGCTGCGTCATTGCCGGCTGCTGTTATGGGCGGGTAACGGATTCAGCCTTTGGCATTATTTTTGAAAACTCTAGTTTTGCCCCTAATGGGATAAAGTTAATCCCCACCCAGCTGATATCCAGCCTCGGCAATTTTGCGATTATGTTTGCCCTGCTTTTTTATGCAAAGCGGAAGCCGAAAGCCGGCCGGGTCGGGGCTTTATACATTATCCTCTATGCGGTTGGGCGTTTCTTCATCGAATTTTTTAGAAATGATTACCGGGGTTCGGTAGGGCCGCTTTCAGTCTCGCAGCTGATTTCGCTGATCGTGCTGATTCCGGGCGTGTGGCTGTTTGTAAGGAAAAATGATAAGGCCTAGGATATGAATGAAAAGCAAGAACTGCGAAACCAGTACCTTAAATATCGTGATTCATTAAGCCTTACAGAAATAAACGAAAAAAGCCAGAAGGTAATTAAAAAACTGCGTGGGCTTCCAGATTTCCAAAAGGCAGATACGATATTGACATATGTTGAATGCCGGAGTGAAGTTCGCACTACGGAAATGATTGACGGCCTTTTGGCCCAGCAAAAAAAGCGGGTTTTTTGCCCGAAAGTGATTTTTAATGAAATTGAGTTTTATGAGATTACAAGCTTGGCTTTGCTAAAGCTAGGCTATAAAGGGATTAAAGAACCGGAAGATAATGGCGAGATGTTTGTCAAACCAGCTAAAAACTGCCTGATCATCATGCCCGGAGTGGCCTTTTCAAAAAACCGGGGGCGGCTTGGCTATGGAAAAGGTTTTTACGACCGCTTTTTAACCCGCTTTCCCGGGATTAAAGCAGTTGCTTTAGCTTATGAGTGCCAAATCGCAAAATCATTGCCAAGTGAAAGCCATGACAAATGTCCCGACTTGATTGTAACTGAAACCAGAATAATTAAATAACACGTGTTATCATTGAAAGGAGCAGCAATGAATCTTAATGAAATGGGCCGCCGTGCCAAGGAATCAGCCTATCAATTACAAAAACTTTCTTTTTCTGACAAAAGCGAGGTCTTAATGAATGCGGCGAGGGCTTTAATCCATGATTGCCCCGCCATCCTGAAAGCAAATGAAAAGGACATTGCGGCCGCCGAAAAAAACGGAATGCATCCCGGCCTTGTTGACCGCCTGCGTTTGGACGAAGGGCGGATAAAAAGCATGGCGGACGGCTTAATGGAAATTGCGGCCCTGCCCGACCCGGTTGGTGAGGAGCTTTCGTCTTTTGACCGCCCTAGTGGCCTTAAGATAAAAAAAGTAAGAGTCCCGATTGGCGTAATCGGAATTATCTATGAATCGCGCCCGAATGTGACTGCCGATGCCTTTGGGTTGTGCTTTAAGGCTGGGAATGCGGTGATTTTAAAAGGGGGGAAAGATGCGATTAATTCAAATAAAGAAATAACCAGCTCGCTCCGTGGGGTTTTGGCTGATTGCATTAACAACCCCAATGCCCTCCAGCTGATTGAGTCGCCCGACCGGGCGGTGACCAATGAATTTATGAAGCTTAACCGCTATGTTGATGTTTTGATTCCGCGCGGCGGCGGCGGGCTGATTAAAGCGGTGGTCGAAAACAGCACGATCCCTGTTATTGAAACCGGAACCGGGAACTGCCATATTTATATTGATGAAAGTGCCGAAATAAGTAAAGCAGTCCCGATTATAGTTAATGCCAAAACCCAACGGATTGGCGTTTGCAATTCTTGTGAATCATTAGTTGTCCACAAAAATATTTTTGCGCAGCTGATGAAGGAGCTAATTCCAGCCTTAGCGCCTTTTAATGTGGAACTGCGCGGTGATGAGGTCGCAATGAACTTGCTGGCACATCTTGCCGTCCAAACTTTCCATAATGCCGATGAAAACATCAAAAAAATGCTGACTGATGTCATCAGGGCTACAGAAGAGGACTATGCCGAGGAATTCCTTGATTTTATCTTGTCGGTCAAAACGGTTAAAGATGTCGGGGAAGCAATCAGCCATATCAATATGTACAATACCAAACACTCCGACGCCATCATTGCGACAGATGAAGCCGTGACCAGTCGCTTCAAAAACGAAGTCGATGCCGCTTGCGTTTATGTCAATACCTCAACCCGCTTTACTGATGGTTTTGAGTTTGGTTTTGGCGCAGAAATCGGAATCAGCACGCAAAAACTGCACGCCCGCGGCCCAATGGGGCTTAAAGAGCTGACCAGCTACAAATATACGATTGAAAGCGATTACTTATGCCGTCCATAGGGTGCTGATATACCTTTCTGATTGAACGAGGAGATAAATGATGTCTTTTTTCTTTAATGACTACAAGGATGCGTTACTTGCAGCCTTTGCGCTTCCGCATATAAAAGAGCTTGCAAACTCTGATGTTTTTTATTTCCAAAAGGCAAAGGATAAATTTGACGAGTTTATGCGGTTCGATGTTTCGACCATTGATTTGCCCGCCTTGATTGCACACACAAGCAAGCCGAGCTTTTCTTTTTATAATTGGCTCAATTCATATAACGCAGATTCTGATGAATACAAGTTGCTCCTTCTAATCGGACAAGTCGTCAGTTATTTTGATACTAACGCCGCCATGAAGAATAAGCTCAACGAATATGACGATAAGCGCGTTTTAGCAAAAGCTAATGTTCGGCAAAACAGATGGGTGCGATGGCTATTGGAATTAAAGAACGGCTCTGGTATAGAGACATTTCCCGGCAATATTCGTAACGCCATTACCTATATAGAAAATCCTGACCAAAATATATCTATTATTTCTGATGATTACAGGAAAAGCATATCTAATAAATTATTCAATAGTGAAACCCCGGATATATTCAAGGAAATGAAGAATCTTGGTATTGTTGCGAAAAACCCATTGAACAATGGAGTTTTATATACATGGATTCTTTATATTGATACAATTCATGAACTGTGGCTTGAAATCAAAGAAAAAGCTGTGCGATACTGGCTTTATGCCCCCGGTGAACGAGCGCGTTTTTGGGACGAGTTTTATTGCAAAGAAATAATGGGCATCGGCTGGGACGGAGTCGGAGATTTGACTGTGTTCGAATCAAAAGCTGGGATAGGTGCTGCGCTTAACGAACTATATCAAGATAATATTTCCCATAAAAATGCTACCCATGCTTTATGGGAGTTTACGTACGGAATCTCTAAAGGTGATGTTATTTTCGTAAAGAAGGGTACAACTTTGATTTTGGGCTGTGGCATAGTTAAATCAGATTATAAGTTTGAAGAATCAAGAATCGAATATAAGCATATCCGTGCAGTAAATTGGACGCACAAGGGCGAATGGGAAAACCCCGGACAAGCTATATCAAAATCATTAACGGATATTACAGCTTATACTGCTGATGTGGAAAAGCTAAGAACATTATTTCATAATGAAAATGAACTAATCGAAAACGAAGGCGAACCAATAATTAACAATGTATACACAGAGGACGATTTTCTTAACGATGTCTACATATCGTCAAAACGTTATAATACATTGAAAGGGTTGTTGTTACGTAAGAAAAATATCATCTTGCAAGGTGCGCCCGGTGTCGGCAAGACATTTGCGGCAAAGCGTCTTTGTTATTCGATGATGGGAAATGAAGATAAAAGCCGGGTAAAAGTCGTCCAATTTCATCAAAGCTACAGTTATGAGGATTTCATCATGGGTTGGCGGCCTGATGGGAATGGCTTCAAATTAGAAGAGGGGCCGTTTTATAAGTTTTGCAAAGAAGCCGAGATTGACGATGAAAATGTGCCGTACTTTTTTATAATCGACGAAATCAATCGCGGTAACTTAAGTAAAATTTTCGGCGAGCTGCTAATGCTTATTGAGGGCGATAAGCGCGGCGATTCCATTCGCCTTTTATACAAGGACGAACAGTTTTCCGTTCCAAAGAACGTACACATCATCGGCATGATGAATACAGCAGACAGAAGCCTTGCGATGATTGACTATGCCCTGCGCCGCCGCTTTGCGTTTTTTGACATGGCCCCAGCATTTGAGTCAGATGGATTTAAAGCCTATCAAAAAGGCATCGCCAACAATAAATTTGATGCGCTTGTCACAGCCGTCCAGCGGCTTAATGAAGACATTGGTAAGGATGCTTCATTGGGTGACGGCTTCAGAATAGGGCATAGTTATTTTTGCGCTGATGAAGATATTATTATCGATGATGATTGGCTTTTTGATATGGTCGAATATGAGTTAATCCCATTGCTTAAAGAATATTGGTTTGATGAGCCGAAAAAAGCCGATGACTGGGCCCGGCAATTAAAAGGCGCGATAGATGGCTGACAATCATAAAATCAAAAATATTTATTATATGCTTTCTTATGCTTACCAAACACTCCGGGAAACAGGGTTTGATAATGTGAAAGCGGAGGATTTTGAAAATATCCATGATTTATTTGCGGCGATTCTCGTCCATGGCGTAGGAACGCAAATCAAACGTGGATTGCACCGGGATTATCTATCAAAAGAAGAAGCATTATCGGGACTTATGGGGCAGATACGGATCACAGAAACCATCAAGAGGCAAACGCGCCCTCAAGGGAAATTGGTTTGCGATTTTGACGAGTTCACCGAAAATTCGCCGCACAATCAAGTTTTAAAAAGCGTTATGCGTTTGCTTTTGCGCCACGGAAATGTTAAGCCCGATAATAAAAAGTTGCTTCGAAAATTATTGTTATATTTTAACAATGTTTCTAGAATTAGCCCCTTAGAGATTCGTTGGGATATCTTAAAATATCATCGCAACAACGCCTCTTATCGGATGCTGATTGAAATATGCCGTCTTACGGTTGAGGGATTGCTTTTAACTACTGAGACAGGCGAACACAAACTCGCGTCGTGGCTTAACGGCGAGGAAACGTTTTATCTTTATCAAAGATTTGTCTTCGCGTTTTATAAGCGGCATCGCCCGGAGCTTAAGCCATCGGCCTCATATATCAATTGGGACATTACCGGGGAAAAGAGCGGCTATTTACCGTCAATGCAATCAGATATTATTTTGCAAAACGGCGGCAAGACAATAATCATTGACACCAAGTATTACGGCGAAACCATGAAAACACATCATGAGCGTGCAAAATATATTTCCGGCCATCTTTATCAGATTTACGCTTATGTCATGAATTATAGCAAAGGGGTTTCCGGCGATGTCACAGGGGTTTTACTTTATGCCAAAACTGATGAAACGATAACGCCCGATGAGAGCATGGTGATCAGCGGAAATACGATCAGCCTTAAAACGCTTGATTTGAACACGGATTTCATAAATATCAGTAAACAGCTCCATGCCATTGCTGATATAGCATCTTCCCCCCTCATCACTACTCAACCGCATATTCCTCGCGGGCATTGTATTTTTTGAGGATGGCATGAATTTTGTCGGTTGGGGTGTAAACATTCATTAGTGATGAATCATGATTCATATAGTCAATAATCGAAGCTAGGAATTTGCTCATGTCAGCCTCGACATAATAAGGGCGGTCTTTTAGGCCGGGTTTTAGGTAAGTCAAGTTGGTTGTGACAATTTTTTCAAAGATGCAATTTTCGTAAGCTTCGTCAAAGATATCCAAGCCGTCAGTAAACAAGCCAAAGGTACTGCATATGTAAACTCTTTTGGCATTTTTCCGTTTAAGGATCTGGGCAGTATCAATAATGCTCCCCCCAGATGAAATCATGTCATCAATGATGAGAACGTCCTTTCCGTCAACATCATCACCAAGGAACTCATGCGCAACAATGGGGTTTTTGCCATCAACAATAGTCGTAAAATCCCGGCGTTTATAGAACATTCCCACATCAACGCCAAGGACATCGGCACAATATACCGCCCGGTCCATCGCCCCCTCATCAGGGCTGATAACTAATAAATGGTCTTTATCCATAATCAAATCACGTTCAGTCCGCATTAATGCGCTGATAAATTGATATGGCGGGGTGAAGCTGTCAAATCCGCATAGCGGGATTGAGTTTTGGACGCGGGGGTCATGGGCATCAAAGGTGATGAAGTTTTTGACGCCCATTTCATGTAATTCTTGAATGGTATAAGCGCAGTATAATGATTCGCGGCCCATGCGGCGGTGTTGTCTGCCCTCGTACAAATAAGGCATAATCACGTTAATGCGGTGTGCTTTTCCGTTAACGGCGCTAATAATGCGTTTCAGGTCCTGGTAGTGGTCATCAGGTGATTTGTGGTTTGTGTAACCGTTCATCTGGTAGGTAATGCTGTGATTGCAGACATCAACAAGGATAAAAAGGTCTTTGCCCCTGACCGAGTCAGTAACTAAGGCCTTGCCCTCGCCATTATCAAAGCGTAAGCAGTTAGATTCTAAAAGGTATGATTTTTCGGCATAACCAGTAAAGGCCTCATCATTTTTGGCAGGGTGGTTGTTTCGCTTACGGAAGCTGACAAGGTATTGGTTTACCTTGTTTCCGAGCTGTTTTGCTGATTCCATAACCAGTAGTTTTAGGGGGGCGACAGGGATTGAATCGGTCAAATCGTCAAAATTTGGCATATTTTGCTCCATTTTTAGCTATTTCTTTTTCCGTTTCTATGATATCATTATTTAGCGATAGTAGTCAAGGGGATAGCTTGCCCGGTGATTAGTAATTTAAGTTGCGCTTATGCGAGAGCTGGGTGATTAATTTTAGATTGCGCGTTTACGAGAGCTGGGTGATTTAGATTCCGCTTATATGCGAGTGCTGGATAATGAAAAAATTAGCTTGCGCGAAATCGAGAGTGTGATTCAAAAGACCGACCCTTGAGAAACGTCGTTACTTATGCGGTGTACTTTACCGCATTATGTAACGTAACGTTTCTCTCGGAGCGAAAGCGGGTCGGACGTTGAATCAGCAGCTCTCGATACGCGCATTCCAATACGCGCATTCCAATACGCGCATTCCAATACGCGCATTCCAATACGCGCATTTGTAACGAGGAGAAAAAATGGCTGAACACATAATCAAAGAAGTAATCGAAGACAGCATTGCCGCCCAACTAGGCATTGTCCCCGGAGACGTGCTTCTAAAAATAAACGATGTTGCCCCGGCGGATATTTTTGATTACCAGCTGATGACACTTAATGAATACATTGAAGTCTGGATTCGTAAAATAAATGGTGAGGAATTTATTTATGAAATCGACAAAGATGAGGCCGAGGATATTGGCCTTGAATTTGAGCTTGGCTTAATGGACCATTTACGCTCTTGCGAGAATAAGTGCATTTTTTGCTTTATGGACCAGCTTCCTAAGGGTATGCGGGAAACCCTTTATTATAAAGACGATGATTTTAGGTTATCTTTCCTGCTAGGGAATTATATTACCTTGACAAATTTGTCCGAAGCAGACATTAACCGGATTATCCGTTATAACCTGACCCCGATTAATATTTCAATCCATACCGCTTGCCCTAAGCTTCGTGTTAAAATGCTTAATAATCTTCGGGCAGGCAAGCTGATGGACATTATGCGGCGGTTTCAGGAGGCCGGAATAATGATGAATGGCCAGATTGTCCTATGTAGGGGCGTTAATGACGGAAAAGAACTGGCCAATACCTTGCGGGAGCTAATGCTTTACCAGCCGGAGCTTTTTAGTGTTGCGATTGTTCCGGCCGGGCTTTCAAAATACCGGGAAGGCCTTTACCCTTTGGAGCAATTTAGCAAGGAAGAGGCAGAAGCGGTGCTTGACATGATTAAAGGGTATAACAAGCTTACTTGGTCGATTCGCGGCAAACGCCTTTTTTTTGCTTCTGATGAGTGGTATACATTGGCGGAAAGGAAGCTGCCGCTTGCAAACCAATATGAAGAATACCCGCAGCTTGAAAATGGCGTTGGCATGATGCGCTTGTTTATCACCGAATTTAACGAGGCTCTTAATAAAGAAAAGAAGCGGCGGAAAACGAAAAAATACCTTAACGAGATTGCTGTTTGCCCGCCAAAGCACCGTCAGATTTCGGTTGCGACAGGTTTACTTGCTTATCCATATCTTAAGCAGCTGGTTTTAAATTTAACCGGGAACTTCCCGGAGCTTACAGTTAATCTGTATGGGATAACCAATCATTTTTTTGGTGAAAATATTACGGTCAGCGGGCTTCTTACCGGAGCGGACATCATTAACCAGCTAAAGGATAAGCCATTGGGAGAGCGGTTATTGCTCCCGGATAATGTCCTTAGGAGCAGTGGGGATATCTTTCTTGATGATTTTACGCAGGCCCAAATTAAAAAAGCTTTACAAGTCCCGGTAGATATTGTAGAATCAAGCGGATATGCTTTTGTAGAAGCACTGCTATGCGATAACACCATCGAAGGAAAGGTTACAAATGAGTAAAAGAAAGTCACGCCCGATTGTGGCGGTGGTCGGCCGGCCAAATGTCGGCAAATCGACCTTGTTTAACGCCCTTGCCGGAGCGAAGATTGCCATCATCAAGGACACGCCGGGGATTACCCGCGACCGTATTTATGCTTCTGTAACATGGCTTGACACCGCTTTTACTTTGATTGATACGGGCGGGATTGAACCAAATAGCAAGGATATCATTTTGTCACAGATGCGCGAGCAAGCGCAAATTGCGATTGATACCGCTGATGTCATCATTTTTATGACCGATGTCAGGCAAGGCCTCGTTGATGATGACGCAAAGGTTGCGGATATGTTAAGACGGGCGGCCAAACCGATTGTCCTGGTTGTTAATAAGGTGGACAGCTTTGCCAAATATGAAGCAGATGTATATGAGTTTTACAATCTTGGCGTTGATAAGCCTTATCCCATTTCGGCGGCTAACCGCTTGGGCCTTGGTGATATGCTTGACGCGGTGATTTCGCATTTTCCGGATCTTTTTTATGAAGAAGAAGAGGACGACCGGATAAGGGTAGCCGTCATTGGCAAGCCTAATGTCGGTAAATCATCGATTATTAACCGCTTAATTGGTGAAAATCGCCTGATTGTATCAGAAATTGCCGGGACGACACGTGACGCAATCGATACAGAGGTTCGTTTTAACGGAAGAGATTATATTTTTATTGATACAGCCGGGCTGCGCCGCAAGAACAAAATCAAAGAAGAACTTGAACGCTATATGATAGTCCGCGCAGTTACGGCGGTTGAGCGGGCTGACGTTGCGGTCCTAATTATTGACGCAAGCGAAGGAGTCACCGAGCAGGACGCCAAAATCATCGGGATTGCCCATGAACGCGGCAAAGCAATTATTATCGCCGTCAACAAATGGGATTTGGTCGAAAAAGATAATTCAAGCGTAAAAAAATATACGTCCCGGATTCGCGAGATTTTGTCTTTTGTCCCCTATGCGGAAATCATTTTTATTTCGGCAGAAACCGGGCAGCGGCTGAATAAGCTTTATGGCATGATTGACGTGGTCAGCGAAAATCACGCCATGCGGGTTTCGACCGGGGTCTTAAATGAGATAATGAGCGAGGCTGTTGCCTATCAGCAGCCGCCGTCAGACAAGGGCAAACGCCTAAAGCTTTTTTATATTACGCAGGTTTCGGTTAAGCCGCCGACGTTTGTCATTTTTGTCAATTATAAAGATTTGATGCACTTTAGTTATACCAGATACATCGAGAACAAAATCCGCGAAGCATTTGGATTTAAAGGAACACCGCTTAAGTTTTTTATCCGCGAGCGGAAAGAAAAGTAAGTAAAGTAAGTAAATTGGATTGGATTTGGAGGGTTTTTAATGGAAAGACTATTATGTCTGCTAATAGGGTATGGATTCGGTTTATTTCAAACGGCCTACATATATGGGCGCATGAAAGGGATTGATATTAGGAAGCACGGCAGCGGCAATGCCGGAACAACCAATGCTCTTAGGACCTTGGGCAAAAAAGCCGGGGCAATTGTCCTGTTAGGAGACATTATTAAATGTATGCTGGCGATTTTTGTCTGTGAGTGGCTCTTCGGGCAAAGCCATCCCGAAATTATTTATCTGGTGAAAATATATGCGGCAGCCGGGGCAATCCTTGGCCATAATTTCCCTTTTTACCTTGGCTTTAAAGGGGGCAAGGGCATTGCGGCGACAGGCGGTTTGGTGTTTGCCTTTAATCCTTGGTTCATTCCGGTTGGCGTTGGTTTGTTTTTCGGCAATTTCTTTATTACCCATTATGTTTCATTAGGTTCACTCCTTGTTTATCTTGGTTTTTTTGCCCAGATGATTTTGATGGGGCAAAGTGGATTCTTTGGCATGGAAACGGCATATCTTTATGAGATGTATTTTGTTACGCTATTGCTTTTAATTATGGCTTTTTACAAGCACCGGGACAATATTGGCCGCTTGCTTAAAGGGACTGAGCGGAAGACTTATCTTTTAAGGAAGAATAAAGGTTGAATGAATTTCGGGATTGATTTTGAAAAGGAGCGGGGATAAATAATGTCAAAAATCGGAATAATTGGGGCAGGAAGCTGGGGATGCGCCTTGGCGCTTTTGCTTCATAAAAACGGAAATCAAATCACGGTCTGGTCAGCTTTGGAAAGTGAAATTGAAATCCTCAAAAATAACCGCGAACACCCAGCCCTTAAAGGGGTAAAAATACCCGCCGAGATGGAGCTGGTTACTTCATTGACCGAAGCAGTCAACGGAAATGATTTTTTAGTTCTTGCGGTTGCTTCGCCTTATGTCCGTGAGACAGCGCGGAAACTAAAAAATCTTGTCCCGGATGGCCAAATCATTGTTAATGTCGCAAAAGGGATTGAAGAAGCGACATTATTAACGATGTCGCAAATAATCGAAGCAGAAATCCCAAAGGCGAAAGTGTCGGTCTTGTCTGGGCCGTCTCATGCCGAAGAAGTCGGGCGCGGAATCCCAACAACGATTGTCATCGGGGCAAATTGCAATGAAACGATGGAATATTTGCAAAATATTTTCATGAGCGAAGTATTCCGTGTCTACAAAAATGATGATGTGATGGGGATTGAACTTGGCGCGGCCTTAAAGAATGTGGTTGCCCTTGCCGCCGGGATAGCTGACGGGCTTGGGTACGGCGACAATTCTAAGGCGGCCTTGATAACCCGCGGAATCGCTGAAATTGCCCGCCTTGGTGTTGCGCTTGGCTGTAAGGCCGAGACTTTTTACGGCTTAAGCGGAATCGGCGACCTGATTGTTACTTGTGCTTCCGCCCACTCTCGTAACCGCCGCGCCGGGATTTTAATCGGGCAGGGCAAATCAATGACGGAAGCTATGGAAGAGGTTAAGATGGTGGTTGAGGGGGTTTATTCCGCCAAAGCCGGGCTTAGCCTTGCCCACAAGCATAATATCACCACGCCCATCATTGAGCAGGTTAACGCAGTTTTATTTTCCGGGAAAAATCCGGCTTCGGCAGTAAAAGAGCTGATGTTAAGGGACAAAAAAGCCGAAGATTAGAAAAATGCACCACTCATAAAGCAAAAAAGCCTTACATATATTTAAAATAACGAAATAAAAAGCGTTATCAAAAGGCTTATCATGCTAAAAAAAATAATTTTTATTTTATTTTCTCTTATTTTTTTCTCATTAAATCCCCTTAACCTGCTGGCGGAAGAAAACCAGCCCCAGATAGAACTTTACGCCGAGGCCGCCGTTTTGATGGATGCAAGCTCCGGCCGGGTCCTTTACGGGAAAAATCCCAGTGAAGTCTTAGCCATGGCCAGCACAACCAAAATCTTAACTTGCATTCTTGCGCTGGAAAACGGCAATTTGAGCGATTACGCCGAAGTTTCGGCTTATGCCGCCAGAATGCCGCAAGTAAAACTTAATATGCGTGAGGGCGAATTTTACCGCCTTGAGGATCTTTTATATTCTTTAATGCTTGAGTCCCATAATGATACGGCGGTTGCGGTTGCCGAGCATATCGGCGGAAGTGTTGAGAATTTCGCCAAAATGATGAACGATAAGGCCAAGGAAATTGGCTGCCTTGATTCTTATTTTATTACTCCCAGCGGCCTTGATGCCGAATCAGAGGATAAAAGCCGCTTCCATTCAACAACGGCCAGGGAACTTGCGCTAATAATGTCTTATTGCATTTTGGAGTCACCCCAAAAAGAAGCGTTCCTAAAAATTACCGGGACGCAAAATTACCAGTTTGGCAATTATAAAATAACAGATGTTATGGAATACGAAACAGGCGGCCGCAATTTTTCTCTTACTAACCGCAATGCGTTCCTTTCGATGATGGAGGGGGCGATGTCCGGAAAAACGGGCTTTACCGGGCGGGC
>Ga0099364_10002154_pt1 | contig 31669 bp, 33 predicted proteins | sample TergutTh196P3_FD_73070 | JGI IMG/M metagenome (GOLD analysis project Ga0099364, IMG submission 73070) | Microcerotermes parvus P3 segment gut microbial communities from Pointe-Noire, Republic of the Congo - Th196 P3 | ecosystem: Host-associated > Arthropoda: Insects > Digestive system > Gut ... | reverse complement strand
CGGTGTCTATCTTCATCTCACGCCCGACGTCTATGACAATCCCGTCCGCGTCAATCATCTGAAACGACTGCGGCGCATACGGCTCGCCCAGATTGATAAACGCCGCCGCGCCTGCCGCGAGCGTTATCAGCAGCACTGGCAGAATATCCCGCGCCGCCATTCTGCCGCGCCTCTCAAACCCCGTCAGCGTCCTCGGCCCGTTCCGCACCCAGTCAAAGCGTCCTCCCGAGGCCTGACGCGCCCGCATACAGCGCCAGAACCAAACCCCGATAAAAACCAGCACCGCAAACGGGAACAAATAAACAGTATATTCAGATATATTCATTGATAAAATACCCCTATCTTATCTTTTCCCAAAAGGTTTTGTTCTTCGGGTTCTGCCCGCTTGTCTGCTCCCCGAACTCTTTTATTAAATCCTTCTGCTTCTTATTCAGATTCGTCGGCACCTCAACAAGTATGTGTACAAACTGGTCGCCGCGCGCCTTCGAGTTGACGGCCGGCACCCCTTTGCCCTTCAGCCTGAACGTCGTGCCGTTCTGCGTCCCCTCCGGCAGCGTGTATTTCACCCTGCCGTCGATAGTCGGCACCTCCAGCTCCGCGCCCAGCGCCGCCTGCGCGAACGTGACCGGCATCTCGCAGTGCAGCGCCGTCCCGTCGCGCGAGAAGAGCTTATGCGGCGCGACGCTCACCGTCACCAGCACATCGCCCGACGGCCCGCCGTTCAATCCGGCGTTGCCCTGTCCCCTCAGCGTGAACGTCTGCCCGCCGTCTATCCCCGCGGGCACATTCACCGTCACCGCAACCTTGCGCCGCGCAAGCCCCACTCCCCGGCACTCCGCGCACGGGTTTTTAATAATCTTCCCGCGCCCGCCGCAAGCCTTGCACTCCTCCGCAGTCTGCATAGAGCCCAGCGGCGTCCGCCTCACCGTCCTGACCTGTCCCGCGCCGCCGCAGGCCGCGCACGAATCGGCGCCGGTGCCCTCCGAGGCGCCGGACCCGCCGCATTTATCACACTTCTCTATGCGGTTCAGCGTGATCTCCTTCGAGCAGCCGAAAACCGCCTCCTCAAACGTCAGCCCCAGCGAAAGCCGTATGCTGTCACCGCGCCGGGGAGCGTTGCGCCGCTGCGCCGAGCCTCCGAACCCCCCGAAAAACGACTCAAAAATCGAGCCGAGGTCAAAATCCTCAAACCCGCCGAAGCCCCCCGGCCCTCCGTAACCGGCCTGCGGATCCGTATGTCCGTACCTGTCGTACCGCGAGCGCTTGTCAGGATCGGACAGCGTCTCATACGCCGCGCTGATCTCCTTAAACTTAGCTTCGGCGGCCTTATCGCCCGGGTTCAAATCGGGATGATTCTCCTTCGCCAGCTTACGGTACGCCTTTTTAATATCGTCGTCAGAGGCGCTCCTGCCAACGCCCAGCACCTCATAATGATCCTTTCTCTGCTCCGCCAATTAACCTTCCCTCCTAAGCATTTCCCATTCTTTAAGTATTTTTTCGCAATATTTTTTCAATTCAGGGATATTCTTTACGGCTATTCCCCACAATATTTCAACATCTATACTCTCATAGGCGTGAGCCGCCCTGTTTCGTATTGATATTATATCGCGCCACGGCATTTCACCATATGCCGACTTGAATTCTTCCGTCAGCTTTCCGGCTAACTCACCTATTTGCAAAACACACATGGCAATCGCGTTTTTCACGACGTAATCACTCTTAAATTTATTGAAATCCAAATCAAATCTTGCGATAGTTCCATCTATTTCATCTGAGTATCGCAAAACCTTTTTTAATACAACAATATCTCTATCTCTCATACAAAACCACCTCGTTTTTAACGGCGCCGGCAATAAGGGAATCCCTTAACGAATCATACGTCATAACATCAACGCGCGTGCCTAAATTATCCTCCAAACTGTTTATAAACCCGAAGAATTCCCACCCCTGTATTCTTCCCTTCTCGATCAGAAAGTCAATATCGCTGGTTTCCTTCTGTTCGCCGCGGGCATATGAACCAAACAGCGCCAGCTTTTTCACCCCATATCTCTGGGCTATCGGCACAGTGATCCTTTTTATATCATCTATCGCGTATATCCCTGCCAATTAATCTTCCCTCCTGCAGGGCGCGATGCCCTCATCGCGCCGCCTGACGAGCCACGAGTTACAAGTTACAAGTTACAAGAAATCGTTCCCTAATTGTTAATTGTTAATTGTTAATTGTTCATTGCCTCAAACCCGCAGCACTTTTTATATTTCTTCCCGCTCCCGCACGGGCACGGGTCGTTGCGCCCCACCTTAACCGCCTTCTTCACCGGCTGCCGCTTAACCGGCGTCCCGTCGCCGCCCGCGCTCTCTCCGGTGACCCTTGCGACCTGCCGCCGCTGCGGCGCGTCGGCGCCCCTCACGCGCACGGTATACACCATCCTCACCGTCATCTCGCGTATAGCCTGCGTCATGCTGTCAAACATGTCAAACCCTTCGCGCGTGTACTCCTTAACTGGATCCGTCTGGGCATACGCCCTCAGCCCAATGCCCTGCCTCAGCTCGTGCATGGCGTCGATATGGTCCGTCCAATGCGTATCCACGGCGTTAAGCAGCACCACCCGCTCCAGCTCGCGCATAACCTTCTCGCCCAGCTCGCGCTCCCGCTGCTCGTAAACCTCCATGGCCCGCGCGGTCAGCCGCTCCCTAACGTCGTCGCCGGTCAGCTCGTCCAGCTCTTCTTTTGAATACCGTATCTCCCGCGGCTTCAGAAAAACCCCGGCAAACTGGTCTATAAGCGCCTCGATCTGCGCCGGTTCCCTCGCGTATTTGCTCTCCCCGAACGACGCGTCCACCGCGCGGTTTATATTGCCGGTTATCATCGACACTATCTGCTCGCGCAGGTCGCCGCCCTCCAGCACCTTATACCGCTGTGTATAGATTATCTCGCGCTGCTTATTCATAACGTCGTCGTACTGCAAAACATGCTTGCGCGTCTGGAAGTTCTTCGACTCCACACGCTTCTGCGCGTTCTCGATGGCGTTCGACAGCATTTTCTGGTCTATCGGCGTATCCTCGTCCAGCCCCAGCCGGTCCAGCATCCCCTCTATCCGGCTCGTGCCGAACAGCCGCATAAGGTCGTCCTCCAGCGATATAAAGAACCTCGACGAACCGGGGTCGCCCTGACGTCCCGCGCGCCCGCGCAGCTGATTGTCGATTCGCCGGCTCTCGTGCCGCTCCGTACCCAGTATGAACAGCCCGCCGGCCTCCTTCACCTTCTCCGCGTCCATCGCAAGATTGCCCGCGGGCGCAGGCTCCTCACTGCCCGGCAGCGCGCCCGCGCCGCCCAGCTTGATGTCCGTGCCGCGCCCCGCCATGTTCGTGGCAATCGTCACCGCGCCCGGCGCGCCCGCCTGCGCGACTATCTCCGCCTCGCGCTCATGGTTCTTCGCGTTAAGCACGTTATGCTTTATGCCCTCCCGCTTCAGGAGCTTCGACAAAAACTCGCTGCTCTCTATCGACACCGTGCCCACCAGCACCGGCTGCCCTCTCTCGTGGCAGTCCTTAACCTGATTGATTATCGCCCGCGTCTTGCCCGCCAGGTTTTTATACACCGCGTCGGAATGGTCTATACGCGCAATGGGCACATTCGTCGGTATCTCTATAATATCCAGCTTGTATATCGCCGAAAACTCCTCGGCCTCCGTCAGCGCCGTGCCGGTCATGCCCGACAGCTTGTCATACAGCCTGAAAAAGTTCTGGAACGTAATCGTCGCCAGCGTCTTGCTCTCATGCTCTATCTTAACGCCCTCTTTGGCCTCGATAGCCTGATGCAGCCCCTCGGAGTACCTGCGCCCGAACATAAGCCGCCCCGTAAACTCGTCAACGATAACGACCTCGCCCTCGCGCACGACGTAATCCACATCCCGTTTCATCGTGCCGTATGCCTTCAGCGCCTGCTGTATATGATGGAACAGCGTCGCGTTCTCCGGCTCGGTCAGGTTCTCCACGTTAAAATGCCTCTCCGCCTTCTCGATCCCGACGGGGGTAAGCGTCGCCGTCTTGGCCTTCTCGTCCACGATATAGTCGCCCTCAATGTCGTCATGCTCCTGCTTCGAGTCCAGCTCCCTAACAACCGTCTTTTTAAGCCGCTTGACAAACCCGTCCGCCTGCTGGTACATAACGCTGGACGTCTCACCCTGCCCCGAGATAATCAGCGGCGTCCGCGCCTCGTCTATCAGAATCGAGTCAACCTCGTCCACGATAGCGAACGCCCGCCCCCGGCACACCATATTCTCCTTATATATCGCCATATTGTCGCGCAGATAATCAAACCCCAGCTCGTTGTTCGTGCCGTAAGTGATGTCGGCGTTATACGCCTCGCGCCGCTCCTCGTTTGTCAGCCCGTGTACCACAAGCCCGACCGTCAGCCCCAAAAACCGGTGAATCGCGCCCATCCACTCCGAGTCGCGCCGCGCGAGATAATCGTTGACGGTGACGATGTGTACGCCGCGCCCCCCGAGCGCGCTGAGATACGACGGCAGCGTTGCCACAAGTGTCTTACCCTCGCCGGTTTTCATCTCGGCCACGCGCCCCTGAAACAGAATAATCCCGCCGATAAGCTGCACATTGTACGGGCGCTGTCCCAGCACCCTTATCGCGGCCTCCCGCACCGTCGCAAACGCCTCCGGCAGCAGGTCGTCCAGCGTCTCCCCGTTTTCAAGCCGCTCCCTGAATTCCGGCGTTTTCGCCTGTAATTGTTCGTCGGTAAGCGCCCTGTACTCCTGCTCCAGGCCCTCTATCTCATCGACCAGCGGCGTGATCAGCTTGATCTCGCGCTGGCTGTGCGTCCCAAAAACCTTGTCGATTAACTTCATTCAATCCTCCTAATTTACTCCGCCATAATCATCGCAACCAAATCGCGCTTCGAAACCCCCACCTTAAACGCCTCTTCCACCATCGGCACGATAAATCGCTCCCTGAACTCCTCGCGGCGCTCGCCCTGAATACTGTCCCGCGCGCCCTGCGAAACATAAAGCCCCAGCCCGCGCTTTTTATAAAGCAGCCCCGCCTTATGCAGAATCGCCACTCCCTTTGCCGCCGTCGCGGGATTCACCTGATAATGCTCGGCGTACTGGTGTGTCGAGGGCACCGGCTCATGCTCGCGTATAAGCCCCGACAGAATATCATCCTCCAGCGCCCGCGCTATCCTTAAATATATTTTCTCTTCACTCTGTTTCATGCCTCACCCCTCCGGTTCATCGGTTGCTTAGTTCATTATACTACTTTCATATCATATGTCAAGTAGGGCGTGACGCCCCCGGCACGCCGTTCCCCCGTAGGGCGCGATGTCCTCATCGCGCCGTTTTCGTAGGGGCGGCAACCTGCCGCCCGCCTCCCCAATCCCCGCCCTGCCGTAGGGGACGCACCCCCGTGCGTCCCGTCCCATCCACAACGGCGCCACGGACATTGGGGGGACGACGGGCGACCGGGGACGGTCGCCCCTACATCGCACCCCGCAAACACCCCCCGCACCCCCGTAGGGCGCGGCATCCCTGACGCGCCGTTTATATTTCGCGGCGGGGTGGTCCCCCAAAATTTCCCCCGTCCCGTCACCGGTTCGCTGTTGACAACCCCTTGCCGTAATGGTAATATAAGTGTAATTTTACGGACAAAGGGAAAAAATATTATGGAAAAACAATTACTCAACACCACCTTGGGCGACTGGATGGACAAAATGGCGGCCGAATACCCCGATAACGACGCGCTGGTCTACCCCGACCGCGGCCTGCGCCTGTCTTATAAGCAATTCAACGAAAAAGCGCGCGAAACCGCAAAGGGCCTTATAGCGCTCGGCGTCTCAAAGGGCGACCACGTGGCGGTCTGGGCGTCGAACTACCCCGAGTGGGCGTACACGTATTTCGCGTGCGCCAAGCTGGGCGCCGTCCTCGTCACCGTCAACACCAACTATAAGATTTTCGAGCTTGAATACCTCCTGCGCCAGTCGGACGCAAGGCTTCTGCTGTTCTCCGACGGCGTAAAGGGGCTGGAATACACCCCGGTACTCAAAGAGCTGCTCCCCGAGCTGGAAACGCTTCCCCCGTCCGCGTTCATCTCCGAACGCCTGCCGCTCCTGCGCCGCGTCGTCCACATGCCCAAAAACGGCAGCGTGACCGGCCTCGCCGGCACACAGAGCTTCAGCGAAATGCTCGCGGCGGGAGTGAATATCCCCGACGCCGCGCTCGACGCCATCCAGACCTCAATAAAGCCCTCCGACGTGCTGAGTATCCTCTACACCTCCGGCACGACCGGCTTTCCCAAGGGCGTCATGCTCACCCACCACAACCTCGTCAACAATGGCTACTTCATCGGTGAGAATATGAAATTCACGCATAAAGACCGGCTCTGCATCCCCGTGCCGTTCTTCCACTGCTTCGGGCTGGTGCTGGGCATGATGGCCTGCGTCACCCACGCCTCCACAATGGTCCCGATAGAGGCTTACAGCCCGCTCGGCGTGCTGGAGGCCGTTCAGGCCGAAAAATGCACCGCCGTCCACGGCGTCCCCACCATGTTCATCTTCATCCTCGACCACCCCGACTTCGCCAAATACGACGTCAGCACCCTCCGCACCGGCATAATGGCCGGCTCCACCTGCCCCATTGAGGTCATGCGCCGCGTATTCGACCAGATGAACATGTCCGAAATAGTAATCGTATTCGGCCAGACCGAGTGCAGCCCCGGCATGACCATGTCCCAAACCGACGACCCCATCGAAAAACGCGTGTCCACCGTCGGCCGCCTGCTGCCCCACACCGAGGGCAAAATAATCGACCCCGAAACCGGCGAACCCTGCCCGCCCAACGTCCAGGGCGAGATCTGCACCCGCGGCTACCTGCTGATGAAGGGCTACTATAAAATGCCCGAAGCCACCGCCGCCGCCATCGACGAAGAGGGCTGGCTGCACACCGGCGACGTCGGCCTTGTGGACGAGGAGGGCTACTACGTCATAACTGGCCGTATCAAGGACATGATAATCCGCGGCGGCGAAAACGTCTACCCCCGCGAGATAGAGGAGCTTATATACCATCATCCCGCCGTCCGCGACGTTCAGGTCGTCGGCGTCCCCAGCAAGAAATTCGGCGAGGAGATATGCGCCTACATCATCATAAAGGACGGCGAAACCGCCTCCGAGCAGGACATAAAGGACTTTGTCGCGGCCCGCATGTCGCGCCACAAAATCCCGTCATATATAATCTTCACCGACTCCTTCCCCATGAACGCGGCGGGCAAAATCCTCAAATACAAAATGCGCGACCACGCGAAAGAGGTGCTGGGACTGTGACCTCATTTACCCTGAAATGGCTCGCGGTAATCACTATGCTAATAGACCATGTCGGCGTGGCGCTCATCCCGGGCGGCACGCCCGCGTACTTTGTGTGCCGCGCCGTCGGCCGCCTCGCCATGCCCCTGTTCGCGTTTATGATCGCCGAGGGCTATTTTTACACAAAAAACTACGGCAAATACATGTCCCGCCTCATCATATTCGCGTTCATCAGCGAGATTCCGTTCGACCTGATCCTCCGCGGCCGCTTCCCCTCGTGGGATAACCAGAGCATAATGGTAACCTTCGTCGTCGCGCTGGCGGGCCTGTATTTCTTCGACCGCTTCGCGGCCGCGGACAAGCGCTTTTCGGCGCTTCTGGCGCTGCTGGCCTCGGCGTTTGCCGCCCAGCTGTTCAACGCCGACTACGGCGCATACGGCATTCTCATCGTGTTCGTGTTCTACTTCTACCGCGGCCGCCCGCGCCTGCTCGCGGCATGGTACTCCGCCGCCGTAATCATTTTCGCCGTCCTCGGCGCGGTCAGCGAAATGCCGTACACAAACAATGTAATCCTCTCCCTGCTTACCGGCTTCGCCCTGTTCTCGCTGATCCCCATACTTCTCTACTCCAAACACAGAAAAAAGGGCTACACCGCCCCCGTCTGGCAATATTTCTTCTACATCTTCTACCCCGCCCACATGATGATACTATACATCCTCTCAAACATATAACCACACACCGTAAAAAACACGGGCGGTCGGGGACGACCGCCCCTACACACGCCACCCCGTCCCCGCACCCTGTAGGGGACGCACCCCTGTGCGTCCCGTCCCGTCCGCAGACGGCGACGGCGGAAACACGGCCCGCCAAGGACATCGCGCCCTACCCCCGCATCCCAATTGTTAATTGTTAATTGTTCATTGTTAATTAGTAACGCGCGCACCGCGCGCGTTTTAATACCCATACCAATCCGGCGCCCACACGCCGCCCCCGACCGCGCTGTACCCCACGCACACCCGCCGCCCCGGCGGCAGCAGCGACTCCGCGCGCTCCCTGGGCATCAGCCTCACCATCTCGCCGCTAAGCGCCGCCGGCGCCAGATATATGACCGCCTCCCGCAGAATCCCGCTCCGAACAGTAAAAACCGTCTGCCAATCCAAAAACGCCGCGCCGTTCAGCACATAGGTCAGCGCAAGGCTCAGCTCCCCGTCCAGACTCTCAACCGAGTTGAAAACAAGCTGCCCGTCGCCCCAAAACGCGTCCCCTCTGGGCGTCATTCCCAAGCACAGCCTCACAGCCTCGCGCTCATTTGTCACCGGCTCGTCGTCATAGCTTGTCGCGTCGAGATAAACCACGCGCCCGTTCGGGTTTATGTGCAGCGTGCGCGCGTCGTCAACAACCACCATCTCCCCGTCCGTCTGCGTATACCTGAAGTTCGTGTTCGGGTTAAACGCAAGACTCTCCAAAAGCTCCGAAAGATACGGCTCCTCCATAAACCTGCTCGACGTCACGGCGTAAGAAACCAGCGCCCCGTTGTCCCCGCCGGCGGCGGCCCGCTCGGGCAGCACGACCGGCAGCGGCGCGCTGAAATGCGTATACCCCCCGCCGTCGAACACAAAAAGCCCGTCCTCGCTGAGTATCATCTCAAAAACCTCAACGCCGCCGAATATATCCGACTCCTCAAACGAAAGCCCCTCCGCCACCAGCCACGCCGGCGTCGGGCACAGGAACCTGAAATATACGCCGCCGTCCGCCAGCGCGGCGTCCCATTCGCGCCGCGATATTTCCATTCTCGTGTCCGCGGCCGCGAAAAGCTCGCCCAAATGCACGCGATAGCTGTCAAAATCACCGGCGACAGGCCGCGCGGCGTCAATGACGGCGACCCGCCCGGGCGTTTCGGCGCCCTCAGCCTCCGCGTCAAGCCGCACATCGCTCCAATAAAACCAGTTCATCATCGCCAGCCACACCAGCGACATGAACAGTATCACAATAGTATACGATTTTAAGCGCTCCCTCATAGCTTCAGCTTAACCCTTACCGTCGTGCCCTTATTCAAAACACTGTCTATCTCAATCCAGCCGTTGTGATGCTGGATTATTTCCTTTGCGATGCTCAGCCCCAGCCCCGTGCCGCCCGACGCCCGCGACCGCGCCTTGTCCACGCGGTAAAACCTGTCAAAAACACGCTCGGTTTCATTCTCCGGTATCCCCATGCCCGTGTCGGTAACGCTGACCACAAGGTTGCCGTCCTCCACCCGCGCCCGCATGTCGATGTCGCCGCCGTCGGGCGTATATTTTATCGCGTTCGACAGGATGTTTATAAACACCTGCGCCAGCCGCTCCCTGTCCGCGTAAAGCTCCGGCAGATCCAGCGGCAGATCCAGCGACAGCTTCTGCCCCCTGTGCAGCGCCTCCAGCCGCATGGCCTCAAACGCGCCCTTCAAAAGCTCCGCCGCCGCAACCCGCGACATATGCCAGTCCATCTGCCCGTAATCAAACCGGCTCAGGGTGAACAGGTCCGAAACAATCCGCGTCATCCTGTCCGCCTCGCCGACGATAACCGACGAAAACTTCGCTATAACATCGCTGTCCAAATCCACCGGATTACACAGCGTCTCCGCGTAACTCTTCACATTCGTCAGCGGCGTCCTCAGCTCATGCGACACGCTCGACACAAACTCGCGCCTCATCTGGTCCAGCCGCGCCTGCTCCGTAACGTCATAGATCAGCGCCATAACGCCGCCCTCCGTCACCGCGCCGCCGTAAGCCGCGAACGACATGTTCAGCTTCAGCCCGTCCTTCTCCACGGCCCGCGTGACCGTCCCGTCCAAAACCTCGTCAAACGTAACAATCCCCTCAAACAGATCGCCGAATCTCAGCGTATCGGCAAACTTCACGCCCAAAAGCTCCTCGGCGGCGGGATTCATATGCAGAATCATCCCGCTCCTGCCAAACGCCGCCACGCCGTCGTTCATATGCAGAAACAGCGTCCCCAGCTTGTCGCGCTCATTGCCCACCGCGTCCAGCGTGTCCCGCAGTATCGACGACATATCGTTGAACGTCTGCGTCAAAACGCCAATCTCGTCGCCGGAGTGTACCGGAAGCGGCTCCGAAAAGCTGCCTGACGCCACCATTTTCGCCGACTTCGTCAAGTTCTCTATCGGCGTTGTCATCGTCTTTGACAGCGCAAAAGCCAAAAGAATGGCAATAATCAGCCCGATCATCAGCGATTCTATAATAATAATGAATATCTCGTTCATCTGCTCGCTCAGCCCGGTTTTCTCATCGCGGATGTAAATTATAAAGGTGTTGTCCCCGCTCCGCACCGGCACGGCGCAGTCCATGAACCTCCCCGAAAGCTGGAGCGAAAACCCCGGCTCGCCCGTAAGCGCGGTGATTATATTCGGCGACAGCTCAAGATTCGCGGCGTCCGCGTTCTGCGACCCCTCGATATACGCCCCCGTCATCGCGTCCAGAATATAAAAATGCCGCTGCTTAAAGTCAATGTTCAAAACCCCCGAATACCCGCCGAGTATCTCCTTCAGCTGCTGGGTGTCGCCCTCCGCGGCCGCCGCCCTCAGCGCCGCGACAAAATCCGTGTTGTTGTTAAAGGTCTGCTGCATCGTCTGCGTAAACTCTTCCAGATAAAACTGCTGCACAATCCGGGCGATCAGAAAGCTCCCGACGACCGCCATCAGCGACACAATAAGCAGAATAAAAATCCCGACCAGCTTAATATGAATCGTCCGAAACACTCCCACTCACCTCCCATCGCCACATCTCCGTCGTTATCCCCGCCGTAATCCCCCAATTGTTAATTGTTAATTGTTAATTGTTAATTGAAAAAAAGTATCCCGCGCCCCGCCGCGTCATAATATACCCCGGCTCCGCGGGATTGTCCTCCAGCTTCTCCCTCAGCCGCCGCACGGTAACGTCAACCGTCCGCGCGTCCCCGTAATACTCATAGTTCCAGACATTCTCCATCAGCTCGTCCCGCGAGAACACCTGATTAGGCTGTTTCGCCATAAAAACCAACAAATCAAACTCTTTTTGCGACAATTCAAGCGATTTCCCATCCTTTTTCACATCCATGCTGTTAAAATCAATTGTCAGCCCGCCGTAACGCAGCGCGTTTTCGCCGCCGGTTCCCGTCCCCGCCGCGCTCCGCCGCATGTTCGCCTTAATGCGCGCGATAAGCTCCTTCATGGCGAACGGCTTCGTCACATAGTCGTCGGCGCCCAGCTCAAGCCCGAAAACCTTGTCCTCCTCCTCCTCGCGCGCCGTCAGCATAATCACCGGCGTCTGCGACCCCTGCGCCCTTATCCGTTTGCAGACCTCCAGCCCGTCGATCCCCGGCAGCATTATATCCAGCAGAATCAGATCGGGATTCAGCTCCGCGGCCATTCTCAGGCCCTTCAGCCCGTTCCCGGCGCCGTGGCAGACAAACCCCTCGCGCTCCAAATGGAACTTCAAAATATCCACGATCGTCTGCTCATCCTCAATAATAAGTATCACCTTAGCCATAAACATCCCCTCCCCATCGCTATCTGTTATCTGTTCTCTGTACTCTGTTCTCTGTCCTAACCGCCGCTACAACCGTTTTCGCGTCATTTATCCCGCCGTCGCGGCACAGCTCCGCAAGCCTCTCAAGCGTCACATACTCCACGCTCAAAAACTCGTCGTCGTCCAGACACGCCTCCGTCCTCGAAAGCCCTCGCGCCAAAAAAATGTGTATTACCTCGTCGCAATATGCCGGCGTAGGATAAATCGTCCCCAGCGGCACAAAGCTCTCCGCCAAAAGCCCGCACTCCTCGGCCAGCTCGCGCCGCCCGCACTCCTCGGGATCCTCGCCAGCCTCCAGCCTCCCCGCCGGTATCTCCAGCGTCTCCGCCGCCGCGCCGTAGCGGTACTGCCGCACCAGCGGCACCAGCGGCTCCGGCCCATCCTCAAGCAGCGCCAGCACACAGACGCCGCCGCTGTGCCGCACGATCTCCTTTCGCGCCGTCCTGCCGTCGGGCAGCAGCACATCCTCAACCGTCACGCCGAACACGCGCCCCGAAAAAACCTCCCCGCCGCCAACCGTCCTCTCAGTCATTTTTTCACTCCGATCTCCGCCTGGCCGCCCATATAGCTCCTCAGCGCCTCCGGTATCCTCACGCTCCCATCGGCGTTCAGGTTGTTCTCCAAAAACGCGATCAGCATCCGCGGCGGCGCGGCCACGGTATTGTTCAGCGTATGCGCGAAGTAATTCCCGCTCCCGCCCTTTATCCTTATGCCCAGCCGCCTCGCCTGCGCGTCCCCGAGATTCGAGCAGCTGCCCACCTCAAAGTATTTTTGCTGGCGCGGCGACCACGCCTCCACATCCACGCTCTTTACCTTCAGGTCGGCCAGATCGCCGGAGCAGCACTCCAGCGTCCTCACCGGAATATCCAGCGCCCTGAAGAACTCCACGGTATAGCCCCACATTTTGTCAAACCACGCCGCGCTGTCCTCCGGCTCGCAGACGACTATCATCTCCTGCTTCTCAAACTGGTGTATGCGGTACACGCCGCGCTCCTCAATGCCATGCGCGCCAACCTCTTTCCTGAAGCACGGCGAAAAGCTGGTCATCGTCTGCGGCAGCTTCTCTTTGCCGATTATCTCGCCTATATAGCGCCCTATCATCGAATGTTCGCTTGTGCCTATAAGATAAAGGTCCTCGCCCTCCATCTTATACATCATGTTCTCCATCTCGGCAAAGCTCATAACGCCCGTGACCACGCTCCCGCGTATCATATACGGCGGTATGCAGTAGGTAAACCCCTTGCCGGTCATAAAATCCCTCGCAAAGCTCAGGACCGCGGAATGGAGCCGCGCGACGTCGCCCAGCAGATAATAAAACCCGTTGCCGCTCGTCTTTCTCGCCGCGTCAAGGTCAACGCCGTCAAGCCTCTCCATTATATCTATATGATACGGCACCTCAAAGCCCGGCACAACCGGCTCGCCGTACCGCGCGGCCTCAACGTTTTCGCTGTCGTCCCGCCCGATAGGCACGCTGGGATCAATGATGTTCGGTATCGCCAGCATAATCTCGCGTATCCTCGCGGCGTACTCCGCCTCCAGCTTTTCAAGCTCCCCTATGCGGGCCCCTATCGCCGACGCCTCGGCCTTCACCGCCTCCGCCTCGGCCTTTTTGCCCAGCGCCATCAGCCCGCCGATCTGCCTGCTGATCGCGTTGCGTCTGGCGCGGAGCTCGTCCGCCTCGCCGATGGCGCCGCGGTGCTTTATATCCAGCCCGTATACCTCGTCAACCAGCCCCAGCCTGTCCTCCTGAAACTTCTTCCTCATGTTCTCCTTGACAAGCTCCGGCTCGCCGCGTATAAGTCTAATGTCAATCATCGCTGTTCACTCCTCACAGGTTCGGCCCCTTTATCAGCGCCGCCATCAGCGCTTCCAGATCGTCCGCGCTGTAAAAGTCCATCTCTATCTTGCCCCGCTTCGCGCCGGTCTTTATCCTCACCCTGCGCCCGAAAAACTTGCACAGGTGCTGCTCATAATCGTCAACATAGTTCGGCGTCGCTTTCAGCTTCACCTTGTTGACGGTCATGACCTGCTTGACCATCAGCTCCGCTTCCCTTACGGTCATATCCCTGTTGACTATTATCTTAGCGGTTTTCTCCTGAAGGTCGGGGTCGGAGATCGGCAGCAGCGCGCGCGCGTGCCCCGCCGTAAGCCGCTCCTCAACCACAAGCTCCATGTTCCGTCCGGTAAGCCCCAGCAGCCGCAGCGCGTTCGCCACGGTGGGCCGCGACTTGCCGACCCTGTCCGCCACATCCTCCTGCGTAAGCCCGTACACGTCGATAAGCGTTCTGAACCCCTCGGCTTCCTCTATGGGGTTCAGATCCTCGCGCTGAAGGTTTTCGATCAGCGCCAGCTCCAGCGCGTGCCGGTCGTTGGTGTTATACGTCACGGCGGGGATCTCGTTAAGCCCCGCCAGCTTCGCCGCCCTCCACCGCCGCTCGCCGGCGATTATCTGGTAATACCCCGTCGGCAGCTTGCGGACGACAAGCGGCTGAAGCACCCCGTGCTGTCTGATGCTCTCCGCCAGCTCGTACAGAGCCACGTCGTCAAAATTACGTCTGGGCTGGTCGCTGCGCGGCTCAATCTCCGCCAGCTTCAGCTTGTGGATACCGCCGCCGTTTTCGGCCTCGCGCACGGCGTCTTCTCCGAACAGGGCGCCCAACCCGCGCCCAAGCCCTAAGTTCTTTCCCATGATATAAGCTCCTTTGCTAATTCGGTATAGCTGTCGGCGCCTTTTGATGACCGGTCATAATATGTAACGGGCATTCCGTGGCTCGGCGCCTCCGAAAGCCGCACGTTACGCGGTATGGTCGTCTTGAACACCTTGCCGGGGTAGTGCCGCTTCACCTCGTCCGCCACCTGGACGGAGAGGTTAGTCCGCGAGTCGTACATAGTAAGCAGCACCCCCTCGATGTCAAGCGACGGATGCAGCTTGCCGCGCACAAACCTCACGGTCTGCATAAGGTCCGAAAGCCCCTCCAGCGCGTAATACTCGCACTGCACCGGAATAAGTATCGCGTCGCCGGCGCAAAGCGCGTTCAGCGTCAGCAGTCCAAGCGACGGCGGACAGTCTATTATAATGTACTCGTAAAACTCCTTCAGCGGCTCCAGCGCGTTTCTAAGCCGGAACTCCCGTTCCTCCAGAGCGACCAGCTCCAGCTCGGCGGCGGACAATGAAACGCCGGTGGGGATTATGTTTCCGAACCGCGTAGCCGTGATGGCCTTCGCCGCGTCTATGCCGTTGATAATAATGTCATACGCGCTGGGGCTTGTTGACTTGTTCACGCCCATGCCTGACGTGGCGTTCCCCTGCGGGTCGAAATCAACCAGCAGGACAGTCTTCATCCTCTCATATAAGCAAGCCGTAAGGTTAACGGCCGTGGTGGTTTTTCCTACGCCGCCCTTTTGATTAACAACTGTAATGATTCTTCCCATGATTACCTCCGTATCAAACTCATTCTAGCACATCATTTTATCTTTGGCAATAAAATGTTTCACGTGAAACATTTTTGGTGGGTGGAGGGGGCGGCGTGAATTGTTTCACGTGAAACATTTTGGAGAGGGTGGAGGGGGGCGGCGATGCGAATTGTTTCACGTGAAACATTTTGGAGAGGGTGGAGGGGGGCGGCGTGAATTGTTTCACGTGAAACATTTTGGAGAGTGAGGGGGAGCGGCGCGGCGCGAATTGTTTCACGTGAAACATTTTTGGGGGTAGGGGAGCGGCGACGCGAATTGTTTCACGTGAAACATTTTCAACTCCCCCCTGCGGAGGGGGTGCCGTCCGCAGACGGCGGGGGTTGCGTGCCCACGTGAAACATTTTGGAGGGGAGGGAGCGGCGACGTGAATTGTTTCACGTGAAACATTTTGGGGAGGGGAGGGGACGGCGTGAATTGTTTCACGTGAAACATTTTCAACTCCCCCTGCGGAGGGGGTGCCGTCCGCAGACGGCGGGGGTTGCGTGCCCACGTGAAACATTACTTGGTGAACCGGCGGTTCCCGATGTCCAAAACGGCGGGGCGAGAGGCGATCCATTGGTTCGGGACGGAGCGGGGGTCGTAGAAATATACGGCGCCGAAGCTGGGGTCCACGCCGTTTATAGCGTCGCGCGCGGCGCGGACGGCGCTGTCCGGCGCGGGTTTGTTCAGCGCGGCGCCGCTGAGGCTTGAGAACGCGCCGGGCTGGTAGATCACGCCGGGGATTGAGTTGGGAAACGACGGGTGGCGCGTCCGGTTCAGCACCACCGCGCCGACCGCCACCTGAGCGCTGTACGGCTCGCCCTTTGCCTCGGCGGAGATGAGGCGGGCGAGCAGCTCGACGTCGTTGCCGCGCTGCTCGGTGTTGGGGTTCGGCGCGGGAAGGTATATCCCCAGCGCTTGCAGGGTGCGGGTGTTCGCCGCGCCGTCAACGGTCAGGTTGTTTCTGCGCTGGAAGTGTTTTACGGCGTCGGCGGTTTTGGGGCCGTAGTCGCCGTCGATAGCGCCGCTGTAGTAGCCCCAGTTCTGGAGCTTGGTTTGTATCTGGCGCACCGTTTCGCCCTGGGAGCCTTGGCGGAAGGTTGCGGCGCGGGCGTCGGGGACGGCTTTCATCACCAGTATCAGCAGTATATTCGCCGCGAACAGGGCGGCGAGGGACAGCGCCAGTTTTTTTCTGTCTTGCATGACGAAGCTCCTTTTTCAGATAACAGAGTACAGAGTAGAGATGACAGATACAGTGTATGCGCGGTTTGTAGAAAGCATGTCCTGAAACGGGGGGAATATGCGCGGCGGGCATGGGAGCAGTATAGCAGGGCGGAGCGCGACATGGGATGACAAAATGTTTCACGTGAAACATTTTCTTGTTGCGTTCCGGTCTGGGGTATGGTATAGTATGAGGGAAAAGGATGTGTATATTCCGGCATGGACGACGGGCTTAACATCAATATTATAAGGCAAACATGCGCTGCCGGACATATTAAATGGACCGCCCATATTCTTGAGCGGGCACAGGAGCGCGGAATAGAGCCGACGGATATATTGAGCTGTGTTAACAACGGAAGAATCATTGAGCAATATCCGCGGGCGTATCCTTATCCGGCATGTCTTATACTCGGTATGGCCGCTAACGGCATTCATATTCATGTCGTCGTGGGATACGGAGCCGGTTTTGTCTGGATTGTTACGGCATATGAGCCGGATAAAAACGAGTGGACAGACGGGTTTGCGGCAAGAAAGGGGTAGGCTTTATGAATTGTTTTTACTGTAAGGGCGCGTTAAGGGACGGGGTTACCGCTCATGTGATCAAGTTAAAATCATGTATCATCATTGTAAAAGGCGTCCCCTGTACGGAATGTACTCAATGCGGCGCGGTGTTTTATGATAATGCCGTGGCGCTGCGGCTTGAGGGGATTGTCAAGGAGATGAAGACTGCCGTTACGGAGGTTGCGATAGTCAACTATCCGGCGGCATAAAATAGATAGGGAGATTGATGTATGAAATTATCTGAGATCGAGAGAGTGCTGGGCGCGAAGGTTTTTTGCGGCGGCGACAGGCTGGACGAGGAGGCGCTTTCGGCCTGCGGGTCGGATCTGATGAGCGATGTTCTCGCGTTTGTTAAGGATCAGGCGGTGATGCTGACGGGGCTTGTGAACCAGCAGGTCGTGCGTACCGCCGAGATGATGGACATGAAGTGCATCGTTTTTGTGCGCGGCAAGGCGCCGGACGAGAGTATTGTCAATCTGGCGCGCGGCTATGGGCTTGTGGTCATGTCCACCGAGTATACTATGTATGTGGCCTGCGGGCTTTTATACTCAAACGGGCTGGGAAATACATAATGGAGCCGTTTAAGCTGGAGTTTGCTATCGACGGCGAGGATTTTCATTCAGCGGGGGAGGCGTCGTCGGAAACCAAGAAGGCGCTGAAGAAGCTGGGGATTCCGGCAGATACGATACGGCGGGTGTCGATCTGCATGTATGAGGGCGAGATGAATATGGTGCTTCACGCAAACGGCGGGGCCGTGACCGTGGAGGTGGGCGAGGACGCCATTGCCATTGCGCTTGCCGACAGCGGGCCGGGGATACCTGATATTGGGGCGGCGCTTTCGGAGGGGTTTTCGACGGCGACGAACGAGATACGCGAGCTGGGGTTCGGCGCGGGTATGGGGCTTCCGAACATGAAGAAATACTGCGATGAGATGGATATACAGACCGAGCTGGGCGTCGGGACGACGGTAACGATGAAAATAAACCTTTAACTGGAGCTGTGCTATGCCGATTTCTGTGCGTTTGGATAAGGAGAAGTGCAAGGGCTGTACGCGCTGCGTTAAGCAGTGCCCCACCGAGGCGATACGCGTGCGCTTTGGGCTGGCCAAAATTCTGGAGGACCGGTGTATTGACTGCGCGCAGTGCGTGAGGGTGTGCCCGCAGCACGCGAAGAGGGCGGTCGCGGACAGCCTGGACGACATTAAAAAGTTCAGGCACACGATTGTGCTGCCCGCGCCGTCGCTGTACGGGCAGTTCAACGCTTTGGACGATGTTAATATTGTGCTTCAGGCGCTTTTGGACTTGGGGTTTGACGAGGTGTTTGAGGTCGCGGCGGCGGCGGAGCTGCTCTCGGACCTGACCCTGCGCGAGCTTGACGAAAGCTCGTTTGAGAAGCCTGTGATTTCGTCGGCGTGTCCGGCGGTTGTAAGGCTGATAAGCCAGCGGTTCCCGAATCTTATACCGCATATATCGGAGCATATCGCGCCGGTCGAGCTGGCGGCGAAGCTGGCCCGCGAGCGCGCGAGGGCGGCGACGGGGCTTGACGACAGGGACATCGGGGTGTTTTTTATTTCGCCGTGTCCGGCGAAGGTGACGGAGGCGCATTATCCGCTGGGGCTAAAGGAGCCGGTCATAGACGGCGCGCTGTCGATGGCGGAGGTGTATAAGCTGCTGCTGCCGCTGATGAAGCGCGTTAAGAATCCGCCGAAGCTGAGGACAGCGGGGTTTACCGGTGTCGGCTGGGCGTCGGCCGGAGGTGAGGCGCGGCCGCTGAGGAAATATAATGTAATATCCTGCGACGGGCTTGAGAATGTTATCAGGCTGCTGGACGCGATTGAGGATAAGTTTCTGCCTGACGTGGATTATCTGGAGCTTTTGGCCTGTGAGCCGGGGTGTGTCGGCGGCTGTCTGACGGCGGTGAACCCGTTTGCGGCGCGGGCGCGGATTATGCGGCTCTCCGGCGCGGCGGATATTAAGCTGAAGCCGCTGGATATTGACGATGTATATAAGGTATGGCGCGGGGAGCGGATCAGGCATACGCCGACGACGATACTCGACGAGGATTTCAGGAAGGCGATTGAGAAGCTGAAGCGCATTGAGGATTTGAACGAGAGCCTGCCGGGGCTGGACTGCGGGTCGTGCGGGTCGCCGGGGTGCCACGCGCTGGCGCAGGACGTTGTGATGGGGTATGCCGAGGAGACGGATTGCATATTCAACGCGAGGGCGCAGATGGAGGACGGCGGGGACGGGCAGCATTATCTGCCGCCGCCGTTTAGGAGGCGGTAGGGGGAAATCCCGATAACAGAGTACAAATAACAGATAACAACGCGAAACCACCCCGCCGCGCGGGGCGCGGCACCCCTCCGAGGAGGGGAATTGGGGTGATGGGGTGTGTGTAGGGGCGACCGTCCCCGGTCGCCCGTGTGTGTTAGCGGTGTGTGGCGTTATGCGGTTATGTGCCGCGGCGCGTCAGGGATGCCGCGCCCTACGGACATCGCGCCGATGTCGTGAAATGTCGCACCCGTAAAATGTTTCACGTGAAACATTTTGGCGGGCGGCAAAACAAACGCGGGACGCGCGACAAAATAAATACGGGACGCCGAGGGCGTCGTCCCCTACAAGACAGATAACAGAGTACAACGCGAAAAACCATCCCTCCGAGGAGGGGAATTGGGGTGGTGGGGGTCATATGAAAGGTTGGTAATATGAAATGACGGTTTTGGGGTTGCGAAATGTTTTGGATTGTGATATGCTGTCGGGGACGGATTCCGCAGCGGAGCGCGAGGTCACGGGAGGGTATTCCGGTGATCTGCTGAGCTGGGTCATGGGGCGGGCGCGCGCGGGCGACGCGTGGGTCACGATCATGTCAAACGTGAGCGTGGCGGCCGTGGCGCTGCTGACCGACGTTGCGTGCGTTGTTCTGGCGGAGGGCGTTAAGCCCGACGAGGCGCTTTTGAGCAGGGCCGTCAAGGAGGATTTGCCGTTGCTTTGCAGCGGGCTGTCCGCGTTTGAGCTTTGCGCGCGTATAAGCAAGGCGCTGGAATGAGAGCCTTTTACGACCTGCACATCCATTCGTGTCTGTCGCCGTGCGGCGACAGGGACATGACGCCGAAAAATATCGCGGGGATGGCGGCGCTGTGCGGGCTGGAGGTTATCGCCGTCGCAGACCACAATACGTGCGGGCATTGCCCGCAGGTTGCTCAGGCGGCGCGGGAGCAGGGGCTTTTGGCCGTTCCGGCGATGGAGCTTACCACCTCGGAGGAGACGCATATACTGTGCTTTCTGCCTGATCTGGACGCGGCGCGGGAGTTTTCGGACTATGTTTACTCTAAGCTGCCGGACATACCGAACCGCGAGGATATTTTCGGGGAGCAGCTTGTTCTGGACGGGGACGATAACCCTGCCGGCGTTGAGCGGAGGTTTTTGCTGTCGGCGACGTCGATCAGCGTTTACGACGTGGCGGCGCTGATGCGGGAGTATGGCGGGGCGGCGGTTCCGGCGCATATAGACAGGACGTCGTTTTCGGTTTTGTCCAACTTGGGCTTGTGGGATTTCGGCTGGGGCTTCAGGACGTATGAGGTTTACGCGCGGGACAGGGTTTTTCCTGAGCTGGCGGGCTTGAGGCGGATCTCCAACTCCGACGCGCACGCGCTGGAGAGTATGCGGGACGCGGAGAACGCGCTGGATTTGGACAGACTGAGCGCGAGGGCGGTTATTGATATGCTGTGAGTGGAAAAAAAGGGGGGGCTGTTATGCAGGCGATACAGGGCGTTTATGATAACGGAAAGTTTAGCTTGGAGCGGCAGGCGCCTGTTAAAAGGAGCAGGATTATCGTTCTTTTCTCCGAGGAGGAGGCCGGCAGAGAGGCCAGAATGTCAAATGACGAGGCCTTGCGGATTCTTGATAAATATAAGGGCAGTATCAAGGGGGATTTTGACGCGGAATCGGAAAGGGACGAGTATCTGAATGAAAAATTTGGCTTTGTTGATTGATACCAATGTGGTTTTGGATTGGCTGCTGGACAGGGCGCCGTTCGCGGAACATGCCGATCAGATTATGAGGCTGTGTGTCGGCGGCAAAGCAGAGGGTTATTTAGCGGGCCATACCATTCTGAACATTTTCTATATCACGCGCAAGAGGTTTACAATTGAGGAAAGAATTGAGTTTGGGTTGATGCTGTGCGATAAGTTTCAGATAATAGGCATCGACGGGGAAATGATAACGGCGGCTTTAAGCTCCGGCGGCGCCCGGGATCTTGAGGACGGGCTGCAAATGCAATGCGCCTTTGAAAAAGGCTTGGATTATATTATCACGAGAGATAGGGACGGGTTTCACAATTCCAGAGTAAAGGCGCTGGCGCCTGAGGACTTTTTAAGTGTTTGGAACGCTATATAAATTATTATAGATAACAGGAGGTTTGAGAATGCCCAATCAGAAAATAAAGGTGCCGTTTACGGGCACGCCCGAACAGGAGAGGCTGCTGCGGGAGGCTATTGAGCGGCACCGGGACGAAAAGGGAGCGACGATGCCGATACTTCAGAAGGCGCAGGAGATTTACGGTTATTTGCCCGAAGAGGTGCAGCTGATAATCGCCGAGGCGCTGGATCTGTCGCTGTCCGAGATTTACGGCGTGGTGTCGTTCTATTCGCAGTTCTCGCTTAACCCGATGGGCAAGCATGTCGTGTCGGTGTGTATGGGCACGGCTTGCTATGTCAAGGGCGCGGGCGAGATACTGGAGAAATGTGAGCAGAAGCTGGGCATAAAGGCGGGCGAGATCACGCCGGACGGGAAGTTCTCGATCGCCGCCGTGCGCTGTATCGGCGCGTGCGGGCTGGCGCCGGTGCTGACCATAGGGCCGGATGTTCACGGGCGGCTGGTTCCCGCGCAGATCGACGGGATCCTTGAGAAATACATGAAAGAATGACCGATCTGAGCCTTTATGTGCTGGACATTGTTCAGAACAGCATTGCCGCGGGGGCGGCGCGCATAGACATCTCTCTCCTGCGGGAGGGGCGGCGGCTTGTGTTCCGCGTGGACGACGACGGGCGCGGGATGAGCGCCGAGATGTGCGCGAAAGCGCTTGACCCGTTCACGACGACCCGCTCGACGCGGCGCGTGGGGCTGGGGCTGCCGTTTCTGAAGCTGGCGGCGGAGCAGACCGGCGGGACGCTGGAGCTTAAATCCGAGCTTGGGAAGGGCACGAGCCTTTCGGCGGAGTTTGACGCGGAGCATATCGACATGCCGCCGTTCGGGGATTTCGCGGGGACTGTGTTCGCGCTGATACAGGGGTCGCCGGATATACGCTTTGTTATCAAGCGGCAAAACGATAACAGAGAGTATACACTGGACACAGACGAGCTTTTGGAGCAGCTGGGCGGCGAGGTGCCGCTGAATGAGCCGGAAGTGTTGGCTTGGATCAGCGATTTTGTTAACGAACAGGAGCTGCGAGTTGTAAGTTATGAGTTATAAGTTATAAGATATTGAGGAGGTATATGTTTTGAAGTCTTTAGAGGAGTTAAAGGCGATCCGGGAGCGGACGCGCGGGCAGATGAACCTGAGAAAAGAGGACGGGCCGGACAACACGCGGATTGTGGTGGGGATGGCTACCTGCGGGATCGCGGCGGGCGCGAAGCCTGTTCTGTCGGCGGCGGTTGATCAGGTGGGGCGGCGCAAGCTGGACCATGTGGTTGTGACGCAGACCGGCTGTATCGGCATGTGCATGTATGAGCCGATAGTTGAGATCTATGTGCCCGGGCAGGAGAAGGTGACGTATGTGAAGATGACGCCGGAGCGGATGGAGAAGATTGTCGCGGAGCATATAGTCAACGGGCAGATTGTCGGCGAATATACGATAGGCGCGAACGAATAGGGAGGAGAGACGTAAAATGGAGTTTGTCAGAAGCCATATTTTGGTGTGCGCCGGAACGGGATGCTCGGCCGCGAAGAGCATGGAGATAATCGAGCGGTTTGAGGAGCATCTCTCACGGCACGCGCTTGAAAAAGAGGCGAAGGTGATCAGGACGGGCTGTTTCGGGCTTTGCGAGCTGGGGCCGATCGTTGTGGTGTATCCCGAGGGGTCTTTTTACTCGCGGGTTACGCCCGATGATGTGAAGCGGATTGTGGAGGAGCATATCCTGAAGGGCCGTATTGTTAAGGATCTGCTGTATCACGAGACTGTCGAGGAGGATGTTGTAAGCTCGATCAACGAGACGGGGTTTTATAAAAAGCAGCTGCGGATCGCGCTTCGCAACTGCGGGATTATTGATCCCGAGAACATTGACGAGTATATCGCCTTTGACGGTTATTCCGCGCTGGCGCGGGCGCTGACCGAGCAGACGGGCGACGAGATTGTGGACATCATCACGAAGTCGGGGCTGCGCGGGCGCGGAGGCGCCGGATTCCCCACGGGGCGGAAGTGGATGTTCGCCAAGGCGGCGGCGGGCGACGAGAAGTATGTCGCGTGTAACGCCGACGAGGGCGACCCCGGGGCGTTTATGGACCGCTCGATACTGGAGGGCGATCCGCACAGCGTTATCGAGGCCATGATAATCGCCGGCTACGCTGTGGGCGCGAAGAACGGCATAATCTATATCCGCGCGGAGTATCCGATCGCGGTGGCGAGGCTTGAGGTCGCCATCGGGCAGGCGAGGGAGTACGGGTTCCTCGGGAAGAATATATTCGGCACGGATTTTGAGTTTGATTTGGAGATAAGGCTTGGGGCCGGGGCGTTTGTCTGCGGCGAGGAGACGGCGCTTATCGCGTCGGTCGAGGGGCTGCGCGGCGAGCCGAGGCCGAGGCCGCCGTTCCCGGCGGTGAAGGGGATTTTCGGGAAGCCGACGCTGCTTAACAACGTGGAGACGTATGCCAATATTCCGTGGATACTTCAGAACGGCTGGGAGGCCATGGCGGAGATCGGCACGGAGACGTCGAAGGGCACGAAGGTTTTCGCGCTGGGCGGCAAGATAACCAACACGGGGCTTGTCGAGATCGCCATGGGCACCACGCTGCGCGAGATAGTCGAGGAGATCGGCGGCGGATGTCCGGGCGGCAAGAAATTCAAGGCGGCGCAGACCGGCGGGCCGTCGGGCGGCTGTATACCGGCGTCGCATCTTGACACGCCTATTGATTACGAGAGTCTTTCGGCTATCGGGTCGATGATGGGCTCCGGCGGGCTTATCGTCATGGACGAGGATAACTGCATGGTGGATATAGCGAAGTATTTTCTTGACTTTACAGTTGAGGAGAGCTGCGGGAAGTGTGTGCCGTGCCGTATCGGGACGAGGCGCATGTATCAGATGCTGGAGCGGATAACCGAGGGTAAGGCGACGATGGAGGAGCTGGATTCGCTGAAGGAGCTGTGCGAACACATCAAGGCGAACAGCCTGTGCGCGCTGGGCGGCAGCGCGCCGAATCCGGTGCTGTCCACGATTACGCATTTCCGCGAGGAGTATGAGGCGCATGTCAGGGACAGGCGGTGCCCGGCGGGCGTTTGCAAGAAATTGCTGACATATAAAATTCTTGACAATTGCAGGGGTTGTACCGCGTGCGCCAGGGTTTGCCCGGTCGGGGCGATCTCGGGCAAGGTCAAGGAGCTGCATGTTATCGATCAGGACAAGTGCATCAAGTGCGACGCGTGCTTTGAAAAGTGCAAGTTCGGCTCGATCATCAAGGAATAGGAGGGAATACGGTTGGATACGGTCAGGATAACTATAAACGGAATATCCGTTGACGCCCGCAGGGGCTCGACTATACTTGAGGCGGCGCGCGCCGCCGGCATAAAGATTCCCACGCTTTGTTTTTTGAAGCAGGTTAACGCTATCGGCTCGTGCCGCATATGCGTCGTCGATGTGAAGGGCGCCAGAAACAATGTCGCCGCGTGTACGTATCCGGTGAGCGACGGCATGGAGGTGCTTACGGGCACGGCGGAGATTTTGAAGGCGCGGAAGGCGACGCTGGAGCTGATACTCTCCAACCACCGCATGGACTGCCTTACCTGTCTGCGGAACCAGAGCTGCGAATTGCAGCAGCTGGCGATGGAGTTCGGGCTTGAGCATATGCGGTATGTCACGGACAAGTCGGAGCCGGAGATTGAGGCGTCGGAGATGCATCTTGTGCGCGACAATTCGAAGTGCATACTGTGCCGCCGCTGTGTCGCGGTTTGCAAGCACCACCAGTCGGTGGCGGTCATCGGGCCGAACGACAGGGGCTATGCGACGCATATATCCTGCGCGTTTGACAGGAATCTGGCGGAGGTGCCGTGTGTGTCCGACGGGCAGTGCATTGTCGCGTGTCCCACGGGCGCGCTGACCGAAAAGGACGACACGGAGAAGGTCTGGCAGGCGCTGGGGGACCCGTCGAAGCATGTGGTCGTCGGCGTCGCGCCGTCGATACGCGTGACGCTCGGGGAGTGCTTCGGCAATCCCGTGGGCACGAACGTCGAGGGCAGAATGGTGGCCGCGCTGAACAGGCTGGGGTTTGACAATGTGTTTGATATTAACCACACCGCCGACCTGACCGTTATGGAGGAAGGCACGGAGTTTACGCGGCGGTTCGAGGCGAAGGACAGGCTTCCGATGATAACCTCCTGCTCGCCGGCGTGGATACGGTTCTGCGAGAAGATGTATCCCGAGTTTATACCCAACCTCTCGTCGTGCAAGTCGCCGCAGCAGATGTTCGGGGCGATTACCAAGACGATGTACGCCAAGGACAAGGGGATTGACCCCAAGGATATAGTGACCGTTTCGATTATGCCCTGCACCGCGAAGAAGTTTGAGATTCACAGGGATAACCAGCAGGCGGTGCCGGGGCTGGCCGACGTGGATATTTCGATAACGACGCGGGAGCTGGCGCGGATGATCACGCGCGCGGGCATTATATTCAACGAATTGCCGGAGGAGGCGTTCAACGAGATCGCAAGCACCGCCGGATTTATTTTCGGGACCACGGGCGGCGTTATGGAGGCGGCGCTGAGGACGGTCTATGAGGTCGTTACGGGCGGCGCGCCGGAGAGCGTCGAGTTTTTGGAGGTGCGCGGGATCGGCGGCATAAAGGAGGTCAACTACGACATCGGCGGCAGGACCGTCAGGGTCGCGGCGGCCTCGGGGCTGGCCAGCGCGAAGAAGCTGCTGGACATGATTAAGAGCGGCGAGAAGGAGTATGACTTTATCGAGATGATGGCGTGTCCGGGCGGATGCGTTAACGGCGGCGGGCAGCCGATACAGTCCGCGTCGGTGCGGAACTTTGTGGATTTGCGCAAGGCGCGCGCTGCGGCGATATACAGCGCCGACAGCAAGGCTGAAATGCGGAAGAGCCATGAAAATCCGTTTATAAAGCGGCTGTATGAGGAGTATTTTGACGAGCCGGGCAGCCATAAGGCGCATGAGGCGCTGCATACCACTTATAAAGCGCAGCCTAAGTATAAGTTATGAGTTACTAGTTACAAGTTACAAGAAGAGGGGGCGCGATGAGGACATCGCGCCCTATGAAAACGGCCTTGTAGGGGCGACCGTCCTCGGTCGCCCGTTGGTTCCCCGCCCCGTAGGGGCGCGCATTGCGCGTCCGTGTTTCCCCGCACCCCGTTCCACGTAGGGGACGCACACTGGGCGTCCCGTCCGTTTGCATACGGCGCGTCAGGGATGCCGCGCCCTACAGGGGGGACGGGGAGACGACCACCCCGCCAAGACAGATAACAGAGTACAAATAACAGATAACAACTCGAAAAACCACCCCGCCGCGAAATATAAACGGCGCGTCAGGGATGCCGCGCCCTACGGGGGGACGGCGGAGATGACCACCCCGCCGCGCGGGGCGCGGCACCCCTCCGAGGAGGGGAATTTTTGGGACGGCGGGGGGTTGGGGGCGCGCGGGCGACCGGGGACGGTCGCCCCTACATGGGGACGGGGAATAAACGGCGGCGTGCCCATATGTTTGTGGCGATGGCAAATTTTTCCTTGTTTGCATAATTTTTTTCTTGTGTTATAATACCCCTATATGTCGATACGGGAGGGTTTTTAATGGATCTTGGTCGGGTGAAAACTTATTTAATTATTATCCTCGCCGTTGGCAACGCGCTTTTGGGGGGGCTTTTCGGGTTTAGGTTTTTTTCCGAGGCGGCGGCGCAGAGACAGTCGGACGAGCAGCTTGTCGCGCTCTTGGCGGAGCGGGGCGTTTTTGTGCGGGAGCTGCCGTCGGAAACAGCGGCGGCGCTGGTGCTTTCGCGCGATTTCGCGGCTGAGGGCAGTGCCGCCGCCGCATTGCTTGGCGAGGCGCAAATGGCGGATTTGGGCGGCGGCGCGGTCGAGTATCAGAACGGCGCGGGGTATGCGCTGTTCCGTTCGGGCGGGAGGTTCAACATTGACATAAGACCGGAGCGCGGGGCGGTTTATACGGATTTGGAAAAGGCGTGCCGCGAGATGTTGGCCGACATGGGGTTTTTGAATGTTTCAGAGGGGTTTTTGGAGGAATTTGATAGTGATGGCGGTGTTTTGCTGACATTCGGGCAGGATGTGGAGAGGCGGCATCTTTATAACGCGCGGGCGGTTTTCCATTTTTCGGACGGGGGAGAGCTGCTCAGTGTGTCGGGGCTGTGGGCGCTGGGCGCGGTGAACGACGACGACGGCGCGCAGTGCAAGAGCGCGGGCGCGGCGCTGCTGCTGTTCGCGGTGAACCACGACGCGGAGGTTTTGAGGGTTGAGCTGGGTTACAGGCTTGGCACGCAGACCGCGACGGCGGAGAGCGCGCGGCTGGGCCCCGAGTGGCGCGTTGTTTGCGCGGACGGGGAGTTTTATCTGGACGGGTTTACCGGAGCGGTCGTCGAGCGGGAGGAGTGATGGGCCGCGGTTGAGCGCGGCGTGTGTAGGGGCGGCCATTGGCCGGCCGTTTTTTTGTGTTGTGGGGGGGTATATGCCACGGGGCGGCGTGGGGGACGGAGAAAACACCCGGCCCTGCGGGGCCACCCTCTTTACGAAAGAGGGCAAAGAAAGGGCCGCGCACGGGATGGGGGCGGCGCGATGAGGACATCGCGCCCTACGAAAACGTCCCTGTAGGGGCGGCCGTCCTCGGTCGCCCGTTGGTTCCCCGTCCCGTAGGGGCGCGCATTGCGCGTCCGTGTTTTTTCGTCGTAGGGCGCGACGCCTCGGCGCGCCGCAACGTTGAAAACGGCGCGGCGATAAAAACGCGGGCGGCAGGTTGCCGCCCCTACTACGAAAATGCGGGTGGCAAAATAAACGGCGGGCGACCGGGGACGGTCGCCCCTACATGGGACGGGGAATAAACGGCGGACGCGCAATGCGCGCCCCTACATGGGCGATGGCAAATTTTTCCTTGTTTACATAATTCTTTTCTTGTGTTATAATACTCCTAATATGTCGATACGGGAGGGTTTTTGATGAAAAACACGGGATATAGATTTGCGGCGATGGCGCTGGTGGTCTGTCTGCTTGCCGGGGCGATGTCGGGGCTGGCGTTCACTATTACCGGCGTCGGCGCGGTTACCGCGACGGACACGGTATGGCTGTCGGATAAGGCGACGCTTACGCGGAACACGCTGAACCATTTCACGGCGGGGGTGCAGGCGGAGCGGTACATAGAGTGGAACGCGGGGGGACAGATCAAGCCGGTGGTCGTTAACGGCGACACGGTTTTCGGCGGGACGCTGACGCTTGACGAGGCGGCGGCGAAGCTGGAGGCGGCGGGATACAGCGTGGCGGCGGGCATGAACGGCGATTATTTTACCGTTGCAACCGGCGTGCCGCTCGGGCTGACTACCGTGAACGGCAAGATTCTGGTGTCGTCTTCGGGGCTGCCGGCGGTCGGGTTTTATCCCGACGGGCAGGCGTTTATCTCCAAGCCGGAGCTTAAAACTACGCTGACGTACGGCGCGAATGTGACGGCCGCTATAGAGAGCATAAACAGGCCGCGCGGCACGAATGGGATTTTCCTTTACACCTCAGATTACGGTGAGAGCACCCGCACGACGACGCAGGGAGTGAATGTGCTGCTGAACGTCGGCGGCTATCAGCTGACCGTGGGGGGCTGGATCAGCGCGACGGTCATGGATGTGAGGACGGGGTCCGACCCCGTGCCGCTGACGGAGGGCGTTATGTGTCTGTCCGCCGAGAACGCGGAGGCGATGGCGCGGCTTAACGCGCTGACCCCGGGTACGCAGGTTTCCATAAGCTCGACGGTTGGGGACATGCGCTTTATGAATTGTGAATACATAATCGGCGGGTATCGGATGCTGCTGGAAAACAGCGCGATCGTCGCGCCGCCGGAGACTACGGTGACGCGCGCGCCAAGGAGCGCCGTGGGCATAAAGGCGAACGGCACGGTCGTTTACTACGGCGTTGACGGGCGGCAGGGGACATACAGCGCCGGGCTGGGGCTGGGCGAGCTGGCCGGGCGGCTTTTGGCGCTGGGCTGTGTCACCGCGGTGGAGATGGACGGCGGCGGCTCGACGGATATGATAGCGCGGTTTCCCGGGGATTTTGAGCTGACGCGGCTGGGCAGGCCCTCGGACGGGAGCCCGCGCAAGACGCCGAATCATATCATGTTTATAAACACCGCGCCGAAAACGGGCATGGTAAGCCGGCTGTTTGTGAATCCGGGGCGGATCGCGGCGCTGACCGGCGCGGATATTCCGTTTTCGGACATAAAGGTTTCGGCGATCGACGCGAACTATCATCCCATGCTGCCGCCGGACAACCTCGTCTGGTCAAGCTCCAATCCGAGCGTGGCGCAGGTTGCGGATTCGCTGAGGGCCGTCGCGCCGGGGACGGCGACGCTGACCGTGTCCACCGGAGGCTGGGGCGCGTCGGGCACGGTTGAGTTTGTTGTCGCCGACAGGCCGGACAGCATAGTCGTTATGGACGCGGCGACGGACAAGCCCGTCACCGAGCTGGCGCTCGCGCCGAACGAGAGTATTCAGCTGAAGGCCGCGGGGATCATCGGCGGCGTTCAGGCGCCGGGCGGGAATTTCTATTGGACCACTTCGGATAACTATGCCGCGACCGTCAGCGCCGGCGGGCTTCTGACCGCGGGCGGAGTCGCCGGTACGGCGACGCGGCTGATTGTGGGCATGGGGGATACCGTTGCGACGATAAATGTGCTTGTCGGCAAGGCGCCAGCCGCTTTGGAGGATTTTGAGCGCGCTCAGACCGCGTTCAGCGCTACCGCCGTGGGGACGGGGTTCGAGCGCAGCGGGGTTGACAAGGTTAACGTAAGATACGGGCTGTTCTCGGGGGCGTTTTCATACGACTTCTCCGTCGCGGCCGCAGGTGCGGCGTCGCTTTCATACGGCGCGGATCTGACGCCGGAGAGCGGGCAGAGCTATCTCTCGATGTGGATAAAGGGCGACGGGTCGGGGAATCTGTTGAATATTCTGACGGCAGACACGCTGGGGCAGACGACTGAGGTGACGGCGGCGACGCTGAATTTCACGGATTACAGGCAGGTGTTTGTGCCGCTGCTGGGCGTCGCCAAGATAACCGGACTGAAAATAGTAAGGGTGCCGGACGGGGCGGCGTCGGGGGTATTCTATCTTGACCAGATTTTGGCGTCATCGTCCAATTCGCCGAGTACGTCGGCGCCCGCGCTGACGCTGGCGCTGTCGGCGGACGGTTTTTCGCTGAATATAAACGGCTCGGCGATCGACTACGGCGGGGCGCTGCTGAAAAAGAGCGACATAACATTGACGATGAACGGCGTGATCCTGCCGTTTGATTACGACGAGCGGACGGGCACGGTGGGCGCGAAAGCGGAGCTGCCGACTGAGGGAACGCATGTGATCACGCTGACCGCCAGGAACAGCTTTGGGAACTATGACCGCGTGACAAGGGAGTTTGAGCAGCCGACGATTTATACGGCGCGGTCGTTTATTGATATTTCGGAGCATTGGGCGGGCAGGTATATCGAGCTTTTGGACCGCAGGAACGCGTTTTCAAAAACCGACGCGGTGTTCAGGCCGGGCGAGGTCATTACGCGCGCGGAGGTCGCGGTCATGACGAGCAGCGTGCTGAAACTCGACGAGGCCGCGTGGAGCCATATAATTCTGCCTTACGGCGATTTGGCGGAGATTCCGGCATGGGCGCTGGGGGCGGTTAAGGCGATGTACGGCCACGGGTTTATGACCGGCGTGGGGCTTAGCGACGGCAGCAGAATATTCTCGCCGAACAGCGGGTTCTCGCGCGCGGAGATGTTCGGGATAATCGGGAATTCTATCCCCAAGGGGATGTATAAGGGCGCGGTCGCCGGAAGTTTTACGGATTATTCCGAGGTCCCATCGTGGGCCGCCGTGTATGTTGACCTTTTGGCGGGCATAGGCGTTATCACCGGCGCGGACAACAGGCTTAACCCGTCTGATACTGTGACGCGGGCGGAGTTTGCGACGATTCTGGCGAGAACGGGGTAGGGCAGTTGGCAATTAACAGTTAACAATTAACAAGGGGCTTGACTAGGACTGGGTAGTCTGATAGTCTAACAGTGAGGTCAAGCCAATGAAAAACAAATACGTTTACCGTTCAAAAATATCAGAAACGAAATTCAGGCAGCTCGTGAAGCTGTTCGCGCTG
>Ga0099364_10002153_pt1 | contig 31679 bp, 28 predicted proteins | sample TergutTh196P3_FD_73070 | JGI IMG/M metagenome (GOLD analysis project Ga0099364, IMG submission 73070) | Microcerotermes parvus P3 segment gut microbial communities from Pointe-Noire, Republic of the Congo - Th196 P3 | ecosystem: Host-associated > Arthropoda: Insects > Digestive system > Gut ... | reverse complement strand
AGCGTTGTCATTCTGAGCTTTAGCGAAGAATCTTTCTGCACCGACTTTGCGGCATAATAAGATTCTTCGGTCGCAAGCTCCCTCAGAATGACAATTCGGGCGGTCCTCCGTGACCTGTAACCTGACTGATGGTACACTAATCAGCATCTTCTATAAACTCTTGACAGATGGTTGTCCTATATGTTATGTTACTTATCGGTGAACAAAGGCGTTTATCGGAGACTGCTGTGCAGTTTACCGGTGGGCGTTTTTTTAGAGTTGATAAGCATATCGTAAAAATACGGCACAATTTGTACGACAAAGGATTATAAATGGAAATACGGTTTATTGACGCGGAGCTAATAACTAAAACAGTAGCGAACCTATGCATTGAAGCGAATCTGGTGTTAAACGAGAGCATTCGCCGCGCATTAGTCGAAGCACGAGAAGTTGATACATCAAAACTCGCGCAGCATACGCTCGACATGATACTGGAAAACGCGGAAGTTGCTAAGCGCGAGAAACTCCCCATGTGCCAGGACACAGGGATGGCTGTCGTATTTGTGACAATCGGATCAAAGATTCATGTTGTCGGAAATATTAGCGAAGCAATCAACGAAGGGGTGCGTATCGGGTATCGCGAAGGCTATTTCCGAAATAGCATCGTTTCGGATCCAATCTCCCGCATTAACACAAAAGACAATACTCCTGCCGTCATATATTACGACTTCGATATTGGAGACAAGATTAAGATTACAGTTGCTCCAAAGGGATTCGGGAGCGAGAATATGAGCGGCGTTTCCATGCTGAACCCCTCTGACGGCATTGAAGGAGTAATGGAATTCATATTGAATACAGTCCGTGCAGCAGGATCAAAACCATGCCCCCCTATAATTGTCGGTGTAGGGGTTGGAGGAACCATGGACAAAGCTGCGCTAATGGCAAAGCAAGCATTGGTGCGTGATATTGGCAGTGCTAATTCTGATACATATTGGGCGGATATCGAAGTGCGTTTGCTTGAGCAAATAAACGAGATAGGTATAGGTCCTGCGGGCTACGGAGGACGAACAACCGCTCTTGCTGTGCATATTGTGACATACCCTACTCATATTGCAGGATTACCGGTTGCTGTCAATATTGGATGCCATGCAACACGCCACAACACTGCGATATTGTAGTAAACTAATTCAAAGCAGGATATCCATATGATAAGCATTACAACTCCTTTTACCGATGAGATTATTAAATCACTAAATGTGGGCGATATCGTCATGCTCTCCGGGGTCATATACACAGGGCGGGATGCGGCTCATAAGCGCATGATTGAGCTGCTCGAGACTTCGCAACCATTACCATTTGACCCCCATGGTCAGGCAATATATTACACAGGACCATGTCCGGCGCCACCGGAAAAAGTCATTGGTTCAGCAGGGCCGACGACAAGTATGCGTATGGATGCCTACTCACCGCGTCTCATGGGAGCAGGATTGCGTGTAATGATAGGAAAAGGAGCAAGGAGCGAAGCTGTCATAGAGGCAATTATGAAATATAAAGGCTTGTATCTGTCTGCCGTCGGAGGTACGGGAGCGTTATTAGCGCAATGCGTTGAAGAGGCGAGAGTTGTTGCATTTGTGGACTTAGGCACGGAAGCGATTTATAGGTTTGTTGTGAAAGACATGCCTCTTATTGTTGCGGTAGACAGCAAAGGCCAAAGCATATATAGGCAGGAGTAGAGTTAATGGATTATGCGTCAGAATCACTAATAAGGCATTATGAATGGCAGGGGAAAATCGAAATCAAAAGCAGGGTACCTGTCAGGACTCGCGAAGAATTGTCATTAGCATATACACCTGGGGTTGCGCAGCCATGCCTCGAAATCAAAAAAGACAAATCGAAAAGCTTTGAGCTTACGTGCCGAGCAAATCTTGTTGCAATAATAACCGACGGATCTGCGGTACTCGGGCTGGGCGATATAGGCGCGGAAGCAGCGATGCCTGTGATGGAAGGGAAAGCCGTACTTTTTAAAGAGCTTGGAGGTATCGATGCAATTCCCATATGCATTAACTCTCGCGATATTGATGAAATTGTCAATACTGTCCGGTTAATATCGGGGAGTTTCGGAGGAATTAACCTCGAAGATATATCGGCTCCTCGTTGTTTTGAAATTGAAAAAAGGCTAATTGAATGCTGCGATATCCCGGTGTTTCATGATGATCAGCATGGCACGGCAGTAGTTGTGCTTGCCGCTGTGATGAATGCATTGCGTATTACCGGGAGAAATCAAAGAGAAATGACCACTGTGATCAACGGTGCCGGAGCGGCAGGGATTGCAATTGCGCAGTTGCTATGTAATTATGGGATTAAGAACCTGATTTTGTGTGATCGTCATGGTAGTATATATGATGGGCGAGATCACATGAATGCTGAGAAACAATGGATAGCGAAGATGACAAATCCGGAGTCTCGTAAAGGTGACTTAGCTGATATTCTTGTGGGAGCGGATTTATTTATAGGAGTATCATCAGCAAATTGTGTCACGCAAGCGATGGTGGAGAGCATGAATAAGGATTCGATAATCTTTGCTATGGCGAACCCTGACCCTGAAATCATGCCTGCGTTGGCAAAAGCAGGGGGAGCGAGAATAGTTGGAACGGGGCGCAGCGATTATCCGAACCAGATTAATAATGTACTTGCGTTTCCGGGTATATTCAAAGGTGCGCTTAGTGTACGTGCATCTTGTATAACCGATGAAATGAAGCAAGCGGCAGCATATGCAATAGCTTCATATATTAAGGATAATGACCTAAATGAGGAGAACATAATTCCAAGTCCACTTGACAGATCAGTCACGGAAGCCGTAGCTAACGCTGTGGCAGATGCAGCTAGAATGTAGTTAGTAGAGAGCATTCAAGAGCATATCTAACAGAATTAGGAGAGGAAAATCAGACATATGAATAGCACAGCACAAGAGGTACTCGACTTTATTAGCGAAAATGAAGTGAAATTCATCAGGCTCAGTTTCTGCGACATATTCGGACACCAAAAAAACATATCTATTATGGCAGATGAACTGCAATCCGCCTTCGACAATGGAGTATCATTTGATGCGCACGCAATCAACGGATTTCGTGATGTCACGGAATCCGATCTGCTCCTATTCCCTGATCCATCGACTCTGATGGTCCTTCCTTGGCGACCGGGCCCCGGAAGAGTCGTTCGTTTCTTTTGCGACATAAAGAAACCGGATGGGTCTGAATTTCATAATGATGGAAGAGGCTTGCTCCGACGCACGACGGAGCGAGCAATGAGAATGGGTTATATTTGCAAGATTGGCGCGGAGTGCGAGTTTTATCTCTTTATGGCAAACGATGATGGTGAACCGACGCATGTGACATTTGACAAGGGCGGATATCTCGATATAGCTCCGCTTGATCGCGGGGAGGATATTCGCCGTGAAATCTGCCTGACGCTCGAACAGATGGGTATAAAACCGGAAGCATCCCATCACGAACAAGGACCGGGGCAAAACGAGATAGATTTCAGGTTTGATGATGCGCTTTCATGCGCTGACAACTACCAGACATTTAAGTCGGCTGTCAAGGCAATTGCCGCAAGAAATGGTTTGTTTGCTTCGTTTATGCCAAAGCCGATTCCGGACGCGCCGGGGAGCGGTATGCATGTCAATATTTCACTGTCGCAGAATGGGCGGAATATTTTCAAGAATGTCGGTGAAGGTGATTCGCATATCGCAGAGAGTTTCATTGCGGGGATTTTGTTTAGGATTGCTGAGATTACGCTCTTTTTAAACCCTATTGCGAACTCATATGAGAGGTTTGGGAAATTCGAGGCGCCAAAATTCATTTCGTGGTCGCATCAGAATCGTTCTCAGCTTATAAGGATTCCTGCGGCTGTGGGTGAAAAAGCGAGGATGGAGTTGCGTTCTCCTGATTCGTCGCTTAATCCGTATCTGGCTTTTTCTCTCATCATTGCTGCCGGTCTTGATGGTGTTGATGGTGGTTTGGCGTTGCAACCGCCTGTTGATGCTGATTTGTTTAATGCTGATGTTAGCGTTACGAATCGTCTTGCTGCTTTGCCTGAGAGTTTGGAAGAAGCGATTGCGCTTGCTGAGCAGAGTTCGTTTGTTAAAAATATCTGCGGTGCGGATCTGTTGACTCGTTATCTTACGGCAAAAAAAGCGGAAGTTGCTGATTTCGCAGCAGCAAATGATAAAAACATGTTTTATGTTAAGAGATATTTCGGCACGATATAGTAGGAGATAAATGGATGGATAGCGCACTAATTGTATCAAGTGCTCAAAAGGGTACATCCTTTATCCTTGAAATGCTTAACGCCGCCGAAATCCGTGAAGTTGCTACTGCTGCGACTTGCGGGGAAGCGCGAAGGATGCTGCTTGAACGTGAATTTGACCTAATAATCATAAATGCGCCGCTAAAGGATGAAACCGGCGAGTCTTTTTCGCGCCATATAGCATCTGATGGATTAGCGCAAGTCATATTAATCGTCAAAAGCGAGTATTTCGATGAAATTTCAGCCATTTGCGAAGAAGACGGGGTGCTGACTGTTGCTAAACCGGTCAATAGAACTATTTTCTGGTCGGCACTAAAGCTGGCAGGCTCTGCGCAAAAGCAGCTACAGAGGGTTCAAGCGGAAAATGATTCGCTAAAACAAAGAATCGAGGATATTCGCATAACGGATCGGGCAAAGTATATGCTGATATCAACTATGAATATGAGTGAACAAGATGCTCATCGTTATATCGAAAAACAGGCCATGGATAAGCGAACAACGAAACGAGCTATTGCAGAGGAGATTTTGAAAGAGTATGGGGATAAAAATAATTGATTATAAAGCGGGGAACGCTCCAAGTGTCTTAAATGCTGTCCTGCATCTTGGCTTTGATGCTGAGCTTGCGCATAGTGCTTCGGACATAATGGATGCTTCGCATATTCTGCTCCCCGGTGTCGGCAGCGCCAAGGAAACGATGGAGTCTTTGCGTGAGATGAATATTCTGGATGCGCTTAGTGATGCTGTGTTTATGAAGAAGACGCCTTTTCTTGGTATTTGCGTGGGGTTGCAGATTCTTTTTGATCATAGCGATGAGGGCGATGCGGATTGCCTTGGGTGGCTAAAGGGGCAAGTCGTCAAGTTTGATGCTGCGAGAGTAAGGGTTCCGCAGATGGGTTGGAATAAGGTTTCGTTTCAGGGTAATGCTGATATCTCGACGCATGATGAGTTCTTCTATTTTGTGAACTCATACTATGCGAAACCTGAAGCGGAGAGCGATATTTGGGGAGTCGCTGACTATGGCAACACGTTTACGGCTGCGGTGCGTAAAGATAATATCATGGGTGTTCAGTTTCATATTGAAAAGAGCGGTGCAGCGGGCTTGTCGCTACTCCGCAATATTCTGCTAACCACAACGGCTAACCCGCCATCCGTGTCATTCTGAGGGAGCTTGCGACCGAAGAATCTTTTTATGATGCATTATCGCGAAGAAAGATTCTTCGCTTTCGTTCAAAATGACAAAGGGGAATTGCTCATGATAACCTTGCGTTTTAGTTAAATTATTTGGAGAGGATTTTCATATGCTTACTAAGAGATTAATTGCTTGCTTTGACATAATTGATGGCAGGGTGACAAAAGCGGTGCGATTTCAAGATAATATTGATGTCGCGCCTGCTGATGAACTGGCAGGAACCATGTATGATGCGCAAATAGACGAACTCATTTTTTATGATATCACAGCTAGTTCTGAGAGGCGTGGGGTCGACATCGAGACAGTTAAAAAAGTTGCAAAGCGTGTATTCATACCGTTTACTGTCGGCGGCGGGATCAAGGATTTGGATGATATGTATGAGGCTCTCAAGGCGGGTGCTGAGAAGATAAGCATTGATTCGATGGCGGTTAGAAATCCGCAAATCATCGCAGATGGTGCGAGGGCGTTTGGTTCTCAGTGCATTGTTTTGTCTACTCAAGTAAAGCGTGTAGATAATCTTCCGAGTGGGTATGAAGTCTATATTGATGGAGCGAGAGTTGCTACGGGAATGGATGCCATTGATTGGATTAAACGTGGGCAGGATTTGGGTGCCGGTGAGATTTGCATCAACAGCATTGATAATGATGGTTCGTTATCGGGTTATGATCTCGAGCTAATGGCGCTAGCGGAGGCACAGGTGTCGGTTCCGCTGATTGCTTCGGGCGGCGCCGGTCTTCCGGAGCATATTAGGGATTTGTTTGCTTCTACGGAGGCGCAGGCTGCGATTATCAGTAGTATGTTGTATTCTCCGCGTATGGAGAGAAATTATTCGGTTTCGGAGCTAAAGAGCTTTCTTACTGATAGTGGTATCAATATGCGCCCAATGCGAAGCACTTACATATTACAATGATGTGACTATTTTAGTGGGTTCTTCTTAATTATTTAGAGAATCAATGTAGGGCAGGGGCTTTGCTCCCGATATCTTTGTTGTTTACGTTCTGCAATCTCTGTGGTACAATAATGCAGTCAAAAAGCGAGCTACCATCTTAATATGACAGAGGACCGGTGCAGGATGCAGGAAAAACTAATAGCAATTGAAGAAAAACATGAAGCGCTGGAAAAGCGGATGCAAGAACCGGAGGTATACTCAGACCCGGCATTGTATGCGCAACTTGCGCGTGAGCAAAAAGAAATCCAGCCCATCGTCGAAACATACCGAAAATATGAAAAAGCAAAGCGAGACATGGAAGGCGCTCGCGATCTGATGAGCGATCAGGATTTCAAAGAAATCGCAGAAGAAGAATTTGATACCGCACAAGGAGAAATGGAGCGACTTGAAGAAGAAATAAAGATATTGCTACTGCCGCGTGACCCAAATGACGACAAGAATGTCATCATCGAAATACGCGGAGGAGCGGGCGGCGAGGAAGCAGCATTATTTGCCAATAGCTTGTTTCGAATGTACACAATGTATGCAGAGACAAAACGCTGGAAATCGGAAATAGCAAACCTGAACGAAACAGAACTCGGCGGCATCAAAGAAGTCAGCTTTATAGTCGAAGGCGATGGAGCTTACTCCAGATTCAAGTTCGAGAGCGGTGTCCACAGGGTACAGCGCGTACCGGAAACGGAAGCCTCCGGACGTATACACACAAGCACAGTAACAGTTGCAGTATTGCCGGAGATTGAGGAAGTTGATTTTGAGATAAACCCGACTGACCTACACATCGACACATTCCGCAGCAGCGGCGCGGGTGGTCAGCACGTCAATAAGACTGAATCTGCAATACGAATTACTCATATACCGACAGGAACGGTAGTTGAGTGCCAGGACGAACGGAGTCAGCATAAGAACCGCGATCGAGCAATGAAGATTCTAGTCTCGCGGCTCTCCGAAGAAGAACGCCGCCGCCAGACGGAGAGTTTGGCCGCAGAGCGTAAGAGCCAGGTAGGGACCGGAGATCGCTCAGAGCGGATCAGGACATATAATTACCCACAAGGCCGTGTTACCGATCATCGCATCGGATTGACATTATACAAAATCGAACAGATATTAAATGGAGCGCTCGATGATATCATCGATGCGTTGATTATGGCTGACCGCGCAGAAGCGCTAAAAGGAGAATAATCCGGATAAATGGAAACTGTAGTAATTACGTCGGACGACTTGTCATATGCTGCGGAAGTTATACTGCGCGGAGGGCTTGTCGCAGTTCCGACAGATACGATATATGGACTAGCGGGCAATGGGTTTGATGCGGAAGCAGTTGGCAAAATCTATGCTGTCAAGGGGCGGCCTGCGATAAAGCCGTTAATTCTTCTCGTATCTGATATTAATATGGCGGAGAAGTTTACGGACTTTGTCCCCAAATCAGCGAGAGTTCTAGCAAAAGCCTTTTGGCCTGGTGCTCTCTCGCTTGTTCTGCGAAATAATCATACAGTGCCGGAAATAGTTACTGCTGGCGGAAACACCGTTGGTGTACGTTGCCCAAATCATCCGAAAACATTAGAGCTGATTCGTCTGACAGGTGTTCCTCTGGCGGCGCCATCTGCGAATGTGTCAGATATGCCAAGTCCCAAGAGCGTTGATGAAGTTTTGGCATATTTTGATGGGAAGATTGAATGCGTAATTGATGGCGGAGTCTCTGAGCTTGGTTTCGAGTCGACTATTATTGATTTATTAGAAGAGGATTATAAGATAATCAGGCAGGGAGCTTTGCCGGAAGAAGAGATCAAGCGCGTCCTCTCTATGAGTTTATAGTTATTAGCGAGCATCTTTAGTTTTGTCTTTCTGAGGGCTTGTCCTGAAGAATCTTGCTTTGATGCAATAATGGTGAGAAAGATTCTTCGCTGCGCTCAAGAATGACATGGTGGGTGGATATGCAATTGTTAATAAGTAGGTCGCTAATATGATTACAATTGGAATTACGGGGGGGTCAGGAGCTGGCAAAACATCCGCATTACGTGCGCTTGAATCCCTCGGAGCGCTAACTTTGGACTGTGATGCTATTTACCACGAATTGCTCGCGAATAATGACGACTTAAAGAACGCATTAGCAAAGCGATTCGACGGCGTATTGAAAAACAGCGTCATTGACCGAAAAAGACTCGGAGAAATAGTTTTTTCTGATACCCAAGCGCTCGCTGACTTAAACGCGATTACTCATAAATATATCGGCAAGGAGATAGCGGAAAGGATTGCCGCATGGGAAGATCAAGGCGGCAAAATCGTTGCGATTGACGCTATTGCGTTAATTGAGAGCGGAAGGAGCGAAAAATGCGACATAGTCGTTAGCATTATCGCTCCGAGAGAGACACGGATTAATAGGATAATGAGACGTGATAATATATCACGTGAACAAGCGGAACTCAGAATCAATGCGCAAAAACCGGACAGTTTCTACGAAACGCATTGCGACCATATACTGGAAGCGACATATAAGAAACCGGGAGACTTTGAAGCAAGATGCGAAGAGTTTTTCAAAAGTGTAATTGAGAATAGATGAAAGGATTGGTTATACAAATGCCGGATAGAGATGAGTTATTTTACAAGAAAAAAAGCGTTTTCGACAAAGTGGAGACTGAGGAGGTCTCAAGCGCCGATACATATTGCGAAGATTATAAGCACTTCCTCGACAATGCCAAAACAGAACGGGAAGCAGTAGCGGAAGCGGTCAGATTGGCATCAGGACGAGGATTCATACCGTATAAACGAGGCATGGAATTAAAGCCCGGTTCAAAGGTATACATGGAATCCGTCGGGAAATCGTTAATACTTGCAGTTATTGGAGAAAAGCAACTGGCGGACGGAGCTAACTTTGCAGCAGCGCATATAGACGCGCCTCGCATTGACCTAAAGCAAGTCCCGCTATATGAAGATGGCGATTTGGCATACTTTAAAACGCATTATTACGGAGGAATTAAGAAATACCAATGGGTCGCGCAACCACTCGCATTGCACGGCATTGTAGCAAAAAAAGATGGTTCTGTAGTCGATTTTGTTATTGGCGCATCAGATCACTATCCAATATTCATGATTACCGATCTTCTGCCGCATCTGGGAAAAGACCAGGAAAAAAAGACGCTTGCTGAAGCGTTTACGGGTGAGAACTTGAACATACTGATTGGGAGCCACCCGATGGGCGAGGAAAAAGAAGACAACCGCATTAAGCTCAATATCATGTCAATCTTAAATGAGAAGTACGGTATAACGGAAGAAGATTTTCTATCTGCCGAAATCGAAGCCGTACCATCCATGAGGGCTCGCGACGTTGGGTTTGACCGCTCGATGATTGGAGCATATGGACACGATGACCGCTCTTGCGCTTTTGCAGCACTGAGAGCACTGCTCGATATTGAGATTCCGCAAAAGACAGCTATATGCGTATTGGTAGATAAGGAAGAGATTGGTTCGGAAGGCGTATCAGGAATGCAATCAGGAATGTTTGAAGATTTTATGGAAGAACTCTGTGATTCATTTGGCATCCGTCTCCGCGACTTCTATAAATCATCGTTTTGCCTTTCGACTGATGTGTGCAATGCATTTGATCCGAACTTCGCTGATGTCAGCGAGAAACAAAACAGCGCGAAACTCGGATATGGGATGGGGGTCCTGAAATTTACCGGTTCAAGAGGTAAGTCAGGATCGAGCGAAGCCTCTGCGGAGGTAGTTGCAATGCTCCGAAATGTGTTTGCGGACAAAGGCGTTGTTTGGCAGATGGGCGAACTTGGAAAAGTTGACCAGGGAGGCGGTGGCACAATTGCTAAATTCATGGCAAACAGGAACATCGCCACAATAGATGCAGGTGTTCCTGTGCTATCAATGCATGCTCCTTATGAGATTGTCTCCAAGCTCGATTGTTATATGACATATAGGGGGATTAAAGCTATTTATGAGCATGACTAATAATGAGATACGAGCAAAAATCGATGAGTGGTTCGCATTACATACGGATGCAATGCTCGATGATCTCGGGCAGCTAATATCAATCGAGAGCGTCAGAGGAGTAGCTGAAAAAGATGCTCCTCATGGTCGAAAATCGCACGAAGCGCTCATGTTTGTGCAAGCAATGCTGGAAAAACGTGGTTATGCTGTCAGGAATTTCGAGAACAGCGTCATAACGTCCGATATAGGACCAACACCGCCGTTCATGGGTATTCTTGCTCATGTCGATGTCGTCGGGGTCGGCGATGGATGGGAGACAGACCCTTTTAAAATGGTAATTAAAGATGGGAAAATCTTTGGGAGAGGCGCGTCGGATGATAAAGGACCGGCAATTGCAGCGCTATATGCGATGTTCTGCGCTCATGAGATATATCCTGAGTTTAAAAAAGGTTTTCAAATATTAATGGGGTCAGATGAGGAGATGGGTTGCCTTGATATTACTCATTACCTCGAAAAAAACATGCCTCCGCCAAATGTATTTACACCTGACGCAGGCTATCCGCTCGTGAACACCGAAAAAGGCAGAATCACGCCGTTTTTTAAAGCATCTTGGGAAAAAGACAAGACGCTGCCACGCATCATATCTATTATGGGAGGAAAAACCACGAATATCGTTCCCGACAGAGCAGAAGCAGCAATTGAGGGTATATCGTTTATCGAAGCGCAAGAGTTTTGTAATGAATACTCGCAAAAGACCGGAGTCTCGATTACCGCTGACGAGCAAGGCGGCGTAATAACAATTGTTGTAGAAGGCATATCGACTCATGCCGCCTCGCCGGAACTGGGTAACAATGCGCAAACCGCACTTATTGAAATGCTCGTAGCGATGCCTTTTGCTCAATGCGAAGGGTTTAAGCATATCTGCGCTTTGAATCGATTGTTCCCGCATGGAGATTTCCTTGGAAATGCGCTGGGGATTGCAATGAGCGATGAACTTACGGGGATGCTCACATTGAACTTTGGCGTTCTGGCGTATACAGATACGGAAGTGACCGCAAACTTCGATAGCCGCACTCCACTATGCGCAGATGATATTGACCTTGTGGACAGGGTTGTTGCGGCTCTTGAGCGCGAAGGTTTTACTATTACATATAACACCCATTCGAGCTGCCACCACACACCGGAAGATAGCTTGTTTGTGCAGACCTTGATGCGGATATATAGAGAATATACCGGGGATAATGAAGGTAAGTGCTTGTCAATGGGAGGGCAGACCTACGTTCATGATATACCGGGAGGTGTCGCGTTCGGTTGCGCCATGCCGGGTGTCGAAAATAATGTTCATGGAGCTAATGAGTTTATCAGTATGGACAACCTCATAATCAGCGCAAAAATGTTCGCATCAGCGATTATCGAAATGTGTGGCTGAGTGGTTAGAGATACTTTTTAATCAAATCAATGCCGCTGTCCATGCTAAAATATGCCGGGGGGATGTCAAGGATTGTTTTGCAGCCTGTCATCCCTTCTTTGTTCATCTTATAGGCAGCTCTTGCGCATATTGTAAGAACGCTTGAAGTGAACTCGGGATTGGAATCCAGCTTTAGTGCATATTCGATAATCTGGTTACTTCCATTCTCGTACCCCGTTTTGCCGCTGCGAATTACAAAACCGCCATGAGGCATCCCCGAATGCTCATCGGAAAGAGCTTGTGCGGTAATGAAATGCACTGTCGTGTCATACTCATCGAAGTAGTGCGGCATCGTGACTATTTCACGTTCAATCGCCGATAAATCGGCATTCTCTTCCGCTACGACATAACACTCTCTTGTATGCTTTTGTCTGGTGTCAAGCATGGGGTTTTCACCACTTCTGACAGCATCGAGCGCAGCTTGCACAGGAACTGTGTACTGGCGAGCATCGACAACTCCATTGATATGTCTGATCGCATCCGAATGGCCTTGGCTAACTCCATAACCCCAGAATGTGTAACTGCTGCCGTGAGGCAGTATTGTTTCAGCCATCAGCTTATTCATAGAGAACAAGCCCGGATCCCACCCTGCTGAGATTACTGCTGTCTTTCCACTTGATGATGCTGCTTCATCGACGTTTTTATAATGTTCAGGTATTTTGGCATGGGTATCGAAACTGTCAACGACATTAAATGATTTTGCATATAGTGGAGTTTGAACGGGTAGATCAGTTGCGCTTCCTCCGCATAAAACCATCACATCGATTGCGTCTGTGTAGTTTATGGCATCATCTGCATTAACCACTTCGACTCCGGTTGTAATAGGTTTAATCGATGATGGATTTCTGCGCGTGAAGATATAGCGCAGTTCCATGTCCGTATTTCGGGCAACCGCATATTCCATGCCGCGCCCCAGGTTTCCATAACCCATGATTCCAATCCTTATGCTCATAAAAATCCTCCTAAACATATTGAACCAACGTCCTGATTGTTAGAGCAACCTCTGCTCTATACCCTACCGTTAAATGTAGATAAATCCAATCTACAGCAGGAGCAGAGCCCCTGCTCTACAATAGATGATTGTTTTCAGGTGATTCTCGGATGCTCTAAGCGACAGGTTCTATTTAACCACACCACATTATGTCATTCCTGACCGTTCCAGCAATAAGTACACATTTTACATTTATCAATGCCGACGGAATCCAGTAAACCATCGAGCGAATGGTACTCCAACGACGTCAAGTTCAAATCCTGTCTTATTAAATCGACCATGTCGTTATATCGTTTCGATCCAAACACCGAATACTCTGATACCAATGATTCATTATCATCGCCTTCGATAGCCTTTATTATCTGTCTGGAAATCAAAGCAGAACCTGAAGTCATACGAGTGAAGTTCAGATACTTGCAACCATAAAGGACAGGGGGGCAGGCAGCGCGTACATGAAGTTCCTTAGCACCGCAGACATATAAGAAGTCAATTATGCCTCTCATCTGCGTACCTCGGACGATGGAATCTTCGATGAATAGCAGTTTCTTATCTTTGATGAGAGAATTTATCGGAATAAGCTTCATTTTTGCTATGGTATCACGCAGATTCTCATCTCTGGGCATAAAGCTGCGCGGCCAAGTCGGAGTGTACTTGATTAAAGGCCTCGCAAATGGAATATTGGATCGATTTGCGTAACCGATAGCGTATGCTGTTCCCGAATCGGGAACACCGGCGACATAACCAATGTCAGGCAAGACCTCGCTCGAACTATCTTGCACAGCGAGATTGCTACCGCACTTATATCGCATCTCTTCAACGCTGATGCATTCATAATCAGATGTCGGATAACCATAATATGTCCAAAGGAAGGTGCATATACGCATCTCCTCCGATGCTTTTACTATCGTTTTGTAACTGTCTGCTTTGACAAAGACGACTTCCCCGGGACCGAGTTCATAACATGTCGTGTAACCGAGATTGATATATGCGAAAGACTCAAAACTGACGCAGTGGCTGCCTTCTTTATGTCCAACGGACAGCGGAGTTCGCCCCAGTTTATCGCGAGCCGCATATATTCCGCCATCTGCACAAACTAGCATTGTCAGCGAACCCTCGATAACGCTTTGCGCATACTCAATGCCTTCAGCTATATTGTCACGTCTGCATATGAGAGAAGCCACAAGCTCCGTTGCATTAATGCGACCTCCGCTGAGTTCAATGAAATAGGCGTTTTCATCAGAAATCAGTTTGTTCGCGAGCTGGACAGCATTTGATATCTGCCCGACGGTGACAACAGCAAAAGTCCCTATCGCGGAATGAAGTATTATTGGCTGCGGATCAATGTCGCTAATGCAGCCAATACCGATATTGCCTTTCAGATCAGGAATATCAGACTCAAATTTAGACCTGAAAGGAGCGTTTTCTATGTTATGTATCGCACGAGAAAAGTGTTTGCCGTCAAAAACAGCCATACCGCCTCTATGCGTTCCAAGATGCGAATGATAGTCAGTTCCAAAGAATAGTTCGACAGCGCAGTCGTTATCAGAACAAACGCCAAAAATACCACCCATTATAGATTACCTCTGGTTACTTAAAGTACGTGATCCCGCCTTCAAAGAGAGGCAGGTATTTGTTACCGGGGACATTCATTGCGACATTGTCCCCATATCTTTCTGCATGTGCCATTTTTCCCAGTATTCGCCCATCCCGGCTGCTGATTCCTTCAATAGCCCATGTAGAACCGTTAGGATTAAAGGCAGTTTCCATTGACGGCAGGCCGTTATTATCGACATATTGGAAAGCGATTTGCCCCGAAGCTTTCATTGCCTCAAGCATCGTCTCCGGAGCTATTAACCGACCCTCTCCGTGCGATATCGGTTGAACATATATCTCGCCTGGAGCGCATTTTGACAACCAAGGCGACAGAACAGAGGAAACTCGTGCGGAGATATACCGAGCTTGAAGCCGCCCTATACTGTTGTAAGTGAGCGTCGGACAATCTGCGGTCATCTGCGTAATAATCTTGCCATATGGCAACAGACCCAGCTTGATAAGCGCTTGAAAACCGTTGCAAATACCGAGAATCAAACCGTCTCTCTTATCGAGTAAATCGTGAACAGCGTCGGAGAGGTGTGCGTTACGGAACAACGAAACGATATACTTGCCCGAACCATCAGGTTCATCACCGCCTGAAAATCCACCCGGAATAATGATCACTTGTGCAGTGGAAATTGCGGATGAAAGCCTGATGATTGATGAACTCAGCATCTCGGGAGTTAGGTTACATATAAGGACAATCTCAGCCTCGCCACCGGCTCGCCTGACCGCTTCGGCAGTGTCATACTCGCAGTTAGTACCGGGAAATACCGGAATGACAGCTTTCGGTTTTAACACCGAGGTTCTTGCAACTGCAGCAGCTCGCCTATCGTCTTTGATGCTCGGAGCGATGCCGCTCTGTCTCGCATTGGTTGGGAAGATACTCTCTAGAGGAGTCTCCCAGGCGATGCGTAAATCATCAAGCAGTATTGATTCATCACCAATTGTCAGTTCAGGTTTATTCTGCGTATATCCTAACAATCGATAGCCATCAAGCTGAACATCGGACTCAAATACTATCGAACCATACAAACCATCCAGCAATGTGTCATCGTAATCGCCTGTGAAGCCGAGCATGTTTCCAAAAGCCATTTTAATGATAGCGCCATATGCACCGCCGTTTTCGCATACAAAAGCTGATAATACATGACCGGATGAGCAAATTGCCGAGTATTCGCCAAATGCCTTCCTTAACGCGTTATAGTCGGGCAGGAACTTATTAATGTCAAGGAGATATACAGGATTCCCTGCTGCTTTGAATTCCGGACTCTTTAAACTTGATGCTTTAGCGATGCCTATGGCAAAAGAAATCAAAGTTGGAGGAACATCCATCTCGCCAAAACTGCCTGACATGGAATCTTTACCGCCAATAGCAGCGATTCCCAATCCCAATTGCGCAGAAAACGCACCGAGCATCGCGGCAAACGGAAGTCCCCATCTATCGGGATCCTCGTTCATGCGAGGAAAATACTCTTGCAATGAAAGATGGATAGTATCAAGCGGTACGCCTACTGCAACGAGCTTTGCGATTGAACTGACAACAGCATATGCGGAGCCGCCAAAAGGATCGGTCTCGGTTAGATATGGGTCGAAACCATATGACATGACTGAAGCTGTCTCGGATAATGATGAATCAGAGTTAGTACCCGGAGGCTCACTAATAAGCTCGTTATTACCGCCTAATGCTGATCCCGGTAATAACGCAGCCATTACTTGCGTTTCCGTCAAAGCGTTACTGCCACCAAAAGGTTCAAAGACGCTGCCTGCTCCGATTGAATGGTCAAACCGTTCAACGAGGCCTTTTTGCGAACAAAAGTTCAAGTCGCCGCAGAGTTGCATAAACCGTTCGGATAGCGAACCTTTATGTTCGATGACGCCCTCACCGGGGAGAGACTTATTAGGTATTGATGCTCCTGCGGAGGCTTGCGAGTGAGCGACTCTCACGGCAGTTGTTCTAACCGCTCCGTTTTTATCCAGAAACGATCTGTCTATACTCACGATATTATTCCCGCGCCATGACATGGAGAGTCGTCTTTTATCAGTAACCCGCGCAACAAGTGATGTTTCAATATTCTCCGCTTCGGCAAGTCTTTTTATCTCAGAGAAATCGCGGGAATCGATGACTACTGCCATACGCTCCTGAGACTCCGAAATTGCGAGTTCAGTCCCATCCATACCCATGTATTTGACGGGCATTGCATCAAGATTTATATCAACTCTGTCTGCCAACTCGCCAATTGCAACGGACGCGCCACCCGCGCCGAAATCATTGCAACGCTTTATGAGCCGAGCAACAACCGGGTTGCGGAAAAGACGCTGGAGCTTACGCTCTTCAGGAGCATTGCCTTTTTGAACCTCTGATGCGTTTTTCGCTACAGTATCCGTACCGTGTGTTTTAGAAGAACCTGTTGCTCCGCCGATACCGTCACGACCGGTACGCCCTCCCATAACAACAACAATATCACCCGGAGCGGGAGTCTCCCTGCGTATTGACGATATTGGCGCAGCGCCAATAACAGCGCCTACTTCCATGCGTTTGGCGATATATCCATCGTGATATAACTCTTTGACATATCCGGTTGCCAGACCGATTTGATTACCATATGAACTGAACCCTTCGGCAGCGGTCGTAGTCAGTTTTCGCTGAGGCAGCTTGCCCGGAAGAGTCGATTCAATCGGCGCTCTCGGATCTCCCGAGCCTGTGATTCGCATTGACTGATAGACATAAGCGCGCCCTGAAAGAGGGTCGCGGATTGCCCCGCCAATGCAGGTTGCAGCTCCGCCAAAAGGCTCGATCTCCGTTGGGTGGTTGTGGGTCTCATTCTTAAAAAACACAAGCCAGTCTTCCCGCCCATGCTTAAACTCCGCTTCAACTTGGATAGTGCATGCATTGATTTCGTCTGATATATCGAGCATGGGTAGTTTCCCTGCGCTTCTTAAATGGCGCATTGCAGCAGTTGCTATGTTCATCAGCGTGACAGGTCTGTCACCGTTTACTGAAAGAAATAGGTCATATGCCTCTTGTATGCGATCGTCATCAATGATGGCAGAATTAATTACCGTGTTAAATGTGGTATGTCGGCAATGATCAGACCAGTACGTGTCAAGAACACGTAGCTCCGTGTATGTTGGGTCCCGATTTTCGGATTTGAAGTAATCTCGCACCTCGATGATATCAGCTATAGACATAGCAAGGTCGAGTTTTTCACGCAGAGTTTCGAGTTCGTTTACCTCTAGCGATGTAAATCCATGCATCAACGGAATGTCCGCTGTAGCATTGCTTTGCGCACGATCAAGCGTATCAGGTTTATCTGGAGATGCCTCGCAACTTTCGACAGGATTAATCAAATACTCAGAGACTCTATGAAAAGTATCCTCATCCATACCCAAAAACGCATAAACTTGAGCACAACGGACGATTGGCCGCTCGCCGCCGATTAGCATCTGAATACACTGTTCGCAAGAATCGGCGCGAATATCAAACTGCCCGGGCAAAGGCTCAATGTACAGCAACCTCGTACCATCCTTCAAAGGCGGCAAGTCGTCTTCAAAGCAGTCGTCGCACATTGGTTCGCTCAAGACAGTTTGCATGACTATCGGCCAGGCTGTGGCTGACAGGTTTTGTATATCATATCGGTTAAATAGTCTTACCTCGATGCCGGTGAAACCTAGAACCGTTGAGAGTTCGTTCTGCAAGGATTTGGAAGCAACATCAAAACCGTTTCGTTTTTCAACGTAGCAACGGTATACAACCTCATGCAAATCACATCACCTCATAATCATTTTTATCGCCAGATCTCAAGCGAATCCAGCCATTGCTCCGCGATCTCTATCGATGTCCTAACAGCAGCGCTGCCGGGACCTCCATGAATATCTCTGGAATTTACGCAAGTATCAAGATCAATCGCATCATAAATCGAGTCGTCAAATACCTCAGAAAAAGACTTGAGCACATCAAGGGACAACGCATCAAGCGGCATTTTCTTATCTATTGCAAATAAAACAAGCTTGCCGATAATCTCATGCGCTTCCCGAAAAGGCACACCTTTTTTTACAAGCCAATCAGCCGCATCCGTCGCATTCATATAGCCGCCATTCGCGCTTAATCGCATCGCATCCGTGCGGAAAACTATACTTCCAAGCATATCGGTAAAAATCGACAAACATGCCTTAACAGTATCAGAAGCATCAAATACAGCCTCTTTATCTTCCTGCATATCTTTATTATACGTCAGTGGCAAGCCTTTCATCAAGGTTAAAAGCCCCATCAAGCTGCCATAAACGCGCCCCGTTTTGCCTCTAATGAGCTCAGCCATGTCGGGGTTTTTCTTTTGCGGCATGATTGAAGAACCGGTAGCATAGGCATCGGAAATCTCGATGAAACGAAACTCGTCCGATGACCATAAAACCAGTTCTTCGCAAAATCTGCTCAGATGCATCATAACGATAGACAAGCACGACACATACTCGATGCAAAAATCCCTGTCTGACACAGCATCCAAGCTATTATCGGATAGATGAGAAAATCCCAGAGCATCCTTGACGAAATCCCTGTCGAGCGGATATGTTGTCGCCGCCAAAGCTCCAGAACCAAGCGGCATAACATCAGTTCTTTTATAGCTGTCGCAAAGGCGCTCATAATCACGTTTGAACATTTGGAAATATGCCAAAAAGTGGTGCCCCAATGTGACGGGTTGCGCTTTTTGCATATGCGTATAGCCGGGGATTATTGTCTCCGAGTGTGTTTTTGCATTATTCAACAACTCGCTAAGCAGAGTTTTGAGTGACTCAAGAACAAAGCATATATCCTCCATGACATATAATCTCATATCAAGAGCGACTTGATCGTTACGGCTCCTACCGGTATGAAGTCGTCTGCCGGCATCTCCAATGCGAGAAATGAGTTCGGTTTCTACAAAAGAATGGATATCCTCAGCTTCTTTTGAAATCTCCAAACTACCGCTGATTATATCTTCAAGAATCTCTTCTAAGGCAGTAACAATCGCCTCGGAGTCAGCATGTGGGATAATCCCTTGCCGACCAAGCATTTTGGCATGAGCTATGCTGCCCATGATATCTTGAAAGTAGAGCCGCTTATCAAATGATATGGACGAATGGAAGAGATCGGCTTGTTTGTCTGCCTGCTCTGAAAAACGCCCTCCCCATAACTTCATGTAGCAGTGTCCTTCTTAATTGTTCCCTCAACTGCGTTGCTAAAATTCATTAGAGCGCGAACGGTAACAGGAAGCCCCATCAGTTTTATGAACCCCTCTGCATCCTTGTGATCATACAAATCACCCGTGGAAAAACTTGATATTGTCTGATTATATAGCGAAAACGGTGACGATGCTCCTGCGGGAATAATATTACCTTTATACAACTTTAGCTTCACAGTGCCCGAAACAGTCTCTTGCGTCTTATCAACGAATGCGGAAATCGCCTCTCTCAAAGGTGTATACCATTGACCTGTATAGATCAGTTCTGCCATCTTTTGCCCCAATAGAGGCTTAAATGCGGCTGTTTGCCTATCAAGGCAAAGGTTTTCGAGTTCTCTGTGAGCGGCATAAATGATAGAACCGCCGGGAGTCTCATAAACCCCTCGGGATTTCATCCCGACGATTCTGTTTTCGACCAAATCCGTTATGCCTATCCCATTTCTGCCACCGATCTCGTTAAGTTTTTTAATGAGAGAAACCGGAGATACAGCCTCTTCGTTAATGGTAGTTGGAATTCCCTTTTCAAAATCCAGTTCTACATATTCCGGGGAATCCGGCGCGTCTTCCGGCATAACAGACACTTGCAGCAACCGCCTGTATTCCGGTTCCATTGCAGGATCCTCAAGCTCCAGCCCCTCATGGCTCGAATGCCATAAGTTTTCATCGCGGCTGTAACTTTGCTCAACAGATGTCGGAGCCGGTATCCCACGCTTATCCAGATAATCCATGGCATCTTCGCGAGATTTGATATCCCACAAACGCCAAGGAGCGATTACTTTCATCGACGGAGCGAATGTTCTGATAGCCAACTCGAAACGAACCTGATCGTTACCTTTCCCGGTAGCTCCGTGACAGATAGCAGTTGCTTTTTCTTGCAGAGCAATATCCACAAGTTTTTTCGCAATAAGAGGTCTTGCAATAGCAGTACCGAGCAGGTATTTATCCTCGAAAATCGCATTTGCTTTGACCATTGGGAATATGAAATCCGTAACGAACTCATAGCTGACATCAACAACGTAAACCTTATCAGCTCCCGTTCTGATACCCTTTGCTTTTAACTCCTCGTGGTCTGCGCACTGACCTAAATCGACACAGCAGGCGATGACTTCGCAACCGTCGTAATTCTCTTTTAGCCACGGAATAATCGCAGTCGTGTCCAGACCGCCCGAATACGCTAATACTATTTTCTCTGTCACTTTATTATGCCTCCTAAGAAACCCGGACAAACCGCAACGAGAGCAGCCGCCAATGGCGAGATCGTCTGATACTTATATCCAGCCGCGACTCTTGATAGCCTCGCTCACCCTGCCAATCGAAATTGTATAAGCAGCATCACGCATATAAAGATTCTTTTCTTTTGATAAATCGTAAACAGCGCGAAAAGCCTTTGTCATTGTGAAATTGAGTTTCTCAAGCACTTCCTCGAGCGACCAGAAGTAGTTCATGTTACATTGAACTTGCTCGAAATAACTGCAAGTTACACCACCGGCATTAGCGAGAAAGTCCGGTAGCAGCAGCATCCCGCGCTTTTGGATCAACTCATCGCAATCTGAAGTTGTAGGACCGTTAGCCGCCTCGCAGAGTACGCGGACTCGTTTTGATATATCCGGGAAAACATTTGGTGTTATCTGATTTTCTAGTGCCGCAGGGATTAAGATGTCAACTTCCTCTTTAAGCCAATCATCTCCTGGCAGGACTTCATAGCCGAGATCAAGCGCTTTATCTTTGTCAATGCTTCCATATGGGTCTTTTATGCTGACAAGCTCTTCAATATCGCAACCGGTCTTCTTTCGGAACGTATAAGCTGTATTATCAGAAGGGCTAAAGCATGATATGGAAATGACAGTGCCGCCGTATAATGAATATAGCCTGGCAGTGTACTCGCCAACGTTGCCAAATCCTTGAATGCTGGCTGTCGTGTTCTTCAGGTCGATGTTTTCTGCATCAAGATAATCCTTCAAAACATACACGACTCCAAAGCCCGTTGCCTCAGTGCGTCCAACGGAACCGCCCATGCCAACAGGCTTACCGGTAATCATGCCCGGATACCGCCCACCGGTCATCGTCTCATACTCATCCATCATCCATAACATATGCTGTGCATTTGTCATAACATCAGGAGCAGCGACATCAATAACAGCTCCAAGCTGTGTGAATGATTGACGCACATAACCTCGGCATAAGCGTTCCTGCTCACCAAGCGACATAAGCCTCGGGTCGCAAATAACGCCGCCTTTACCGCCTCCGAGCGGTATATCGACAACGGCGCATTTCCAAGTCATCCACATTGAAAGAGCGCGTACCGTGTCCGCTGTTTCATGTGGGTGGAAACGGATACCGCCCTTAGCAGGCCCTCTCGCATCGCTATGCTTAATGCGGAAAGCCCGGAATATTTTCGTGGTACCGTCATCCATCTTAACCGGAATCGTAAAGTGGAATTCTTTCATTGGCTCGCGGAGTAAGTCTCGAGCGCTTTGCTCAAGCCCTATGCTGTCTGCAACCTTGTCAAACTGAGCTTGTGCGTTTTCAAATGGGTTATATGACATACTAATGACCATTCCTTTCTCGTCTTATGGTTCATAGTATGTGCTTTCTTTGTGATTTTGTCAATAATTTCCTGTCTAGATTTTTTCAAGCGTATTAAGCCATAATGGATTACCCATTATGAAGAATTATTGCAATGAAGAATTATTGCTGGTGACGAGATACTTTCCCATTTTGTCATTCTGAGGGAGCAAGCGACCGAAGAATCTTACTATGACGCAATATCATGTTGAAAGATTCTTAGCCAAAGGGATAGATAATGACAGATATAGATCAATATCATATACTAATGAGATTGCTCCTTCTAATCACAGAGCATATCTGCAGGACCGGTCAGTGTGACACCATCGCCAAATCTATCCCACTTCACCTTAAACGAACAGCCGTCCATTGAAACATTCACAGTGTTGTACAACACCTTTTGGCACATCATAGCTGCAGTGCCTGCAACGCAAGCAGCTTCCGGGGTGAACGAATACTCGCCAACGCCGCGTTGCCACATACGAACCTTGATGCTCTCCTTGGTCTGCGTCTCAATGAAAACGATGCTGGCGCCATCAGGGAACAAAACATGCGTTCCAAGAGCATGACCTAATGATTCAACATCAATGCCATCGAGATCATCGACAAAAACTGCACCATGTGGAGTACCAAAAGACATAGCGGTTACACCATAACATTCGCCATTGATCATAAACGGATCGTTTATGCAAGTCGGTGTTGACGCATGATGCACGGGTACAAGGACAGGAATTGTCACCGGTTTGCCCAGCGAGATGGTCACGTTGTCAACGGACATCGTCTCATCTTCTGTGAATACTAACGATAGTGGTACGCTTTTTACTGCTAACATTTTATTATCCTCCTAAATGTAATTGTTAAAATAATTATTATGGTTTCTACTTCGCTGCTCACAGCGCGTTACGCAGGCGCGTGAACTCTACTTGATTTTATGCAAGTCATATTTAAGACAGAACAGTGTGATTATCAGACCGCGCCTTGTTGTATCATAGCATCGGCGACTTTTATAAACCCTGCAATATTCGCACCGGCGACGAGATTCCCGGTCATACCGTATTGTTGCGCTGCATTAAAACTGCTGACATATATATCACGCATTATGCTACGGAGCTTGAAGTCGATTTCCTCAAATGACCAGGAAATCCTTGAACTGTTTTGCGCCATTTCAAGCGCTGACACAGCCACGCCACCTGCATTGGCAGCTTTCCCGGGAGCAAAAAAGACATCGTTGCTTTGCAAAAGATGCGTTGCTTCTAGTGAAGTTGACATATTGGAACCCTCTGCAACCACGATGCAACCGTTTTTAATCAGTTCCGCAGCTCCATCTTCTTTTAGCTCGTTTTGCGTTGCGCACGGCAGCGCAATATCGCAAGGAACTGACCAAACAAGCCCATTTTCGACGTACTCCGCGTTTTTCCTCGCATCCAAGTATTCCTTGATCCTACCCCTGCGTTCCAGTTTGATTTCTTTGACAACATCAATGCTGATGCCATCAGGATCGTAGACATAACCGTTCGAGTCGCTCATTGTAACAACCTTAGCACCAAAGCGGCTCGCTTTCTCTGCGGCAAATATCGCGACATTGCCGCTGCCGGAGATGACGACACGCTTATTTTCAAATGTAGTGCCTTTGCTATGGAGCATATTCTCTGCCATATACACCAAGCCATACCCTGTAGCTTCTGTACGCACCAGCGAACCGCCATATGTGAGCCCTTTACCGGTGAAAGCACCTTCGTAATGCCCGGTCAAGCGCTTGTATTGACCATACATATATCCGATTTCGCGACCGCCGACACCAATATCCCCCGCAGGCACATCCTGGTCAGCACCAAGATGGCGGTACAACTCGCTCATGAAACTCTGACAAAAAGACATGACATCGCGGTCTGACTTACCTTTTGGATCGAAATCAGATCCGCCTTTTCCCCCACCAATTGCCAAACCTGTCAAAGAGTTCTTGAAAATCTGCTCAAAACCAAGGAACTTAATGACGCTCAAGTTCACGCTGGGATGAAACCTCAAACCACCTTTATAGGGACCGATTGCGCTGTTGAACTGGACGCGAAAACCTCGGTTGACCTGAATCTGACCTTTATCATCGACCCAGGGAACTCTGAAAATCGTCTGGCGTTCAGGTTCGACCAGCCTCTCAAGGATTCTCTCCTTTTCATATTTTGGATGCTCGTCAATGAATGGCTGCAATGTTGGCAGGATTTCCGTCATAGCCTGATGGAACTCCGGCTCATTAGGGTTTTTCAATTTGGCTTGTTCAAGCACCTTCATGGTGTAAGACATGAGTAACACTCCTCAAAAGAAAGTAACGAAAAAAAGACGCCCACCGGCAAAATGCATAGCACTCGCCGATAAACGTCTTTGTTTACCGCTTGTAAACATAACATAAATTAATATGCGTGTCAACGTGAATATTCGCTAATCCATGTAGAATACGTCTTTATTTTTGTAGAATTCTACTGTAGGACATCAACCGGACAGCCAAAAGTGAGAAAATCCGGAATGAAATGACAAGCTGAAACCGATCCAAAACACGAACAAGACCGGCCACGAAACAGCCTATCCTTCACGCTCTGCTTTGCGTTCGTCGGACTCCCAACCCCATTCAAAAGTAGGATCCTTAAACACCTTCGCATTCATCTCATTGCTGTACATGCTGATGGTGTTGTTCGGGAAAAGTTTCTCCATGTAGAAGAAGAATGAAGCCGCATCGTTAGTTTCATCCATTGCAGCCTCGGTAGCCTTGAGATAATCAATCGTGTACTTGATACCGCTGCGATCAAGCAAGCAACCGGCTTTTTGGTGGCCCGGAATAACGACCTCAGGTTGAAGATCCCTCTCCAGCCTTTCCAACTCGCCAATCCACTCACGACGCTGGGCGGCGCTAACCTCGCAAGTGAACGGATGCGCCTCGTTGAAAATTACATCGCTGCCATAAAGTGTCTTGATTGAAGGAATCCACACAACTGAATTCCACTTCAGATCCCCCATGATATGCTCCATGACCTCGATCCGCTCACCTTCAAGCTCGATATAACGATCATCGAGAGGAAGAAGGTTATCGCACTGCTTGCGGCAGAGATTGCCCTCGCCGATAACATCGATCCACTCATCGAGCTTTGGCTGATATTGATCAGCATAAAGCGGCACTTCCTCAGGCAGCATATAGCATTTAGCGTTCGGGAACGCACGCTCAATCTCACCGAGACCCCAATAATGGTCAGGATGGAGATGCGTCGCAAACACAGCTTTCAGCTCAAGCCCGGTTTCAAGAATTTCCGCGATGACCCTGTGCGCGTTCGACTTTGTCCACTGGCAGTCGAGCAAAACGCATTCTTTTTGACCCATAACAATGACGGACGCAACACAAAAGCCCGGTTCGTCGGCAAAGTAGGTTTTTGTGGAGAGTTTACCCTCGCCGTGGCGAGTAAGGATGACTTCGCTCATTATGTATACCTCCTCGTTTTTTTGTTTATGAGCGTAGTATAATACGCACAGCGTAGTTTGTCTATAGAAATGTTGCAACCAACATCTGAACGACTCGTATATCGTATGCGAATATTGGCGATGTATCGATTTTACACATAACCACTACAACTTTTACCATTGATAATTGTATTGACAACATATATTGATTCGATTACAGTAATTTCATTGAAAAGACATGCAAATAGCACCTCGAAATAGGAGAAAACGCCAAATGCAAGCCGATATGACAAAAGTATGCGAGGCAAATAAAAATGCGCTCAACGCACTCAGGGAAAAGCTAATCCTCAAAGGGTATAGCGCTAACACTCAACGGACATATTATTATGAGTTTGCTCAATTCTTATACATACTAGGAAACCATGACGTAAAAACATTCGACGAAAACAGAATCAGAAGTTATTTTCTATACTGTGCTGAAGTACTGAAAATGAAAGAAAGTCAGATAAACAGCCGAATCAACGCCATTAAATTCTATTATGAGCAAGTATTGGGTAAGGAAAAACTCTTCATTGACATCCCAAGACCAAAAAAACCATCGCAGTTGCCAAAACACATCAGCACACGCGACATCAAAAAGCTATTTGAAGCCGTCAGTAACCCGAAACACTCTCTTATGCTAAAACTATGCTATGGGATGGGACTTCGAGTATCCGAAATAGTCAACCTCAAAGTCAAAGACATTGACAGCGGAAACATGCAAGTGCTGATAGAGCAAGCCAAAGGCAAGAAAGACCGCTACGTGAACCTACCGGAAAGCGTATTGGACGAACTGCGCAGCTATTACAAAGAATACCGACCGAGCTACTATTTATTCGAAGGCCTAAGAGGAGAAAAATACAACATACGTAGTGTGCAGTATGTCTTTCAAGCAGCGATGACCAAAGCGAAAATTAATAAAGATGTCGGAATCCATGGCCTCCGCCACAGTTTTGCCACTCACTTACTAGAAAACGGTACTGACATAAGCTACATCCAAAATCTACTAGGCCATAAAGACATTAAAACAACCATGCAGTACATAAAAGTAGCGCAAAAGAGTCTGAAAAACATCAAAAGCCCACTTGACAGGTTGTGAAAGAAAAAGTATGCTGAGTTCATCAAACGTTATTTCGCATTCTGAATAGAAAAAACTGCGCAAAAAATAGAAGAATTTTCGTGTATTTTCGCATTTTGAATAGAAAAAACTGTGTAAAGAAATAGAAGACTTTTCGCATTTTGAATAGAAAAAGTGAAATAACGCTGGTATATCAATGCATTTTCAGCAAAACGCATAACAACATATAACTTCGTATATAGCCTATAGTTGCGTCTATCCGGGCGTTATGTGACATTCACCTTAGTGCTGTGCGATCTTAGTGGCAACCCACTAATAATTGTGTTGTTCGCCTAAAAGCAGACTGCCTACTAAGTATTGTGAGGTATCGGAGATGATAAAGTCAATAAAAAAGTCAGAATTAAGCGATTGTCTTAGCATAATGAAAATGGCTTATGAAGCTAGTGCAATTCGTTTTGATCAGACCGAATATAACTGTCCTTACAGAGGACGAACCCGCTTACCTCTTTCCGAATTAGAAAAAGAGTTGCATGAAGGCTGCCGAATGTATGGTTATTTTTATAATGATAAACAAGTCGGGTTCCTCTCATTGACCTTTTCGGATGACACAATGGGAATTAATGATATTGCTGTTTTGCCAGAGTGTCAGAATAATGGAATTGGAAACACACTTATGCAGTTTGCCAAAGAGGAAGCCAAGAAAAATAACTGCAAAACAATAAGGTTAGGAATGATAGACGATAACACGCAACTTAAAAAATGGTATGAGAAACATGGTTATAAAACAGATAGATTGATAAAATATGAAACAGTGTCATACACGGTGGGCAAAATGGAGTTCGTGATTTAACGTCTGCTTAGAGCATAATTTGGAAAAACGAATTCCGTCCAGGTAAACGTCACATAACAGGCGGCTTAGCGAAATGTCGGTAGGAGTGGAAGCCGCTGTGCAGCCTCACCCCCGCCCGCCCGTGGTAGTTCAGGTTGCGGCGTGCCCAATCCGCCACGTTCGCCAAGCCGCCGGGCGTTATACGCAATACTACATTTAAGATGAACCCACTCATTAGTCCCCGTTCATACGACTTCCGTGTAGACCGCAATATATGAAAGCTGGTCTGCCCACGTTTTGCGGTTGTACAATCTATACGAGCCTATTTTAGGTGCATCTCGCTTGTTAAAGAATACGCTGATAGGATCATTCTCCGTTCCAAGTAAGATGCCCGAACCGATAACGCCAAGACTTTCAGCAAAGTAGAACAAATGAAGAGTGAGCAAACCGTCAGAAAGCAGCCTGTCCCTTTGTTTGATGGAACTGCCGCCTGGACCAATCTTCAAGCAAAACAAAGAGTCGTCCAAGCCGCAAGCGCCTAGACCAGCAGGTAGAGTAAACAGCCGAAACAGGAGCAAGCCGCTTGCAAGGAGCCTGCCCCGTTGCTTGATGGAACTGCCGCCTAGACCAGACCTCAAGCAGAGCATAAAGTAGTCCAAGCTGCAAGCGCCTAGACTATTAGAAAAAGTAGATCGCCGAAACAGGAGCAATCCGATTGTAAGCAGCCTGTACCTCTGCTTAATGGAACTGCCGCCTAAACCAGACATTAAGCAAAGCAAAAATAAGTCCGAACCGCAAGCGCCTAGGCTTGAAGGTGGAATAGGCATCAGCAGTTTAAATATACTATTTGAATGAGGCCTGCCTCGCTTGTCCAGGGAACTACCGCCTAAATCAAACGAAGTGCAAAATAATTGACTTGCGGTGTGTCAAGTATTACAATTCGTGTTGGTAGAACGTGTTGTTGAAAGAAAACAGCATGACATCCGTACTGCGTCTAACAGGCACCTTAGCGAAATAGCGGTAGGATGGGAAACCGCTGTGCCGCCGTGCCACTTACCGCAGGTGATTGTCCATAGTGCGGCGCCCCCCATCCGCGACTTCGCCAAGCCGCCGGGCGTTATGTGACATTCACCTTAGTGCGGTGCGATTTTATTGACAAATCTTGAAAGTTGCTTGGATTTTATTGAGATCAGTTTATTTGTATGATGTGTGGAGGTAAAAACAACTCATGGATTTTTCACGTTTAGAAAGGCAACTAGAGTTTTTGCGCGAAGCAGATAAAGCAAAGTCAGTATTCAGGAACACTTTGTTACTTGATGCAAGCAGGCGTGAAAACGATGCGGAACATTCATGGCACATGGCGATATGCGCCATATTATTTGCTGAGTATTTAGACGAACCTATAACTAACATGAATCGACTATTACAAATGATTATGTTGCATGATGTTGTAGAAATATATGCGGGCGATACACTTGCATACGCTAATGCGGCTGATAAAGCTGCACAATCCGACCGCGAAAAAGATGCGGCTGACAAAATATTTGCAATCTTACCTGAAGACCAAGGAAAAGAGTTTCGTTCCCTTTGGGACGAATTTGAATCGAGGATTACGCCGGAAGCAAAATGCGCACATTTGGCTGATGCGTTTATGCCTGTATATCACAACTATATGACTAAAGGGAAAAAATGGCGTGAGTTTAGAGTTACTAAAGATAAAGTATTACTAAGATGTCAAGAGATAAAAAAAGGCTCAGATAGTCTATATAAGTTTATGTGTAGCCTTATAGATGATGCAGTACAAAAAGGCTATTTACCTGCTGAATAATATTAAGTTATATTGATGCCGCCCAGGTAAACGTCACATAACAAGCGGTTTAGCGAAATGGCGGTTTATGTGGAAACCAGTAGTCTTCTGCGCCACTCAACCTCTGTGATAGCTCGGGCTTTGGCGCGCCCAATCCACCACTTCGCCAAGCCGCCGGGCGTTATATGACATATATCCTACTGCGGTGGTATATTGAGATACACCTAAATTTGCACCGAAATTACGTTAATTACGGCTAGATTATTTTTATAGTATGTTGGAGGAAGAACATGACCGTTTCAAAAGCGTGGGATTGGAATGCAGAAAAGGATGATATATGGCTCAATCCAAGTGAAGAAAGCTACTATATTTCCGCAAAGTGGAAGAAAGACGGATATCGAAGCCTGCTTGATTTTGGTTGTGGTTTAGGGCGGCACAGTGTTTACTTCTCTCAGCAGGGATTTAGTGTCTCGTCTTTTGACCTTTCGCCGGAAGCGGTTGAACACCTAAGAGATTGGGCAAAGCGTGAATACATTGACATAGATGTACAAATATCAGACATGTTGCATTTACCATATACCGATAATAGCTTTGACTGCCTGTTTGCGTATCATGTCATTTCTCACACAGATACTCCCGGATTTCTTAAAATAATGAATGAAATTAAGCGGGTAATAAAGCCGGAGGGCGAAATATTCATCACATTATGCTCGAAAGAGACCTATAGCTTTACCGAAGCGGGTTTCCCGAAGATTGATGAAAACACCATACTAAAGACAGATGATGGTCCGGAAATAAACATACCGCATTTTTATGTTGATTTAGATACTGTAGTAAGTGTTTTTGACAGTTTAGGTATGGGTCTATTGCGAGTACGACATATAGACGATTGTTATTGGGATGGAGAAAAAAGAAACAGTAAACACTACTTTATATTAGCAAGAAACACAGGAGACTAAACACCTTCTACATTCGGATATACGGCATATAACAAGCGGTTTAGCGAAATGGCGGTCGGGGTGGAAATCTGTAGACTTCTGCTCCCTATGACACTTTGCGGTAACTCGGGTCATGGCGCCCCCCAGTCCGCCACTTCGCCAAGCCGCCGGGCGTTATCTGACATATGCCCTTGGTGCGGTGGAAATGGTTTTGACAATCATTCGAGAATTATGTGATAAGAAAAGCTGAATTTTATTTTGGAGGTTGTTCATATGGAAATAAGAATACAGGAACTTACGCCTGAACTTGCGGAGGAGTATGTGCATTTTTTTGATGTGACACCTCACGGTGACTACACAGAAGGAAATGTATGCTATTGCGTGACTTGGCGTAGCGATGATACCTATGAAGGTGACGGTGATCACTGGTATCCAACCCGGGAGGAAAGAAGAAACCGTGCCCTACAATTCGTTAGGGATGGCAGCATAAGAGGATATTTAGCTTACTGCGATGATAAAATTATTGGTTGGTGCAATGCCAGCGAGGATTGTCAAAAAGGTGTCGATTATCTGCGTTCTAGTTGGCCTATAAGTGAGATTAGTGGAGATGTAAAGGTCAAATCAATATTCTGCTTCGCCATAGCGCCGAATGTTCAGAGAATGGGCGTTGCAACGAAATTAGTGGAACGTGTTTGTGAAGATGCTGCTGATGAAGGGTTCGACTTTGTAGAAGCCTATGCAAATAAGGAATTCACGAGTGTTCTTTATGGAATGAGGGGGCCATTAGCTATGTATGAAAAATGCGGTTTTGTAATTTCCTCACAACAAGGGGATTATGCTGTCATGCGAAAAAGGCTGAAACTGTAAGTAAAGATATTTGGTTACAATACCATAACATAAACAAACCATGAAGATGAATCAAATCTGGTCGGGCATACTTCAGATAACAAGCGGTTTAGCGAAATGGCGGTCGGAGTGGAAACCTGTAGTCTTCTGCTCCATTGACCGCTTTTGGTAATTTGAGGCTGCAGCACCCCCAATCCGCCACTTCGCCAAGCCGCCGGGCGTTATCTGACATTCACCCTAGTGCGGTGCGAGATTGTTGACAGTTCTCTTAGAATACGGCAAACAAGAGAATTCGGTATATTTACGGAGGTCATATGAGGATGTTCAACGAGGGCATTGATAATGGAAAAGCCTTTGATTGGGGGTTGGCCTCAGCAGATTACGCGAAATATCGGGATATTTATCCCGACATATTCTATCAAAAAGTTATAGAGATGGGTCTGTGCTTAAAAGGACAACGTGTACTTGACATTGGCACAGGAACGGGAGTCCTGCCACGCAATC
>Ga0099364_10002152_pt1 | contig 31688 bp, 25 predicted proteins | sample TergutTh196P3_FD_73070 | JGI IMG/M metagenome (GOLD analysis project Ga0099364, IMG submission 73070) | Microcerotermes parvus P3 segment gut microbial communities from Pointe-Noire, Republic of the Congo - Th196 P3 | ecosystem: Host-associated > Arthropoda: Insects > Digestive system > Gut ... | reverse complement strand
CCTAACGGGGGTTTCTCCTGCAGAAATTACCGAAACTAAACCTGAACCTGCCTCAGTAATATCCCATAAAGCTGCACTTAGATCATCAAGCAGGAATGCAGTAATATCGGAACGTTCCATTAATACAGAAATATCGTAGCGGTTGGAAAGATATGCTGCACCAAGATAAGTCTGCTGCTGTACCGGACGGTTTTGTTCTGTCAGCATAAAGTTACGCTGATCCAGCCCTACTATAGGCTGGCCACGGCGGTCTTTAACAAAAAGTTCCAGCGTTACAAGGGGGAAATTATCGGCAACGACACGATCAATCTGGACAAAAAACCCCGAAGCCATATCTTCGGTAGAAGTCATTACTATTACTTCGTCATTTATAAAATTGGCAGCAAGAATATTGCCATTACTGTCCATGCCTGCTCCGGTAATCCTCGCTCTGCCTCCGACTTCTCCCAGCTCCTGCACAATGGAAGAATCTGGATCAATATTAAGTATACGTGTGGTATCTGCCACAAGAAGCCAGTACGAATCGTAATCCAAAGAAGAATCCGGATTTCGGACAGTACGAATGCTTTCCGGGCCTATGAGCCCTTCTTCTATCAATATTCCGATATACATGCCGTTTTGATCAAAAATATATATCTGCTTGTAAACACTGTCTGCTATAAAGATCCGTTCATCCATGCATGCAATGCCGGTAGGAGAAAGGAAACCCTCAAAATCATAATCTTGCCTTCCAAAAGAGAATAAAAAAGTTCCATCGGGATCAAACTTCGATATACGCCGGTTTCCATAATCCACTACATATAAATAGTCATCGCTGTCCAGTGCCATATTCTGCGGTCCAATAAATTGACCATCGCCTATTCCGCGGCTTCCTATATGGTTTAGCCATGATCCTTCACTGTCCAGTACACTAACCCTGCCTCCGCGGTATTCGGATACAAAGAGTCTTCCATCGGAAGCCTGAACTATATCATAGGGACGGTCAAAACCTTCCAGGGGGCCTCTTGCCCGCTGGCGTATAAGACCGTTTACATCTATTCTAACCAGTTCATTGCTGGTATATGCTGTAACCCAGGCAGTACCGTCATGTAAGGGCAATATAGAAACAGGCTGGCGGAAAAAAATGTTGTTTTCTATACGTCCTGGATAGCGGCCGGATTCTACATAGCGCTGATCATAATCCATAAAGTGAAGCAGGCTGCGCCTGTTCCTTACTGTCTCTGAGCGGCTTCTTATAAGTATTTCATCCGAGGAGGCAAGACTTAGGTCTGCAGCATAAGCCCATTGGCTTAGTGCAGTATCCTCGAAGCCGGAACGAAAGTATGCCCGTCCAAGCCAGTCGAGGATTAACGGTTCTCCGGGCCGGAAGGAATTGGCCCGTTCTAATGCAATAATTGCTTCGTTAAAAGAATAGCGGTAAAAAGCCTGAACACCGGTACGGAATTCGTTTTGGGCATTTATGGTATCGATAAGCGTAGCGTCGGTTTCGCCAATCTGTAAAAAGTTTGGTTCAAAGGTCGGCTCAGCTTGGGAGCCCAGAACAGAGATTACATATACTAAACAGATTAGCGCTAAAATATACTTATTATAATGCTTCATGTTTATTCCTATATATCATATTTATTCCTATATATCATGGCTTATAATTATTTTCATGTGGTTTTTTATTTCCGGTCTATTGGGCGAAAGTTCAAATGCCCGCCGGAGCCAGCTTCGGGCTTCCGGGATATCTCCGCTCTTAAAATAAGCCCAGCCCAAAGAATCCATATAAGCAGCACTTTGGGGCTTAATATCCACTGCCTGACGGCATAATTTTATTGCCCGCTTTATGTCTATATCCGAATCGGCCAGTATATAACCCAGTCCATTAAGGGCAGTAGCGTTGTTTCTGTCCATTTCCAGAGCTTTTTCATAAAAGTCTATCGCTCTTTGATACTGCTTTTGGCACCAGGCAGCAAAGGCCAGTGTAGTATATATCTGTATCGATTCATAACCGCCTTTGGTAAGCCGTCCCAGTTCAAATTCGGCCAATTTGGATCGGCCGGTAATGACATAAATATAAGCCAAAGCCAGCCTGCACTGGTACATACGCAGGGGATCTTCTGAGGCAGTAACTACCTGTTCAAGGTATATGAGGGCATCGTCAAAGCGTTCCAGCTTGGCATAGCAAAGTCCCAGATAATATGCCAGTTCGGTATTGTCTTTTTGTTCAAAATCATCGGTAGCTACTTTTAGAAATTCTTCCAGCGCCCTGTCCCATCGCTTCATGGTAAAAAGCTTAATGCCTTCTTCCAGTAATTCATGGACAGACATACTTTATCCTTTAGCTACCAGGCGGACGCCGGCTGCAGGACGAATTTCGTAGACCAGGGGACGAAAACCAAATATTCGTTCATAATCTTCCAGCCGCTTATCGTATTCTTTCATGGCGCTTTCCTTAAGGATAATATATGCACATCCTCCAAAGCCCATGCCGGCCATACGAGACGCTGCCACTCCTTCTATTTCCTGGGCACGTTTAACCAGCCAGTCAATTTCCGGACAGGAAACCTCGTAGAGATCCCGAAGGCTTTCGTGGGATCGGTATATAATTTTGGAAAGCTCCTCTAAATCTCCCTTCTTTAACAGCTCCGCAGACTCCTTAATCCTTTGATTTTCTTCAACAATATGCAGGGAACGGCGGCGTATTTCTTCCCGTAATGCGCCCATGGATTCCAAAAGGTCTGCCGGAACATAGTCCCGAAAGGTATCGCCGGAGCGTTTCTTTTTTAACAGCTCCAGCCCCTTGCGGGTATCTTCCTGCCGCTGCTTTAGTTCTTCTTCCACACCCATGCGGGGAACGCGGGAATCCATTAGAAGGATTTTATAGCGTGTAAAGGGATTCTTTATTTTAAGCACTTCCAGGTATTTTTCGTCTACCAAAAGAAGCTGATCTTTTTTAGCATGAAATGCAATAAGATAATCTACAGGGCTTACCGATTCCTTGCCCAAAAACTCCTTTTCTGCCTTAATAAGTGCAGAAAGCAGTTCCCTGTCCGGCAAGGATACTTTTAAAAAACTCTTTAGGGCAGCAGCAGCGGCTACTTCAATGGCTGTTGATGAGGCCAGTTCGGCCTGCTGGGGTATATTCCCCATAACAGTAAAATTAAGGCCCTTAAAGGAGTGTCCAAGCTGGACAAATATATGCACCGCCAGCTTTACATAGTTGGCCCAGCGGTCTTCCCGTTTATACTTTAGGTTTACCAGAGTTGTTCGTTTTCTTTCCCCAAGGTCGGCCGCAAAAAAACGCAGAGAATTATCTTTTCTAAAGCTAACGGCAACCTGTACCGTCCTGTTTATTGCAGAGGCAAGGTAGAGACCTGCCCCATTTTCTCCATGTTCTCCTAAAAATATGAGCCTTCCCGGAGCTTCGGCTATTACCACCCGTTCTGAATCGTCCAATTCGTATTCAGAACGGTGCAGGTGACCAATATCCAGCATTTCTGATAATTTTACACGAAAATGACAAAATATTCAATGAAAACTGCTAAAAACTGCCAAAAAATGTATATTTTTGCACTTTTTCTGCGATTTATTGAGCTATTAGAACAATGGTTCCAATAACCATCATAATCCCATAGATAATTGTACGGATTCCAAGTTTCTCTGCTTTTCCTTCTTTTAATAACCATACAAACAAAATGGTAAACAACGGACTTGTAGAAGCGATAGAATTACCAATGGAGATAGGGATATACTGCAATGACAAAAAAAAGGTAAATAACATGGCACTGGAACTTATACCGGTCATTAGATAATTAATTTCAATATCTTTTATGGAAGCAAGCATAGCTTTACCTTTCCGGCGGATCAACAGGGTAATGACACAGGCAAGCAATGCAAAAAAGGAACAGAATGATAATGCTATTACTGCATCCGGTATAATGCTTATTCCTGCCTTCCTAAAAACATTGCCGGACCCCAGAAATATTGAAGCTGCCACTCCAAAGATTATGCCCATAAGCAGGCGAAGCCTAGTTTTTGCCGGTTTTTCGCCGGGCAGAGCACCGTCCAGCGATGCTGTACCGGGTATTTCACCGCTTTTTCGGACAGCATCAAAGGACAATAAAAATAAACTAATAAGTATAATCGCAACACCAAACCAGGCTATTGGGCCAAGGCGCTCTCCAAGAATAACTACTCCGCCAAAAAGAACAAAAAGGGGCATTGCAGCGCTTGCTATTCCTGCTCTGGCTGCTCCCAGTATAGCAATGGAGGCAAAGAGCAATCCTCTGCCTAGAAAACTGTTAAATACCCCGCCAAAGACAAAGAGAAAAACCCCTGCTGCATGTATTTGAACAGGAGCTGAAACAATACAGCGGATAATAAGGACAATGGCATTAATTACATTATTTATTAGAACTGTAATAAAGACGCCGATAAGCGGTTCTACTTCTGTCTTTCCCTGGGCTTTTCGGGCAAAAACCATGTTTAAGCCTGCAAAAATGGCAGATCCAAGAGCAAATAGTTCTCCTATGGTTATCCTCCTATTTGTACAGCCATTGTTGTGCAGAAAATTTTGTATTCGCCAGTTCTATGGCGCTTTTGTCTTCTGCCGCTGTAATTTCTGTTTGTGTTAGGTTTAGGCCTAAAGCTTCTTCAAAGCCCCGAATAAATGCTGTTTCTGTTTCTTTAAAGGAAATATTCCGGCCCAAAACAGAACGAAGCGAAGTAACCCGTTCTTTAGCTTCGCTGATAATCTTTCCCTTGTTTTTTTCTTCCGGCACTTTTAATACTTCAAACATGGTTTCTACATCGCAGTCCAAAAGAATGGTTCCATGCTGTAAAAGACAGCCCTTGCGCCGGGTTTGAGCATTCCCCGAAATCTTTTTTCCTTCGGCCAAAATATCGTTAATTCCGGAAAATATCCCCTGTATACCAAGGATGGCAAGGCCCCGAATAAGAGCCGGGCATAATATTTGGTACGATTCTCCTATTGTTTTTCCTGCAAGCGGATGATCAAGGGGCATAATAATGCTGTAGGTCAATTCTGAATTATGAAGTACTGCCCCGCCCCCGCTAATTCGGCGGACTATGTCAAAACCAAGCTGCCTGGTTCTTTCCAGGTCAACTTCTTCATTAAGCCTTTGGAAATAACCAATAGAAACAGCCGGGGGATTCCAGCCGTAAAAGCGCAGCGTCGCCTGTCCGCCGGCAGCGACAGATTCCAAAAGAGCTTCGTCCAGGCCCATATTGTAATAGCAGTCATGGAAACCGGAGGAAAGAAGGCGGAATTGGTATTTATTCATAAGCGTTATGGAGCAGTTCGCTAATACCTTCTCCGTTTATACCGAAGACTTCTACTCCTTCTTCCTTTAATAAGGCATTAAACACAAGATCGGCATCACAAAGCTTTATGCCTTTCATGCGTTGTTCGACAGTTTCAAAAGCTGTTTCCGGGCTGGCAAAAAAATCTCCCCGTATGGAAAGGGATTGAATAATACCATTGTTTATTTCTGCGCTAAGCCGTATCAGCTTGCAGCCTTCCGGCCGTCCCATGGTTTCAATCTGCATCGTTAGCTCCATCGAATTGCCGTAGTTAAATGGCAGGCAGCGCAATTATAAAAGACCGGAATACCGGATTGATTTCTAATACCAGGCATATTGCTGTGTTCCTTCTGTATATAAAGTCCGCTTGCATCGGAACGAAAACCTTGCCGTTTAACGATAAGTGCCCCGCATTGAGTACAGCTTGTATCATTCTTGTCCATAATATTCCCGGTATATACATAGGGCAGTATCTTGCGTGCTCTTTGTGCAATGGCAGAAAGAGCAGCCGGATCTGTGGCCGGTGCATCCCATTTCCAGCAGGGCCGGTAGGCAGATACATGCCAGGGTATTACCGTATCTTTAGACTGCTGGGCAATAAATCCTATTATTTGGTCCAGCTCTGCTTCGCTGTCATTAAGGCCCGGTACTATAAGGGTGGTAATCTCTGTATGAACGCCCATGGAAACAGCCAGGCGTATAAAGTCCAAGACCTGGGGGAGTTTTCCTTTTAGAATAGTGCTATAGGTTTTTTCGGAAAAACTTTTTAAGTCCACATTAACAGCACTGCTACGGCTTAGAACTGCCTGTGCTGTTTTACTGTCTATACAGCCGTTTGTAACCAGTACAGTGGCTACGCCTAATTCTTCTGCTTCTGTCATGGAATTTATAAGGTACTCTGCATGAACAAGGGGTTCTGAATAGGTATAGGCAATTTGGCAGCTTTCTAAACTGGTCTGACTAGTCTGACCAGTTTTACCAGCCACTCTTTCTACAAGCTCCTTTGGGTCTAAAAATGACCCCTGGGGAACTGTCCTTCCAATTTGGGAAATATGCCAGTTCTGACAAAAGGGACAGCCAAGGTTACAGCCGGCAAAACCGGCAGAAAGAATAGAGGAACCAGGCCTCCAGTGGTAAAGCGGTTTCTTTTCAATTGGATCCCATGCCAAAGCAGTTATATATCCATAATAGGGCAGTTGTAAAACAGCCTGCTGGTGTTTTTCGCCAGTATTTCCAAACTGGCGTACCTGGCAAATTCCAACGGATTGCTTTTCGGAGATATGGCAATGGTGGGGACAAAGGGTACATTGAATAGATGAGCCTTTATCTCCTTTATCAATAGAAAAAAAATCTGCTCTTATAATTTTGCTTTTCCTTCCAGCAGCAAGATGCCGTGTTTATCCCTGCCTTTATTGATAAACTGAATTGGATCATCTACTTCAAAGGGCTCCAAAAGCACTCCTCTTGCACCCCGGCGTACCCAAATCTTTACCAGAGGAATACCCTTCCCCGATTCGGTTACAGCCTGGGGTATATCTTCAATAAATAACATATCGCCGATTTTAAATTCCATAAGGGAAGGATTTACCCCTAAGGGATCATATACCAGAAGTATTTTGTCTTTATCTGAAGGATGGGATTGGGGATAACCGGTAAATGGAACGGCATTTTTGGGTGGTCTTCCGCTGGATTTAACTATACTATTAAGGGGAATTGATTCCAGGTATACATCTGTTTTCATATCTATAGTATATCATACAATGCTGCGATATACTAATATTGTAGACCAATACAGCGGGAGAACAATATGCACTGTATTAAAAAAATTACCGGCGACTTACTGTGGGTAGGAGCAAATGACCGGCGTTTGGCAATGTTTGAAGGCGTTTATTCTGTACCGGATGGCGTGTCATACAATTCGTACCTTCTATTGGATGAAAAAACTGTATTGTTTGATACGGTCGATAAGGCAGTCCGGCACAGGTTTTGGGAAAATATAACCGAAGCTTTGGGTAAAAGAGCCCTTGATTATCTGGTCGTACAGCACATGGAACCCGACCATTCCGCTGCTCTTATGGATTTGGTCCGGCATTTTCCTGATATGAAAATAATATGCAACGAGAAAACCCGGGATTTTATTAAGCAATTTTATGAAGAAGATATAGCCTCCCGCATTAATCTTGTAAAAGAAGGCGATACCATTAGTACAGGAAGGCATACACTTCATTTTATCATGGCACCCATGGTTCACTGGCCGGAAGTTATGGTTACCTACGATTCTGCCGACAAGATACTTTTTTCTGCAGATGCCTTTGGCAGTTTTGGAGCGTTAAACGGCGCAATGTTTGCCGACGAGGTAGATTATAACAAGGATTATATGGACGAGACCAGGCGTTATTATGCCAATATCGTGGGAAAATACGGTAAACAGGTTCAATCCCTATTGGAAAAAACATCGGCGTTTGAAATTAACATGATATGCCCCCTGCATGGTTTTGTTTGGCGGGAAAAAATGCAGGATATCATTTCAAAATACCAGCTGTGGAGCAGCTATACTCCCGAACAATACGGCGTAATGATTGCCTATGCTTCTGTTTATGGAAACACAGAAAATGCAGCGGAAATTCTTGCCTGCCGTCTGGCTGACCAAGGTATTAAAACAACCATGTACGATGTTTCGGTAATTCCTGCTTCGGAAATTGTAGCCGCTGCGTTTAAATGGAGTCATGTGGTTTTTGCTTCTACCACCTACAATGCGGGAATCTTTGTTACCATGGAAGCATTAATTAACGATCTGGTTTCCCACAATTTTCAAAACCGTACTGTAGCCATAATAGAGAACGGTTCATGGGCTGCTGCAAGCGGCGGCTTGATTCGTAAAAAACTGGAAAACTGCCAAAACATCACATTTATGGATAATATCTTAAGCATAAAGTCCAGCTTAAAGAAAGAGCAGCTTTTGGAAATAGATTCCATGGCAAATGCATTGATTGCTTCCTTATTATATATTACTTCAAATAAGGAGAACTTAACAAAAACCAGTACTAAAAACATAACAGCAGCTGACACCATCGATACCAATGCAATGTATAAACTAAGTTATGGTTTATTTGTTTTATGCGCCAGGGATGGAGACAAGGACAATGGCTGCATTATAAACACCGTAACGCAAATAACCGAAAAGCCGCTAAGAATAAGCATTGCAGTAAACAAAGCCAATTTAACCCATGACATGATTGCAAAGACAGGAGCATTTTCCATATCGGTATTAACAGAAAGTACGCCGTTTCGGGTGTTCGAACAATTTGGCTTTCACAGCGGCAGAACTACCGATAAGTTTATCCGTTACAGTGATGACGCACGAACAGCCAGTGGTATCCGTCACCTGACAGAATATACCAATGCAGTATTTGCAGCAAAGGTAACGGAAACCTATACCTACGAAACTCACAGCGTTTTTATAGCTGAAATTACCCAGGCATGTATACTGTCTGACGAGCCAAGCGTCACCTACCAATACTATTTTGACCATATCAAGCCAAAGCCCAAGCTTCCCTCGGGTACAAAGAAGGGCTTTGTATGCAAAATTTGCGGATATATACATGAAGCTGATGTTTTGCCGAAAGACTTTATCTGTCCCTGGTGCAAGCACGGCGCTGCAGATTTTGAACCATTATAATTTGAACGGCGAATATAGAGGCCTTTATTATTGTTTCTATACATGATAGTATGTCTTAATTCTAGTCGGGAGGTATAAAAACTTGTTGGTTGAACAATTATTTTGGGTTGGTTATGTAGGCGCTGCTGCGGGACTTATTTTTGCATTCCTGCAGGCCCGTAAGGTATTTACCTTTTCGGAAGGCAATGAAACCATGATACGGATAGCCACGGCGATCCGAACCGGGGCAAATGCCTTTATGAAACGTATGTACAGCACTGTGGGAATGTTTCTTGCAGGCATGTTTATAATTCTGTCCGCCCTTGCATATATACCTTTGTGGATGGGCCAGGCACGTGGGTTTCTGAACCCCTTTATACCCTTTGCTTTTTTAACGGGCGGTACCTTTACCGCTTTATGCGGATATATAGGCATGAAGGTTTCCACAAATTCCAATGCCCGTACTGCCTGGGCAGCAAGCGAAAGTCTTAACAAAGCCCTTCGTATATCATTTGCATCAGGCTCTGTAATGGGTTTTATGGTTAACGGCCTTGCCATACTGGAACTTACCGTATGGTATATGCTTCTTAGATATGCATTCAAAGTTGATGATCAAACCATTGCAACTACCATAGTTACTTTTGGAATGGGCGTTGCCGTTGTAGCAGTATTTGCCCGTGTCGGCGGCGGTATATTCACCAAGGCTGCTGATGTTGGGGCCGACCTGGTAGGCAAAGTCGAAGCAGGCATACCAGAGGACGATCCAAGGAACCCTGCTGTTATTGCCGACAATGTTGGGGACAATGTTGGCGACGTAGCCGGTATGGGCGCCGACCTTCATGAGTCAAACTCCAATGCCCTGGTAGCTACCATTTCCATTAGTTTTGCCGCCGGATACGGAGTAGCAGGATTTATGCTGCCTATCATTTTATCTGTTATTGGGATACTCTCTTCAATCCTTGGATCATTCTTTGTACAGACAAAAGAACAAGCAGACCAGAAAACACTGCTTAACTCCCTGCGCAGGGGTGTATATGTAGCGGGGATTGTCGCTGCCATTGCCAACCTGCCGGTAATAATGTTTATCTCGGCCAATTCTCCGGAAGGCTCCATGATGGCGATGAATGCCTGGGGTCTTTATGCTGCCATTATTATAGGTATTATTTCTGGCTTTATCGTTAGTTTTTTAACAGAGTATTATACATCTGATGCCAGTAAACCGACAGTGGAGCTTGCCCACTCAAGTAATTCCGGTACTGCCCCATTAATGATTGGCGGCATGGCTTTGGGTTTTAAATCCGCCGCAGGTCCTCTTTTTACCGTAGGTGCAGGTGCGATCCTTAGCTTTGTCATATCCGGCGGTTTTAGGTATTATTTAGATACCGGTGTAGAAATACACTTTAATGCCGGTCTTTATGGAATCGGACTTGCCGCTGTAGGTATGCTTGCAACGAATGCCATTATTCTTGCCACCGATGCATTCGGTCCTGTTGCCGATAATGCCGGGGGCATTGCCCAAATGGCCAATCTTCCCGAAGAAGTCCGTGAACGTACCGATGCCCTGGACGCTCTGGGAAATACTACGGCAGCCACCGGCAAGGGTTTTGCCATTGCTTCCAATTCATTTACCGGCCTTGCCCTTTTGGTTTCCTATGTAAACATTGCCCAGATGGAGGTGGGTACGCTTAATCTATCCATTATTAATCCGCCGGTACTGGTTGGCTTTTTTGCCGGAACAGCGGTGGTGTACCTTTTTGCAGCATTTTGTATGTCCGCCGTACAGCGGGCGGCCCAAAGCATTGTAGCAGAAGTCAGACGCCAGTTTAGGGAAATTGTAGGACTCCTTGAAGGCAAACCAGGAGTTGAACCCGACTATGGAACCTGTGTTGATATCTGTACACGCGGTGCATTAAAAGAAATGGTATCGCCGGCCATGCTGGTAATCCTTGGCCCAATTATCACGGGAATACTTCTGGGTGCAGCAGGTGTTGTGGGCTATCTTGCAGCGATAATTGTGGTAGGTTTTGCCATGGCCGGATTTATGCTAAACTCCGGCGGCTCCTGGGATAATGCAAAAAAGTACATTGAGAAGGGTAATCTGAACGGTAAAGGCAGCGATAATCACAAAGCTGCAGTTATAGGCGATACTGTCGGCGATCCCCTAAAGGATACCGCAGGACCTTCGTACAATTGTGTCATTACCGTTTCCTGTACAGTTGCCATAGTGTTTATCGGTGTTACAGCGGCATTTTCCCTGTTTTAGTTTTCTGGGAATGTTTTTTGAAATAATGGGAGGTTCCTCTTCATGATAATGCCCATGAAGAAAGTTTGCCTGGCGGTACAGAACAAACATAATAAAGATGCTCTAATCAAACTACGCGAAGCAGGGGTACTGCACATTGAGATTTCCAATGCTGACTCTGATAATCTTTCCAGGGTAAAAGAGCGTAAAACCAAAATAGAAGAAGCTCTTAGTTTAATTTCGCCCTATAAGATCGAAAAGGAACAGCGAAAAGATAGTGAGCCGGGCAATGGCCGCCGTGCCAGCGATAAAATGGGGGATGAAGCGTTTGAGCCTTATTCACTGGATGCAGTAAATGCTCCAAAAAGACCTGATTTAGTAGAGCTTATGCTTGATATGCGCCGGGAGCTGAAGGAACTGGAAGAGCAGCAGAGTATTTTAGCCAGAGAGTGCGACCGTATTGCCCCCTGGGGCGAGTTTAACCCCCAAGACATAAGGGAATTGGGCCTGCCGCTTTACTTCTATCAACTTTCTTTGGATGCTTTTAAAACCATTCAACAAAATGTCCATTATGATATCCGGTATATAACGATCAGCGAGAATAAAGCCTCGATACAGATTATGGTATTGGATAAAGAAATCCCCGGTATACCATACTTTGCGCTTCCGGAAAAATCTCTTTTTGAAATTGAAATAGAGCTTGTAGGTTTACATGAAAAACTGGAAGCGTTGCATGAACGGATAAAAAGCTTTGCCGACCGCAGACCCTCGCTGTTTAAGGAAATGGCAATAGCCGAAAACGATGAAAAATTTGAAGAAGCACTGGCAGAGTTTAAGCAAATAGAGGGAATACCTTTTGAAACAGGAATTTCCTTGATCTGTGGATTTATACCTAAAGAGAATTTGGATTTGCTTAAGGCAAGAGCGGCGGAACATCATTGGGCGCTGGTGGCTGCAGATCCAGGACCGGATGATTTAACTCCAACCAAACTAAAAAATAACCGTTTTGCAGAAATGGTTTATCCTCTTACCGGTTTTCTGGATTTAGTACCCGGCTACAATGAAGTTGATGTCTCCGGATGGTTCCTGTTGTTTGTTACTGTATTTTTTGGAATGATCTTTGGTGATGCTGCTTATGGTTTACTGCTTTTTATTACTGCCATTATCTGTATTTGCAAAACAGCAAAAACCGGGGTTCCTGTTGCTTTTAAACTCCTGTTGCTTTTAAGTATAAGCAATGTAAGCTGGGGAGTATTCACCTGCTCCTGGTTTGGAGTAGAAATAGATAAACTGCCCAATTTTTTTAGGGATATTTCTTTAGCGGCTTTTTCTACAGCTAAAGGTACTTCACAAGCCATAGTCAACCAGAATCTGCAAATTTTCTGCTTTTCTCTTGCACTATTGCAAATGAGTATTGCCCGCATTGGCGGTTTAATTATTGGTGTACGGAAAAAAAATCTAAGGCTATTTGCCGAACTGGGATCTCTTTTTATGCTTTGGGGAATGTTTAATGTTGTCCTTTTCCTTGTGGTAAGCAATGAATACCGGCAGTTTCCCCTGTTTCCTGTTTCACTTTTTCTTTTAGGCGGAGGTTTTATCCTATGCTTCCTGTTTACCTATTATGAAGGAAGTATTATTGGATCGATTTTAGAAAGTTTAAAAAACTTTATTTCGGTTATACTTGGTGTTACCGGAATTTTTTCCGATATCATGTCGTATATAAGACTTTGGGCTGTGGGTTTAGCCGGAGCTTCACTGGCAGTAACCATAAACATCATGGCAGGACCTTTGCTTGGAAGTTTTTTAATTTTTTTGGGAACAATCATATTGGTTTTTGGACATGGGCTGAACCTAATATTAAATACACTATCTGTTCTGGTTCACGGGGTTCGATTAAATATCCTGGAGTTTTCCAGCCATGCAGGATTGACATGGTCTGGTATAGCATATAAACCGTTTACAGAAACATCAAATAAGTAAAGGAGAAAAATGATGGATTTTGGACAAATTGGCGCAGGTGTTGTATTTGGCCTTGCTGCAATAGGTTCCGGTTTAGGGCTTGGAATTGCCGGTATGGCAACAATCGGAGCATGGAAAAAATGTTTTATTGCAAACAAGGCAGCGCCAATGCTGCTATTGGCATTCACCGGTAATGCATTAACCCAGACTTTTTATGGTTTTATCCTTATGGGACAGCTTCGAGCCGCTTCTTTGGCAAATCCGGCGCTTGGGTCAATGTATTTAGGATATGGTTTTGCCGCCGGTTTTTCGTTTCTTTTTTCCGCTGTTATGCAAGGTAAAGCTGCTGCCTGTGCCTGCGAGGCTCTGGTTGAAAAAGGCAAAGGGTTTGCCCAGTATATGATTGTCATGGGAATTATCGAAACCGTTGCGCTTTTCACCATGGTTTTTACCATGATAAGCCTATAGAAGAAAGCCTAATATAAAAACTGTTCTAAATCTCTTAGAACAGCATCCAATTCCTTAATGCTGGTTTTTGTTTCCGGCAGACTGTCTAAAAATGCCTTACCATAGCGCTTGTGCAATATTCTGCCGTCCAATACCACTACTGCTCCATAATCGGAAGAGCTCCGCATTAAGCGTCCAAAACCCTGTTTAAACTTCATTACTGCATCGGGAAGGGATAGTTCCATAAAAGCGCTGCGGCCGTTTTTGTCGAGCAATTCCCTGCGGGCTTCGAATACAGGATCTTTAAGGGTTCTAAAAGGTAAGCGGCAGATTATAACCAGGCGCAGGGCTTCTCCCGGAATATCTACTCCTTCCCAGAAAGAATCGGTTCCAAAAAGGACGCTGTTACGATCTTTTAAAAAAATCTCTAAAAGCCTGCTGCGATCATCATCTCCCTGTTTTAAGCAGCGTATTCCTTCCTCTTCCAGTGCAGGGGCTGTTTGTTCATAGCTGTTTTGTAAAGCATGATAGGAGGTAAATAAAACCAGGGCCGATCCGCCGGCTATTCGGACAAGGCCATTTATTGCACGAACAGTAAAGTCCTGGTATTCCGGCAGGTCCGGCAGAGGAGCATCCGAAGGAACTGCCAGGAGTGTTCTTTGTGAATAAGGAAACGGCGAAGGGAATATCCCATACAACAATTCCCTGTCTGCAAGAGATGCTCCGCTTCGATCTGCCCAAAAGCGGAACATAGTATCATAATCGCCGCTACCGGTACCGTCCAGCGGAGCTGTACTTAGGGTGGCTGATACACAAATTACTGTTTTATTCGCCTGGAACAATGCATCTTTTAATATGGGGCCAATACTTAAAGGAGTAACTGCAAAGGAAACCCAGGAGTCTCCATAGCGTTCCGAGCCGCCCTGTCTTTCCAGCCATAAAACATTATTATCCATATCACTGTTTTCTGTTGCTATACCAAATTCCAAAAATGCCCTGCATAGTTCTGCAACTGACTCCAGCCGGCCTAATATGGCTCTTGCTTCCCAAACGCTGCCTTCTTCCTGATTAAGGTTTTTTAACATTTTATCGATACGCTTGCAAAGTTTAATAATTGTCTTTTGTAATACTTCCAGGGGCTGTGTTAAAGTACCCTGGTTTGAATAAGCTTGAGTAAAACGAAAAAGACCTTCGGTACCGCAAAGGCTAAGAGCAGCCTTATCTGCTTTTTCTGCAGCTTCCCGGACAGATTTAATCAATTTTGGAATGGCGCTATCCAGAGCTTTGGCGGACGATGCCGACAGAGAGGCTCCCGGTTGTACTGTCCAGCCAAGCTGTACCAGTAATCCTGATTTCATAATTCCCCGCTGCCGGTACAGCCTGCTTAATGCACGGTTTATTCCCAGACGGCTCCATCCTTTGGAAAAAAAGGAGCTGGCTGCTGCTTCTATGGTATGGGCTTCGTCTATGATTACCCTGGAAAAGGGGGGAAGCACTACCATTGATTCATAACCTGCTCCTTCATGCCGGGCAGCAAGGTCTGCGAACAAAAGGTGATGATTTACAATAAGTATGCGTGCATTTGCCGCTTCCCGTCTAAGGGCCATAAAAAAGCAGCGTTCCCGTTCCGGGCAAAACTGCATACCCAGACAGGTATCGCTTTCGCTGCAGAGCCGGGACCACAGGGCCGAGTCGGGAAGGAAAGGAAGATCTGTACGACTGCCGGTTTTTGTCTCTCCCGACCAGGCACTGATTGTATTAATTTGTTCATTTTCTGCATCATCCAGGGATTGTTCTATCCGGGCATCTCCAAGACGCCGCAGGCATAAATAGTTTCCCCTGCCCTTTACCAGGCAGCATTTTACGCTTTTTCCCAATGCAGAAAGAACCAGGGGAATGTCTTTTACAAAAAGCTGCTCCTGTAAGGTAATGGTCGCTGTAGAGATGACTATCCTTTGATCGTTGGAAAGGGCAAATTCCAGCGCTGGAAGAAGGTAGGCAAAGGATTTTCCCACTCCGGTTCCTGCTTCTGCAGCAGCAAGGGAATCTTCATTAAAAGCGCGGACTATAAGCCGCAGAAAGTCCAGCTGGGCATCCCTGCGTTCATAAGCGCTAAGGCGGGCTGCTATTACCCCGTTTTCTTCCAGAGCGGCGCAGAGTTTATCTGCATCCAATCTAAAGCAATGCTGCTTTGACAAGGGTATTTACCGCATCCTTCCCAACAAGACATTCAATCAATGCCAAAGAAAAATCAACAGCAGTACCGGGGCCGCGGCTTGTAATAAGATTATTGTCTACAACTACCTTTTCCTCGACCCATATTCCGCCGTTTTGGTCTTTTTCCATGCCGGGATAACAGGTAAATTTCCTGTTTTCCAAAAGACCAAGCGGGGCGAGAAACACTACCGGAGAGGCACAAATTGCAGCAATCACTTTTCCATTTTGCGCCATTTCCCGGAAAAATGTTCCTGCCGGAACACAGGCAGCAAGATTTTTTGCTCCGGGCATACCGCCGGGAACAAAGGTCCCATCCCAGGAATCTGAGGTAAATTCCCCTGCCTTTTGTAAATCAGCTATGAGCGTATCTGCTGTTAGTTTAATACCGCGGGCCCCTGTAACAGTTTTTTCCGATCCTATTGCGGCAATGCTTACCTCTACGCCGGACCTGCGCAGGTAATCAATAGGAGTTACTGCCTCTACTTCTTCAAAACCTTCGGCCAAAAAAACAAGTATCTTCTTTCCCATTATAAAGCTCCCTGCATCTAATAATGCATATACTATAATACACAATATTGCACATTTTACCAGATACAGTTTATACTGGTAAATATGAAACAAGTACTTGTAATAGATGAGGCATCGCTATTCAGGGAATATTTAAAACTCAAACTGGAAGATAATTTTATCGAAGTTTCCACGGCTTTAAATAATTTAGACGGAACAAATAAACTTAGAAGCATTCAACCCGATTTGTTGATTATCGACTATAACCTAAGCCGCCAGGGCTGTATGGAGGTGCTTAAGCAAAAAAAAGCCAGCATGAGCCTTTCTTCCATTCCGGTAATTGTAATTGCCCAGCAGATAGATCAGAAAAAAATACTGGAACTTGTTCCCTACAATGTAAAAAAGGTATTTACCAGACCAATTAAAATGGATGCTTTTCTAGCCACATTACAGGAAATACTTAATATTAAACTGGATATAGATAAAAGCCCCGGCATGGTGGAAATCCATGTAAATGAAAATATCATTTTTATTGAAATTACAGAAGGTCTTAACCGGGATAAACTAGACCTATTGCAGTTTAAAATTACCGAGATTATTGAGCTGTATCAAATTAAAACTCCCAAGCTGATAATTATGATAAGCGGATTTTCTATTAGCATTCATGACTCTACGAATCTTTATAAACTGTTGAATAACATACTTAGGTCATCGGAGGCTAAGCAAAAGGATATTCGAATTCTTACCAAAGAGGCGTATGTAAAAACGTTTATAAGCGATAAAAAACAGTACAGCAGTATAGAAGTGGCGGATAATCTTCAGGCTGCCCTGGACGGACTGCTTTCTGATTTGGATGATGCCTCCGACACTGACAGCCAGACAGATATTATTGTAGATAAGGTGCTTTCCAGCGGATCGGATAAAAGCGGATCCATGCAGTTTCGTTTTGAAAGGGAAAATAAGTTTTCTCTGTCTCAAATACAGGAAAGCATAAAGGGCCTGCATGTTGCCGTTGTGGATGATGACGAGATAATCAGGGAAACGATAAAGCATACCTTTACCGGTTTTGATATCAGGCTTAGCCTTTACAGTGATGGTTTGGAGTTAATATCGGTGCTTGGTACAGAAAATTTTGATTTAATTCTGCTGGATTTAACCATGCCCCGTGCCGATGGATTTGCCGTATTAAGAGAATTAAAGGATCGCAGCATTACTGTTCCGGTAATTATCCTTTCTGCAATAAACCAGCGGGAAACAGTAATTCGTACCTTCCAGCTTGGGGTAAAAAGTTACCTGAATAAACCCATGAAACCGGCAGATATTTTTAAGAAGGTTATGGAAATATTAAAGGTAAATATATAATTTTATGAACCTCCAAAGCACTTACTTCCATTTTTTTAGGGATTCTCTTACTGCCATGGCCATTGCAGACAAGCTTGGAATACTGGTGGCAAGCAATGACTGCTTTAATATGCTTATGAAATCCTTAACAGGCATTGATGTGGATATAACAAGCAATAAGGCTCGGCTGGGTACTGCATTTGACTTTCTGCCCATACAGGATGCTGTTCGTTTTTCCAACATGTTATCCAAACTTGCAAATGACGATGATGCCAAGCTGGATTTTAAAACTCCCTACCGGGATAAAAACGGAAATGTCCGTTGGTTTAAAATTCATGCATGGAGAATAAATCTTGATCCGCGCATAGATCTTTCCGGCAGGGGACCTTTTATAGGTTTTATTATGCATGACGAAACCATGGAAACCGAAGCAGAAGAAAAGCTTCATGAAGATATGCGTATTGCCGAAAAAGCAATGGAAACAAAAAGCCGGTTTTTGGCAACCATGAGCCACGAGATACGTACTCCCATTCAGACTATTATTGGCACAGCGGAATTATTGGAAGATACCAAATTAGACAAGGAACAAATTGAATTTGCCCGTCAAATTCAATTATCTGCCGAAGTACTGCTTTCGCTGGTTAATGATATTTTAGACTATTCCAAGATCGAAGCCGGTAAAATGGAACTTGATATTATTCCTTTTTCTCCTGCTCAAATTATTGAAGAAACCGTTAAAATACTTTCGCTGGATATAAGTAAAAAAGGCCTGGAATTATCTCTGGATATTCACCCGGGAGTCCAGCAGACCATCAGCGGGGATCAGGGCAAGTTCCGCCAGATTTTAATTAATTTAATTAAAAATGCCATAAAATTTACACCCAAAGGAACAATTACTGTAAAGGCAACAACACTGGGAGATGAACAATTAAGAAACATCACAGTTTCTGTGGCGGATACAGGTATAGGCATTCCCGAAGAAATCCGTGAACGGCTCTTTACTACATTTATGCAGGCAGATTCTTCCCATACCCGCCGTTTTGGGGGGAGCGGGCTTGGCCTGGCTATTTCCCGTAACATGGTGGAATTAATGGGAGGAAATATTGAAATGGTTCCCAACGAAGGCGGCGGTTCAATTTTCCGTTTTACCATTCCTGCACCGGTAGCAGAGGATGTAACAGATCCCTCCCTAAATACCATTGTGGAAACTCCTGCCGAATTACCTTCCTCTGTAAAGGTAATGGTAGTAGAAGATTATCCGGTAAACCGTGAACTTTTTATAATGATAATGGAAAAACTTGGAGCAGATGTAATTAGTGCCGAAGACGGGCAGGAAGCGGTGGAAAAAGTTCATTCTGGCTTAGATATAATTTTTATGGATATTCAAATGCCCAGAATGAACGGTTACCAGGCAGCTGCAGAACTTCGTAAGCGCGGATATACCATACCGATAATTGCCATTACTGCCGGAACCCTGGAAGAAGAACAAAAGCTCTGCCTGGATGCAGGTTTTAATGATATTTTATTTAAGCCATTCAAAAGACCAGGCATAGAAGCAATGTACCGTAAATGGCTGGATATCAGTATGCAGGAGAAACATATGAATACAAGCGAGGATGCACAAATGGAATATGGTAATGAAGTTTTCAACGCCCAGGATCTTCTGGATACCTTTATGGAAGATGAAGAAAGGGCAAAAGCCATGTTAAAACTTTTTGTAGAAAGGACTATGGGGCAGCTGGAAAGCCTGCCTCATCTAAACGAGGCAAAAGATTGGGAAGAAGCACGCCGCCTTGCCCATACAATAAAAGGAGCTTCCAGAACACTTTCGGGATTAGAATTGGGGAATGCAGCTGCAAGACTGGAAAAAGCCTATAAAGAACTGGACATGGAAGAAATTAATGCAGCTTATGCTCCTGTGATGGAAGAATATAAGCGCTTTAAAAAAGCAACAGAAAAATTTTTACAAACATGATCATGAGTAATCTGCAAGCCCTGCGATCCTGCCTGCATACCCATTGTACATTTTGCGACGGCAGGGCAGATATAGAAGCGATGTGCGAGGCAGCCTTTGCCAGAGGATTTACATCCATTGGCTTTAGCTCTCATGCTCCAATAACCAAAAAGACAGGAATTGTAACCAGCTGGATAATGCAGGATCACTTACTGGATAAGTATATTGATGAAGTACTGGCAGCCCGTAAGCGCTGGGAAGGGAAACTCTCTGTTTTTTTGGGACTGGAGGTTGATTATATCCACGGCTATTGCGGTCCAGCCGATCCCGATATCCAGGCCCTGCCCCTGGATTATGTATTGGGAGCAATCCACTATGTAACATCGCCAAAAAGCGGGGAACCGTATAATGCTGATGAATTTCCGGAAACCTTTGGCAATGTCCTTGATGAATTTGACCACAACGGCAGAGCCCTTTGCGAAGCCTACTATACTGCATATAAACAAATGATTAATGCAGGAGGCTACGATATTTTAACTCACTTGGATCTGATACGAAAGAACAATGACCAGTATAATTTTTTTTTACCGGACGAAAATTGGTATAAGGAAATCCTTGCAGAAACCGCAGATCTGATTGCCATTAATCAAAACACCGAACATGGCAGGCGAAAAACAGTTGTAGAAGTAAATACCGGCAGTATAATCCGCGGTTACAGCAAAGAACCCTACCCTTCTCCATATATACTTAAACTATTACATGAACGCAATATTCCCCTAACTATAAGCGCCGATGCCCATTCAGAAGATCAGCTGGGAGGAGCTTATGATCTTGCTTTGGAGCTAATTTTAAAATCGGGATACAGCGCTGTCTCGTTTTTGGAAAGAGATGAGACTGGAAAAGCAGTTTGGCGGGAAGAGAGTTTGCCTTTATGAGCCCTGCGGCGCTTTAATATATTCTAAAAAATCCCAACGGGTAACTATTCCTGCCAGCGTATCGCCTTCAAGAATAGGAAGGTGGCCTATACGGTGCTTATAAAACAAGCGTTCCACCTCGCGCATGGTAATATCCGGATGGGAACTAATTACATTTTTTGCCATATAAGCACTGACCGGGGCATGCATTTGGGAAACCCGGCGGGCCTTCATAATATCCCTAAGACCAAAAAAACCGCTAAGCTTTCCTTCTTTGTTTAATACAGGAACTCCGCTGTGGTTAATTTCTTCCAAGTAAATGGAAGCGTTAAGAACTGTACTGTTTTCGTTTATTGTATAAACATCTTTTGTCATAAGGTCTCTGGCACAGGTTGCCGGCGCCAGAGAGTTCTCCATATACTCGAGGAATTCATCGAAAAATATTGGGCCATCCTGGTTGCGGAGCAAAAGCGAAGCAGCCATATGATGTCCCCCGCCGCCATAATAACTAAGAAGGGAATGAAGATTAATACGTTCTATACGGCTGCGGGCAATAACTAAAATGGTCCTGCTTTTTTGTACAAAAAAGACTGCAAAGTATGCATCGGGATTTTCAATTTCCATTATTTTTTCCACTACCGGTGCAAGACCGGGAATGTTTTCTTCAATTTCCAGATAGGAAAAAAGCACTTCATGGCCCCGGATTACTTTTGTTTTACATAAAAGCATTAGCTGGTTAAGGATCATAATCTGATCATCTTCTTTAATAAGTTCCAGAAAGGATTTTACCAAACGTATAGATGCCCCCATACCCAAAAGCCAGGCAGCAAGCTCGAGATCTTCCCTGCATACATTTTCGTGAATAAAGCGCCCTGTATCGGCATATATTCCGGTTAGGGCAATGGTAGCTTCTTCGCTTCCCAGAATAATTCCCTTTTGCATGGCCAGCTTGCACAGGTAACTTGTGTTTGCACCGCAGTTATTTGGTATATATTCCGCACCCTGGATATTAAAATTTTCGCCGGGATGATGATCATAAACGGTAATCCTGGGGCTTGAATTTCGGATATAGTTAAAGTATTCCTTGACCCGTTCGGAACTGGAAGTATCTACAATAATGATATTTTCGATTGTTTCTGTTTCTAAATCCTTGGGATAAATAAAATTAAAAAAATCCTTGTAAAGGTTGTATAAGCCATAAGCTGTAGGATGAATATTCCTGCTGCGAACCAGAACATAATCGGGAAAAAGCTTTTTAATTAGAATAAGGGAACTAAGACAGTCAAAGTCCATATTGGAATGACCAAAGGCAATATTCACAGCTATAGTATAACAGATAATTATTGGAGATAATAGCATTATTATGAGAGTATGGCTTGCATCGGGGAATAAGCATAAACAGCAGGAACTACAAGCAATTTTTTCAAAACATACCATCAAACTGCCTATAGAAGCAGGTATTACTGACTTTGATGTGGCAGAAACAGGAAATACCTTTGTGGAAAATGCCTTTATTAAGGCAAAAGCTCTTTGGAATATGCTGAATACAACGGCCAGAACGGATAAAGAATACCCTGTCCTGGCAGACGATTCGGGGCTTTGTGTTGATGCATTAGGAGGAAGACCGGGTATATATTCTGCCCGTTATTATGGAATTAATTCATGGGACAGTGACAGCAATTTTAAGGCAAAATCTGCCCCGGAAAAGCTTGGCGACAAAGAGCGAAATAACTTGCTGCTGGAAGAACTATCATCTGTATTATCAAATAATGCAAGGTGCCGCTTTGTCTGCGCCATGGTGCTCTTTTTTAACCCGGATCGTTTTTATATAGTACAGGAAACCATGGAAGGAGAGATTGTTCCATCTAAAGCAGAAATCCGGGGACAGGGGGGCTTTGGTTATGACCCAATAGTATACCTGCCGGACTTACATGCTACCGTGGCAGAGCTTAGCGAAGAACAAAAAAATTTTCTTAGTCATAGAGGAAAAGCTGCCAAAGCTATCGCTAAGCTGCTTTACTTATGATACACTTAAAATGGAGGAATTATGGCCTTTACTCTGAACAGCTACCCTATAGTCTACCGGGCAAAATATTCCGGCGGGGCATGGAAAGAAGAATTCCTGGAACAGCCCCATAAAACAGTGGAAGAAGAAGCCCGGTTATCACCGGCAGAAGCAGCAGCCCTTATGTATTCACGAAATTGCTTTAGCGATATGCCTTTAGTAAATTATACTACCCAATATGGTCTGGGCTGTTTTGAAGGGCTTAAAGCCCTGCCTCAGAAAAGCGGCGGTTTTGCACTTTTCCGTCCGGAAAATAATGCATCGCGCTTTTATAACTCCATGAAAGGCCTGTATATGCCCCCCTTCCCACAGGAAATGTTTGTAAATGGCATTAAAGAAATGGTACAACGCAATATACAACTGGGTTTTTGTCCTGTATATAAAACAGAATGGGAAAAAGATTCCTTTATAAGCGCCGATTCGATTTATTTACGACCATTCAGCTATAGTGAAGGCGGAATAGGGGTTAATATTTCCAGCGAACCTTGGGTTGTTATTATTGCCACCACAGTAAGTGCCTACTTTAGCGAAGGTAAATCCGATGCAATCGTAACAGAAAAAATCCGTGCCACTCCCAAAGGAACCGGCTGGATTAAGGCAGATGCCAATTATACCATTGCTGCTCTGGCTAAACATGAAGCATTACAGCAGGGCTATATGGAATGTATCTTCCTTGATGTAGAAAACCGAAAATATATCGAAGAAGGCTCTTCGTGTAATATATTCTTTTACCTTAAATCCGGCGAATTGGTTACTCCGGAACTGGGAGATACCATACTGCCGGGAATTACCCGCTTAAGCCTTATTGAACTAGCCGCAGATAAAGGAATAAAGGTCAGCGAACGAAAGATCAGCATAGAGGAAGTTTTTTCCGAGGCAAAGGAATGTTTTGTCAGCGGTACGGCTGCCGGGGCAGTTCCCATCTCATCGATAACATGGAACGGCAAAAAGGTTTCTTTTAATTATCCGGGAGAACTGGGAACCGATTTACAAAAAACACTAAAAGGCATGCAGTATGGTCTATTGCCTGATACAAAAGGATGGCTTAAAACTATTGGTTAAAAAACGGAAAGCTGTCGATTAAAAAAAGGAGAAAGCAATGGCAAAAAGCGGGGACTTGTCAAAAGAAAGATTAAGCGGCATAGCAATTCCTGTCGGCGCTTTACGGGGAAGCCAAAGCAGCGGTGTTGGTGAATACCTTGACCTAATTGACTTTGCAGATCTTTGTGTTGATATGGGTATTGGTTTAATCCAGCTTCTTCCGGTAAACGATACCGGTTATGACAGCTCGCCTTACAGCGCCCTTACTGCCTTTGCCCTGCATCCCCTGTATATTAGATTAAATGCAATAGAAGAATCTGAAGAATTTTCCGGTGAAATAACAGAACTGGGAAAAACATTTGACGGAGAAACCCGCTTTCCTTATTACAAGATCCTATGCGCAAAAATGGAACTTTTACGAAAAATCTACAATGCCAATAAAGCAGCTATAGAAAAGGATGCAGTATCCGGCGATCTTTCTGCATGGATTAAGGAAAATCCCTGGGTTAAGGCCTATGCTGTATATAGAAACTTAAAGGAAAAAAATAACGAAAAAAGCTGGAAGGACTGGGAACAATGCCGCAACCCCAATGCCGAAGAAATAAACGCACTTTGGGAGGATCCAAATCTGGCAGAAAAACATTTGTTCTGGACCTGGCTGCAAAAAGCTCTGGACAAGCAGTTTGCCAAGGCTGCACAGGCCGTTAGGAGCAAAGGGATACTGCTTAAGGGTGACATTCCCATTTTAATGAACGAAGATTCCTGCGATGTCTGGAATAATCCCAATATTTTCTGTTCGGATCTGTCCGCCGGAGCGCCGCCGGATATGTACAGCCCTGTAGGCCAAAATTGGGGTTTCCCCATTTATAATTGGGAGGCACAGGCCAAAGACGACTACAGCTGGTGGAAGGCCCGGTTAAAGGCAGCGGAAAAATACTACGATGCCTATCGTATTGATCATGTTCTTGGCTTTTTTCGTATTTGGGCATCTTCGCGCCTGGATAATACATCTGTTTTGGGAAGGTTTGTTCCTTTTGTACCCATTACTAATAAAGATTTGGAAAAACTGGAATTTGATAAGGACAGGATTAAATGGCTTTCCAAGCCGCATATTAATACAGAAGAGGTTACTGTAGAAGCACAGGAAGTATTTGAACGGGCACTTACACGGATCGGCAGCGAAGAATTATGGCTTTTTAAGGATACAATAAACGGAGAAAAAGACATTTGCTCTCTGGGACTTGGTTATGAAGCAGAACAAATGTTGATCAAGGCCTGGCATAACCGTTTCTTTTATGAGTACGAAGATGGAAAATTCTTTCCTGTGTGGTACGGCCACGATTCCAAAGCCTATGTATCGCTTTCCGAAAAGGAACGAATTGCTCTGGACACATTATGCAGGGAACACAGCATAGAATCGGAAAAAATCTGGGAAAAAGAAGGCTTAAAACTGCTGTCTGTGTTAATACAATCTTCGGCCATGCTTCCCTGTGCAGAAGATTTGGGAGCCGTGCCTGCCTGTGTTCCTAAGGTTCTTTCCCAGCTGCAAATACTAGGACTCCGTGTAATACGCTGGTTCCGTTATTGGGATCAGGCTGAACAGCCCTTTGTTCCCTTCGAAGACTATCCGGAACTTTCTGTCTGCACTGCTTCTGTTCACGACAGTTCGACTCTGCGGGAATGGTGGAACAGCGAAGCAGATCAAACTTATTTTGCAAGCTTTATCGGCATGCCTTCGCTGCCAAAAGTATACAACCCCGGAACGGCAAAGATCATCCTTAAACATGCCGCTGCTGCTGCATCGCGGTTTAGAATATTCCAGATACAGGATATCCTTCATTTGTCAAAAAAATGGTATGCTAAAGATCCGGCATCGGAACGGATCAATGTACCGGGCACCAGCAATGAGTTTAACTGGACCTACCGGCTTCCCGCACCAATAAGCGAAATAGCCAAGGACAGTGAATTAATTCACGGCATAAGGGAACTGACAGAGCATTGATTCCCATAAGCAGACTGGAAAAAATCCCCCGCCGCCAGCGCTTACATAAACTCCAAAAAATCTTTGCAGAAGCAGAGCGGAATTTGATAAATAACGACAACCATGTTGGCGACGGCAACAGAACAAACATTGATTATGCTGCCTATGCCGTCTTTTTGGCATCCGACGAAGATTTCTCTGAGTATGCCCGCAGGGAACTTGGCGCAGCAGCGGCCACTCTTAAAGGATCGCCAATCTGTCAGCAGACTGAACAAGGAGGCGATGAACGCAGAGCCCTTAACAACATACGCCATATATTGCTGGCTGAAACCGGACGCTTGCCATCGGACTGGGACTTTATTAATCCCGACGGAATGCTCGATAAATCCCGGCGCAGGGTCTTTCCCGGAATGTTTGTTTATCTGGAAGATATACGATCCCCATACAATGTAGGATCCATATTTCGCAGTGCAGAATCTTTTGGCGTAGAACGTCTTTATCTTTCGCCCCTCTGTGCCGACCCGAATCATCCCCGGGCCAAACGGACGGCAATGGGCTGTGTCGAGATTATGGAATGGCAGCGGGCCTGCCTTGGCGGGAACAATTTAGTGGGGCCCTATTTTGCACTTGAAACAGGCGGGATTCCGCTTAAAGAATTTTGCTTTCCCAAAAACGGTATTATGATACTGGGAAACGAAGAATTGGGAGTAAGCCCGGCTTTGCTGGAACTGGCAGATGCTTCGCTGGGAAGGGTATCCATTCCCAACTATGGGGTTAAGGCATCGCTTAATGCAAGCGCAGCCTTTGCCGTTGCGGTACAGGCCTGGACAGAAAGTCTGGCAAAAGATATGTAAAGTATAGATAATTTGACTTAAATGCCATACTGTATCATACTATATGAAAAGGAGTGTTTATGGCTGATAGGTGGAATAATCCGCAAAACTCCCCAATTTTGACCTTTAAACGCTATATCCCGCTGGTTTTAATGCTTTTGTTTGCAGGGATTGTAAGTTGGGCACAGGATCAGGGAGTAGTAGTTTATACACAGGAAGGTTTAGCAACACAGGAACTGCCCATGGGCGGCTTAAACGCCAGACATCACAGCCTTCCCATAGGTTCCAGGCCTATGGTAAGAAATATTAGAACAGGTGCAGAAATAGAAGTAAGTATTATTAGCCGTGTACCTGTATCCAGCGACCGTGTAATAGATTTATCCCCCTCTGCCGCCGAGGCTCTTGGACTCCAGAGCGGTGATCCTGTATTGGTATATTTTACCCAGCAGCCTTCCCAATATACACCTTCCGGAACTACTATTGTACAGACAAATGTGCCGGATTCCAGCCAGGAACCGCCGCCGCCAGCCATTGTTCAGCAGCATTTACCTATTCAGGAGATCGGACCAGCGGAAGCAGAACCTGGTTATACTCCGGAAACACCTCAGATCCAGGTAATCCAGCATCCCCCGCAGATTATACGTGTGCAGGAACCCCTGCCCCAGCTGCCGCAAAGTCTTCCCATTACTGCGGAGCAGCCTGCACCTCAGCAAGAGTATCAACAAGCGCCTCCTCAGCAGCAATTCCCCGCACAGGTACCGTCCGGAACAAATAACCCGGAATTAAATTGGTTAGCCTGGTTAAGCTATATGACTGCCCTTACACAAAGAAACAACAATACAGCGATACACCCCTGGCAGACGCCGCCTCAGCCGCCTGTACAACAGCAGCCTCCCGTACAACAACAGGTTCAGCCCCCTGTGCAGCAGAGCTATCAGGGCCCGCCTCCTCCAAATACAGTTCGGGTAGTGCCCGGCCTGCCCGATCCGAACAGCAGAACATTATACCATCTCCTGGTAGGCGCCTATTCCAGTGCCGACAATGCATCCATAGTAATACAGCATCTGCATGGAGCCGGTTTTTCTGCAATGGTAGAGCAGACCAATAATCAATTTAGAGTATCAGCCACTGCCATTCCTGCTCCCTATGTTTTAGAGGCTGTTCAGCGTCTGGGCGCCCTGGGTTTTATGGAAATCTGGGTCTGGGAATAGTCTCCTTAAACACGAATTAGTTTTAGGGTCCGCGGATTTCACGAATTAACGCGGATTGGTTTTAGGGACCTAATGATAAAGTCCCCGCGCCTCAGGAGCCTTTAATAGTTTCCAAATCAAAACCTGTGATTTTTTGTATATGCTCAATGGGAATACCATCCGCCAGAGCTTTCCTTGCATTATCTATCAATTCATTATCTCTTTTCTTAAATCCTTCTTCATGGCCTTCCACATGACCTTCTTCACGACCTTCTTCGTACCAGACTTGTTTTGCATCGTCCAAGTTCCATTCGGTCATCAACATATTTAAAACCTCCGAACCTTGTTCCTCTAATGGCTCTTTAAGTATATCATGGTTTCGGCAGTAAATTACAGCTTTTTTTATTGCTTCATTCTTCCCTTGGTTTATGTTAAATACTGTAACTATCAGTTCCAGGACAGGGCTTGTTTTTTCCAATCCCAGATCCTCCATGTTCTTGAAACTATCAGAAAGCTTTAAAACTTCCTTATCTGGATAAGAATCAATTCCATTGTATAGTACAAAAAATTCAGGTTGGGGAATGGATATCTTCTTTGTAGAATAAATACTTCTGTCATCAATGATTTTCTCATAGACCCTGGCAATATACATCAATAATCGTAGAGCCATGTTGGGGTTTATGGTACTTTGATGGTCTATCAAAACTACCAGTTTGCCTCCAATTTCAAATGAAATGTCGTTGACCTTGTCCATGAACAAGACATCTTCAAGTGTATTAATGACGATGGGGATGTCGTCCTGCAAGGTTACCCCTTTTAGAGCACAGTACAGTTCCCTAAGAACATCTGGATCGCTGAAAAGCAGCGAAAATACACTGCTTTTATATGTTTTATTAACTTTCAAGCTATTCCTCCTGCTCTTTATTAGGGCAAAAAGTGACATGGCGCTTGTATGGATAGTGTTTTTTTAATCATTTGCTGTAATATTTCGCACAAAGGCACGAAGCTCACGAAGGGAATTTCGCAAAAAGGCTCAGAGAGCGCAGAGGAATGAAGAAGAACAACGAAAGACGCCGGGCGGCTGACTAGCCGCCATATAATCTTTCTTCTCGGCTCGACGACTGAAAGGAGTCATTAACACGAATTAGTTTTAGGGTCCGTGGACTGAAAGCCCGAAGGGATTTCGCTGATTTTTATGAAGATAGGGACGATTACAAGCTTTATTATCCTTCATTCGTGTAATTCGATGATCCTTTTTTCCTCCGTGCCTTTGTGAGCTCCGTGAGAAATAAATACGAAAATTTACCCTGTAACATTTGATTCTATTAAAATGTTATAGTATATTGTAAAGGAAGATACTCGAAATGAAATTTTAGGGTATTTTTGTCCATATACCACTATTAAAGAGAGGCATATATGAAGAAGCTGATTATTTTATTATTGGTACTTTGTCTGGGAGTACCTGTCTTTGCCCAGCAAATGGATTTAGGCTTGGGGTTCCAGTATGGGACAGCCAGGATTTTTGACTCCGGAGAAAACCTTCGGGAAATTTCCGAACCGGGCTTTGTGCTAACCTTTCGTATGGTACCGGAAACTATAGGGTTTTTTGCACGTGCCGGTCTGCTTTTTCCGTCCGAGGTTACAGAAACTGTATGGGTAAAAAGAGTGCCAGGAGAGGTAGAAGAAGGATATAAGGAGTTTACCATATCCAACAAGGAATACGACTATGTCCTGTTCCTTAATGCAGCGCTTGGAGCGAGTTTAAGGGCACCGATAAGTAACCAGTTAAATTTTCTTATTGACGTGGGGTTAAGCATTAATAATCTTTTCTATAACTTGTCAAGAGGCGGGCATACTATTGATGCCAGTTGGCAAGTTAGAATTGAACAGACGGGCCAAACTTATAAGGGTGGGAACGATTTTAGAAATGTAACGTTAAGAGACAATTACAGCGACCTTGCCATGGGTCTATTTGCAAATCCCGCCCTGCGTTTTAATTTTACCCCGAATATTTTCCTGGAATTGGGCGTAGCTGCCAGCTTTGACTTTTTACGCTTTAAATCATGGAGCTTTGAAGCTGACTTTAAAAATGCCACAATTGGACCTGGTGGGTCGCCGGTACAAACGACGCACCTTGAAGAGAGCTTTCCCCATTACATGGTTGAAAATAACAATAACCCCATGAGAGTAGAATTTGAAAGCACCAGTGATTTTTCAATGTTTAAGCAGTTTACCTTTATACCCAGTTTATCCGTAGGGTATAGTTTTTGATCAACGAATTAACGCGAATTATTACAAATATATTTATTTGAATGTATTAGATATAATTCGCGCTATTCGATGAAGATCCCAAGATTTTGCCCTTATATTTGTGCAAAATACACTAGTTTTTGCCCTTATATTTGTGTAAAATACACTGGTTTTTGCCCTTATATTTGTGTAAAATACACTGGTTTTTGCCCTTATATTTGTGTAAAATATATATAAGGGGATTTTATGTCAGAAAAGTATTTAAAACGCAGTGTAGATGATGTATTTTTGATCTGGAAAAATGAAAAAAAACGTAAAATTTTACTGCTTCACGGTGCCAGACAGGTAGGAAAATCCAGTTCGGTCAGGAATTTAGCCAAAAAATTTGACCATTTTTTAGAAATAAACTTTGAAAAAGAGCGAAAAATTCACAATGTATTCGGCGGTGACTTAAATGTAAAAAAAATATGTGAAAATTTATCCGTGTTATACAAAATCCCTATTATCCCGGAAAAAACATTGATTTTTTTTGATGAAATCCAAAGCTGCCCAAATGCGATCAGCTCATTACGTTTTTTTTACGAAGATTATCCGGAATTACATGTGATAGCAGCAGGTTCGCTTTTAGAGTTTGCGCTAGAGTCATTGCCTTCTTTCGGTGTAGGCAGGATCCGTTCAGTTTTTATATATCCATTTTCATATATGGAATTTTTACAGGCCTGCGGGGAAAGCGCTCTTTGGGATAAAGTAAGAGAGGCATCTCCGGAAAAACCTTTATTTAATCCTTTTCACGAAAAATGCCTGGAATACCTGCGAAAATTTTTTATAACAGGAGGAATGCCTGCTGTTGTAGCCGATTATATCGAAAACGGGCAGTTATATACTTCTCAAAATATACTAAGTGATTTAATTACCACCCTAAAAATGGATTTTTCGAAGTATAAAAAACGCGTTCCGGAGCTAAGGATTTCGGCTGTATTTGATGCTGCAGTAAGCCAAAACGGAAACAGGTTTAAGTATTCAAAAGTTGATCTTTTAAACTATCGCCAGGTTAAGGAAGGTTTGGATTTACTGCAAAAAGCCAGGCTTTTGATTCCGGTTATTCATTCAGCTGCAAACGCTCTGCCGCTTGGAGGAGAAGTTAATCCAAAAAAGCAAAAGTATATTTTACTTGACACCGGGATATGTAATCGTTTACATGGTTTGGACTTATCGGATATTTTACTTGGAGATTCTATTTCGCTTGTTAATAAAGGCGCTATTGCCGAGCAGTTTACCGGTCTGGAATTGTTAAAATCTTCTTCCTGCCATTCGCAGGAAAACTTATATTTCTGGTCACGGGAAAAACCCCAAAGTAATGCAGAAATTGACTATATCATCCAAAGAAACTCCAGGATAATCCCTATAGAAGTAAAAGCCGGGAGCAGCGGTAAAATGCAAAGTATATTTTCTTTCCTCGACGAAAAAAAATTGGAATACGGTATACGCAGCTCTCTGGAAAATTTTAACAAATATGACAGAATAAGAGTATATCCGCTGTATGCAATGGGGACTGTTTAGGCCCTTATATTTGTGTAAAATTGACAGTACATTGACTAAATCCCCTCTTTTCCTGTATATTTTACTTTCCAGACTTGTACTTAAAGGAGAATCCCGGGTCTGGTATTTACAGGAGGATTATTGCATGAGCGCAAGGATTAGGCTCAAGAAATTCGGGACCAAAAAACGGCCCTATTATCGTATTGTGGTTATGGACAGCCGCGCTCCCAGAGACGGAAAAAC
>Ga0099364_10002151_pt1 | contig 31693 bp, 31 predicted proteins | sample TergutTh196P3_FD_73070 | JGI IMG/M metagenome (GOLD analysis project Ga0099364, IMG submission 73070) | Microcerotermes parvus P3 segment gut microbial communities from Pointe-Noire, Republic of the Congo - Th196 P3 | ecosystem: Host-associated > Arthropoda: Insects > Digestive system > Gut ... | reverse complement strand
GAAATCTACATCAACGATGCCGGGCGCGATAAGCTCGACCCGATACTCGACATTTGCGTCAATCTATATAAAGCCCTCGACGAGGACGCGCAAGTCAAGTTCAAAGCATCAGCCAAAGGTTTTGCACGCACCTACGCTTTCTTGGGCGCGATTTTGCCCTATGGCAACCCGGAATGGGAGAAGCTTTATATCTTCCTGCGTCTGCTCCTGCCTAAACTGCCAACGCCAATAGAAGAAGACCTCTCGGCGGGTATATTGGAAGCCATCGACCTCGACAGCTACAGAACCGAAGCGAAAGCTCAAATGTCTATAGTCCTTGAAGACGCAGACGCGGAAGTTTATCCTGTGCCTACCGAAAGTGCAAGCAGCGTCCGAGAGCTTGAGCTTGATTTGCTTTCGAGCATTCTTACCGAATTCAACAGTAAATACGCCAAATTTTTCACCGACCCGAACAAAACGCAGGAAGACATTCGTTATGCCACTCAGAAAACCTCGCAGGACGAGAAATATCAAAACGCCATGCGTAACGCTGACAAGCAGGAAGCCCGCACTGAAAGCGATCGGGCGTTAAAAACTGTAATGTTCAATATGCTCTCTGACAACATGGAGCTTTTTAAGCTGTTTAACGATAACGCGGAGTTTCAGAGGGAACTTGCCGACATGGTATTTCGCACAACATATAATGTTGAAGGTACGCCGATGAAGAGCCATATGCACCAACTGTCTGCTCTGGGGTTGTAAAAGTAGTCTCGCTCTGTGCGTTTTTACAAAAAACTAAGAAAATCAACAAGCCCGCCGTGATGAGACCCGACGTAGAAAATAAGCCCAATATTGGTGTAAACTTCTTGCAAACCGAGTTTCAACAAGATATACTGATTGTGTAAGATAATCAACGGAAGGCATCGCAACTTGTATTCAAGAAAAAATATTTAGGAGATACATATATGAAGCTGCTTAAATCAGGAAAGACTAAGGATGTCTACGATTTGGAGAACGGAAACTATTTGCTCAAATTCAAAGATACAACAACTGTCAATGCCGATGGCAATATCGACCCCGGCGGAAATGTTGTCGGGGCGACTATTGAGGGGTTGGCTTTGGCTTCGCTGAACACCAGCAAATATTATTTTGAAAAAATAAACGCCGCAGGAATTTTCACGCATTATGTTGACAGCGATTTAGAGGCAGGCACTATGACTGTTCGCCCTGCGGTCCTCATCGGGCAAGGCTTAGAGGTTATCTGTCGGCTTAAAGTCGTGGGGAGCTTTTTGCGTAGATACGGCGACTATTGCACCGAAGGGCAGGATTTGGATTTTTATGTCGAGGTCAGCTTGAAGGACGACGAACGCGGCGACCCGATGATTACCCGCGATGCGCTCTGTATGTTGGATGTTCTCAGCGTTGAAGATTATGACGATTTGGTAGTCCGAACCCGTCAGGTTACCAAAATTATCCGCGACGACTTAGCTGAAAAGGGTTTGACCTTATACGACATTAAGTTGGAGTTTGCTCGTGTTGACGGCAAAATCGCGCTTGTTGACGAGTTTTCATGGGGTATCATGCGCGTGTATAAGGACGGTAAATGGTTACAGCCGTTTGAATTGGCAAAACATTTTGCGTAATGTTGCATATGAGAGTGGCACAATTTTATGGACAAAACAGCTACAATACGAATACGTCATGCGGTCATTGATGACTTCATCGCCATTTATCTGTTGAACTTATATTGTCTTGCTTACGATTACCCCCCGGAGCGCACAAAAAAGCGTTTGGCGCACATTTTACTTAATCCAAACGCAATGTTATTAGTGGCAGAAACCGGCGGTCACGTCATTGGGTATATCCACGCCGTTGACTACGACTGCACGTATTATGATTCGCTGAAAAGCATCCTATCTCTCGCCGTTGAGGAGGACTACAGGGGGCAGGGTGTGGGTCGCGCATTAGTCACGGCAATCGAAAAGTGGGCGGCGGTTGAGGGGAGTGTCGGTGTTCGGCTCGTTACGAGTGCGTACAGGAACGAGGCACACAAATTCTACGAAGCGTGCGGGTACAAGCTGCGTAAGGAACAGAAAAATTATATTAAGTTTTTCCGACAAAATGCTGAGGGGGGCAAGTGAGGTAGGCAAGAGATAGTAGGGGTTATGCTTGCCGTAATTGCTCTTGTCGCCATTGCAAATACTTTTACTTTGATGTATAATATTGTTACATAAGGGGTTTTGCGTAACAGTTAAGGGTTAAAGCGCACGATTACTTTGATTGCAGAATACGAAAGGTGTGTTTGTGTGCAGGACACAGAAGAAATTTCATCGATTCTTTATGGCGATGTGCATAAGTTTGTTGACACACCTGTAGGTATAGCTTACGATGAAGTCGTTTTTGAAATGTTTGGCACGCCAGGCGAAATTAGGTTAAGGGACAACGCCAAAGGCACAGAGGTACTTCTCAAGAAAGATTCGCTAAAGCGTTTATATGACCAGTCAAACTTGAGTAAATCTGTAATAAAGAAAACTATTAAAGCCCATGCTACTATATTGAAATATGGTATAAAAACCGGAAATGAGCGTGTAATTGTCCTTGATTGCAAAACGGGTAAGAAAGTTACGGACAAAACAGGAACGTCGAGTCGTGTAGTGTTCGAATTGAGTCAAAATTATAAAGGTGAGTTAATAGCCATACACAATCACCCGTCTAGTGTTCCCTTCTCTCCAATTGACTTGAACACATTTGGTAGTTATAAGCAGATAAGATTCCTTGTCGTACAGGGGCATGACGGAAGTGTGTATGCACTAAGAAAGACTGTTGATGTAGATTATTTTCATACGGAAAGGTCATTGAGTCTTGTTCTCACAAGCATAGCAACAAATCCGAAATATATAGAAAAGACGGATGTAGAAATAGGTAAGATTTTTATTAAAATGATTGCTAACGTTATGAAATGGGAGTTTGTATTTGGAGGTAAGTGCAATGAATGAGAAAATAACTTTGATTCTTGATGCCAGAGAAGAGGGCGAATACATGTATAAACGTGAAGATGAAAGCTATGCGGAGTATAGGTCGCGGATGGAAGTATTGCGCAAAATGGTCGCCGCTCAAGCTACAGAGGAAGAAGAGCAGCTTGCCCGAGAAATATTGCAGAGCGCAAAAGTAACAGCGTGATGAGTTTTCCAACACAAAGTATAACTAATAGTTGCAAGCAATTAATGGTTCAGGGGAATTTTTTCCATTTCTAAACCATTGGGCTTTTGTATAACCCTTACTCTTTTCCTTGCAGGTGCGATAAAACGTGGTATCTTGCAAGGATGAAACGAACATGATGTAAAATTCATTTCATTGAGATTGCAACTGTGACATTTCAACCCACACGCCCCGCGTGGGGCGTGACCGATGCAGATTTGGACAATATTGAAATATTTTATATTTCAACCCACACGCCCCGCGTGGGGCGTGACCCTAAACTTTCACACACGCCGCCCATTCTTTTTATTTCAACCCACACGCCCCGCGTGGGGCGTGACTCATCAACTCTTGTTATAACGTCAACTGAACTGTTATTTCAACCCACACGCCCCGCGTGGGGCGTGACAACAAATTAACATATGCGTTAGATAGCATACAATCATTTCAACCCACACGCCCCGCGTGGGGCGTGACGACAGACGGTGACTTAAACCTCGCGTTTGACCTGTTATTTCAACCCACACGCCCCGCGTGGGGCGTGACGAAAGTAGGTAACGTCATGACAATCCGCAATCATTATTTCAACCCACACGCCCCGCGTGGGGCGTGACAACAAAAAAAAGGAGAAAGAAAAATGAAAATGCATTTCAACCCACACGCCCCGCGTGGGGCGTGACAGTGTTATGATGTATGCAGTCGGACGGGGCGCGGATTTCAACCCACACGCCCCGCGTGGGGCGTGACATTTGCGCACCAAAATTAGCAGATAAGGCGGGCAATTTCAACCCACACGCCCCGCGTGGGGCGTGACGTTTTATTGGATATAATGCGCAAAATTTACACAATTTCAACCCACACGCCCCGCGTGGGGCGTGACCAACGTGTTGTGCGGTGTGTGATAAAAATATTGAAATTTCAACCCACACGCCCCGCGTGGGGCGTGACTGTATTATATTTGTGCAAAATATAGTACAAAATAATTTCAACCCACACGCCCCGCGTGGGGCGTGACATGCGTATGAGTTGTGCGTTAATGACGTTGCGCCGATTTCAACCCACACGCCCCGCGTGGGGCGTGACAGACACACCGCCGCAAGATGACGGCGATGAGAGAATTTCAACCCACACGCCCCGCGTGGGGCGTGACGTGGTGGGAACGATTCACATTATCGCAATGGGATATTTCAACCCACACGCCCCGCGTGGGGCGTGACGAGCATGAACGGTACATTACGCAACGTACGTATATTTCAACCCACACGCCCCGCGTGGGGCGTGACCGGGTCGGCGGTAGATAGCGTTGTGTGTTTTGACCATTTCAACCCACACGCCCCGCGTGGGGCGTGACCATACCGCACTTGCGCCAACCCGTTGCGACAACATTTCAACCCACACGCCCCGCGTGGGGCGTGACGTAATGCGGTTACGTTGTCGGCGTTAGTAGTGCTATTTCAACCCACACGCCCCGCGTGGGGCGTGACGGCATTTGACGAAGCAATCGGGAGCAGAATATATATTTCAACCCACACGCCCCGCGTGGGGCGTGACTAAGAGTAAAAATCAAAGAATGAAAGGCTGGGTAATTTCAACCCACACGCCCCGCGTGGGGCGTGACCCTAACAAACACTGTAACAATCAGCATTTCATCAAAATCTATACCCTACACGAAGCGGACAATTGTATTATAAACCCACGTAAACAAGCCCTTTTCTACCCCTCGTTTTAATGTTAGCTTGTGGTTCGCAGAATATAATCAGATAATAAGAACATCATTCGGATTATATCCGGGGTTTACTCCGATATGTTCTACTTTTCCATTCCATTTATTCCCCAAATTATAGCATCTTAAACTATCTTTGTCTATATCAATTATTTTTCTCAATGTCCTCTTTAATGTTAAGAATGTCCCGTAATCAATCGAACACTCAAACAAAGAGTTCTGCACGCGCTGACCATAATTTTGACAAGCTTTGCTGACCTTTCTCAGTCTTTTTTTGCCTTCAGCATCTTCAGTATTAACATCATAAGCAATTACCACAAACATACTAAATTACACCTTTATATTTTACTTACATAAGAATGGGGGATACTCATTCAAATCTCCGCGCAAAAATCTTGCCAATAACTGTGCTTGAACATAAGGTATTAACCCAATTTCGATTTTTTCCTTTATAAAAGGGTGCGTTATTATGTCCTTTTTGCGTTCTTGCCAGTATTTTAGGGTTTTACGCCTGCCCTCATCGGTCATCAGTATTGCACCGCCTTCCTTAGCGGTAAAATCATTCGCTGATATTTGCTTTAGATTTATCATAGAAATTACAAATCTGTCAACCATATAAGAGCGAAGCTCTTCAATCAAATCAACCGCTAAGGACGCTCTGCCCGAACGCAACTCATGATAGAAACCGACATAGGGGTCAAGCCCGACTGTTTCAAGAGCCGATGTTATATCAAAGCTCAACATAGTATACAAGTATGACAGCAAGCAATTTACGTTATCTAACGGCGGACGTTTTGAGCGTTCACAAAAATAGAATTTATCTTTTTGCTTTAAGAGCATATCGTCAAATGCGCTGAAATATTGTTTCGCTTGCACTCCCTCGAATCCGCGCAATTCGTCTTTATTATTAAACAAATAAACCGTCTTAATCGCTTCTTTCAGTTTGGCAGATGTTTTTTCAAGACGTTCAACATTGATTTTATCTCTGTTGTCCCTTATTGTTTTTTCAACAGATACCCTTGAATTATAGATTTTAGCGGCGACTATTTCCTTTGCAAAACCAAGACAAAAGTCTTCATCATCGGAAATTAAATATTGCTTTTTTCTTAGAAATACGCTTCCTTTAGTTTTTCCGCTGATTCGGGCAAGAAACTCCCCGTTTGGTTTTAAAAAGGATAACGAAACCCTATTATCGACACACTTTCCCATAAGCGCAGGGCTTGCTCCCATATATCCAAAACAAACAATACTTTCTACATTAACAAACGGTATGCGAAATTTTTCGTCATCGTCAAGCAAAATAACGATATTTTCACCATCAAGTTTTAAATACGACTTTGGTGTTGTAACATAAAGCGTATTAAGAAGCTTTCTCATTTTTATAATCACCTCTATTTCAGCATTTTACTAATGCGGGAATAATTAGTGCCGCTGACATCAAATATCGCAGGAACACATATCTGTGCAAGAGAGCATAAACTGCAATTTTGGTTTTCGGGCTTGGGCGGTATTACGGGATTTTCGGTTGATAATATCGTATTTATTTCCGATATGGCACTCTCCGTTTTTTGCCTTAATTCGGTTGTCAGCGGAATATTAACTCGTTTTCGCAACTTGCCGTAATAAATATCGCCAGAGGAAATGCTTGTTTTAAACATCTCCTCTAAGCATAGTGCCTGCGCACAAAGCTGATAATTATCCGCTCCGCTCTTTTCGGGCTTCCCGTTTTTATATTCGATGGGATTTACTCGCCATAAGCCCGGCTTAACGCCTATTTCAACGCCGCTATCATCACTCAAAAATTCAACCATATCCGCAACCCCGTAAAGATTAAGTCTGTCAGAAAAAACAGGGATACTTCTGCTCAAATATCTGTCGCCTCGCTTTTCATTAAAAAACGGGTCGTTGACTTTCTCATGAAATATATCGCCCTCCGTTATTTTATAATTACTTCCCCATTCACCGTCTACAAACATAAGGGCAAAACGACGTTTACAATAAGCATACTGCTTAATTGCAGATATAGGCAGTCTCTCTTGAACCTCAGACTTTTTCAATGACTTCAACACCCTCAGGCAAGTTAGTTGTATCAATATCTACTATATAATCCGAATATTGCCTTGCCGTTACAACATCGCTTTTCTTCTCGATCTTTACTCTTTCGAGCAGTGTGTGCGATTGCGCGTTGCCGAGAGGGCTTTCATGCTTAAATACGATTAATTTGCGGACAATCATCTTGCCTCTTGCCGCAGAGCGGTCATGCTCAAACATATTGATAATCGCAGTCCATAATAAATTCAAATCATCATCGCTAAAGCCTGTTTTATTTGCCAAAGCCGCTGAAATAAAGCCCTCTGCTTTATATAACCCATAGGGAACATAACTCTTTTTGCCCATTTCAGTTTCGCCTTTACCGGCATCTTTAGCATTAGTTATAGCTTGACGGGTAATAGTTATTTCTTGGGCAACAACAGGGTCTATGCTCTTGGCAAAATTAATTTGAATCGGTCCTCGAATAACGCCGCACGGACAATCTCCGGTACTCATAACCGCGCCGAATGTTCTGACATCAAAGTAGTTGTCACACATCCATTTTTGCGCTTGCTTAATCTCTCCTGATTTGCCGGCTTTCTTCTCGATGTTACATGCTATATAAGCACCTTCGAGTTTTTCATTAAGTATTTCCTTAATAAAAATCTTATACCCTGCCTCATCATTTTTTATAAGCTCAATATAATTCCTTATTTTGCGCTTAATGCAGACATCGGTAACTATACCATGCCCTGTTTCCGCATCGGTTCTGGGCATATTACCCGCATCGGGGTCTCCGTTGGGGTTTCCGTTTTCCACATCGAAAATCACCGCAAAATCATACCTGTTTTTAATCGCTTCCGCCATTTTATTTGTCCTCCTTTGAATCGCTTGTGTCATTTTATTTATCCTCCTTTTTATAATTCATTTCGTGATAATAGCCAAGTATAAAAGTACCTTGTTCATCCATAGTAAGCGTTTTTGGAAAACTTTCATCTAACACATTTATACACGCACTAAGCCTTTGGTCTAACCAAATTCCAAGTCCCTTTTTGTCATCATTACTTCCTATTTTGTTAAGATGATGTTGTGCCAATTTAATCAGCTTCGGAAATACAGTTGACGGATTAGAGCAAGCCGATGAAAAATAGCTTCTCTTAATCGTTGAGTTCAATTTTTCATTTGCTGATTCTTGTTGGATTTTTTCCAAAATCGCAAATACCCGTCCTAAAACATACGCCTTGTTTTTACTTTCTTTGTTTAACATTGGTTTAATATCCTCCTTTTTATTTCGTATCAGATACGCTTTGATTGCGGCGGCTCTTGCTCGTTCGTTTGCTCTGTATTTAATTTCGTCTTTCTTTTCGGGTGTAACGGCGACTTCTGTTTTTGCTCTTAAAATTGCTTGATTAAATAACATTTGCGGATAATACTCTCCGGTAAAAACTGCACGTAATATTGCTCCGCCAAGTAGTGGATTCATATCCTTATTTATATCCTTGCTTGATGTCCTTATTGTTGAGCAAAGTAAACTGTATATTTTAGTTTTTTTACCACATATTTCTGTTTCATTCTCGTAACGCTCAATTCTATCGGAAAATTCTAAAAATGTACCGTTATAAAATTTTCTAACAGTAATACGTCCCTTTTTAGGAATATCAAGACCTAATACAAAGAACTTTACATTCGGGTCAAAATCGAGATGTTGTGATGTTCCTATTTTGCTCTTTTCCATAGTGGATAAAATTTGAACCTCTGCACTACGTTCAACCCGACCAATATTTTCATCATCGGTTTCTTGGACAGATGTATTAAAAAAGCTGACCGCTTTCTGTGCATAATAATTATCAGTAGAATAAGCCCAAAAAACGAAATATTCGTTTCCGATTTTAATATGATTCTCTTCTGAACTTAAAAGCCTGTTTAGAACAGTCGTATACTTAAATTCTACCTCAGCGGACACCCTCGAATTGTGTGATTCTTTAAGACCGTATGATTGAAAAGCAGTACGTTCTTTCTTGAAACTTATGAGATATGCTGTTTTGATTCTGTTATGCCCCCTTGGGATTGCAGATTCGAGTTTACCTGTTATTGAACACTGCCCTGTTTTTTCTCCGTTTTTCTTCAAGCTTTCTTTAATTCGTCTTTCGTTTTCCTTAAGCCATATTCCCCTTATTTCGTCACACTCATGAAAATACTTTGCTTCACCGATAAGTTTAAAAACTGCGTTTTCGCTTGGCGGAACAAGCTTTTGAGTGACTTTACAACGATTACAACGAACCTCATCAGCTTTTCGGCTATTTTCCGTATTACAATCGCATTTCCAATCCTTTTTGAAAAAATTAAATGTTTTTTCATTTTTCAATATTGTATTAGGATTCCATTGCTTAAAAAACGCAACAATAGCTTTCGCTTCTTTTGAATCAGCGGCTTCAAATAATGAAGTGTGAAGGTTTTTAGCGGTTTCAAATTTTTTTCTACCGTTATCTTCTCTACCACCAATCTTATCAATCCCAAGTAAATACGAAAAATTATCACACACAAATTCGGATATTTCTGAAGACTTTCTTGTATTCGACGGCATAACAGCACATTTAGGTTTATCGTCTTTATTGGGTTTTAACGAGTTTATTGAACACAATTCACCGTTTTCTTTGATAACAATTTCATAAGAAAACAGTTTTTCTTCATAACCGTAAAGCGGAATATCGCTCTCCTTATCAGCCGCCAAAATATCATAATATTCACATAAAGCATTAATAATCATCTCAAAGCCTCGCTTTCGGGCGGCACGATAAGTATGCCGTCGTTTAATTCCGCACGGAAAAAGCTTGGCTCAACTAATGATTTCGAGTTCGGTTCATTATCCTGCCAACCAATGTCATAAAGCATATATCCTAAAGGCATATTCCCCGTCAACTGCGATTTCGGAATGTTGCGGTTATCTTCGATTATTTCAAAATCGGCAGGGAACTCTCTTGTTCCCAAAAATGGCTTTTGAAAGAACTGCCCTTTTCGCAATCTACGCAATGCCCTGATATAGTGTTTTTCTTTAGTATCATCTTCTCCTGCTTTATCGGTCAAATCAAAGTGCGCTTCAATTACATATTCAACATCCCGCAAAACCATAGCTGCTCTTGGTTGTATCGTTTCGTCAGATACTATATAATATGGTTTAGGGTTGTTCATAATCTTTTTAACCGACGATAGTGTTGCTGTTTCAGACACCTCATTTCGCCTTATATTCGTAAACTTAATCGGATTAATAACGTGAATTTTATCAATTCGCCATTTAATTGCCGGTTTCCAATATATACAGTCGAGAATACCCTTTGCTGCCGATGGCGTTAGCATATCATAGCTAACCCGCTCAACCTTTAATTCCGGGCGTGAAAATAAAGCATATTCACCCCAAACCCTGAATTTAACTCCGTATGACATAATTACCTGCCTTTCCGCTTACATAAATAATGCCTCAGCATTTTTATTTTCGTTTGTGAATATATCCAGCCCTTTTTCTTCAGAATAATACTTCTCTGTGATGAGAATGTTTATACCGTTTATTATTTCAAGTGCACTATCGGCTTGAAGCTGTTTATATTCTTTATCATAAACCGAAACAGTATGTCTTTGCAATTTTCTTAACATACTTTTAGAATAATCGCCGCTTCGTAATGAATTTATTAAATCGGTTATTTCCGAATTCGGAATAATAATTCCGTAAGTGTTATTATCTATTAACTTGAATTTTTCCGCAACGGTTTCAAAATTCATCTTAACAATTTCACCTTTTCGCATATCCATTTCAAATTCACTCATAACTCCTTTTTTATCCATTAAACCGTCGCGTTCAAGATTGTGATAGAGAAGCTCAAAATATTTTCTGATGCCCATAAGCCCAAACGCATTATCTCCAAAACACGCAATAACCTCTCTTGCCTTGCTTGCATATATTTCAAGCGATTTAGGCAATACTCCATCACCAATCGGCTTAAATATAACTACTTCGCCAAGCGTAGGGCTTCCATCGGGATTTTTCAGTTTACCCTCTCTATTCGCCCTCCCGCCTGCTTGAATAATGCTGTCAATCCCCGCTATACTTCTGTAGACTACAGGAAAATCAATATCAACACCCGCTTCTATCAACTGTGTTGAGATAACCTTTACGGGAAGATTTTTCTTCAGCCGCTCTTTTATTTTGTCGATTTTCATTGACCTGTCGGCTGGAGTAAACAACGTGCTCAAATAAAACAGGCTATCGTCCGTGATAATTTCTTTAGCAGAGTTATAAAGATTAAATGCGTGTTTTCGTGAATTTACTACTATTAAGGCAGAAGTAAGAGATGTTAACTCGTTTACTAATACATCGTCGCTCTTCTCGCCTGCAAATCTGAAATTAACCCGCCTTAAACGCTCAGATAAATTTTCGGGATTTTTCGCTATTTCAACCGTTTTTATGTTATCGTAAGTATACTTTTGAACGCATGGTTGGGTAGCACTGCATAATACAGCTGTTACACCGTAATTTTCTACAAGCTCGCTTATAATACTCATACAAGGCGTAATATAGTCTAACGGAAGCATCTGCACTTCGTCAAATATAACAACGCTTTTAGCGATATTATGAATTTTCCTTGATTTCGATGTTTTATTCGAAAACAGCGATTCAAAAAACTGAACATTAGTAGTAACAATAATAGGAACATCCCAATTTTCAGTCGCCCATCTTGCTCTAAAATCAGTATCGTCAATATCAATGCCGGAGTGATGTTCCAATACGTTTTCCGCGCCTAATTTTTCACGCAGAACATTGGCGTTTTGTTCAATTATGCTTGTGTAGGGAATGACGTAGATTATTCGCCTAAGACCGTGCTTAGCGGCGTGCTTAAGAGCAAATGCTAAAGAGGAAAGTGTCTTGCCGCCGCCTGTAGGAATCGTCAGAGAAAACAATCCTTGCGGATTTTCTGTCGCAGAAAGGCAGCCCGCTAAAATTTCATTGCGTATCTTATTTACTTCCCCATCGCTTTTTTCAGGCTTGTTTTTTAGGCAAGCAAGCAATTTATTTATTTCAAAATCAACGCCTTTGCGCTTCACGTCCTTGCAAAATTCCTCAGTATCGGTAAAATCAGAATCAACAAGCACAGAAAAAAGCATCCGTAAATATGTAGCAACTTGAAACGCCTCACAGTTTTTCTGCGGTTTTAATAATTTATGATTTATATTAGCAGGTAGTGATAATTCTTCATCAAAAATTAATTCTTTTTCTTCGTAATTATTTAATTTGCCGCAATATGTAATATTGTCCCTGTCTGCTTTTGTTCCCCAATTACTTAACCCTGTGTGGTGAGAACCGATGACAATACCGTAATATTCAGCCAAAGCATCATATTTATCGGTTATCATTCTTGCACCCGTCATGGCGTGAGGAGCGGGCGATTTTGATTCGCCGCGTATTCTTTTCTGGAAATCAGAACTATACTTGCCAATATCATGCAAAAGTCCTATGAGTTCAGTAGCTTCGGATGCTCCGAAACTCTCCGCTTTTTCTTTAGCATAAGCCGCAGTTTTCTCTAAATGCTCTTTTAACTCCTGACATTCGCTCTCATTTATAAAGGTTTTTCCGTCTTTAGTATGGGCGAGATATTTCATGCCAACTCACCGAAAAATACGACTTCGGGGGTGTCTTTTAATGGGGGGCGGGTTTCGATTTCGCCGATTATGTAGCAGTCATGGTTTTGTCCGACGTGTTCGATTACAGCGGGGGCAAGTGACGGGTCAACTACGAGTATCATCCCAACCCCGCAGTTAAACGTACTGAGCATTTCGCTGTCTGAAACATTGCCTTTTTTCTTGATAAACTCAAACAGGGGTAGTGTTCTTATTTTTGACAAATCTATTCTCGCGCAAAGCTCGGCAGGTATGATTCTCCTCAGATTGCCTTCGATTCCCCCGCCTGTGATATGCGCCATGCCTTTTATTTTACCTTCTGCTGTCGGTTGTTTTATCGCCGTGTAGTATGCTGTGTGCGGCTTCATTATAGCGTCGATAAAGCTCGTGCCGTCAATTACCTCGTCAAGAACCTCCGGCATTTTATCCATAATCATTCTTACTAAGGTGTAGCCGTTTGTGTGCAGTCCATTTGAAGCAACGGCAAGGACTGTGTCGCCTTTGGTTATTTTCGACCCGTCGATGATTTTTGCTTTATCAACAACTCCCGCAATGCTTGATGTCAGCACATAAGTGCCGCTGTCAACCACACCCGGCTGTACGGAGGTTTCTCCGCCGACTAAGGTACATTCATTTAGTCTGCACGCTTCTGATACTCCCTTTATGATACTTTTTATCGCACTCTCGTCGGGGTTGCCGCACACAATAGTGTCAAGCACCGCCAAGGGGGTTGCACCCATAACGATTATGTCGTTAACCAAATGATTTATCATGTCGTGGCACACGGATTCGAGATAGCCATATTGTGCCGCTAATTTCTGTTTTGACCCCGGTTCTTCGGTTTTCAGTACGAGTACAGGGTGGTCAATCTCGTCGAACTTAAAGTCGTATAAAGATGCAAAAGGTCCCAGTGTGTTAAGCACACGGGGGTCTTGAGTTGAGATGATGTTTCCCATTTCCTTTTTTAGCGAGTCGGTGCGCTGTATGTCAACCCCTGCATTGCTGTAAGTAAAGTCCATTCTGATTCTCCAATCTTATGTTTTTTGAGCAAAAGGACTGAGGTCAAGCCCCACCTACGCAGGAAAAGATGACCCCGCTTCATATGTGAAATATACTAAAATACGAAACACGCAAAATATACGAAACACGTGAAGCGAGGAGCTTTATTCGGCGAAAATATATCTGTTGCGTCCCTGCTCTTTCGCTTTGTATAGGGCTTCGTCGGCCGCCGCAATAGCCGCATCAAGGTCTTTAGCTTCAACGGCGCTCGCGATACCAAAGCTCGCTGTGACCTTTATCAGCTTATCCTCAAAAACTATGTCAGTTTTCTCGATATTTGCGCGGATACGCTCGACAAGCTGTGCAGTATCTTTTTTGGATAAGCCCACAAAGAACATGATAAATTCCTCGCCGCCGTAGCGGGCGAAAAGGTCGTTGGAGCGAACTGTATTTGATACTACTTTTGATGCTGTTTTCAGAGTTTCGTCGCCCGCTTGGTGTCCGTAGGTGTCGTTTACTTTCTTGAAAAAGTCAAGGTCAATAAGGGTGACGTATGCTTCTTTTTTGCAAGTTACGGCATCCTCACGCATAGTATTTGCCGTTTCCATGAAGTAGCGCCGATTGAAAACGCCCGTCAGTGCATCGGTGTTTGCCGTGGTGCGTAATACTTCTTTTTCTATGTTTAAGTCTATGACGGTGCGGTCGTATTTCTTTCTGTTGTCACCCATTTTAGTGTTGGTGTTTACGATACGTCCGCAGAGGTCCTGAATTAACGCAAAAGTCGCTCTCGGCTGCAATTTGAAGAAGTCGAGCGCATTATCTCGGTTAAGCACAAAGGCGGACACATCCCCGTCAGCAACGACTGTCGCTGTGCGCCCCTCTCCGAGAAAGAGTGACATCTCACCGAAAAAAGCACCTGACCTTAGTGAAGCTACTTGCTCTTGTCCAAGCTCACCGTAGTTCTTGTAAACACCGACCTCACCGCAGTTGATGATATACATTTTGTCGGAACAAGTGTCGCCTTCTTTGATGATGACCTCACCGTCGCGAAAGTTTTCGGTGGCATCTGCTGTAAAATCTTGAATGTCCATTGTGTGTTCTCCTTAATCTTCGGCGCATCGGTTTTAAGTTAACGTAAAGCTAACGTAAATATTCAAGCACTTTTATTCTTCCGTCGCACCGTTGTTATCCGAGTCTTGCTCGCTTTGTGTATTTGCAGGGACTTGCGGTTGCAATGAAATGTCGTCACTTAAACCCACACCCAACAGATACTTCGCGAATGGGCTGTCGAGCGGCACAACCAACGTCGAACCATTTCCTATCGTAATACGATAGGTTTCCAAAAGATTGTAAAACTCAAAAAACTCAGGGTTATTACCATACGCCTCATTGTAAATGCGCGCCGCTTCGCTGTCGCCGTCACCTCTGATAATTTCAGCATCGCGCTGTGCTTGTGACGTAATAGATATGACACTGCGGTCAGTTTCAGAGCGTACTCTCAGCCAGATTTCCTCACCCTCTGAACGGTACATCGCCGCTTCTTGCTGCCGCTCCGTGTTCATGCGGTTGTAGATACTCGAATAGGTTTCAACCGGCAAGTCCGTGCGTTTTATGCGTATGTCGATTACACTTATGCCCTGCCGAGTGAAGTTTTTGCTGACATTCTCAGCCAATTCGAGCAGCATTTCGCCTGATGCTTCTTTGTCGCTGATTACCACATACGAGTTCATCAGACCCACACTTCGCCGCATTTCGGAGTATAAAACGTCGTCTATCCTCGTCTTTGCGCTGTCTATGTTATTGTACGCCATATAGAAGCGCAACGGGTTTTCGATTTTCCACTGGGCGGTGTTGTCAAAATACAGCCTGTGTCTGTCGAGCGTAATGACTTCACGGGGCGGCGAATCGTATAAAATGAGCTTGGCGGGGTATTTGATTACCTTGTCGATAAACGGAACTTTGAATTTTAAGCCTGTTCCGACATATATCGGCAAGCTCGGATTGTCCTCTTGAAGCTGTGCGCGAACCGTGTCTGAAACGTCGCGCATATAAACCGCTTCGATACGCCCAAACCGTTGTACAAGAGCGGATTCGTCTTCTTGAAGTGTAAAGATTGAGTTGGAAATGATTATGATAGCGAAAAAGGCTATGATACCTGTAACAGCAAATTTTTTCATGACATCGGTCCTCCCAAATTCAAGACTTCTAAGAGGTTGCCCGATGATTGGTCTACGAAATAAACCTTGTCGATGTTCGGTAAAACTTCTCTTATCATCTCAAGGTACAGGCGGGTACGCATAATTGCGGGTTGGTCGATATATTCACCCTCAATTGCCTTGTATCTCGCCGCCGCGCCCACCGCTTCATTGATACGCCTTTCCTTGTAGGCTTCGGCATCGTTGACAGCGGCGACAGCTTCACCTCGCGCTAACGGCTCGCGTTCGTTCCTGTAGCGGTCCGCCTCATTTGTTCGGGCGATTCTGTCCTCTAACGCCATAGTGACATCCAAAAACGCTGCGCGTACTTCTTCAGGGGGGGAAGCATCTTGCAACTGCACGGCGGTAATTTCGATTCCCATTTGATACTTGTTGCAGATGTCTTGAAGGTCAGCGATTATTTCGCGCTGCATATCTTCTTTTTTATCCGTAAGTATGTCGTTGAGCGGTCTTGATGCGGTCACACGTCTGTACGCCGCCTGCGTGATAGAGTGCAATGTTTGTTCGGGGTCATCAACCTTAAACAAGTAGTCATAGCTGTTAAACACTCGGTATTGTATGACCCAATCCGCATTGACAAGCCCGTTGCTTGCACCAGGCTCGCCTGTCAGCATGATTGCTTCTTCGGGTATGTCAACATACATTCCGTTGATTTCATAGCTGCCGAACTCCATGCGGCGGACATTTTGCACATTGACTATGTGCGCGGTGTCTATGAACGGAATTTTCACCTTTAACCCTGACGTGGTTTCCGTGCGGATATGTCTGCCAAGCCGTGTTATTACCGCTTCCTCGCCGTTATTGAGCGTGTAAAAACTGGCGGCGGCAATGATAAGCAAGACAAGGATGAGTATAATAATAGGCGCGAATTTCCGAAAGCGGTTACGGAAAATCACTTCGGAAGATGTCGGAGGTCTTTTTTCGGGTTTTTTGTACGGTATGTAATCGTATACTGACACCTGTTTATTTTCCTTTCCAAATTTGTGCAACGGTCTTGACAGCTCGGCGGTCGGGTTGTCCGCCTTTTGAGCCGATTTTCGTGTGCCGTTCTTTATAGCTTGGCGGACATGTTCGTCCGCCCTTAGTTTTGGTCGGAGTGCGGGGACTTGAACCCCGGGCCTCTTGACCCCCAGTCAAGCACGCTACCAACTGCGCCACACCCCGTTGTTAGTGGAGATTATCCTATCATAGGCAATAATGATTTGCAAGAGCTTTTTGCGAGGTTTTGTGTAACATTTGTGTTAACAGATTGCAGAATTTTGCTACAGCTTGCGAGATGAAAGCGCAGTCTTGCCGCTTTCAAAGTATTCAACTGCGGCGGTACGGTCGCGTATTATTTGCGTTTTTAGCTCTTCCACGCTGTCAAACTTCTTTTCAGGGCGCAGGTAGCAGTGAAGCTCCACTCGAACCTGCTCGCCGTAAAGATTGCCTTTATACTCCGTCACATACGTTTCTGCCGTGACATTTTGCTCCCCTTGTCCATTGCTAACCGTCGGGCGGATTCCTATGTTTGTGACCCCGATATGTTCGATACCGTCTTTGCAATAAACCTTAGTTGCGTATACGCCAAAAGTCGGAATCAGCACATCGGGCGGGAATCGCATATTAAGCGTTGGGGCTCCGAGTGTTCTCCCAAGTTTTTGACCGCTGTGAACAATGTCTGTGAGGACATGCGGATGTCCTAAAAACTCATTTGCCCTCTCTATTTGCGCTCCCTGCAACAGCTCGCGTATATAAGTCGAACTGACCACAATGCCCTTGCATTGAACGTCGGGGATTATGTCACAGCCTATGCCGTTATCGGAGCATTTTTTTCTCAGAAGCTCACAGTTACCTGCCGCGCCGCTTCCAAATCTGAAATTATTTCCCGCGACTATATGTTGCACCCCGTAATCGGCAATGAGCAGGTCAACAAACTTGTCCCAAGTCATGGCGGACATAGCCTTGTCAAAAGGAAGAAAGATTACTTCGCTTATGCCGAAAATACGTTCTATCAACCCTTTCCTGTCTTCAGGTGAGTTGATTAAAGGGATTGTTTTTTTGTCCTTTTCGGCGTGCTTTTCGCCGCACTCGGCTGTTTTTTCGCCGCCGTATTCCTTCTCGCCGCACCCGTTTATCAAATTCTGCGGCAAAACATCGAAAGTTATGACCGTCGGCGCAAGCCCTGTTTCGCCGCAAACGTCAATCAACCGTCTGAGCAACGCACCGTGTCCTATATGTACCCCGTCAAAAAAACCGAGCGCAACAGCGCGTTTCGTCATTACCACGTTATTTACACCTCAAAAAAGCTCTTTATTATGCTAAACCTATTATTTATCATCTCTCCGAGCAAAAGAAATTCGTTGTCGGGCGAGTAAAATCTGTACCTTCCGTCTGCGATGTCCTGCTCTTTAACAATGTCCCAACCGTGTGTAAGTGTGCGGGCATCTGCATAGCTTAACCTTTTTAACGCTCCGTTTTTTGCTTTTCGCGTGTCGGTCACACAGAGATGTATTTCAGGATATTGAACAAATATACTGTCTATGGGCAGTAAAAAGTCCGATGCAGATGAACCGCGTGTAAATACTTCGGGGGCGGTTTCAAGTTTACTTATAACGGTATCAATCGAGTATGCTGATTCTATGTCAAACGCTCCTGCTTTTGTGCGGCGAAGATATGACATCGCCGCTCCGCAACCGAGCATCTCACCTATGTCGTGGCATAACGTACGGATATATGTTCCTTTTGTGCAAGCGACACGAATGTAAACAGATGAGTTGGCTTCGCTTGCTTTCTTTACTACTTCAGAGCGGTTCTTCGTCAGCATATCGGGCAGTATGTCGGGTAGTTTCTCAGGCAATATCTCAGAGTAGTTTTCCACAATCTCAATAGACGATATTGTTATTTCCCGCGCAGGGCGGTCTACTTCTATGCCTTTACGGGCAAGCTCATACAGCTTTTTTCCGTTTTGCTTTATTGCCGAGTACATTGGCGGTATTTGCTTTTGCTTTCCGAGAAAACGCGGCAATATCGCTTTTATTTCATCTACGGTCACGGCGGTATCGTTTTCGCACAGTATCTCGCCTGTTGTGTCTTGCGTGTCTGTGGTTATGCCAAAGCGAAGCCCTGCGATATACTCCTTCTCGGCGTTTTCGCAAAACTCGGCGGCGCGTGTCGCTCTCCCGACAAAAATCGGCAGCACGCCCGTTGCCATTGGGTCGAGCGTCCCGCCGTGTCCTATGCGTTTCTGCTTTAACGCTCCGCGCAGCTTACCGACGACATCGTGAGATGTCCACCCTGCGGGTTTGTCAATTACAATAATACCGTTTACACTCATAGCTTCGCTTAAATCTTCAAAATTCATAGTCTTGCAACGCGGCAAGCAGTTCTTCCTTTATCTCCTGTACACCTTTTTTCATTGTTGCGCCTGCGGCGGCTTTGTGGCCTCCGCCGCCAAATTTTTTGCACAGCTCACTTGCATTATATGGGGGTGAAGCTCTAACCGATATTTTGCAATCGGTTGGGGACGTAATTTCTCGTATCGTTATTCCGATTACTACGCCCTCAATAGAGCTTGCTACGTTGGAAATATCGTCTATATCGTTTTCATCAGCTCCCGAATTTTCCATCATTTCCTGCGTTATCATAACTATCGCGACCTTACCCTCGAAAAAATACTCCATAGATGAGGTCACTAAGCTGTCAAGTGTGATTCGTCCGCGCCGTTTTGTTCTGAACAGCGACTTGTTGATTTCCTTGTGCGCCGCTCCAAGCTCTATGAGCTCTGCCGCAGTTCTGTGTGTGTCAGCTGTGGTGTTTCTGTAGCAAAAGCAACCTGTGTCGGTTGAAATAGCGACATACAGGCAATCTGCTGTTTTACTGCTTATTTTTATGCCTGCTTTGTCCGTCATGGTTTTAAGAATACTGTATATAATCTCGCCGCAAGCCGCTGTGTCGGGCTGACAGCAAACGAGCTTTGCGTACATGGTGTTTGTGCCGTGGTGGTCTATGCAAAGCGCGATGTCGTCTATGTACGGACTTGCGTTTTTCGGGAGAAGCTCTTTTGTCGCTGTATCAACGGATATTACGAATTCAGGCGTGAAATTGTCGGGTGCCCAATAATCATCAAAAAAACGGACGTAGCGCGGAGTTACCTCATGGTTTTTCAACAGATACGCTGTTTTGCCAAGCTCGCGCAGTCCCTGTGCTAACCCTCCTGCACAGCCGAGCGTGTCACCGTCGGGGCGTATGTGGGTCAAAATAAGATAATTATCGCGTGGCTCTAACCACGCCGCAACTTCTTTTTCGGAGATTTCCTTACTCATTGTGTGTCCTCCGCAATGCTTTCTGCGGTGTTTTTCGCAGTGTCCTCTGCGCTGTTTTCTGCGGCATCCTCTGCAACGCCCTCTGCGGCAGTGTCCGCAGTGTCCTCTGCAACGCCCTCCGCAATATCAAGAGTGCTTATCATTGCGTTTATTTTCGCACCGCGTTCTATCGACTCGTCGAGTATAAATTTAAGCTCAGGGGTGTGGCGAAGTGAGAGTGCTTTGCCGAGTTCGTAACGCAAATGACCGGATGCGGACTTCAAGCCATCCTTAAATTCCTTTGCCGACTGCAAATTGTATACGCTTAAATAGACTTTTGCTTGACCGAGGTCGCCCGACGTGTTGACTGCCGTTATACTAATCATTCCCTGCTTTTTTATGCGCGGGTCTTTGATGTTCCGCAAAAGCGCGGCAAGCTCACGCTGTATGTCTTCATTTATTCTGAATATTCTGTTGGTCATAGTTTTCTCCAACATTTGGTTAATTTAATCTTGTAGCGGCACAGGCAACGTCCATTGTGACGGGCGCGGATTGCCGACTATACGGTTAATTTAATCTTGGGGGATTTCTTCTATTGCGAAGCACTCAATTATATCAGACACCTTGATGTCGTCGAATTTTTCTATGGATATGCCGCACTCATAATTGGTGGCAACCTCTCGGACATCATCCTTGAATCGCCGCAATGACGCGATTTCGCCCTCATAAATGACTATACCATCTCTTACGATACGTGCTTTCCCGTTTCGGATAATCTTGCCGCTTTGTACATAACAGCCGCAAATTGTCCCCGCAACAGATGATTTGTACATCTCGCGCACCTCTGCTTGTCCATACACAACCTCGTGATATTTCGGCGCGAGCATACCTTTTATCGCAAGCTCAATTTCGTTGATACAATCGTAAATAATACGGTACATACGCACATCTACGTTACTGCGAGCCGCGCTGTCGCGAGCCGCATTGTCGGGGCGCACGTTAAACCCAACGATAATCGCTCCGCTGGTTGATGCAAGCATAATGTCGGATTCGTTTACAGCACCAACGCCTGAGTGGATAACGCGCACACGAACTTCCTCATTTGTCAGCTTTTCGAGCGATGCCTTAATCGCTTCCGCACTTCCCTGAACATCTGCTTTTACGATAATGTTGAGGTCTTTCAGCTCGCCTTCTTGTATTCGCGCAAAAATATCTTCGAGCGATACCTTGACCGTAGATGCCATCGCGTTTCGTTTTTCGACTCTGCGCTGTTCCACAAGCTCTTTCGCCATACGTTCATCTGTTACAACATTGAACATATCGCCCGCTCCGGGGACCTCAGACATGCCCGAAATTTCAACGGGCACAGACGGGCCTGCGGCTTCCAAGCGTTCGCCTGAATCGGAAATCATTACCCGCACATTTCCGACTGCGGTTCCTGCAATGATTGTGTCGCCTTGCTTCAATGTGCCGTTTTGAACCAATACAGTCATTAGCGGCCCGCGCCCTTTGTCAAGCCTTGCTTCAATGACCGTGCCGCGAGCTAAACGGTTCGGATTGGCTTTAAGCTCTGCGACTTCTGCTGTCAGGTTAATCATTTCAAGCAGATTGTCGATTCCCTCTCCTGTTTTCGCAGAAATCTTGCAAACTATGGTTTCGCCGCCCCATTCTTCGGGAACAAGCTCATATTCAGTCAGTTGTTGCATGATTTTATCGGGATTTGCACCCGTTACATCCATTTTGTTAATGGCAACGATTATCGGAATATTCGCCGCTTTTGCGTGATTGATTGACTCAACTGTTTGGGGCATAATGCCGTCATCGGCGGCGACGGTGAGTATCGCTATATCCGTGACACTGGCTCCGCGAGCGCGCATTGCTGTAAAGGCTTCGTGACCAGGCGTGTCAAGAAAGGTTATCGGGTTGCCGTGTATGGCTGTCTGATAAGCTCCGATGTGCTGTGTTATGCCTCCTGCTTCGCCTGTCGCAACACTTTCTTTGCGGATTCTGTCGAGTAGCGAGGTTTTGCCGTGGTCAACGTGACCCATGACGACCACAATGGGCGCACGAGGTGTAAGCTCCTCCGCTGCGTCAACGCTGTCGTCAATTAGGCGTTCTTCTATGGTGACAATGATTTCCTGCTCAACCCTGCATCCCATTTCAATGGCTACTAACGCCGCCGTGTCGTGGTCGATTATATCGGACACAGCCGCCATAACGCCCAACTTTACGAGCTGGCGCACGACCTCAGTTCCTGTTTTCTTCATTCGGGTTGCAAGCTCATTTACGCTTATTTCAGCGGGTATAAGAACCTTGAGCGGAGCTTTCTTTGCTACCTCAAGCTGTAAGCGTTGCATTCTGTCGCGTTCTTCCTGACGTTTTTTCGCACCCTGCGCCATATTTTGCAGAGGGGTTCTGCCTTTTCTGACAATCTTTTCCTTACCCCTGCTCATTCTTTCGGCGCGTTCAGGCACTAAGTTGTCAAGGCGTTCGTCATATTTTGACAGGTTAATGGTAGCTCCTGATGTGTCAACGACACGCTTTTGCGGGGCTTTATGCGGCATGAACGGTTTGTCGATTTTCTTTTGTTGCTTACGCGCCGCCTCAGCTTCGCTGTCTGTGGTTACGGTGGCAGACGTATCAGTTGAGGCTTCTGCGGTGTCTTTACTTGTGTCTTCTTTTTCGGCTTGCGGAACTGCCTTGACACCCTCGTTGAATATGACAGAGATGTCCTCTATTTGGTTGTTGATTGTCAGGTACTCAAATATAATGTCGAGTTCTTTAATCGAGAGGATGTGCATATGGTTTTTCGGCGCGGTCGCGTATTTTTCGAGTATTTCCGAAATATCCTTGGTTTTCTTGTTAAGGTCCTTGGCGACTTCGTGTACTCGGTATTTAAACATTGTACTCATTATGCATCACTCTCCTTTCTCGCTGTTGTGTTTTTTTGGTGGGTGCGGGGGGGACTTTCGGATTTCGTGTTGCTTGCGGGGTTTGTGGGGTTGGTTGTGCCTTTTTTGTGGGTGCTTGCGGGGTTTGTATCTTTTGCGGTTTTTACGGTTTTTTTGTGTGCCGCACTTGTGTCTTTTGGTTTGCTTTCAGCTTCAGCGGCTCTTTCCGCAACACGCTTTGCGAAACCGTCCGCCAAGCCTTTGTCTAAAAACGCTATCACTCCGGGAGAGCCGCGCCCCGTGATGTTTCCGAGCTCGAATTTGGTGTAGGGTACGGCGATATACTCCATGCCGCCGACTTGGGCGTTTGCCTTAGCTCGGCGTACAGAGCCTGCGGAAGCATCGGTCGCCGATATTATGAGCTTCGCTTTGCCTTGACGGGCTGAGATAGCGGCGGCTTCACTGCCAATGGCGAGCAGACCTGCTTTTTTCGCTATTCCAAGTAAGCTGAGGGTTTTATCCATCCGGATTCTCCTGTGTGACTGTCAATTTGTGATTGCGTGAGTTTTTGGCAGAATGAGCTGTGCGGTTTGCGTTGGTTGGACGTATTACACCATATTAACTAAGTGCGGTTTGAATGATTTCTTCAACGTCTTTGGGTATTGCGGTTTTGAATGTGCGAGAGAGTGCTTTGTTTTTTATCGCCCGCTTGAAACATTCAGGGTCTCTGCAAATATATGCTCCGCGCCCCTGCGCTTTGTAGGTTGTGTCTATTGATATGACACCTTCGGGGGACTTCACCACTCGGATGAGTTCGGGTTTTGGCTTCATGGCGCGGCAACCGACACACATTCTTTGCGGTATTTTCTTCATTGCCGCCTACTCCTTCTAATAGTGTAGAATTTACTTTACTACGCTTGTGACTGCGGCTTTATGTCTATCTTATAGCCTGTCAAGCGAGCTGCCAAACGCACATTTTGCCCTTCCTTGCCTATAGCGAGGGATAGCTGATTGTCGGGAACTATGACACGACAGGATTTGCCGTCTTCGTTCATAATTACCTCGACGACATCGGAAGGCGCGAGTGCGGATGCTATGTATTCGGTGGGGTCTTCGTTGTATCTGACTATGTCTATTTTCTCACCGCTCAACTCTTTGACGATTTCATTCACACGGCTGCCTTTTGAACCAACGCAAGCACCAATCGGCTCTATGTCGGGTTCGTTTGATTCTACGGCAATTTTTGTGCGATTGCCCGCTTCACGAGCGATACTGCGTATTTCGACGATGCCCTCCGCGATTTCGGGTACTTCAAGCTCAAACAAGCGTTTGACAAGACCGGGGTGGGTGCGTGATATGAGAATGAGCGGGTCGCGTGTGGATTTTTTTACTTCGATGACGTAAACCTTAATTCTGTCGCCGTCGCGCAGATATTCTCCGGGTATTCGCTCGCCTGCGGACAGCATCGCTTCTGTGTTTTCGGCGTTTGAGCTAATCTGTATGGCAACGCTTCCCGTGCGCGGGTCAATGCGCTGTACAATGCCCGTAAGAATTTCGTGTTCTTTGGACGTGAACTCGTCGTAGACAATGTTGCGCTCTGCTTCGCGGATTCCTTGTATAATAACTTGCTTTGCGGCTTGCGCGGCGATTCGCCCGAACTTTGTAGTATCTACCGGTTCTCTTATAAACTCGCCGACTTCTATGTCCTTTTTTATCTTCCGCGCTTCTTCGATAGAGTATTGTGTTTTAGGGTTTTCAACTGTTTCGACGACTTCTCTTTCCATAAACATCACAACAGTCTTTTCCACAGGGTCAAGCTCAACACGCGCACACTCTGCGTTGGACGGGTAGTCCTTTTTCAACGCCGCCAAAAGAGCCTGTTCGATTTTCTCAATCATGTAAGACCGTGGGATGCCCTTTTCTTTTTCTATATCTGCTATCGCTGCGAAAAATTCCGGATTCATGTTCTGTTTCTCCTTAAAAATCTTTATTCAAATTTACTTTTTAGAGATGTCAATGGGTGTTTTGCAGAAAAAAGAGTGGGGATTCCCACTCGTCGGACAGGTACGCGCCGTTGCGCTGAAAAGTATCGTAGCACACTTTTACAGCAATTGCAAGCCCTTTTTTTGAATTTTGGGTTTTTTGCGGGCTTTTTGGCATTTTTGAATTTCGGCTTTGTGAGCTTTTTGGTTCAAATTAAACAGGCAAATTATCTTGACAGGAACAAAAATGTAACATATTGTATACGTGGTACAATATACAATGTAAGGAGATAAACTTTTATGAAAAAGCAAGTGAAGATAACCGCGACCATGGTTGCACTGATAACTTCCTCTGTCGCTCTGTTGATATCGGCGATACCCATGGTCATCTCCATGATTATCGGAGATTTCGGAAATATCGGAAGCACTCAAATTATTATTTTCTGCTCTGTGTTAGTCGTGTTTTGTTCTAATTTAGCAATCTACGGGAAAAGTAAGAAAAAGAGTGATGAAGATAAGTTATGAGCAATAGATTATTTTCCCGCGATTTTTCGTTGGTTGTTCGTCGAGGGTGCGGGCAATGCGGTGTCGCGTGTTGTTCGCTTGTTGTTCGGGCGGGCGTGTTGTAGAAAGGGGGTGCTTGCTGTAGCAATGGCGCACTCGCTGTAATGCGAGCGTGCTTACTGTAACAAGGGGGTGCTTTCGAGGATTTTATCGAGTTTTTAACTCCTCGACCATTTTTGCGATTTCAGGTTTAGCATCTTCCATCATTTCGTCCCACTCGCCGACATAATCATAGGTCAGCTCGCCGCCGCTTTTTATACGGCGAACATAGCCGTCAAACATTTCATAATCACGCTCGTAGACGTGAAAGCTGTTGGCGCGGTGTGTGTACGTGCCAACGGGCAATCCTACGGAATCAGCTATTTTCTTTTGCAACAAAACGAGTGCGAACGCATTCATAAATGTCGCTTTCGCGCAGTCGTTTGAGCGAAACAGCAATTTACAGTGCAACGCTCCGCCCCGCACTAAGTATTGAATATGTTGTAAGCAGGCGGGTGAATCTGTCGTCATGTCATGCTCTGCGCGAATGATAACCACCGCTCTGCGGGTTTCTGCGGTACGCTTTAGCTCCTCTATGACCCAAGGGATTTGCTTTTCCATTCGTTGATGATATGTATAATCCCATTTGCCTTTTTGCACTTCAAAATCCAAAATTCCGTCGAGCATTTCCTGCCTGTATTGCTCAAGAGAGCGAGGGTCCCCTATGAAAAGCTTGCTAATCATTGGCTCTTGCAACGGGTTTTCGACAACAAATGTCATGGCGGATTCCTTTTGGCGCATCCCATAGTCAGGGCAGTCGATTTCGTCGTGATTTTCGTGCAACGCAACAAGCGCGTTGTGATATGCCTCCGGTAGCGTTTTTCCCTTGACAAACAGTTCAAACATATATAATCCTCCGATTTTGGTTTGTGGTAAGAGCATGAGTTATTGTCGCTTCGGCAACTCGGCTTAGGCTTCGTGTTCGGTTTCGCGCTTGGCTTTGCGTTCGGCTTCGCGCACTCAGTTTCGCACTCAATCCCGCCCGAATTTTCGCTGAAATCCCCCGCCTGTGCATATCGTTTGACCCCGATAAATGCACAGGCGGAGGAAGCTCGCCCTTAGCAGGGTTTAATAGTTGATATTTCGCAGCTCAAAGTATGCTTTTGGGTGGTCGCATACAGGGCATAGCGAAGGAGCATTTGCGGCATCTGCCAAATATCCGCAGTTGCGGCAAATCCATACAGATTTTTCCTTTTTGGAAAATACGGCATTTTCCTCAACATTTTTAAGTAACGCAAGATAACGTTCTTCGTGTTCTTTTTCGACATCCGCAACGGCAGAGAACAAATAGGCGATTTTGTCAAACCCTTCCTCTTTTGCCTCTTTTGCCATTCTTGCGTACATTTCCGTCCATTCTTCGTGTTCTCCGGCGGCGGCGGCTTTGAGGTTTGCGGCTGTGTCGGGCACTTCGCCGCCACAAAGCAGCTTGAACCAAATTTTTGCGTGTTCCTTTTCGTTTCCTGCGGTTTCCTCAAAGATGGCGGCGATTTGCTCGTACCCTTCTTTTTTCGCTTTGGATGCAAAGTAGGTATACTTGTTCCGAGCTTGGGATTCTCCTGCGAATGCGTACATCAGATTCTGTTCAGTTTTTGTTCCTTTTAAGTCTTTCATAATGTTTTCCTCCTCTTAAAAACTGTGCTGTTGTGTCCGTCGTCATAAACGCAGTGTTTATGAGTTGTGTTATTTCCTGCCTACCTGTCTATATTTAGTATTGTATAGGAGTTAGTTTTGTTTGTAAACACCGATTTTGAGCATTGTGCATATTTTGTATTGACTTTTTCTTTTATTCGGTGTATTTTATGAACACAAGACAGCAAGCAGACGGCTCTCTGAAGCGAAACCGCCGCTTATACAACATTTTTATGACCTGTTATCAGTCGTTGATGTCGTAAGCGGATAGAAAGGACCGACCATGAAGATGAAAAAATTTATTAACCGTTTATCTCCGATTGCGGCGATTATTCTTTTATCCGTTATGCTTTTATCTGCCTGCGAACAGTCTGCCCCCAGAGTGGACGAGGTTTTCACCTACAGCCCAGGTTCTCCGTTCTCAACAAATTTTAAGTACGAAGAACCGAGAAGGCAAATCAAGTGTTCGGTTGTCTTTGAGGTTATTGACGAACAGGCAATAGAGGAGCTTACAGAGCTTAATTTCAGAGTGCGAAATGCTGTTATTGCTGTTTTGGGCGAGCTTACGCTTACAGAGGTTACAACAGAGAAGGATTTAGAAGCCATTGCGGAAAGAATCGTCAGGCAGGTTAACGAAGATATTCAAGCAGGTGAACATGGCGAGCGTGTAGATTTAATCTTAAAAGCATACTTTACTGAGTTTGTAATAATATAACCTGATGTCGTCCACCCGCTTGGTCGTCCACCCGCTTGCAAACTTGACAAAAATGCCGTAAAGCAGATAATATTCAGGCAAGGCTAATTTTTCGGCTAAAGAAACTTGACGAAAATGCCGTAATAATGTAAGATACCGCTTGCGTTGGTTGACGTGCCGGCAGCAATCAAAAAGCAAGGCAGGATTTTGTGCAGTAAGACCATATTCCTCAATAGCTCAGCTGGTAGAGCATGCGGCTGTTAACCGCAGGGTCGTTGGTTCGAGTCCAACTTGGGGAGCCAGACAAAAAAGCCTGATATTATCGGGCTTTTTGAACGAGGAGATACGCTATGCACAAAACCATGCACAAGAGGGTAATTGCGGTTGTAATCGCGTTTGTTAGTATGCTTTGCACGTTTTACGTTCTCGGAGCTACAGCTTTTGCAACGGCTGAAGAGCAAGAAGAGCCGCATTTGAGCTTAAATGATTTTTTGAGCGAAATGGAAATAACCTTCGACGAGTATATCGCTATTATGGCGGCATTTGAGGACGACGGGATATTTCCGCACTATCTTGAAAAAAACGCTTCGCGATATGAGGAGTTTCGGAAGAAAAACTCAGGCATGTCCGAAAGTACGGCAATCGCATACGTTAATGTTAATGTTGACTTGCCTCATTATGAGAATGTTCAGGAAGTGCCCGAACAAGAACTCAGCAGTGTGACAATCTTGGTGAACAAGCACTTTTCCTTACCCAGAGAGTGGAAAGAGGACAGTGTCGCTTATGTAAGCTCGCTCGGCAAAGAGGTGAATGAGGAAGCGGCAAACGCCCTCATTGAGCTTCGGGAGGATTTATTGTCCGCAGGGCTGCAAATGCACGTAAGGTCTGTGTACCGCTCATATTCCAGTCAAGCATCGGGATATTGGAATATGGGAGTGGCTGTTTACGGGCAAGAGCGGGCAGATACGCAATGGGCAAGACCCGGTCACTCCGAGCATCAAACAGGGTTAGCGGCAGATGTGCTTCACCAAGCGAGTACAAGTCTTTCGGGTTCGAGGTTTGAAACCACAGAGGAGTTTACTTGGCTGAATAACAACGCTCACAGATTTGGCTTCATTCTCCGATACCCGAATGGATATGAGGATATGCACGGGTACGATTTCGAGCCTTGGCATTGGCGTTATGTAGGCGTAGATGTTGCAAGTGCGATGTATGACGAGGGCATAGTTGTATACGAGGAGTTTTACGGAAAATATCTCGCATCCGACGTGCTTTTTAGGGTAAAAGAGCTTATTATAGAGCAACGCGCCTTAGCGGAGGCTGAGGAACTCGCAAGGCTCGAAAGGGAAGCCGCAGAAAAAGCCGCAGCAGAAGAAGCGGCGCGGGAAGCTGAGGCGGCGCGATTGGCACAAGAGGCGGAAGACCTTGCGGCGGCGGAAGCGGCGCACAGAGCGGCTGTACAGCAAGCAGAAGAAGAACGGGCAAGGGCACTTTTGGAGTCCGAAGCCGCAGAGAAAGCGGCAAGGCAGGAGGTTATATTGCTGTCTGCTATCACTATATTACTCACAGCGGCTATTGGTTTTATAGGTATTAGGTTTTACCGCAATATTGGTCGGCGCGGGAATCACAAACATTGACACTCGTGTAGTGCGGGAATCACAAGCGTTGAACCCTGTATTCACTCGCGCTTTCCTGCTTCGGGTTTTACGTTAGATTTTGCTTCAAATTTTACTTTTGCAGTTCAAAAAATCAAAAACATTGACACCGAACAGTTCAAAAAAATCAAATTGTATGTAAAAAGTATTGTCATTTTCACAAAAATGTGCTACGATTATCGCCACCACACAAATAGGGGCCTTTAGCTCAGTTGGTTAGAGCAGCCGGCTCATAACCGGCCGGTCCGCGGTTCGAGTCCGTGAAGGCCCACCAATATGCACCCTTAGCTCAGTCTGGTAGAGCAGCTGACTCTTAATCAGCGGGTCCCGGGTTCGAATCCCTGAGGGTGTACCATTGTGGCCCGTTGGTCAAGCGGTTAAGACATCGGCCTCTCACGCCGATAACACGGGTTCGAGTCCCGTACGGGTCACCATTAAAATTTATATAGCCCTTGAAATATCAGGGCTATTGTCATACATACCTTTTTACTAATAAGTTGAACAAAGGTCTTGATTGGGATATGGAACAATAAAAAACTATATGATATGCTAATGATGAACAGTAATAAAAGTAGCAAATTAAAGAGGTTAATGTGAAGGGAATCTATAGTAAGTTGTCGAGGTGTTGAAGAATGCAAGAAAGTAAATTACCAAATCCTAATGTAATTTACCCCGTACCTAATATAAACTATGTTACTTATGTAAAACCTACAATTAAAAATAAAAATATAATAGTAGGAGATTTTACATATTTTAGTGATGTTGATTTTGAGAGTTGATTTTGAGAAATGTGTTACACATCATTACGATTTTTATAATGATAAACTAATTATAGGTAAGTTTTGTCAGATAGGAAAAGGTGTAGAGTTTATTATGAATGGTGCTAATCACCAAATGAATGCAGTATCAACTTTTCCATTTTATATTCTTGAAAAGTGGGAACAAGAAGTGCCACAACTTGATAAAATGCCATTAAAAGGCGATACAGTAATAGGTAATGATGTATGGATAGGACAAAATGTAACTATTTTAGCAGGAGTGCATATTGGAGATGGTATAATAATAGGTGCTAATAGTGTTGTAGGCAGTAATATTGAGCCATATACAATAGTATTAGGAAATCCTGCAAAGCCGACAAGAAAACGATTTGATAATGAACTAATTGACCTAATGTTAAAATTTAAATGATGAGATTTACCTATTGAGGAAATAAAGTAATTTGTATAATAAGTTACAGGGGAATAAAATGAATACAGAAAAATTTACGGGTAAGGCACAAGACTATGTAGAAGCACGTCCAAGTTATCCTGATGAAGCAATAGAATATATTTATAAACTTGCACCACCAAAAGCAGTATTTGCTGATATTGGTGCAGGAACGGGAAAGCTTACAGAACTTCTTGCTCGATATGGAAATGAAATATTTGCTGTTGAGCCAAACATAGATATGCGAGAACACCTTACAAGTGTATGTAAATTATTAATGAATATAGAAATTATTGAGGGTACAGCTGAAAACACGACACTTTCCGACCATAGTATTGATGTTATTCTTTGTGCACAAGCACTTGGTTGGTTTAATTTAGATGCTTTTAAAAATGAATGTTACAGAATTGGAAAACCCGGGGCTATTGTAATTTCTATATATAATAAAATGCCAGGTGATAATAGTATTCCTGCTAATAATCGACTTACAACACCACGAGCTACTGAGATGTTTTTTAAAAATCCTGTTATTCGAGAGTTTCCAAACCCTGTATTCTATACAAAGGAAAGATGGCTTCAATATAATGTTTCTGTATCAGACAGTCCTCAACCATCTGATGTTGGATATAATGCACATATTAATGAAATATTTGACCACGAAAATGAAAAAGGATTGATTCGTAAAGAAATAGTGACGAGTATTTATAGTGAAAGGCTTGATTGAAATTTTAAGTATTGTTAAATTAAAAGATATCGCAAATTACAATATGCTAATATGGTTATAAAGAAATATAACAGTAAATAAATTAGCAGCACTTTCAGGTTTATATCAATCTACATTAAATAATATTATTTTAGGTTTTAGTCAATCACCTAAATCAATTACTATTTATAGGATATGTCAAAGACTAGGTATTGAATTAAAAGACTTTTATAA